>JGI12048J13642_10361534_pt1 | contig 17015 bp, 12 predicted proteins | sample ElkSlonscriptome_16_FD_13642 | JGI IMG/M metagenome (IMG submission 13642)
TAAAAGACTGTTTTCAGCGCATGGTTAATGAAGATGCTAACTCCCATATGATTGGCACGGCAATGGCCGTCATCGGTCGCAGTTTTATCCAACGCTTGATGGAACTGGCAGAAGAAAGTATCGGTCCACCTCCCATCGACTACTGCTTTATGACCCTGGGTTCGATGGCCCGAGATGAACAACTCATTGTGACTGATCAAGACAATGCACTGATTTTGGCAGCCAACTACCAACCACAAATACACCAACCTTACTTTGAGCGACTGGCCAACTTTGTTAGCGATGGCCTGGCCACTTGCGGTTATAGCTATTGCTCAGGCGGCATTATGGCAAGCAATCCACAGTGGCGAAAAACCTTAGAACAATGGAAACAGTGTTTTGCTCACTGGATCGATCGACCCCAGCCGGAAGCCTTGCTGCACAGCTCCATCTTCTTTGATCTTGATAGCGCAGGGGGGAAATCCCAGTGGATTGATGAACTGCGAGGCTTTATCGCCGAGCGTGCCAGTCGATCCCCACGCTTCTTAGCTTGCCTTGCCAGAAACGCCTTAAGCCGAACGCCACCGCTTGGATTCTTCAAAAATTTCGTAATGGAAAAAGATGGTCGACACAATAACTCCATCAATCTGAAACGACGGGGCACGGCTCCACTAGCAGACCTGATCCGGGTGCATGCGCTAGCGGCAGCCTCAATGGCCACCAACTCTTTTGAGCGGCTTGACCACGTGATCGAAGCTAATTTACTGCCAATGGGACGGGGACCGGATTTACGCGATGCCATGGAATTTATTTCAATGGTCAGAATCCGTCACCAGGCTCTGGATATCGCCGAGAACAGAGAGCCAGATAACAGCATAGAACCAGAAAATCTGTCAGATTTTGAGCGCAGGAATCTCAAAGACGCGTTTCAAATTGTTAGTAACGCGCAGAATTTTCTAAAGTACCGGTATCACGGCAACCGGCCGGGATGACCGCATCACTCATTATAGCTGCCATTACATAACGACCTATATTAACGGCAAACACTTTACTGAGCAAAAGGGAAGCAGGCTATCAACAATCGTTTTTAACCCGCTTATCAAAACACGCTTTAGTGCTGCCTGTATTCCTGTTACCTGGTTATTTCGCTAACTAGTTTTCATCCTGAAACGGCTTCCATGCCGTTTCGCGGAGTCGCAAAATAAAATGTCGATTTTACTTTGCTGGCAAACTCAATCGCTTAGGCGATCGATTTTGCCAGTATTTCCTTGTACTGCGTTAGTCCCCATCAAAAACTGGTGTTTCTGGATGAGCACTAACTACAATCAAACCTAATGATTGACGCGGATCATAATTTATACAGTTTCAGCATGAAATTAACCTTAACATGACTTGGCTCTCTAACTTTTTCGATCGGAAAACTTAACTTTTGAGGTGATTATTCTCGGAGCTTTTCAACCACTTAACCGAGTGTCAGAAGATACAAAGTTTCAGGGCAGAACAGCCTGTGTTGACCAGCTAGCACTTTTACCGATTACGAAAGCAGTAGCATGAATATTTCTGAAAAGCATCATCAGATGCGGTTAAAGGCCGAAAAAGCTGCAACCACAGCACAAGTAAGAATTGCTCAGTCAAAACTACTGTCCCTTCCCTGTGGTAAGGAGACTCGTCAGTATGCCAGCTCTAATGTGAATCCAATAGATGCATCGTTAGCAGCAGCTAAGAAAAACAAAGAGAAGACTGAGACGGAAGAGATCAGACGCTTGCTTAGTCGAATCAGCAGCCTGGTTGAGTCTGTTAATGTGCTGTCAATGCTGTCCCTTGACATTAACCACAAGCTGGAATGTAAAGAGGCCATTATCTCATCAGATGCCAGATTACGTTTGAATCAGCAAAAGAATGAGATCGGTGAAGCCATAAGTATTGCCAGCTCGACGATAGAACTTGTGCTCTCGAAAGTACACAATCAAGTCATCAAGCAGAGCCTGCAGCAAGTCAGCAGTCAGAACGATTAGCAGATGCCGGCGAGATCAAATTACACCATTGGCAGAGACAATATTGCTTTTCATCAGCATCTGGCTGTTAACCAACATCCAGATGCTGAGCATCAACTATCTGCTCACCACTAACATCTGCTTGCAAAACACAAAGCGCTGACTAACGTTCAAAACGCTCGGTCCGGAATCCCATAATCAGACTCACACACATCAGTAACAGTACAATGGTGAACGGCAAGCCCGTCGAAATGGCGCCAGCCTGCAGCGCCTGAATAGCCTCAGTACCGCCGATCCAAAGCAAGGCCGCCGCAATGGCCCCTTCAACACTGGCCCAGAAAATCCGTTGCGGAACCGGGGCATCAATCTTTCCCCCTGAGGTAATGCTGTCGATCACTAGCGAACCCGAGTCAGAAGAGGTCACGAAAAACACCAACACTAACAAAATAGCCACAAACGACAGCACACTACTGAAAGGCAAGGCATCGAACATTTGGAACATAGCTAAGGGCACCTCCTTGAGGCCTTCAGCCCCCAACACCCCCACTTTGTTTACGACCTGATCAATGGCCTCGCCCCCAAACACCGACATCCACAAAATCGTCACCACCGTGGGCACTACTAATACAGCAGTCATAAATTCGCGCACAGTGCGACCCTTCGACACCCGTGCTATAAACATCCCCACAAAAGGTGACCAGGAAATCCACCAAGCCCAGTAAAACACGGTCCAGCCCTGCAACCAAGCCTCATCCTCCCGGCCATGAGGGTTGCTTAAGGGAATGATATTTTCTACGTATGCCCAAAGAGTGGTGGGAATTGTCCCCATAGTAACGGCGAAGGTCACCAATGCAACAAAAATCAGCAGGATAAAAGCAAGCAGCATATTGAAGTTACTAAGTACTTTAACCCCGCCATCAATACCCCGGACCACTGAAACAATGGCAATAGAGGTCACAAAAATAATGACCAGAATTTGCATTCCGACGCCGCCTTCTAAGCCAAAAACATGATTGATCCCACTGGCAGCCTGCTGGGCACCCAATCCGAGTGACGTGGCAAGGCCAAACAAAGTGGCCAATACCGCGAGTATATCAATCACGTGACCGGCCCAACCCCAGGTACGGTCACCCAGCAAAGGATAAAAAATTGAACGGATAGACAGCGGCAAACCCTTGTTATAGGCAAAAAAGGCCAGTGACAACGCGACCACAGCATAAATTGCCCAAGGGTGAAGACCCCAGTGAAACATGGTAGCGCCCAATGCCAGCGACGCCGCTTCAGGAGTATTAGCGGGTACATTCAGAGGAGTTTCGTACCAGCCGGTCAGGTAGGCTACAGGTTCTGCCACACTCCAGAACATCAAGCCAATACCCATGCCTGCGGCAAACAACATAGCCAGCCAGGAAATCATAGAATGTTCGGGGGTCGCCGCCGCCCCTCCCAAGCGGATTTTTCCATAGGGTGAGAAGATCAACACCAGACAAAATATCAAAAAGATATTCCCGGCCCACATAAACAGGACATCAAAGTTCCCAATAATTTTCCATTTCAGGCCATCCAACGCAGCTTTTGCAGCGGCGGCATCACTCACCAGTACCGCCACCAGAAATAGCAAGATCAGCCCGGCACTGATGGCGAACACGGGGTTATGTACATCAAACCCCCATTTTTGCACGTTATCACGCCCAACGGCGTAGTCGGTATTCTCTATGCTGTATCTATCAGCATTTGACATGTTAAAAACCTCTGTTTTCCCCTTCGTGACAACGGCCACTTATCTTTTTAGTTTTTTTAGCTTTCTATCCCTAATAGCTTTTCCATCTTTTCTGTCGTTATCTGTCAAGAAAATGGCCGTTACGGTATAGTCGCTCCAGCAAAGCTGTTGCGAAATAATAGTCAGAACAGCAGTGGCTTCGTCAGCGGAATTCGTGGGCTAAGCAATATTGAGTAGCCATCCAAGGGCCCTCCCTTATAGCAGTTATTGTTTATTCAGGCTTCGAATTTGAAGAATCCGAAGGGTTCGGCGGTGGCTTGAGGGACAGATTGACAGTCACCTCGCGCTTAAATTGTCTTAATTACCTGATATTGGTTTCGTTCTTTTTATTTTTAGTTGGCAGGCTTTATTGACAGATGTCTGTGAGTGCTCACGGGATTTCAAAATCAAAGTTGGGTCAATTCGCATCTTGAGCTATCTCTGGTGATAAGCTTATTAAACTATTATTAACACTTCAACAGTACATGACTATAGAACTGACTTCTAACCCCAACTCCCCAGGCAACAAGCAGCCCTAATACGGGGCAGCGCTCTTACCAGTGCACCATCAACGCACAGCAGCGCCCTTTAAGGCGCACTCATTTACTAAAAAACAATAACTTACTGACTGGCACAAATACTGCGTCACCTTCGTTAGGCCGTGCTTACACTTTACCAACCTCAATCAAACAAGGGCCATGCAGGAGTTGCTAATATGTCCACTGCCATAGATCACAGCTTCATGCGGTCAGGAAAGTACATTGTTAACCACGATATTATGAATTGCACGGCGGATGGCGTAGTCGGTAATCACTTGTATTCAGCTCGTGCATTGGGAATATCGGAACCATGGGACATCATCCAACTACACCCCGAGCTAAAACCGCAGTTTTCCGCCATTTCCTCACATTATCACCGCATTGGTTTGAGTCATTCCGAGCGGGTTATTTGGAATCTTGACCTCAAGCAGCTGGGCGCTCACGCGGGATACCAACCCTCGGTGTTTTACTTTGGTCCGACGGAGTGCCGCTATTGGGGGGATCGACAGTGGTTGGAAGCCGTGGAATTCATTAATTCAAAAAACAATTTCATGGCCCTTGCCAAAAAAGTGGGCACAGAGGTTCCATTGACGGTTTGTCTGGACCGCATCGGCGATCTGAATGAGCATATTGTAAGTAACCTGGAATTTCCCTGCTACCTCAAAGCGGCAGTATCCGTTTCGGGAGTAGGCATCTACCGCTGCGAAAATATGGCCGACTTTGTCTACGCGGCCAAACAGTTCGCCGACGATACGCCCGTGCAGATTCAGCAAGACGTGCAGACCGATTTATTCCTGAATCTACAATACCAAATAGCAGGTGACGAGTTATTCCGAATCGCGGCCAGTGAACAAATCCTTGATGGTTGTGCTCATCAAGGTAATCGGGTGCCTGCCAGCTATGAACCATGGGAAGTGGTTGACCCAATGGCAGAATGGCTGCAGAAGCAAGGTATCAAAGGCGTGTTTGCTTTTGATGTGGCGGCGATAAAAACCGATGAAGGAATGACAAAGGAAAGCGTAAAATTCTCCGCGATTGAATGCAATCCTCGCTTCAACGGCGCCACTTACCCCACTTTAATTGCCCAGAAGTTGAACATTCCCCATTGGAGTGCGGTGGTATTTTCAACTCAGCACACCAGCCTGGGCAAAGTGGATTTGACCGACCTCGAATTCAACCCCAGAACCGGCCAAGGGGTCATTGTCGTCAATTGGGGTACCATATTGACCAAGAAATTATCGATTATGCTGGCGGGGATCAAATCATACCAAGATGCCCTGCGGGTCGAATTGACAACTCGCCTGCAAGCCGCCAGTGGCTGAAAACCTATCGACCTGGCAAGAATTAGACAGTGCCCGCTATTTTTCAACCGCATTACTCTGGGATGTGGTAACCTGCATGTAGTTAACTGAATCCAAACAATATCTGGAGAGATTGTTCCAGGCGATACTTACGGATACCCGAAAGAGGCTGACAGCCCCTAAACTCGGGGTTCTTAGCAGACTGGCTCATCGAACGTGATTTGTAAGAACTCTTGGGCAGTTGACCACTACCAACCCGTTGTTGATTTCAATCCAATAAATTCCCGACCATTTATGAATCCTTGCCAAAATTTTTCTCTGATGATACACGGTGGTGCCGGTGCCTTGGATCATATTAAAGACCACAAAGCGGCCGTTCGCTATTTAGATATTTTGCACCGTATTCTCGAGCATGGACGGGAAGTCCTCAGCTTAGGTGGATCAGCATTGCAAGCCGTCGAAGCTTGCGCCTCGCAATTAGAAGACGACCCCCTATTCAACGCCGGCTGCGGATCGGTGCTCAACGAAGAAGGTAAAGTTGAAATGGATGCAGCCATTATGGATGGCCGGGATCTGTCTGCCGGCGCCGTAGCCGCCATCGACAATATTACCAACCCCATCCAGCTTGCCCGACTTGTAATGACCGAGAGTGAACACGTCTTGCTGATTAGTGAAGGCGCTATGCGCTTTGCCGACCATTGCGGCATGGAGAGAGCACCAGAACTCTATTTTTATACCTCAGATCGCATAGAACAGCTAAAGCAAGCCCGCTTAAAAAACAAAATGATGCTGGATCATGACGATGTAGAAGAAGGTAGCGAAGATCAAAAATATGGCACCATCGGTGCCATCGCCAGAGACCCAAAAGGCAATCTGGCGGCAGCTACCTCCACCGGCGGTATCGTGAACAAACGCAAAGGCCGGGTAGGAGATTCTCCCATCATCGGTGCGGGCGTTTTCGCCGATAACGAGACATGTGCGGTATCCGCCACAGGCTATGGTGAGGACTTTATGAAATCGGTGATCAGCAAAACCATCTCCGACTTTATCCTGATGCAGGATTTAGATGCGGAACAGGCCACTAAAGCCGGTATAGCCTACCTGACCCGCAAAGTAAAAGGCCGGGGTGGAGTCATTGTAATAGACAATAATGGCCGCTGCGCCAGCGGCTTCACTACCAAAAAGATGATTCACGGCTGGATTGAAAACGGCGGTAAGACAGTGGTTAGATTTTAAAACGGGTGCCCCATAAAGATTCAGCGACCCGCCCGACGCAGCTTTCTGATTTCCTTTTTGAACCAATCCGGGTCATCCAGCTCCTGCGGAATCATTTGATAATTAACGGTGCCCAGAGCACCTTCAACAGTAACATCAAGAATACGGTCGCCCGTAAGCACCGCCTTTAAAGGGCCGGCTAATGGCAAATCCTCTCCCTTAAACACGCTATCACCCTCCTCGACCAAATTCTGAATGATCACCATCCCCGGCTTGATATTCAGCACAAACATATGGGTCCAACCTTCTATGGCATAAATCCGGCCGCGGTCGATACGCACCAGTTTGTTTAAACTGCTGACACTCCACAATCCATCAATGACCATAGTCTTGGATGGCTTTACCTTCGTCACCGAAGGCAAAAAGGCAGGGATCTGAGGAATGGTCATCTGCTGCGCGCTGGTGGCGGAAGGCACACTAACTATAAGCAATGTCAGCAGGACGGACTGGAACCGGCCAGAAATTCTGAATGCCTTAACCCACTGATTCAAGCTCTTATTTACCATAAAAACACGCTCTCTGATTCATTCATTGATTGATGAGGATGAACTATTTGATGCCCTTGATTGGATCAAACCAAGGTTCCCTATGCCTGGTTCTCCGCACTTCGGTGACCGAGCGACTGTCTGAACCTGCTGAGCTTTTCACACATCACGAAAAATACCGGCGTAAACAGTAAACCAAATAAGATAACGCCCAGCATACCACTAAACACCGTTAACCCAATCGCCTGCCGCATTTAAGCACCCGGACCCGTCACCACTAACTAGTTCTCATCCAGAAACGGTTTCCATGCCGTTTCGCGGAGTCGCAAAGTAAAATGTCGATTTTACTTTGCTCGCAAAATCAATCGCTTAGGCGACCGATTTTGGCAGTACTTCCTTGTACTGCGTTAGTGCACGGACATAAACGGATGAGTCAATCCCCTAGAAACCTTGAATCATGGTCTGCTGTCGGCAGTAGGCAAGCATCGTATTGGTTATATCGACCAAACAGTACGTAGCGATTGATTGCGATCTGATCATAACAAGCATCGCGAAGACGGCGGGGAATCCATCCAAAAACGGCCAACAGTTTCCAAGGTAACCCGAGTTGAACCACAATCTCCAAAAAGGCATCACTCTTCTCAAAACAGTGACTGGCACCATCGTCTACCTCGATATAGTACATACTGTCAAAACGTTCCGTGGGTAATTCAAAATACTGCAATAAAGCCTGTCCTTGGGGCGATTGCACCGATGCCAGCTTAAAATGATGACGCTGATCAAAGCGGATAATGAACCGGCTCCAGCCGTTGCAGAGTTTACACACGCCATCGAACAAAATAACCCGGTCGCCTGGAGCCAGGTAAGGGGGGACAGAATTTGCTTTCATTTGAATTAAGAGGGTGGCCGCAATAATTTAACCACTTCCTGTGCCGGTTGTGGGCGGCCAAAATAATAGCCCTGCCCGGTGAGACAACCCTGCTGTATCAACAGGGCGGTCTGATGTGGGTTTTCAATACCTTCTGCTATTACGGACAAATCCAATCCGCGGGCCAAGGCGACGATGGTGGCCACAATGGCGGCATCGTGGGGATCAGTTTCCAGCTCGTCAATAAACTCACGATCAATTTTCAAACCATGAATCGGAAAACGCTTCAGATAAGATAATGAGGAATATCCCGAGCCAAAATCATCGACCACCAAGCGCACACCGGACTGGAAAAAGGCTTCCAGTGTTTGCCGCGCCGACTCAGTGTGCTCCATTAACACCCCTTCGGTAATTTCCAGCTCCAACCATTGGCTATCCAAACCGGATTCTTGTAAAGCCTCCGCTACCATCGACACCAGATTTTTCTGGCGGAACTGGCGCGGGGAGATATTAACGGCTACCGGTACACAACGCATGCCATCCCGTTGCCAGCGACTATTCTGCTGACACGCTTCCCGCAATACCCACTGGCCAATACCAACAATGAGACCGGTTTCTTCCGCCAGCGGTATGAAGTCAGCGGGTGACACCAATCCCAAATCAGGATGAAGCCAGCGGATCAAAGCCTCCAGACCGATCAACTCGCCGTTAGTTAAATCAACCTGTGGCTGATAATAGAGTTGCAATTGTTGCAACTCCACCGCCCGGTGCAAGTCATTCTCCAGCGACAACAACTCCGACGCCCGGGCGCTCATGGATTGCTGGTAGAAGCGGAAAGTATTCCTTCCAAAAGCTTTCGCCTTGTACATTGCTACATCAGCATGCTGCATAAGCACCTCCATGGTTTTTCCATGCTGAGGAAACAAGCTGATTCCAATACTGGCGGTCACGCGCAATTCTTTTGGCCCAATGGTTATTGGGGCGGCCAAAGCGCTGAGAATTTTTACAGCGATCCGTGCTACTTGTTCGGCATTACCAATGCGCTCCAGTAGCACCACGAATTCGTCACCGCCAAAACGGGCCACTGTGTCCATTTTACGGGTACACTTGAGCAAGCGCTCAGCCACTGACTGCAAAAGAAAATCGCCTGTTTCGTGACCCAAGGTATCGTTAATGGTTTTAAAGCGATCCAAATCGAGAAACAAAATGGCCACTTTAGTTTCGAAGCGCTCGTTCAGCAAGGTGGCGTGCTCAAGGCGGTCCTGAAAAAGCAAGCGGTTTGCCAGTCCGGTCAAAGGGTCATGTTTAGCAAGAAATTCCAGCCGCTCCTCGTTGAGCTTTAGCATGGCCTCCACCTTCTTACGCTCGGTGATGTCCCGTACAAAGCCCAATATCAGCTTTTCATCTCCCCAGTTGAGCCAACGAATGCGCACATCAACAGGTAATTTCTCACCCTCACCCCATTGGTATTCAGTTTCAAACTGACGAATCTCATCTGCGGCCAAGGTACCACAAAGCTGTTGATAGGCCTCCCGCGAACCCGACCGATGAAGTTCCCAGATGTGTTTACTAACAACATCGCCCTGAGCAACACCCAGCATGTCACAGGCATATTGGTTAACCATCACCAATTTGCCATTTTGATCAGATAGGAAAATACTATCGGGCGCTCCCTCTATTAATTCACGCGAGCGTTGCTCGCTCTGGCGGGCTACCCACTCTGCCCGCTTGCGCCAGCGTACATTGACAATCAGAAAGCCGATAACCAGAGTCTGCAGCAATACCAGTGAAATCGTGCCCCAGACCAATCTTAGGTTGCGATAATAAAAAGTCTGTGGTTCCCGGCGCAGCTCACTGCCATCAGGTAGCTGTTGCAAATCATAGCCATGGTCCAGCAGAGTGGGATAGTCGAAAACCGGCACTGCTGGAAACACCTGTGACAGGTCTGATGTTGTCGCTTGCTCTAACATTAACTGGTAAATGACATTCGCCGCCGCAGTTCCCTGTGCGCTCCCACTATTTAACCATCCCCCAACAACACCGGGCATCAGATAAGTATCTTCTACTGTAAAAATGCGGAAGTCTCCGGCACCCCGGATCAAGCTTACTACTTTCGACAGAGGCACCACTTGCTCTCTTGCGTTGCGGAAGCCACCAATGGTGGTCAGAACAACAACCCCAGCACTTTGCTGACGAAGTTGCTCCGTGGTGTTCTCAATAATGGGATTTTCAAAATATTTTAAGTTAATGGCGGGAAAAAACTTTTCCGCTTGTTGGTGAATCGCCGCTCTCATCGCATAATGGGTCGCTGATCCATCACCCACGAATAACACCTCGTCCAGACCGGGCTCTAACTGTTGCAATAAATTCATGGTCTGACGGATAGGTGGTTGTTCGAACATGCCATTGAACAATGGGGATAAATGCTCCTTATGGCCTAAATCATTAATCCCGCTAAACACCAGGGGTACATTAGGAAATTGCTGCTGCATATGCTGATTAGCAAAACGCAAAGCATTATCATCGGTAACGTAAATAACATCGGGACGGTAACGATCATCTCTTGCTGCCGCCCCGTATTTTGCTGACATATAGTCAGCAAACATTTGTTTATACTCAGGGGTAAATGCCTTGCGCTTAGTGTCCAGGTGCTCGGTCGCCAGCGACAATGTCGCAGCGCCAATGTGCTGGTTCAGGGAGCTTACAAAAGCCTCATGCTGGGTTTTGGTCCAGGGATATTCCTGGTGATAGCTGTGGAGTATCAGTACCGACAGGTCTTTAGCTGAAGCATTGCAGGACATTACCAGGCCAAGCAACAGAAGTACGAGACCAGGTTTGTTGAGTACACCAACCATTTGCTTCAGCATCTTGCACGCTAATATAGTTATCGGGAGCTGCCTGTTTATGCCTTATTCTTATCCCTTATTTCAGCTTGATATCCAATCAAATCGCCCACACCATTGCTTTGCCAAAGGATGGCAAATAAATGCAGAGAAAAAGCTCTTGTTTATTTAGATTAGGATTAATTCGAAGCCTATGCAAACATCAGGGATTATCAAAGCCACCCGCATCCACACTATATTCAATAGGGAATTCAGCACAGAGAATGGCCTTGCCACAGCGAGAAACTGTCGTCCTGCTACACGGTTTAGCCAGAACCAGCCGGTCGATGAATACGCTGGCCAAAGCACTGAGAAAACATCGCTATCAGGTTATTAACCAAGGGTATCCGTCCAACCGACACCCGGTGGAAACGCTAGCCATGCAAGCAATACCGGCGGCCCTCAAGCAATGCTCAGCAAACAGCCCAGTACACTTTGTCACTCATTCCATGGGGGGAATACTTGTACGACACTATTTAAGTCAACATAAAATTAAAATGCTGGCCAGAGTCGTCATGCTTGCTCCCCCCAATAAGGGTACAGAGCTGGTGGATAAGTTGAGCGAACTACTGGCTACACGGCAAATCTTCAGGTTACTCAACGGTCCTGCCGGTACGCAATTGGGAACCCATCCTGACAGCTTGCCGAACCGACTGGGCCGCGCTGAATTTGAGTCGGGAATTATTGCCGGTAGTCGCAGTATCAGCCCGCTACTGTCAGCCCTGTTGCCGAAACCTCACGACGGCAAGGTTTCGGTGGCCAGCACCAAACTAGAGGGTATGTCTGATCACATCACCCTACGGGCTAGCCATACTTTTATGATGAATAATCCACAGGTCATTGAGCAAGTCCTGCAGTTTTTACAACACGGCGCTTTTTTTCGCTGATGGGCTAATCCATCCGCCCAAACTCCGCTGCTTTAAAGCGAAACAGTTTGGCGATCAACAGGTCCGGGAAAGTGCCCAGCCGGGTTTGATATACCTCAACTGCATCGTTGTATCCATCTCTCATTAATCCCACCTCGGTTTCCAGATCGGAGATGCCTGTCAAAAATTGATCAATCAATTGCTGTTGCCGCAACTCCGGATAATCCTCTACCACAGCCCGCAGTTGCGAAGCCAGGCCCTGAGTCTGGATTAACCAATTCATTAACAGATTTTGCTGAGTCAAAGGACGGGCACCCATCGCTGGGGAATCTGAGGTCGGTGAGAGAGTCGCCTGCAAATCTCTTAGTCCCGTTATTGTCCTTAGCAGCTCTCTTTCATGAGCGGCATAGCGGGCAACGACAGGCTGCAGACTATTGACTAAATCAAAACGCTTCTGCAAAGACACATGAATGTTAGCCACTGCCCGCTCCACCCGGTGCTTCAAAAACACCAAATCGTTGTAGTGCAAAATCAGCATGAGCACGATCAAGTACCCCACCCCGATAGCGGCAGTGGCCAGAAAGCCAAACCCCGAAAAGCCACCCTCACGAGAAAAGAACAATAAACAACCCAGCAATAAGGCACTGGATGCCAGGTTCAGCAACAGCATACCTTTTCTACCCTTTTGCAAAAGCAGCTCATCTTCACTTTGGCTACTGAGGATAAAAGGGTCTTGAGTTGGTGCTTTGCTAATGCACAGGGAATGGTCCTGAGTTTTGGAAATACTGGCTGTTCCCAATAGATACAGTTGATCCTGCAATTCGATGCGCGACTCCACCAGCCGGGTACTACCCCGCCGCTCACGATGAGAATGAGGTGTAGTAATGTCAGCACCCAAGGGGTCCACAAGGACGGAACCGGATTCATCAGTCAGTAAGAACTCCCGTCCCTCCGAGCGCCGTTCAATTTGTTTCCATTGCTGCTTGTCATCTGTTTGCTGGCGCTCGAATACCCGGTAGTCATACCAGACACTGGCGCGATCAGTGAGCGGACTATGCAATAGCTCGCCTACCACCTCGGTAACCCGACCCTGCAGTTCATTCAGACCCCATACCACTCCTTTCGCTTTACCCCGGGGGATGTTTTCGATCCATCGCTTCGCTTTGACTGCCCTCATGCCGGTCACAGTGAAATGAACCCCCAGAACCAGCGCAGCGATGGTCACAATCCATTGCCAAAGAGGCACAGAGACCGCATGGCCAGAGGCCGAAATGAACTCGTCACTCAGTTGGAAACCGGTCAGAGCCGCGGGCAAGCTCACTTCAACTCCCACCAACGCAGCGACCAATCCGGCGGCAACTGATGACAGGCGTTCCTGGTTACGCAGAAACGCCAACGCCAGACTCTGTTGAACCTGTTCTATCCGCTGCCGTTGTGGTGCCGGCAGACTATCAAAAGCGCTGAAGGCTTGGGGATCGTCGAGTCCCTTCCAATTTAATGAGAATTGCTGGGCATAAGCAGCCATTTCGTCATCGACAGCACTGACTTGATAATGCCAGCGAGTATCCAACTGGCGAATATCCTGCTGGTAAGTGAACACACTCAGTGCAGCCAGCGCAGAAAAATAAGTGAGTGACAGCAAGGTTAAGTAGGCGAGAATGCGGTGAATCGTTAAAAAATAACACAAACCATAAACAGCCAGACCAAGCACCGCCAGTCCGCCCCATAGATAGAAAACACCGCCTTGACCCAGCGATACTATTTCGTGTCTTACTCCGTAGTGACTGACGATGGGGCGAAAATCACCCACCTGTTTAAGGCTGATTTCTGCTTGTCCGGCCTGCTGCTGATACCAACCAATGACTGTCACCTGATCTCCCGGTTTCAATACCCACTCCCGGTAGCGCTGATCACCCTCTCGTGAACGATGCGTCACCGGCAATGACCAATTAATATTGGTGGGATCGGAGCCTACCCGAACGCGCACCGAGCCACCATCACTTAGCAGCACAAAGTCAACGGCTCGGGAATTTTGTTGCAGCGTTTGCCAATGCTCATTGTCTCCACGCTCAACCCGCTGATCGTGTATATAACGAGAATAAATGGCGGGTTGTTGATTAAGTCGGCTTACTAAAAGCTGTCCCTGAGCATGACGATCCTCACCAGAGGTATTCACGTCTTTAGCCGGGGCGATAAGCCCAGTGATGGCCACCTCACCCGGTAATAAGCCGTTGGCGTTAACCGAAGGTATGCGCTCCAGAACCCAGACCGACTGCAAATTGTCATAACCCTTGCTGAGCAGCCAACACCCCCCACAGCTAAGCAGTACCACGAGAACAAGCAACAAGGGTCGTGAGAATCGTCTGATAGTATCTTTAATTTTCATTAGGGAACCATTGATATTTCTGGCATTCCGCCATTGCTCTCAGAATATCTCAGATATCAAGAATCAACAAAAAGTAGACTGGCATTTGCGAAAACCCAATTCTTTTACAATACTCAATAAACAGGGTTCCACAAGCAACTAAGTATCCTGCTATCACCCACTACCAACTGCCAACCCGCGCAATAACGCCGTAACTATTGAGTATTCTGAGGTGGGAACAAGCAAACCAATCGAGAGAGACACGCTCCTGCTGCGCTGCAGCCCGCAGCCTGTATTGCAGGTTAGGGCATGAGCAGCGCTGTGTTTGCATCAGCGATTCCCAGCCTGCGTCTCCTTGCTAAATCGCCAATGTCAGTTCACTAAACAGCATATATGATAAAAAGAATCCCAGTCGAATTTGTTTCAGTAGGCATGTATGTATCTGATCTGAATGCCGCGTGGATACCTCATTCCAACGTCAGGAAACAAGGATTGATCAAGAGTGAGGCCGTGATTGAAAAAATCAAGAAAATGGGTATTTCAGAAATCTATATTGATTCCTCGCTGGGCAAAGATTGCCAGGATGCATTAACTAAGGATGAGGTAGATTCCGAAAACCATGCCGCGCTTGAGAAGGTCAGCAGCCTTGCTCCCTTAATGAAGCCCAAACTGGATTTGAACGAGGAGATGCTGGCTGCGGGCAAAGTGCACAATGCAGCGGTGGATTTAGTGGCCAATCTGGTCGACGGCGTTAAATCGAATCAACCCATTGAAGTAGACTCCTTTGAAAGCGTCGCCGACGGCATGCTGGACTCCGTCCTCCGCAATCATAACGCCCTCTGCTGCCTGGGCCGGATCAGAGAAAAAGACTCTTACCTGATGGAACACTCGGTCAACCTGGCAGTACTTATGTCGGTTTTTGGAAAATCGCTGGAACTTGATCGCAGTGTGATGAAACCCATTGCCATCGGCGCCATGTTGCATGACATTGGTAAAATTCTGGTGCCAGATGACGTCCTGCATAAACCAGCCAAATTAACCGATGCAGAGTTTGAGATTATCAAGCAACACGCTCAGTACAGCCGTGAGCTGCTGGAAAAAACTAAAGGTATGCCAGAGTTAGCTATTACGGTAGCCGCACAGCACCATGAAAAAATGGACGGCACCGGTTATCCACTGGGCTTAAAGGGGTGCGACATATCACCTTTTGGCCGCATGGCCGCCATTGTTGATGTTTACGATGCCATCACAGCTGACCGGGTTTACCATCGCGGTATGCCACCCACTGCGGCGCTGAAAAAACTGCTGGAGTGGAGCAATCACCTGGACCCATCGCTGGTGAACCATTTCATTCGCTGTATCGGCATCTACCCCGTGGGTTCAGCGGTACTGCTGGATAGCGGTCGCATCGGTGTGGTCACTCAAGCCAATGATGATGACCAGCGTTTGCCAACGGTGAAAATCATCTATCACACTAAATTCAAGAGTTTTGTCAAAGTAATTAATCTCGATCTGGCAAAACCCAATGTGCAAGACCGAATTCTAAGAGCTATTGATCCCCATGACTATCAGATCAATATCAGGGATTTCTTATGAGCCAGAATTCACTATTGCAATGAGTCAAAAGTTTCCGGCTTTCAATACTCTTAACTCCTTCAATACTTTCAATATCTTCAAGGACGATGGCAAGTATGTCACCCAAGTGATCAAAGCCATCGCCTGGGCAGGTATTTTGACTGCCGTCATCATCCTGTCATAGGATCATCGGCCTGAAGTCCTGGCAAGCCACTGTGCTGGAGCAGTTTTCCAGGCTAACTGTCAGCATCGGCTGACAAACAGATATAACGGCACAGCGGGGTGGCGAGGAATTTTTGATACTGCTACCTGACACATCGCTCCAACATGCCCTAAGAGGGCAGAAAGCTTGAGAGCAGAAAGGTTAAGAGCAGAAAGGTTGAGAGCAGAAACGGAAGCCATGGTGCTGCCATTCAAAAAGATGGACATCCGAGTCACAACCAGTTGTGGGGTAAGTTCGATAAGCGAGACCAAGAATCTGGATGCACTACTAAAACAAGCGGATGTTCAACTATATAACGCCAGATCAAATGGCGGGAATCGGGTGTACTCACAAATCGAAAACGGCATGGACTGACTGGTTTTTGCTGGGACAGCAGACAATCAAGCTATCGTCAAAGCACTGTCGACTGTCGTTTGGTGGGAGTTGGGAGTACGCTTATTTGACAAAAACACAGTTATTTGGCCATAGCAGACGAAATCGACGCCCGATTGCCACTAAGAGCCCAGAATGAACTTGCAGCCGGTTGCAGCTGACGGCTTAGTTTTTGTAGGTGTTAGCGTTTGTGCTTACGGGTGCATCTGCAACGGACACGGACGACAGCAATGATGCCGGTGGTGGCGGACGATCCCTTGTATAGCTGAAAGTAGTGAAACCACTAATGACAAGGCCTACACAAAAAACTATCACCAGTGTGGCCATAATGTCAGGCTTTCGCTTCATATCCCCCCCTTTTTTATTATGAATTTCTTCAACTCTGTAACCCATCATTTGATTGGTATTGCAATGGTTTACTAAGCATCCACTGAAACCCACATTGTTGTTTTGATCCAATTTACTAGTGTCAAAAGTTGTTAGCAGAATTGGACTTAACGTTACTATTAAAGTAGCACCGAATCTGCGAAAAGGG
>JGI12048J13642_10387452_pt1 | contig 17005 bp, 8 predicted proteins | sample ElkSlonscriptome_16_FD_13642 | JGI IMG/M metagenome (IMG submission 13642)
AGTAATATCACCAAACCGAGGGAGAAAACTAAAGCTAAAACAGTAGCACTAATGGCTTCTTTCCACGCCGCAGAAGCCAAGCCTAACGTTGTCACAATGATCGCAACTTCTAACCCTTCTAAAGCGGCACTTTTTGCCATGATCATAAAGTTCAACGGACTGAAATTTTCGGGTTCCGTTTCAATCAAAATTCCTTCGGCTTCTAAAGGATCATCACTCATCCAACCTGCACGTTTTCCTTTGGCTTGTCGCAAAACGGACTTTTTCACCCATCCCCAACCAAACCAGATCAGCAGACTACCGATAACTATTTGCAATAAGTACAAGGGGATTAACTGCAAACTACTACCAAGAGCGATCGCCGCCACAGCCACCACCGTCAACCCGGCTACCGTTCCCCAAATGGCTTCGCGCCTGTAGCCGGAACGGGCGATCGCATAAGCAATAGCCGCAGTTTCGAGAAACTCAACGCTGGCACTCCCCGCCGCCGCCAAAAAGATACTCCAGTTCATCGTACTTGAGATATTTTCTCAACATTACCGTGCTATTATACAGGCAGGTCAGCAAAAAAACCAGGATTTCGCTGAACTTTCCTTAAATCTCTCTTTTTGAGAATTAATCTGTCTAACAGTCTACAGTATAACAGTCTACAGTGAAAAATCTCTTGTGCTGAAACGCTTTTCATCTATAAAATTAAGTCGGATAAAATTAGGGGTAATAGCCCTCATGGTCGCCGCCATTGTGGTGGGGGTGACTAAATTACAATTCACCTCCAGCTATTACCATCCTCCGTTGCCAGAAAATACAGCCCTAGCGACTTCTGTTTATCCTCAACCTGTTTTCATCGAAAATATACAGGTTCGTAAGAATGTTGTCAACCTCACGACTGAGGAAAAAACAGCCTTTGTTAATGCGCTTAAAACCCTAAAAAATACCTTTCCAGAAGGCAGTCAAATTAGTCTTTACGATCAATTTGTTTTGCAACACGTTTTAACGATGGGGTTTCGGAAAAAGTTGGGTGCAGAAGGTTTTGCTGAAGGCAACCCCGCCCACAGTCAACCCGCTTTTTTGCCTTGGCATCGTCAATTTTTGTGGGAATTTGAACAACAATTGCAAAAAATTGATCCGAGTGTGACAATTCCCTATTGGGACTGGACCGATCCGCAAGCATTAACGATTATTTTAGATGAGAATTTTCTCGGCCCAAATGGAACGGGAGAAACGGTAGAAATTCCGGGTTTTGGTCCCTTTACAGGCGGCCCTGTAACCTCGGGTTTTTTGGCTGATTGGACGCTGAATGAAAACATTCATTTTGACCCGATTAATATGACTTCATTAGGGTCAAAACTCATTCGGTTTGTAGGTTTACCGCCCTGCGAAAAATACCCGATTTCCAAAACAGAAGTTGAACAATTAATGAGTTTTGATAACTATGAAGTGTTCAATGCGATTATTGAAGGCGCGTTAGTTTTAAAAACCGGAAAATATGTTCCGGGTTGGGCATTACACGCCTACGCACATTCTATCATTGGCGGGAGTTTAGTGGATGAAATTCGCCCGAAAGATCGGGTTCCCCATCAAACTAAAATCCTCGGTACAATGGATAGCATTCCCAGTTCACCTTACGACCCAATTTTTTGGTTAAATCATGCCAATGTAGATCGATTATGGGCAGAATGGCAAGATAACGGACATACGGGCGAAAGCTTTTATCCGAGTGCAAAAATGCCTGCCGGACACAACCTTAACGATCCGATGTGGCCCTGGGATGGAGGATTATCAAAACCGGGAGATTATGGATTGGGAAATATTGGGTCTTTGCTGGTTAATTTTCAGGGAGAAAAAACCGTTACTCCCGCCGATGTTTTGAACTATAGAAAACTCGGCTACACCTACGATACCACAGTTTTAAATTCATTTCAACATGACAACAACACAAAACTTTAATACTTGGTTAACCTGTTGGCAACCGAACCCCGAAGCAAAATTACGCCTATTTTGTTTTCATTATGCCGGAGGAGGAGCGTTAATTTTTAGAAATTGGCCTTGTTATTTTTCTTCGAGTATTGAACTGTGTGCAGTTGAACTTCCGGGGCGAGGAAAACGCCTGCTCGAACCCGCATATACAAAAATGAAACCCCTCATTCAAGCCTTGAGTTTAGCCCTTCATTCTTACTTAGATAAACCCTTTGTTTTTTTTGGTCATAGTATGGGCGGATTGGTGAGTTTTGAGTTGGCGCGTCAACTGCGTCGAGAATACGATCTTACTCCCCAACACTTGTTTGTTTCGGGGTGTCGTGCGCCGCAAATTCCCGATCCCGACCCGCCCATTCATCAGTTATCAAACTCCGAGTTTATCGAAGAATTACGGCGTTACAATGGAACCCCAGAAGCGGTTTTAAACAATCAAGAATTAATGGATTTATTGTTACCCTGTTTGCGGGCAGATTTTGCAGTTTTAGAAACCTACAACTATCAGTCTGAACCTCCGTTAACTTGTGGAATTACAGCCTTTAGCGGTTCGGAAGATCAACAAGTGAGTCAAGCAGAGATGCTGGCTTGGGAATACCAAACAACGGCTGATTTTTGCTTACAAACTCTTCCGGGCGATCATTTCTTTATCCATTCCCATCAGTCGCTTTTACTTCAGCTACTCAGCCAAGACATGACCAATGTTTTAAGATCGTTAATTCGATTATCTTAAACCATTTTTCTATTAAGCTGACCAAGAGAGGGGACAGGCAAGATTGATCATTCATAATTCATAATTTATAATTTATAATTTATCACTCCTGACTGTTTTAAGCACTTCTCAACGCAACAATGGGGTCAAGTTTTGCCGCTTGTTTGGCAGGAAATACCCCAAAAAATAACCCAATTCCACCGGAAACACTCACCGCCAACCCAATCGCAACAGGTGAAATTCCTGCTTCTAAAGGCGTTAACATTCCAATAATAAATATACCACTCACTCCGACTGTTGTGCCGATTAATCCTCCCACAGCCGATAAAATTACAGCTTCGATAATAAACTGCATTAAAATATCCCGTTGAGAAGCACCAATCGCTTTTCGCAGTCCGATTTCTTGGGTTCGTTCGGTAACAGAAACTAGCATAATATTCATAATTCCAATTCCACCCACAAACAAAGAAATTGCTGCGGTTGCTGCCAGTAATAATGTCAACGCCCCGGTAATTTTACTGAGTCTGTCCATCAACTCTTTTTGACTCTGAACTGTAAAGTCATCTTCGTTTGTAATTTTATGTCGCAGTCGCAGTAAATTTTCTATCTGAAATTGAGCCGCAGGCATTTTAGATTGATCTTCTACAGAAACGGAAATAAATGTCACTTGAATTCCATAAGGCGAGGTTTTACCAACAATTCGATTTGCCATTGTTGTCACCGGAATAAAAGCATTCATATCTTGATTATTTCCTAGCGTTGAACCTTTAGGGCGCATTACCCCAACGACTTGTAAAGTAATATCTTTGAGTCGCACCGATTTTCCTAACGGGTCTTCATTCCCAAATAATTGTTCGGCAATTTCTGAACCCAAAGCGACAACTTGTTCATTTCTTTTCAAGTCTAAATCGCTAATAAATCGACCCCTAGCCACATCAAAACCGCGAACCGTTAAATACTCGGGAGTCGCCCCAACTAAAGCCGCAGAAGAATTTTTTCCCCGATAAGACATCAGTTCGCTTCCTGTTATCGAAGGCGCCACTTCTTTAACAGAGGGAACTTGTTCCGCTATGGCTGTCGCATCTTCTAAAACTAAAGTTTGAGGCGGATAAACCGGACGACTTTGAGCTTCAGGACTTCCGGGGAGAACAAACAACACATTCGGCCCAAAAGAATTGACCTGTTGACTGACAAATTCTTGGGCGCCTTCTCCCACTCCAATCATTCCAATAACAGAAGCATTTCCGATAATAATTCCGAGCATTGTTAAGCTACTTCGCATTTTATGAGCGACTAGAGTTTGGGTTGCCATTTTAACGTGTTCTAGGAAGTTCATTGGTAACGGATGGGTTGAGTTTGGGTGTTTTAGGTTGATACTTTTGGAAACGGATGGGTTGAGTTTGGGTGTTTTAGGTTGATACTTTTGGAATGGGTTGATTTGTATAAGTTTAAGGGAATAGATTCTGCTTTCATTACTTAATAATGTCTTCTAGGGTTTGATTTTCGGGCAATTCAACAAATACGCGATCGCCCGTATATACCCCTTTGAGAATTTGAATTTGATTTCCTAGCGTTGAACCAATTGTTACCGGGTGAAATTCCGGTTGGTTGTCTTCATCGGGCATTAAAACCCCCGTTTCTCCTTGATGGGTGACAATTGCCACCGTCGGAACAACGAGAGCATTTTTGAGTTTTTCTCCGATAAATTTGAGATCAACATTCATCCCGGACTGTAGTTTTTCTTTGCCTGAAATAATCTCAATGCGGGCTTGAAATAAGGTAACATCTTGTTCTTTTACCGCTTCTGGGGCGATGAGTTGAACTCGTCCTGCAAAGACTTGATCCGGGTAAGCATCGGCCACAATTTCGACCTTTTGATTGGGTTTAATTTGAGCAATATCCGCTTCGGGAATTTTAGCTAAAACTTCTAAATCTTTTGCCAACGCGACAATAGAAGTCGAAGTCGCAGAAGTGGCATCAGATGCCGAAGTTGCCGGGGTCACAAACGCCCCTTCTACGGCATAACGTTGGGCAATAATTCCCGCAAAAGGAGCGCGAATTTCTGTATCTTTTAACTGAGTTTGATAAAATTGTACAGAAGCTTCTGCTTCGGCGACTTCGGCTTGAGAACCTGCAATTTCTTCGGATCGAGTTCCATTTAATAATTCATTCAGTTGACTTTGGGCTTCGGCGACTTCGGCTTCAACTTGAGCTATTTCTTCGGGACGCGCCCCATTTTGCAATTGTTGTAAAGCCTGACGTTCTTGTTCAACGCTTGCTTGCAATTGTTCAATTTGAGTTTTTCGACTTTGTTGAAGTTGTTCTAAACGTCTTTTTGCTTCCTCCACAACGGCATTAAGTCGGCGTTCATTTTGTCGATATTCTTCGAGTTCATCTTGAGAAATTGCGCCCTGTTCCCCTAAATTTTCATAGCGACTAACCCGTTCATTGGCAAGTTCTAATTCGGCTGTATTGCCTTCAATTCTGGCTCTGGCTTGAGCAATTTCTTCTTCGAGACTTCCCGATTTCGCATCTGCTAATCTTGCTTCGGCTTCGTTTAATTTCGCTCTGGCTTGAGCAATTTCTTCGATCCGAGTTCCGGCTTTTAATTCAGCTAAACGGGCTTTTGTTTGATTTAATCTCGCTTGGGCTGCGGCAATTTCTTCGGGACGACTTCCGGTTTTTAGTTTTTCTAAGTTGGCTTTTGTTTGTGATAATTTCGCTTTTGCTTGCAATAATTGCGCCTCTATTTCGCCGCTTTCCATGCGGGCAATCAGTTGACCAACTTCCACGCGATCGCCCTGTTCAACGTATAATTGAGCTAGGCGTCCTTGTGTTTTTGGACTGAGATTAACTCGCCGCACAGGTTGAACAACACCACTGGCTGTAATTCGCACAGTGATTTCTTTGGCTTCCACAGGTACAGTTAGAATTTCAATATCATCAGTCTGAATCTGATGGCGTGATCGCCAACTATAAAGAACAATTAAAGTCACCAGGAGTCCAGCAATCAACATCAGTCCAAATAGCCAATAATTACGAAACTTGGATTGAACTTTGGGCTGAAATTTGGGGTTATCTTCCTGTTTATTTTCTGATTGTTCTATTTCTTGCTTAATCTTGGCTTTATTCGTCTCATTTGTATTTTTTTGATTGGCTTCTTGTTCAAGATTTAATCTTGATACAGATTCAAAACTGGGTTCGGGTTCAGGATTAAATTCCGGTTCTGCTTTTGATTCAATATTCGACATAATCCCTGAAATAAATTCAATCTGATCGACTCGCTTATCGGAACTTTTTTATTAGCCTAAATCCTCCGATTGAAATCAACAGTAATCCCCAGATATTTCCCGGTTCAGGAATGGGAGTTGGTGGTTGTTGTTCGGCTCTCCAAATCGCAAATAATGGATTACTAATATTATCTAAGTCTCTCGAATTAATCAATTCGATATAAATGATATTATCAGTCGGGGAATAAAACAAATTTGAGCGATGAGCCAAGGTCAAACCTCGATGACCATACCATTGTCTGAGCGGACTTTCTAACGCCCCAATTCCCATACCATAAGCATCATAATTATCAGAATTAATGGGTTGCTCAAAGGTCAACATTTGCTCTAAAGAATTCTCAGCCAATAGCTGTCCACTTAGCAAACCCGAAATAAATCGTGCCAGATCAATTGGGTTAGAAACCATTGCACCTGCCGCCCAAGCCCAAGATAAATTAGCCCCAGAAACATCATTAAAATTACCATCTCCATCAAAATCCCAATAGGCATTAACATATCCTCCCGGAATCTCTTCTTCTTCCGCAAAGAATGTATCGTTAAGTTCCAATGGTTCAAGGATTCTAGAACGAATTTCTGCCGCCATATTAGATTCGGTGACGGCTTCAATAATTAGCCCCAATAAAATCACATTTGTATTAGAATATTCCCAAGATTCACCCGGCGCAAAATAAGGGTTTTGATTGGTAATAAAAGTTAAAAGTTCTTCCGGTTGCCAGTCTTGCAAAAATACTCCTGGATTCGTTTGAGCTTGAAAAAACAACGGCAGAGTATAGTCTGCAATTCCACTGGTATGATTTAATAATTGACGAATTGTAATCTTTTCAAAATTGGGAATATTTGCTAATACTTCTACAGATAGCCTGTCGGTTATCGGGTCATCTAGTCCGATCTTTCCTTCTTCAACTAATTGTAATATAATTGTAGCAACAAAGGTTTTGGTAATACTACCAATTTCAAACCGATCTTCGAGGGTTAAGGGAGTTTCGGTTTGAAGATTAGAAACACCGCTGACTCCCACCCAAGTTCTTTCTGGATTGATAATTCCAAGAAAAGCGCCGGGAATGTCATCGCGGACTTGATCAAGAGTTATTTGTAATTGTTCTGCTGTGGCATCGCTGACTGTATTCTCAAGGCTGTTGCGATTGAGAACATCTAATAGAAACTGATTATTAATAAGACTCTCATCAAAAGAAGCTGCGTGAGCAGTTGCAGATAAGCCCAAAGAAGCGATTAAACTGGCAGAAGCAACAGTTGTATAGATTAACTTCACGATTTCTTCCTGTAAAATTAGTAAAACTAGGACAGCAATTCCAACTGTGTCCCCAACTCAGTTTGAGTTTGTGCTAACCAGAATATCATTAATCCGCTTGGTTGACAAAGAATGTCATTAAATTATAAGCTTTAGACTATTCTTCGATAGGGTGGCAACTGATGCTGATTATTCGTGGGTTGAGCAAGACCTACAACAACGGAATCCAAGCACTACAGAACGTTTCTCTAGAAATTGAACCCGGAATTTTTGGACTACTTGGGCCAAATGGGGCGGGAAAGTCCAGTTTGATGCGAACCCTGGCAACCCTTCAAGACGCGGATTCTGGGTCTGTTCAACTCGATGGTGTGGACTTGCTGAGTTCACCTCAAGTCGCCCGACAACTGTTAGGATATTTACCCCAGGATTTTGGCGTTTATCCCCATGTTTCTGCCGAGGAATTGTTGAATCAACTCGCTGTTTTTAAAGGATTTGTTAATCCTAAAGAACGTAAAGAAATAGTTTCCCAACAGTTACAACTGGTGAATCTTTACTCTCAGCGTCAACAGAAATTAGGAACGTTTTCCGGTGGAATGCGCCAACGATTTGGGATTGCCCAAGCCCTTTTAGGATCGCCTAAACTCATTATAGTCGATGAACCGACAGCCGGGTTAGATCCAACCGAACGAATTCGGTTTCAGAATTTATTAGCAGAAATTAGTCAAAATCGGGTGTTATTACTTTCAACGCATATTGTGGAAGATGTGGCTGAACTGTGTCCCCAGATGGCAATTCTAAATCAAGGGAAAATTGTCTGTTCTGGTAGTCCTAAACTTCTAACAAATGCACTTCAAGGAAAAGTTTGGAAAAAAGTTTTTGATGATTTTAAAGTCTCTAATTCATCGGATAATCAATCAAATAACTGGGGATTAATAACCTCTCGAATGTCACGAGGAGCGCGTTGTATTCGAGTGTTAAGCGATTCTCAACCGGATGCAGGTTTTCAGATGACAGAACCCGATCTAAATGACGTTTATTTTACTGCTTTATTAGATCAATCTCAAGCTGAACCCGTTACTGTCTAGTTAAATCTATGTCTTCTATCTTAAGTTTTGAATTTGTTTATCATCTCCGCCGCCCCACGTTTTGGTTGATTGCAATTTTGTTTTTTGGGATTGGATTAACAGATATTGTTTCTAAAGCAGAACAGGGAAATGCTTTTTTCTTTGTCAATAGCCCATCACAGATTTTTCAAACTACAATTTGGTATACCATTTTTGGAATTTTAGCCGCTTCAGCCTTTGTTGCAGAAACATTTGTGCGAGATTATCAGACTCGGATGGAGTCTTTAATTTTATCTACCCCCATTCGGAAATGGGATTACCTCGTTACTCGTTTTTTAGCTGCATTTACTGTAACACTCCTGGCTTTTTCTGGCTACTTATTGGGAATGATTTTGGGAACGCTAATGCCGGGACTGAATCCCTTTGCAGTGGGGCCATTACGTCTCGATGCTTACATTTTCAGTTATTTATTATTTGTTCTCCCCAACTTATTTTTAGTTTCGGCGATCGCATTTTCTCTAGCTTCAAAAACCCGCAGCCTTGCGATTACCTATGCCGGGGCAATTATTCTCGTAATGCTGTATCTTGCCTCCTTAATTATGGTCGGGGTTGATGTCATTAATTTTGAGCAATATCAACTCTGGGCAATGTTAGATCCGTTTGGTTTTTATGCCTTTGAAGAACAAACCTTAACCTGGACGATCTATCAACATAATACACTCATGCCGCCCTTGAGTCAAACCTTAGTTTGGAATCGATTAGTTTGGATTGGTATGGGTTTAATTCTGTTTGTTGGGGGCTATCATAGCTACTCAATGAAACTGATTAATTCTGGTCGTTCAAAATCCGTTAAGTCGGTTAAAAATCTAGAAAATTCTTCATCTTCTATCATTCAAACTACGAAACAGATTGACTTTTTTGCTCGTTCTCCAAAACCGCAGAAAAGGTTTGGCGTAAAAGAGATAATTCAGCAATGGTTTGAACGGAGTTTTTTTGAAATCAAATCAGTTTTACAAGGGAAAGCATTTTTACTCCTAACAGGCTTTGGTTTAATTAGCCTCATACTCTCAGCAATGGGAACCCGTACCTATAATTATTCAAATCCCAGTACGGATATTTTAATTCATTCTGCCAATATTTATTTAGAATATATTCTTTTCGCCATTATTATTATCTATTCAGCCGAACTGATGTGGCGCGATCGCAATTTTCGTCTACAATCTGTTTTAGATGCCACACCCATTTCAAATTCGGTTTTACTGTTATCAAAACTCACAACCCTATTTGTCATCATTACCCTTAATTTACTGTTAGCAATGGCGGTGATGGTGATGTACCAAATTTTTAGCAGATATACAAATTTTAACTTTCCGCTGTACTTTCAAATGCTCTTTGTCGAACATGGGCTGTACTTTTATTTAACTGCTATTTTAGCATTATTTACCCAAGTCATAACGCGACATAAATATGCGGGGATGGCATTAGCCTTAGCAATTTCCCTCTCTAAAATTCCCTTAGATGCTTTGGGTTGGTATCACAATCTTTATCGTTTTGCAGCCACAAACGACATTGATTATTCCCCGATGAACGGCTATGGTCATTTATTTACCGGACATCTCTGGTACACCCTTTACTGGGGAATTATTGGGGCGATTATGATTGTCATTGCTGTTATTTTTTGGCCGAGGGGAACGGTTGATAAAAAACAGTGGAAACGTTCATGGCAACAAGCTGGAAACCGAATAAAGCAGATATTAGCCGGATTAGTTGTTGTGTTTGCGGGGGTGGGAGGATGGATTTTTTACAACACAAATATATTGAATGAATATCAACCTCCAGGCAAAGAAGAAACCGCAGCAGAAATAGAAAAGCAATTCAAACAATATGAAAGTTTACCCATGCCAGTGGTAACGGAAACTAAACTCAATATTGAACTTTATCCAGATGAGCGTTATTTTGTGGCAAAGGGTGAATATACACTAGAAAATAAAACCCAAAAACCCATCAATGAAATCCACCTGATAACGTTTATTCACCTGAAGTTAGAAGACGTTAGTTATCCCGGTTTAAAACTGCGAGAAGCCCATCCAAAATGGGGATATTATATTTACGATCTCGAACAGCCCTTAATGCCGGGTGAACGTCAAACCATGCAATTTACAACTCTAACCCCGCATCCTCAAGGGTTTGAAAATCACGTTAATAGTGATGATATTTATATGATTTATCCCAACGATGTTGTTGGCAATGGAACCAACTTATATAGCCCTTTTATTTTGCCATTTGTGGGCTATACTAAAATGGTAGAACATAAAAAAGCATGGCTACGGGAGCAATTTAATTTACCGCCCCTCGACGAACGGATGCGAGATCATAACGATCCCATTGGACGCTCTCAAGGCTTGATGTTGACTCATTTAGGTTGGGGAAAAACAGAGATTATTATTGGAACTTCCACCGATCAAACTGCAATTACTGCGGGTCAATTAGTCAAGCAATGGCAATCAAATAATCGTAACTATTTTCAATATCAATCAACGACTCCCGACCCAGGTAAGTTTACCATTTATTCGGGTCGATATGCTACTTATCGGGATAATAATTATCGGGTTCCGATAGAAATTTACTATCATCCTCAGCACGAACAGAATGTAAAGTTAATTGCCGAACAGGTTGGAAAAGCTTTAGAATTCTATGAAAAAACATTCGGAAATTATCCGTTTGAGCAAGTCCGAGTTGTAGAATTTGTTTACTATGATGGTATGGTATTTTCAGAGGCGGGAGTGATTGGAATTCCCGAAGTTTTGGTTTGGAAAAGTGAGGCTGAGGGATTAGGAAAAGAAAATATTATTGATTGGGTGACTTATCTTTTAGCTTATTCTTGGTGGGAAGATCAAATTATTTCCGCCGATGTTGCTGGAGGAATGACCATTCGAGAAGCCCTCAGTTCCTATGCGAGTTCTCTCTATCAACGTTCTCGTCGAACCCCAAAACAACAGCATCTTTCCCGACAACAACTGATGCGGGATTTCTTTCGTCAGTTGGGTAAAATAGACTTCCAAGAACCGCCTTTAATTGATGTTTATAATGAGTTACCAATTGCCCGTTTAAAAGGGGGAATGGTGTTAGAACAGATTGAAAGTTTGATCGGACAAGATGCTTTACTCGCCGCAATCAAAGACTTTCTACAAACCTATCGTTACCAACCCGAACCTTACCCAACCATTCTAGATTTACAAGGTGCAATTCTCAAAAAAGCTTCTTCTAAACATCAAGAAATAATTCGGGATTTGTTTGCAAATGTTGTCACCTATCAAGTTGGACTATCCGATGCGGTTTATGAAAGCTTACCCGATGGGAAGTACAAAGTAACACTTCAAATTGAAGCCCAAAAGTTGTATACTAAAAATTTAGGACAGCAAGAATCTACAACCTTAGACTTTCCCTTAACCCTTTCGTTGCTGAATCAGGATAGAGAACCAATATTTTCAAAACAGTATCAAATCTCAACTCAACAAGCGACTGTGGAAATTATCTTAGATCAACTACCAATCTATGCAGCAGTCGATCCAAATTATATTCTACCTTCTGCATTTCTACAGGATAATATTAAGCGAATTCGTCCAAAATTCAAAGAGGAGATTTAAGCGAAAAAATGGATTTATAGCTTCTTCTTTTCGAGAGCCATTAGGTATTGGTTAAGTTACCGGATGATAAAACTTATTCAACGGTTATAGCGGTTATCGATCCGGTGAGATACGAACAATCCCCCTAAATCCCCCTTCAAAAGGGGGACTTTTCGAGTGGCAAATCCTCAATTTAAAAGGGGATCTGAGGGATGTTAATTAAACCAGAGAAATATCGGGCGTATACACGAACAAATCAGAGGTTAATTCATCAGAATCAACACCTTGAATAATTGCCAAAGTTTCCCCAGATTCGATAACGCTAATCGTCGCACCCAGATCACTATTGGTAATCGAAAGATCCTCAAACATGAGTTCACCTTCGACCAAACCAATCATGTCTTCAGTAACATCAAAATCGGTAATAGTATCGGTTCCATCCCCATTACCAAAGACAAACAAATCGCTACCACTACCCCCGGAGAAATCATCCCCCGTCAGCGTATCGTTACCCGTGACGCCCATAATAGTGTCATCCCCGTCATCGCCGAAGATTTCATCATCACCCGCATCACCGCTAAGGAGGTCATTACCGCCCTTACCGCCAATCCGGTCATTACCAGCGCCGCCCGAAATAACGTCATCACCGCCATTTGAACCGCCCGGAGAACGACGATTCGCATCGCCCCGCAGGACATCATCACCCGAGCCACCGAAGATGCTGTCATCGCCCAAACCGCCCGCAACGAGGTCATCACCGCCCAAAGCATCGATGCTGTTATTTTCGCTATCGCCTTCGAGAGTTTCGGCGTCATTGGTACCAACGATATCGGGTTCACCGCCACCATCAACCGGAAGCAACGTCGCATTCAGCAAATAAGGACCCGGTTCAAAAGCGCCGGGGAACGTCCAACCGCTACCACTTCCCGCAACATTCGGGTCATAGAAATTATTGCCCAAATTGCTAATTCCGGCGTAGTAAGTCCCCGTTTCCGGAGCGATAAACTCAATATAAGTATCGCCATTGGCTTGAAAGATTTCATCGGGCGCCGCCGCATTTTCAACAATAGCAACCTCATTCCCTTCGCTATCGAAAATCCGCAGTACAGAGTCCATCAACGAACCTTCGACCCCCGCATCACCCGAACCCCCCGCATCAACATCGAGGACCAAAGTTTGACCCGCTTCCAACTCAAAGCCGTACATATCCACATCTTCGGAACGATCGATCAGGTTGCGGGTTGCAGGAGTTGTACCAATTTCTCCAGCAAGGGTAACAGTCGAATTAACCCCTACTTCGATACTCTTAGCATTGGCGATGGTATCATTTAACTCGGTTTCATCGAATGACGTTTCATCATCGGTTACAGGTACAGAATCAGGGTTTTCAATACCATCTTGAGTCGGTTCCGAGGGAATTTCTTGATTCAATAACAGATTGAGGGTATATTCGCCGCTACTGCTTCCGGTACCGCTACCCGCCTCAAAGGGTTCGTAGGGATTATTCTCAAAGTCAAACTCACCGTTGGGGGAACTGCTGACCCCCACATAATAAGTTCCTTCCGTCTCAGCAGTAAATTCTAGATAAGAATCTCCCTGACTATCGGCTAACAATTCATTGGGTGCAAAATCATCGTTACTTTGGGCGAGTTGATTTCCGGACCCATCAAACAAACGTAATACCGAGTCGAGGGAAGACCCCAACAATTCCGCATCGATATCTAATACAACGCTATCCCCCGCTTCCAAGTCAAAGGAATACATATCCACATCTTCGGTTTGATCGACCAAACGATTACCAAAGGTAAAGGAAATAGCACTATCTAGGGAAACGGTATCATTATCAGCGCTGAGATTCGTGGCGATCGCTTCGGTAATTGTATCATTGGGTTCGGAGATTTCCAACGGCGACGGTGGCGCTTCCTCAGTTGTGTCTACAATGGTAAAATTAGCTTCCCCAACTTCCGGTGAAACTTGATAACCCTCCCCTTCTGCAACGGTAAAAACAGCCGTTTCCAAACCTTCCGATTCGTTATCCTCAGCCAGCGTTAAATTAACCGTAGCGGCTTGTTCTGTGATTGTTAGGTCAAAACCATCATCCCGAACTTCCGCAATTGTAGCGCCCTCTAGGTCGATGCTGTCGAGGTCAAATTCGTTTAAATTGGGAGCATCAACTGATACAGTTAATCCTTCTGCGGGTGGGGGAGAACTTAAGTTAAACGTGTGAACCGATACGGTATTTTCCGACTCAATTAAAACTTCAGGACTCGCCTCTAAACTAACTTGAGTCAGAGAATTAGCATCATCGGCGATCGTTAGGCTGGCTATATTAGCATTATCGGCGATCGCATAACCCGGAACTTCTTGTAAGCTAAAGGTAATCGACTCCAAACCCTCAACCACATCATCCGCAAAAGCTTGTAGTTCAATGCTGGCAGTTGGTTCGGTAATTTTGAAGTAGAAACCCCCCCCATTGCCATCCGGCGAAGGGAAACCGCCCCCGCTGACCACCGCATCAAACAGGTTAAACTCACCTAGTTTGCCCAGAATACCACTACTAACATAAACCACCAGTCCTTCTGGGGGAATCTCGCCGTCAACGGTAAAGTTCAAAGTACCAGGACTGCCACCTTCTATTAGAGTATCGCGATCGCTAACAAACTCAATCCCCACTTCCGGCGGGTTGGTTAGTTGTGGAACTTGGTCAAGGCTATCATAAACATTAACAATAGACTCGCGCCTTCCCGCCTCATACCCAACGCCATCTTCGACAAAGAAACTGACGCTTTGTGAACCTTCCGCCTCAAAGCCAACCCCAACAAAATTCATCACCGCATTAGGCCCATCAAGTCGCATTTGCAAGCCCGTTGCAGTTCCGTCACTATTGTAAATTGCCCCTAAAACCTCTCCGGGACCAAAAACAGTCGGGATGAAATTCGCCCCCTGAATAAACTCGGTGATATCATCGAGATTGCTATTAATATTAACGATTAATCCCTCTTCGGGAATCTCGCCGTCAACACTAACCGCTAAACTGAGAACGGGAACACCCTCGGTAGATTCTACGATATTGGGAGAAATCAGTTCCGACTCGTTAAACGTACCCCCCAAAGCGCTAACAGAAACAACCGGATTTCCCCCCGGAGTAACCGGATTTTCGCCATCATCGCTATCATCAATTGTTAGGGTAAATTCACTCGCGTTACTATCAACTTCGTACTGTTCCCCGTTGGCTAATACAAAAGGTAATTCTTCGACTCCTTCGCCGGAACCATCCTCAAATACAGATAGGGTAATAGAGGCAACAGGTTCAGTAATAGTCACAAAGAAACCGCCTGCATCATTATCCGATGCCGGGAAACCTGCTAACCCTTGAAGATCAGTTTCAGGATCAATACCATTCTCACCAAAAATATTAAACTCACTCAAGCTACCTGCATTACCATCAACAAAAACGGGAATACCGTCTTCTGGAATTTCACCTTCAACATTAAAGGTAACAGTAAATTCATCCCCTTCAGCCAACTCGGTTTGATCCACCGACATTCCCACTGTTGGGCCGACTCCGGGAGTGACACCATCGGTTAGGGTAGCAACCGCTTCGCCCCCATCTTCTGCAATAGAATAACCAACTCCTTCAACAATTCTGAAGGTAAATTCTTCGTCGATTTCCTCAATAATGTCATCAAAAATCGGAAATTCAATGGTAGAATTGGGAACGGTAAATAGAAGGTCATAACCGCCAATATCCGGCCGTTCAGTTACGGGCGAAAAAGCGCCTGACGGTTCCATGATAAACCGAATATTATCATTAGTAATTCGTTGTTCCGGGTCAAAAAGTTTCAGAAAGTCTCCGCCAATAGAAACCACTAACCCTTCTTCTGGGAAGTCTCCCTCGATATCAAAACCAAAGGTAATTGTGGGGTTGCCATCGTTGTCTTCTTCTGAGACAATTTTGGGTGTTGCGGTTAGGCTGACAACGGGTTTAGAAGGTTCGGGTTCAGGTTCAGGAACAGTTTCGGCAAATGATACATTAAAGTCAAGGGAGTAGGTTGAGAGGTCTCCCGTTTGTTGCAGCCAGAACGTATAGTCGCCACTGGGTAAAGGAGAGTCAAACCCTATTGCACCCTGACCGTTTGCCAAATCATCTAAAATATCCGTACCGACATCAATTGCTCCAAAATGGCTATAACCGAGTAAATTACCGACATCGGTTTGACTGGTGGGTTCTGTAAAAATAGTACCCGTTTGTACCGCAGCAAAGGCAATATCATCGGTATCAGAAGTGTAGGATGCAACGTCAACCGAGTCGAGTTGTAACCCGGATGGAACGGTTAGGGTAACATATTCGACATCACCCGCCACCGAAGTTGCGGTTAAAGAATTAACGCCCTCCTCTAATTCAAGCATAGTGGGAGCATTGCGATCGCCAGAAATATCCCCATCGACGGCTTCATCGTAGAAACTTGTTACCGGAGCCGGAGTTGGTGTAGAATCTGCTGTATCTTCGAGGGTAATTTCAACAGAATTGGCGTCGGAATCTAGGGTGAATTCTTCGCTCGGTTCGACGGTAAAGGTAATAGTTTCGCTGCCTTCTTCTTCGTTATCAGTAAATACGGGTAAACTAATACTTGCGTTTTGTTCGGTTAGTCGTAAAGTAAAACCATCTGTATCATCGCTGACACTAACAATTTGCGCCCCGGAAAATTCAGTTGCAAATACATCAAATTCCCCGAGCGAGTTAATCATATCGCTGCTAAGAGTCACTAGCAAACCTTCTTCTGGGGGCGCTTCATCGAGGTTAAAATTGAGCGTTAATACGGTTTGTTCGGCTTCAATTAAAGTTGTGGGACTGGCTGTTAATGAAAGTGTTGTCATGATTTTTTAGTCTGAGTTTTTGCGAATTTACAGAGATTGCGCTATTTTTTGTCTGCTCGATGATCGAAGATTGATATCACAAATTTGGGAAACTTCGAGGGTTGTTGTCATCGAGATCAAAACCATAGATGATTTTTAGTCGTGACCGACCTGTACAAGCCTCAACCTTGCACCCCTGTTTCGTCCGATTATTGAAATCGGGAAATTATTCTGTA
>JGI12048J13642_11543589_pt1 | contig 17005 bp, 10 predicted proteins | sample ElkSlonscriptome_16_FD_13642 | JGI IMG/M metagenome (IMG submission 13642)
GCCTGAACCGGTTCAGAACAGTCAACGCGTATTTTTTAACTCAAATCCTCAACGAAGGAGGAAGTTTGTATGTCTAGATTAGTTGCATTCGCCGCGATTCAGGGCGGTTACAATATCGTATCCAAGGTCCAGGGGCGCCTCAAAAGAGCCCTGGCATCCTTTGACGCCACCACTCAGGTCGGTTTTCCCAATACCGCCTATTATTTGCCGGTCATCTACTCCCTGCTGGGAATCAAGGTCGAAACTCTCGAGGATATGCAGAAGCCGTTGGATGTGGCCCGTAAGCTGCTGCCTCCCCATGTGAAGGGCTCCAACCATCTGCCCTACCTGGGACCCCTGCTGGACGCCGGTATGGCCGCTCTTTTCGCCTTCGAGATCGACGAAGCACTCAATTATCTCGAAAAACCCGATTTTTATTACGTTTCGGAAGAGACCGACCTGGACAACGGCAAAATCTGGCTCGGTGCCGCCGAGGACACCATTTTCCGTAAACGCGGCGTCGAGTTCGTGGACGGTTCCGCTCCCGGTTTCGTGGCCATCGTAGGCGCAGCGCCGGATTCGGAAACCGCCAAAAAGATCATTGAAGAATACCAGAAACGCTCCATCTATGTCTTTCTGGCTGCCAACCAGTTCGGCACCACCTGCGCCGAGCAGCTGGTGGAGGCCGGGGTGGATATCGGTTGGCATACCAAGATCGTGCCCTTCGGCCCGGAAATCTCATCGGCGATTTTCGCTCTCGGATTCGCCAACCGCGTGGCCATGGCCTTCGGCGGCGTCCCGGCGGGTGACTACAAGAAGATTCTGATGTACAACAAGAACCGCGTCTTCGCCTTCATCAACGCCTTGGGCGAGGTCAACGCCGAGTGGGCGGCGGCGGCGGCCGGCTCGGTCAACTGGGGCTTCCCCACCATCGCCGACACCGACATTCCGTCCATCCTGCCCACCGGTATCTGTACCTACGAACATGTGGTCGGCAACATCTCCCACGAAGAGATCGTCGACAAATCGGTCGAGGTCCGGGGCCTGAAAGTGGCCGTCTCCGAAATCGACATCCCCTGCTCCTTCGGTCCGGCTTACGAGGGTGAGCGGGTCCGGGGCAAGGACCTTTACGCCCAGGCCGGCGGCGGCAAGACCCAGTGCACCGAGTATCTGGAGATCGCCGACATGAAGGAGATCGACGACGGCAAGGTTTCGGTGGTAGGTCCCGACATCGGAGAGATCAAGGAAGGCGACGTCTTCCCGCTCTCAATCTTCGTGAAGGTGGCCGGCCGCGAATTTCAGAAGGATTTCGAACCCATCCTGGAACGGCAGATTCATCACCTGATCAACTATATTCAGGGCGTCATGCACGCCGGCCAGCGCGACATCGCCTGGGTCCGGATCAGCAAGACGGCGGTGGAAAAAGGCTTTACCCTCAAGGACCTGGGCGTGGTGCTTCACGCCAAGCTCCATCAGGATTTTTCCGCCATTCTCGACAAGATCGAGGTCACCGTCTACACCAAGAAAGCGGATGTGGACAAGATCACCGATAAGGCCCGGAATGCCTACAAGTACAGAGACGAACGGGTCGACAAAATGACCGACGAGGACGTGGAGACCTATTACTCCTGCACCCTGTGCCAGTCCTTCGCCCCGGCCCATGTCTGCACCGTCAGCCCCGAGCGGACCGGCCTGTGCGGCGCTTACAACTGGATGGACTGCAAGGCGGCCTTTCAGATCAACCCCACCGGCCCCAACCAGCCGATCGAAAAAGGCGAATGCCTGGATCCGAAAATGGGGCAGTGGAAGGGCGTTAACGAATTCGTCTCCAAGGCCTCCCGCGGGGCCGTCACCCATTACAATTTCTACTCGATGGTCGTGGACCCGATGACCACCTGCGGGTGCTGCGAGGCCATTGCGGCCATGCTCCCCTCCTGCAACGGGGTCATGACCGTCAATCGGGAGTACACCGGTGAAACCCCCTGCGGCATGAAATTCACCACCCTGGCCGGGGTTATGGGCGGCGGGGCCTCCTCGCCGGGGTTCGTGGGCCACTCCAAGTTCAACATCACCCAGAGAAAGTTCATCGTAGGGGATGGCGGGCTGCTTCGAATGGTATGGATGCCCAAGGCGCTCAAAGAGGAAATCCGGGATCGATTCGAGGCCCGGGCCAAGGAAATCGGCCATCCCGATCTGCTCGACAAGATCGCCGACGAAACCGTGGGCGTTACCGAAGAGGAGATCCTGCCCTGGCTCCAGGAGAAAGGCCATCCGGCCCTTGATTTGGATTCCATCGTCGGGTAATCCGTCCCGCTTCAGGGCTTTCGGGAGCGGAAAACGATCGACGTTTTCCGCTCCGCGACCAATCGAATAACGGCCGGGCGGTGAGGGTAAACGATGGGGATTCCATCGGTCGCTCCGCCCGGCATCGAACCGTATAAGGAGACAAACATGGCATTAACCGGTATTCAGATCTTTAAGCTCCTGCCGAAAACCAACTGTAAGGAATGTGGGGTTCCTACCTGTCTCGCATTTGCCATGAACCTGGCATCCGGTAAGGCGAGCCTCGATGACTGCCCGTATGTTTCGGACGAGGCCAGAGAAAAGCTGGCCGAGGCTTCCGCGCCGCCTATTCTGCCCGTGGAAATCGGAAAGGGCGTCCGCAAACGGACCGTGGGCGGAGAGACCGTGCTGCATCGTCACGAGAAGACCTTTTACAACCAGACCGCTTACGCCGCCGTTATCCAATCGGACATTTCGGGTTCCGAACTGGAGACCAAACTCAAGGGATGGAACGCCCTTCAGTTCGAGCGGGTCGGCCTCAACCTGCGGCCGGAACTGGTGGCGCTCAAGGATGTCAACGGCGATAAGGACGCCTTCGGCAAGGCCGCCAAAACCATCGCCGAAAAATCGGAATTCAACCTCATCCTGATGACCGAAAAGGCCGACGTCATGAAGGCCGGCATCGAAGCCGCCGGTTTCAAACGGCCGCTGATGTACGCCGCCACCGCCGACAATCTGGACGAGTACGGCGCCATGGCCATCGATAACGACCTGCCCCTGGTGGTCAAGGCCGATTCGGTGGAAAACCTGATTCCCCTGACCGACAAACTGGTGGAAAAGGGCCATAAGAAGCTGGTCCTCGACCCGGGTTCCAGGGAGATCAAAAAAGCCCTGGAAGACCAGGTGGCCATGCGGCGCTCCGCTCTCAAGGACCTCAATCGGTCCCTGGGTTTTCCCACCATCGCGCTTCCCTGTGAAATGGCGCCGAACCTGGAAATGGAGACCCTCATCGCCGGTATGTTCACGGCCAAGTACGGCTCCATCGTGGTTTTGTCCGACTTTACCGGCGAGTCGATTTTTCCGCTCCTGCTGGAACGGCTCAATATCTTTACCGACCCGCAGCGGCCGATGACCGTAACCGAGGGGGTTTATCCGATCAACAACCCGGATGAAAACTCCCCGATCATGGTGACCACCAACTTCGCGCTGACCTACTTCATCGTGTCCGGCGAGATGGAAGGCAGCAAGGTGCCGAGCTGGCTGCTCATCAAAGACGCCGAGGGTCTCTCCGTTCTGACCGCCTGGGCCGCCGGAAAGTTCGCCGGCGACGATGTGGGCATGTTTGTGAAAAAATGCGGCATCGCCGACAAGGTCAAGCATCAGGAGCTGATCATTCCCGGCTACGCCGCGGCCATCGCCGGCGACGTGGAAGAGGAACTGCCGGGCTGGACTATTACGGTGGGTCCGCGAGAGGCCGCGCACATTCCGGCCTTCCTCAAGGGCAAAGCCTCTTAATACACATCCCGTTGGTTTTTCCCTGCTTCACCGAGTCGAAGCAGGGAAAAACAGCGGGTTTTGTTTTTTTATAGATGATGCTGAAAACAGGGGCTGTCGTCATCCACGTCGGTCCTGCCCCTTTGAACCTCGTTTGAAGGGGAAAAGCTGATATTTTAACTTTTTGCGGGTAGGAGGAAGTGACCAATGGCAGATAAATTAGTGGACGTTTTGCGGCCAATCAAAGAGAACGAGTTCTGGGTCATCGGAGAAAGCTTGAACGTCATCGGCACCAAGATCGGCAAGGCTTTCAAAGAGCGCGACCCGAAACCGATTCAGGAAGAGGCGCTGTTTCAGAAGGAAAAAGGGGTCGACCTGATCGATATCAACCTGGGACCGGCCAAGAAAGAAGGCCATGAGCTGATGCCCTGGGTGGTGGAAGTGGTTCAGGAAGTGGTGGACGACATTCCGCTGGCGCTGGATACCTCCAATATCGACGCCATCGCCGCAGCTCTGCCTAAATGCAAGATGCCCGCCATGGTCAACTCCATCATGGTGCGGCCGGAGCGGTATGAAAAAATGATCCCCATGACCGCCGAACACGGCGCCGACTTCGTGGGCCTGATGTGGGGGCCCGAGGGTCTGCCCCGGGATGAAAACGAGCGGGCCGCCCTGCTGGTGGAACTGATGACCGTGGCCAATGAAGCCGGCATCCCCAATGAACAGATCTGGGTCGACGGCATTGTGACCCCGGTGAACATTCAGCAGCCCCAGGCCATCTCCCTGATGAATTTCATGGACATGCTCCAGGAGATCATGCCCGGCGCCAAGAGCACCTGCGGGGTGTCCAACATCTCCAGCGGGATTCCGGACAACCTGCGGCACATCATGAATATCACATTCACGGTCATGCTTCGCATCCACGGCATGGAATCCTTCATCGCCGACTGCCGGGACGAGGTCACCATGGCCCTGGCCCGAGGCGAACGCCAGGACATTTACAACGCCATCAAAGACACCATGGAAGGCAACCCGCCCGACCTGGCCGGCCTGCCGGAAGAGGTCCAGCATTACGTCAAATCCACCAACGTCATCCTCGGCAAGAGCCTCTTCTCCGATTCCTGGCTCGACCTGTAAATCGATTTCTCCGATTGGAATTGCAGAAACAGCCTCACCCTTCGGGGTGGGGCTGTTTTTTTCTTGAGTTTTTCCCGATCACGACTTAATATATACGCCTATAAACTTCTTAAATGGATGTGCCGAATTATAGAAAATAGGTATTGCCGTATGGAAAGATTTTATAGAAATTTGATTAAAGGTGCCGGATCAATTATCAATCTTCTTCCGGAAAGACGGAATCGGCACTTTAAGAAGATCTATTATCGCCCTCATAGAAATGACGCAGAAGCCCTTAAAAAAGATTGGGAAAAGGTATCCGAATCCCTCTACTTCGGTTTGAATAGCGAAATCTGTTTGTTGAATGACGAAAAACAAGCGCAGTAAAGAAAAGCCTGAAACCTCTCCATCCCCCCAAAAGCCCCTCCCTTCAAAAAACGAAATAAAAGAAATTTCCCAATTTATCGCACAAGAGATCGTTGCGGAGAAGTATAGCGGACCTATACCCGCCCCTTCGCCTTCCCCGAATACCACCCTTTCCGGTAACTCGGAATGCCCCCAGCCTTTTCGGGCGGAAGGGCATCTTCTATTTGATATTTCCCGTTCCGAGGAAGGTCTCTACGATTTCACATTGGTCAATTTCGCCACCCAAGAACCCCAGGCATTTCTGGCTCGGGGCACGGGGCCGTTTGAGGGGACGGTGGAGACGGTGGTCCCCCCGGGGGATTATGAACTGGTCGTCAATCCCGACGGCGCCTGGCAAGCGGATGTAATCGGGGATGTTCAGCGATACCGAACCGATTGCGATTTTCCGGAGACGGGCACGGATATCGATCTCAGTGCGAGATATACCGGATGCGGTGCGGGATGCTGCGCGTTGGAAAACGGCGTTGCCGGATGTGATTGCAATTCCGGGCGCTGTTACTGCAACAATGACACCTTCAGCGATATTTGTACCTGTTCCTGCAACTAAGTTCTTATCCATCCACAAGCAAAACCTGAAGATCCATCACATTGGTCCGGGTGGGGCCGGTGATGAACAGATCTTCAAGCGGCTCAAAGAAATGGTAGGAATCATTCCGGGCGAGGTATTCAGATGCGGACCGACCTGATGCCGCGGCCCGGGAGATCGTCGACCCGTCGGCGAATGCGCCGGCCGCATCGGTGGGGCCGTCGTTGCCGTCGGTACCGGCCGAAAGCAGAAGCATTCCGGGGGTGCCCGCCAGGGATATCCCGGCCGCCAGGGCCAGTTCCATATTGCGGCCGCCCAGACCGTCCCCTTTGACGGTGACGGTGGTTTCACCCCCTGAAAGCAGACAAACCGGCGCCGGTGTCGGTTTTCCGGATCGTTGCACCTCCCGGGCGATCCCGCACAGCACCTTGGCGACCTCCTTGGCTTCGCCCTGAATCATGGACGAGAGCAGCAGTGGAGGGTATCCTTTCCGGCGGGCTTCGGCTTCAGCGGCCGCCAAGGCATCCGAAAGGCTGCCCACGATCCGGTTCTGAACGCGCTCGAAGACCGAATCTTCCGGCTTGGGGGTTTCCGCAGTCTGTCCGTCTCGGCCTGTGGTCAGGTGCTCATGTACCGTGTCCGGGATTTTACCGGTCAGAGAATACTTCGACAGGATGTCAAAGCAGTCTTCGAAGCGGCTCGGGTCCGGCGCCGTCATTCCGGAGGCGATAATGTCGAGATCGTCGCCGACCACGTCGGAGAGGATCAGGGAGACGATTCGGGCGCCGTTGGCGGCGGTGCAGAGTCGCCCGCCCTTGATTTGAGAGAGGTGCTTGCGAAGGGTGTTGATTTCATGGATGGTGGCCCCGCATTTCAGCAGCAATCGGGTGGTCTTTTGTTTATCGGCCAGGCGGATCCCTTCCGCCGGCGCCGGCGACAGGGCGGACCCGCCGCCGGAAACCAGGCAAAGAATCAGGTCTTCCGGTCCGGCGTTGGAGACCAGGTCCAGAAGCGCATGGGTGCCCCGAACCCCGTTTTCATCCGGCACCGGGTGTCCGGCCTCGATCACCTTACAGTGTTTCAACTCCACCGCGTGACCATATTTGGTCAGGATAACCCCGTCTGTGATCCGGTCTTCGAGAACCTCTTCCACCGCCCGGGCCATGGCTGCGGAGGCCTTTCCGGCGCCGACCAGATACAGGCGGTCGATTTGATCGAGAGAATATTCCGTTTCGCCCGCCTTCAGGCGATTCTCCGACAGGCGAAGATGACGCCGGACGCAGGTTTCCGGCGCCACCGCCCGAACAGCGGCTTGAAAAACGGCCGAGGCGATCTCTTTCAGGTTCTGACGACCGGGTATGGTTTGCAAATTATCCTCCTTTTTGATTTTTTCATGCGCCCATTCGGAACGGGGGGGGTAAAAAGAATGTTCTTACGAGTCATCCATGGATGAAAACGAATCCATCAGAATAATCCATCTTTATCCCCCCATCTTTATCCCGATGAGCCGCCGTCGTCCACCCCTAAATCGCCCCGCACGCCTTGCAATCCTTTGCTCCAATGGTAATTTTTAATTTTTGTTTATTTGAATCGAGGCCGGAGCAAGCCGCCGTTCATGGGCTGTTTCTTTAAGAAGCCGCTTGTCTGCCTTGTGCATCCCCATTACGGTATCACGCTGTCGGTGACCGGGTTTAACCGCAAATACCTTGAAAAACTGTGTTATCTCTGTTATTGCTCATGATAACGGGAACCTGCAATAAAGGAGGAATGGGTGATCCAATCCAAAGCGCTTGAAGTCAACCTCGCCGGCTACCATGTGGATGTGGAAATCGATCCAAAGTATGAACCCATCCAGAAGGCGTTGTCCAAATACTACGGCCTGACCGAAGGCGTTAATACCTTCCTCAAAGAGCTGTCCCATCCGCGAAAAAATCTTCAGTTCATCGTCAGCGAAGCCCGGGGATACTGCCTCAACTATTTCCACCTGATCAAGGACCATCCCGAAGGCCCGGACGCGGCCCATCTGTTCGTGGAGATCTTCTCCGGAATCATCGACTCCGAGGCATCCATCGAGATCCGCGCCGATGCGGTAGACAACCTGCTCCTGTTTCTTCAGAAGATGATCAAGGATGCCGGTGTGTCTCATATCGATACCTTCATGCCGGTGTTGGCCCGGGCCTTCGTGCGAATCTCCGAAATGGAAGACGACACCTTTTTCCTGTTTGCAAAAAGCTACTACCGAATGGCCAAACTGGGAGAAGAGCTGATCTACTACACCTCCAAGATGTCCCTCGACCTCAAGGAGCTGAACCGGCTGCTGATCCGTTATTTTCAGCATACCTATGATTACTGGCTGAGTGAGGAAGACCCCCTGGAATGGTTCGAAAGCGAGGTGGACCGGATCGAGAATCGCGGACGGCTGGCGGAGATCTTCAAGGGGATTTCCCATGCCAAGCTTCGGGAGTTGAACCGTCACTTGAGAGATGTCCGATATCTCAAAACCGCCCCCTCCGGAAAAAACGGTTCCCTGTTTCAGCTCAGCCAGCTGCTCACTTTTCCGGGATACAACCGGTTCGTGGAAGCCTATCGCGAGATTCCCCAGATTCTGCTCAAGGCCGGAATCGATCAGACCCAGGGAAACCAGTGGAAGGTGATCTTTCTGTTCCATATCATGAACATCACCGGCCTGTCCCAGATTCATGAAGAGGCCCTGCGGGATATCAACCGCACCCTGGGGTGGCTCATCAATCATGAAAAATACCTGAATGTCGAACGGCTGATCGACAAGACTTTTTCCATTCTCAAGGACCGCACCCGGGAGTTTCCGGCCACCGCCCTCAACTGCGTATTGAATATGGGGCGGGGGGTCTACGAAACCGACGAGAGCGACCTGATCAAGTTTTTCATCAGCGGGGTCAGCGATCTCGGGTTTCAGCCGCCCCGCATCGGCGGGGTGGGCAATGACTGGCAGATCCGAGTCAACCTGGCTCATATCCAGAATATCCGTATCTGGCTGGAGCTGATCGAACTTCATCCCAAATGGTCGACCCGGCTGCTGTCGGACCTGATCATCTATCTGTCGGTCTGCGGGGTCTTCATCAAAGACACCGATCTCTTTCCCCGGGACATCACCCATCTTCTCAACAGCGACATTCGACCGGTCTACAATCTGGTCAAACAGCTGGCCCGGCTGCTGCCGGTCTTCTTCAACGACATCGGCGCCGAAGGCGAACTGCGTGACATCTCCACCGATCTCGATGAAATCACCCAGCGCAAGGACCTGCTGATTCATTTTCTGCGAAAACAGGCCCATGTGGAAAGCAGCAACCGGGTGGTCGGGTTTATCGAGGCGACCCTTCGGTTCTGGCGGACGGCGGACCCCGAATCCGTGGAGCCGTTTGTTCCTCCCAATATTTTCGACCAGATCGAGGCCGATTCCCCTTATGTGAAGGGGGTGCATCGGTTGGTGACCCATCTGGAAACCGAACGCGGAATTCAGGTGCCCGAAGACCTGCTGAACCTGGATGAAGCCACCCTGCGAAAGTTTCTGGAGGAGGTCCCGGAGGTTCCGGAACGGGATGCGGAGCGGGTGCTCCTGATTGTTCGGTTTTACCGGCTCCTGCACCAGAAATACAATCTGGCCCTGAACCCCGACACCGCCGGTGACATGGGGGGATACCTGGCTCAGCTGAAGGCCGAGGCCTTTCCCAGCCTGGACAAGCTTCAGGCGGCCCTCAAAGAGCCCGATCTCAACCGCAAGCTGCCGCTGCTGCTCGACTACCTGGAGCTTCTTAAGGAACTGATTTTTTCGGAACAGACCTATGAAATCCGGGAGGATATCTATAAAAAGCGCCACTTCACGGTGGATATTCCCTCCATGTACGGGAGCTACCACGAAGTCAAGTTCGATGCTCTGGGGCTGACCTTTCGCATCGAATCCCTGGTCAATGTCTATTTCGATGAAATCGTCAACCGGCTGGATCTGACCCTGATCACCAAAGAGACCTTTTATCAGATTCAGGACCTGTTGAAGCTTTTCAACCGGGCCCTGAAGCTGGACGGAATCTCATCGGTGGAGATCGAAAGTCAGCTGGAGCTGCTGGCCCACTCCCTGGCGGCCAGGGGGTTCACCTTCACCCAGTACCTGGATATCTTCAAGGGGTTTGCCCGGGCCGTGACCAATGTCATCAATGACTACTTCAACAACATCCACGAAAACAATCTGAACCGGATTCTGTCCAGAATTCCCCGGGAATGGATCCTGGACAAATACCTGGCCTCCGACGACGGGGATGATCCGGAAAAGATGAAGCACCGGATATCCGAAGTCTTTCTGCGGGAGAAGATCGCCCTGTCCCTGGGGCTGCAGCAGCTCGACCAGCTCCTGAGCCAGGTCCTCAAGACGCTGTTTCATCAATCCTACCGGCTGCCGGATGAAAAACTGAGGCTGCTTCTCAATTACGACCCTCAGCGGGCCATGACCTCCATCACCGAACCCGAAGACCGGGCCATCGGTATCATTCACTTGGGCAACAAGGGCCACAACCTGGTTAAACTGAACCGGCTCGGGTTTCCGGTGCCGCCCGGGTTCATCATCACCACCGAGGTCTTTCGGTGCCGGGAGATCGTCGAGTACTATCCGCCGGCGGAGCAGAACTTCAAAGAGCAGATCGCCTGGCACATTTCATGCCTGGAAAAATTGACCGACAAGCGGTTCGGTGATCCCGAAAATCCGCTGTTGTTTTCGGTCCGCAGCGGCTCCTCCATTTCCCAGCCCGGCATGATGGATACCTTTCTGGATGTGGGAATGAACGACGACATCGCCGCCGGTCTGGCCGACAAAACCGGCAACCCCTGGTTCGCCTGGGACAACTACCGCCGGTTCATCCAGTGCTACGGCATGTCCTTCGACCTCAAACGGGACGACTTCGACGCGGTCATGGGGGATTTCAAGAAAAAGTGCGGGGTGCCCTTCAAGCGGGATTTTTCAGGGGACCAGATGCGGGACCTGGCCCTTTCCTACAAAGATCTGGTGCGGGATTCGGGCGTGGATCTGTTGGAAGACCCCTTCGACCAGCTTCTGGTCACCGTCAAAAAGGTGCTCAATTCCTGGGAATCGGCCAAGGCCAAGGCGTACCGTAAGATTATCGGGATTTCCGACGATTGGGGCACCGCGGTGACGGTTCAGACCATGGTCTACGGCAATATGTCGCCTTCCGCCGGGTCCGGGGTGATTTTTACCCACAACCCCAAATGGTCTGAAGACGATGTGCGGTTGTGGGGGGATTTCACGGTCGGCAATCAGGGAGAGGATGTGGTCTCCGGCCTGGTGACTACGCTGCCCATTTCGCTGATTCAGCAGCAGAACGAAATGCGCAACACCGATGTGACCCTGGAGACCCATTTTCCGGATATCTTCAAGACCCTGAAGGAATGGGCGAGCGAGTTGATTTACGCAAAAGGATGGAGCCCTCAGGAGATCGAATTCACTTTTGAAAGCCCGAATAAGGAAGATCTGTATGTTCTCCAGAGTCGGAATATGTCGATTCGGGAGCGCAAAAAATATTTCGCCTTCGATCCGGAAGGGGTGGAGAGCGCGGTCCTGCTCGGAAACGGGGTCGGCGTCAGCGGCGGGGCCATGAGCGGCCGGGCGGTCTTTACCCTGGCGGAGATCGACAAATGGCGTAAGCTGGAGCCCAACAGCCACCTGATTCTGCTTCGGGCCGACACGGTGCCCGATGATATTCGGGAGATCAACGCGGCCGACGGCATCCTGACCGCCCGGGGCGGCGGCACCTCCCACGCCTCGGTGGTGGCCCATCGGCTGGGAAAGACCTGTGTGGTGGGGTGCGGCACCATGGTGTGCGATGAAAAGGCCAAACAGAGCTTTTTCGGGGAACAGCGCATCGAGTCGGGGGATTTCTTGTCCATCAACGGTCAGGACGGCACGGTGTACCGGGGATTTATGAAAGTGAAAGAAACCTGAATTAAAATACCAATCGAACACAGGCAGAAAATCGGAGGGGATCATCATGGACAAAGGTTTAGAGGGGAAGGGGCTGCGGCTCGGAATCAACGGGCTGGGCCGGATCGGAAAACTCACCGTCTGGCACCATGTCGCCCGCAAGTATTTTGATGAACTGGTGGTCAACCTGGGGCGGAAAGTCGGCACCTCCTTCGAGGATATCGCCCACTATCTGGAACGGGATTCCACCTACGGTCTGCTGCACACCTATCTCCACGGCCACAGCGGCGAACCGGTGATTCGGGATATCGATGAGAAGAACAAGACCATGGATATCGACGGGGTCAAGGTCAAATTCCTGATGTCCTCCCGTGATCCCGGCGGCATCAACTGGAAAGAGGAGAAGGTGAAGCTGGTGGTGGACACCACCGGCCGGTTTCTGGACCCCACCGCCCCGGGGGATGATTCCAAGGGCAGCGTGCGGGGTCATATTGAAGCCGGGGCCGAGAAGGTGATCGTTTCGGCCCCTTTCAAGATCAAGGACAAGGGCCGGCCCATGCCCGAGGATGCGGTCACCACGGTGATGGGGATCAACGACAACGACTATGATCCCCGGCGCCACCGGTTGATTTCCAATGCCTCCTGCACCACCACCTGTCTGGCCCACATGATGAAGCCGCTGCTGAATGTCTTCGGGCCCAAGCGGATCCTGTCGGCCTCCATGGCCACCATTCATGCCAGCACCGGGTCTCAGCAGGTGCTCGACCGGCTTCCCGGAACCGGAAAAGCGGACCTGCGGAAAAACCGAAGTGTCATGAACAACATCATTCTCACCTCCACCGGTGCGGCCGCGGCCCTGCGCCTGGTGATTCCGGAGATGGAAGAGATCGGGTTCATCGCCGAATCGGTTCGGATACCCACCTCGACCGGTTCTTTGATCATTCTGGTGGTCAATTTTCAGGAGGAGATGGTGGGCGGCGAAATCCGTCGGGAGACCATCAACGACGTCTACCGCCAGGCCGCGGCCGATGATCCCAAAGGCTACCTTCACTTTACCGAAAAGCAGAACGTCTCCGGAGACATTATCGGATACCCCAAGGCCGGAGCGGTGATCGAGGGCCATGAAACCCATACCCGAACCGGGGAGGCCAGCATCAATCTCGGCAACATTCCGGGTCTGGCCAAGCACCTCGGGGTGGACCTTCAGGGGACCATGGTCCGGGTGCCCATCACCCAGGCCGATATCTACGGCTGGTACGACAATGAAATGGGCTCCTACGTCAATCTTCTCGGAGACCGGACCGTCACCATCGCCGAGGACCTGTAGCCGATTTTTTTGACCGGATTCGGGATTTCGAGGTTACCGAAGTTCCCGAATCCGGTGGCTCAGTTCAACGAATTCGGGGACCGTCAGGGTTTCGGCGCGGCGGATCGGGTCGATATCGGCCGCCTCCAGGGCCGTTCGGGCGGTCTCGGGGGGAATCCGCAGGTCGCTTCCGGACAGGGCGTTTTTGAGGTTTTTGCGGCGCTGGCCGAATGCGGCCTTGATCACCCGAAAGAGAAACCCTTCATCCTCGGCCGGTAGGGCCGGGGTCTCCCGGAATCGGATCATCAGTACCTCCGAATCGACCTTGGGCCGGGGATAGAAAAGCGGCGCGTTTACCCGGGCCAGGGGTTCGACCTCCGCGCAGTAGTGCAGCATGGCGGTGAGCCGCCCGTACTCCTTTCCCCCCGGTTCCGCCAGCAACCGCCGGGCCAATTCCCGCTGAAACATCATGGCGGCCCGGTCGACGCCTTTTCTGGCATGAATCAAGCGCACCACCACCTGGGATGAGACATTGTAGGGGAGGTTCCCCAGCACCACCAGCCGGCCGGGAATCCCTTCTTTCCGGCTGAAAGCATTCAGGTCGAACCTGAGGATGTCTTGCTTTAAAACCACGGCATTGGTGATGCCTTGGGCCAAAAGCTCGGTTTCGAGAAGCCCGATCAGCCGGTCGTCGGTTTCCACGGCGTAGATCTTTCGGGCGGCCCGGGCCGCGGGAATCGTGAGGGCCCCGAGTCCGGCGCCGATCTCCAGAACCGTTTCATCCGGTTTGATCCCGGCCCGGTTCACGATCATATTCGCCGTTGAGGGGTCCGCCAGAAAATTCTGGCCCAGCTGTTTTTTGGGGTGCAGGTTCCAGGCCTTGAGGAGTGTGCGGGGCGATGTCATGCAAAGGTTTTTACCACGCTCCTTCCGGTTTTTCAATCGCGCTTCTTTTTCAGGGCGGTGAAAATGTCTAGTGAGTTGTTTTTCCTGAACGGCGACTTGACTTTTCTTTGCCGTTTACGTAGTCCTGATTCGTATTTATTGTAATTTTATTCCGTTAGTAAACAGGAATTGCGATCAGAGAAGGAGAACCTGAATGGCGGACAAACGTCGAAAGTCCGTAAGTTTCAATGCCCTGGTGAGAATGTTTTTGCGAGATTATAACATTCCCACCAAAAAAGACGTAGACCGGCTGATGGCCCGCATGGATCAGTTGGAGCAGCTGATTCGGACAATGGCCCTGGAAAATCAGTCCGCATCGGCATCCAAGGGCGGCGGACGGCGAAAAAACGGGTCGGGCGGCATCACCGCCTCGGATATGGTGGTGGAGGCCATCGCCCGGTTTCCCGAAGGCCTTTCCTTGTCGGAGATCCAAAATCGAACCGGCTTCGGTGAAAAAAAGCTTCGCAACATCATCTATCGGCTCAACAAAGACGGCCGAATCGACCGCGTCAGTCGAGGGGTCTACATGGTTTCCGAGGAAGGGGATTGAACTCCCGGACAATCATGCGCATCCTATAACGAACGACACCCTGCGACCGCCATCCTCGACCCCCGATGGCATTCGATTTTTTTGAACTACATCATACCTATGAGAGGATATATTCTATGACTGCATTTGACGATCCCCATAACCCCGGCATCCGGACCGGCGATCGCATCGGCGACTATGAAGTCCGCCGCACGGCCCGTATCGAGACCATCGACGCCTATTTTTACGAACTGACGCATCTGCCCACCGGGGCGAAACACATCCATATCAGCAAGGACGATTCCGAAAACACCTTCAGCGTCGCCTACAAAACCGTTCCCTCGGATTCCACCGGGGTGGCCCATATTCTCGAACATACCGCCCTGTGCGGGTCCAAGAAATTTCCGGTCCGCGATCCCTTCTTTTCCATGATCAAGCGAAGCCTCAACACCTTCATGAACGCCTTTACCGCTTCCGACTGGACCATGTATCCCTTCGTGACCCAGAATGAAAAGGATTTCTACAATCTGATGGATGTCTATCTGGACGCCGGGTTTTATCCCATTCTGGATGCCCTCAACTTCAAGCAGGAGGGGCATCGCATGGAACTGGAGGGGGATCAGCTGGTCTACAAGGGCGTGGTCTTCAATGAAATGAAGGGGGCCATGTCGTCTCCGGACCAGGTGATGGTGCGCTCTCTGATGAACGCCCTCTATCCGGACACCACTTACGGGAACAACTCCGGCGGGGACCCCAAAGTGATTCCGTCCCTGACCCACGAGGCCCTACTGGCGTTTCACCGGCGCCACTATCACCCCAGCAATTCCTTTTTCTATACCTACGGAAACCTGCCGCTTCACCGGCACCTGGAGATGATTCAAGAGAAGGTCCTGGACCATTTTCAGGAGATCGATCCGAATACCGACGTTCCCGGTCAACCCCGATGGAGCGAACCCCGGGAGATGACCTATCCCTATCCCTTGGACCCCGGGGAGGACCCGGCCAAAAAATCCCAGGTGGCGGTAGGATGGCTCACCGCCGACATTCAAGACACCTTCGAGGTGCTGGCGCTTTCTTTGCTCGGGGAAATCCTGCTGGGGAATCCGGCATCGCCCCTTCGCCGGGCCCTGATCGAATCGGGGCTGGGTTCGGCCCTGTCCGACGGTTCCGGATTCGACGGCGACAACCGGGATACCTTCTTTTCCTGCGGACTCAAGGATGTGGCGGAATCGGATGCATCCAAGATCGAACAGATCATTTTCGAGGTCTTGAACGGACTGGTCAAGGACGGGGTTCAACCGGATCTCATCGAAGCGGCCATCCACCAGCTCGAATTCCACCGCAAGGAGGTGTCCAACTCCCCCTACCCCTATGGCATCAAACTGCTCCTGTCTTTTTCCGGGGGCTGGTTTCACGGGGGTGATCCGCTGCGCATTCTCAATTTCGAATCGGACATTCAGCGGCTTCGGGAGGAGATGGATCAGGGCCCCTTCTTTGAAAACCGGATTCGGAAGCATTTTCTGGACAATCCCCACCGGGTGCGCTTCAAGCTAGTGCCGGACATCCGGATGAGCCGCCGGGAAGAGGACCGGGAAAAGGCGGAGCTGAACCAGATCAAATCGGAACTTTCCGCCGACGAGATCGACCGGATTCAGCGGGATGCCGAAGCCCTTCAGGAGCATCAGGAATCCGAAGAGAATCTGACGGTGCTGCCCACCCTCGCGTTGACGGATATTCCGCCGTCGGTTAAAAGCGTGGTTCCCGGCGACCCTTACCGGGACCTGCCGAATACCTGGTGGTTTGAACAGCCCACCTCGGGGATTTTTTATTTCACCGCCACCGCCGGTATCGGCACCCTGCCCGAAGAACTGGTTCCCCTGCTTCCCTTTTTCTGTCATGCCTTCACCAAGGTGGGGACGGCTCGGCGGGATTACATTGAACTGTCCGGATTGCTGGACCTTTACCTGGGCGGCATCGGGGTGTCGACCCATGCCCGCAACCGGTACGACGAAAACGGCCTGTGTGTTCCCTTCATCACCTTGAACAGCAAGTGTTTGAACCGCAATCAGGAGAAGATGTTCGAGATTCTTCGGGAACTCCTGTTCGAATTCAATTTCGCCGATACCCGCCGATTGAAAACCCTTCTGATGGAGTACCGGGCCTCTCTGGAGGCCGGTGTGGTTCGAAGCGGACACAGCCTGGCCATCTCCCTGGCATCGCGAAACTATTCGGTGACCCGCCGACTCAATGAAACCTGGCGGGGGGTGCATCAGCTCAAGACCATTAAATCGATTACCGAGGATGCGAGCGAGGAGCGGCTGCGGACCCTGTCCGAGGACCTGGTATCCATCGGCAAACACCTGTTTACCCGAAAAAACCTCAAGCTGGCTCTGATCGGGGAGGATTCGGCCTTGACCGCCGCAGGCCCGCCGGTTC
>JGI12048J13642_10016926_pt1 | contig 17000 bp, 15 predicted proteins | sample ElkSlonscriptome_16_FD_13642 | JGI IMG/M metagenome (IMG submission 13642)
GGGGTCAAGAGCAAAGGTCCGTTGGACTCTCATTCTACCTGGCTCAGTTCTCGGGGGGCAGACCACACCGATCCGACCCCCGTCTTCCAGCCCCTGTCGAAACTCCCGCCCTCCGTTCGTAGGTGGGGTGGAGGGGAGGCGTTCGGCCTCGCCCACAACGACCAGGAGGCATCCATGCAGTACATGCTTTTGATCTACGACAACGAGTCCGCAGCAGGGGAGCCGGACGACGCCGAGATGGCGAAGTGGTTCGAGGTCACGCAGGCCATGGAGGCGGCCGGAGTGCTGCGCGGGGGCGAGGCACTGCACCCCACGACGACCGCCACCACGGTTCGGGTGCGCGGTGGCGAGACGGTGACGACGGACGGTCCCTTCGCCGAGACACGCGAGCAGCTCGGCGGCTACTACATCGTCGACGTCCCCGACCTCGATGCGGCCATCGAGTGGGCGGCCCGGCTCCCGAGCGCGGACCGCGGCCCGGTCGAGGTCCGTCCGGTCATGGTCCTGGACCAGGGCTGAGGCGGTGCAGAGGCGGGCGTCGCAGGGCCCTGCTCGTCCGACGCCCGCCGCGGTAGTGGAGTCCCTCTACCGGGAGGAGCGGGCGACGATGATCGCTGGCCTGATCCGGCTCTGCGACGACTTCTCCCTCGCCGAAGATGTGGTGCAGGACGCTTTCTCCCGAGCGTTGGAGCGGTGGCCCGAAGAGGGCGTGCCGCCGAACCCGGCGGGATGGGTGGCGACGGCGGCGCGGCGGCGTGCGATCGACCTGGTCCGTAGGGCGCAGCGCTTTCGGGAGAAGGCGGCGGTGTTGCAGCGGTTGGAGGAGACGGAGCTCGACGTGAACCCCGTCATGTTGCACGGGGAGGACGGCCCACACGACGACCGTCTACGGTTGCTCTTCACCTGCTGCCATCCGGCGCTTTCCATGGAGGCGCAGGTCGCGCTCACGCTGCGCATCGTGGGTGGGCTCACAACGCGGGAAATCGCTCGCGCCTTCCTCGTCGCCGACACGACCATGGGGCAGCGGCTCGTGCGCGCGAAGGCCAAGATCCGGGACGCCGGGATCCCCTTTCGAGTCCCCGTCGGACCGGCGCTCGAGCCCCGCCTGGATGCAGTTCTCTCCGTGCTCTACCTCGTCTTCAACGAAGGGTACGCGACGACGGAGTCGGAGCCGCTGGTACGCAGTGATCTCTGCGACGAAGCGGTCCGACTGGCGCGTCTCTTGATGGAGTTGATGCCTCGACAGCCGGAGGTGCGCGGGCTCCTCGCCCTCATGCTGCTGCACCACGCCCGGCGGGACACGAGGGTCGCCGATGGAGAACTGGTGCTCCTGGAGGATCAGGATCGGGCGCGTTGGGATCGCGCGGCGATCGACGAGGGCGCCGCACTGGTGGAGGAAGCGCTTCGCCAGCGACGGGTCGGCCCGTACCAGATCCAGGCGGCCATCGCCGCGCTTCATGCGCAGGCCTCCACTTCGGGCGACACCGACTGGCCCCAGATCGTCGGATTATACACGGTCCTTGAGCGCATCCGCCCCACGCCGGTGGTACGACTCAACCGCGCGGTCGCGATCGCGATGGCCGGCGACGTGCCCAGCGGTCTTGCGCTCCTGGACCGGCTCGGAGAGGAGGGCGCGCTCGACCGATACCACCTCTTCCACGCGGCACGCGCCGACCTGCTCCGGCGCCTGGGTCGGGCCGAGTCTTCGCGCAGCGCGTACGTCCGGGCGCTGGCCGTCTGCTCACACCCAGTCGAACGCCGCTTCCTGGAGCGACGGTTGATCGAGGGCTGAAACGCCCGCGCGAGATCGTCCGCATGAGCCCTCTCGAGCGTGGCCGTGTACCGGACCCGGTTTCCTGGACAAGTGGACGGCCTGATCATCATGCCGCCTTGCGGGTGAGGTGGTCGCGGGCCTGAGTCGGGGTCTTGTACCGATGCCGTTCGAGGATCCACCGGTGGTTGTAGCGCTCGATGAAGGCGCTGATGATGGCTCGGGCCTCTTCGAGGCTCTGGAAGTCGTGAAGGTAGAGGCATTCCTCCTTGAGCGTCCGGATGAAGCGCTCCGCGACGCGGGGGGCGAAGTCGTCCATGTGAGCCCTCACGCCCTGCCGACGGCCCCGAACCAACACCAGCCTGGGTGCCACTGGCTCGATCGTTCCCCGGTCCCTGGCCCTGAACACGCTCGCACGGGCCGGACTTCAGGACGAAGAGACGGTCGGCATGTGCATTCGGCTACCACGGCCTCCGGACGGGAGAAGTGGCGGATCAGACGTCCAACCGAGGTCGGGCCCGGTGAGCCACAACGTGGTGCGGTGCATTCGGGAGCCGCGAGGCGGGCACGTCGGGTCACGAGCCCAGCGCTCCGCTCTGCTTGGACACCCCGCCGCACCGCATTTCCCAACCACCCCGAAGGTGATAGCGTGTAACCGTGCCCGCCGGAAACTCCGGTGGGGCGTGGACGTGCCATGAATCAGGGGAAATCCGTGAAGGCAATCATCTCGGCGTTGAGCCTAAGCCTGCTCCTCGCGGCAGGCGCGAACGCGCAACAAGCCACCCGCACCCAGCCCGTCGAGGGCATTCGGGACAACGGGACCGGATTCCACGCGCTGGTCGGCGCGCGGGCCGTGACCTCGCCCGGCACGGTACTCGACGACGCCACCATCGTCATCCGGAACGGGCTGATCCAGTCCGTGGAAGAGGGCGGTGCGGCTCCTGCAGGCGCCCGGGTCTGGGACCTCTCGGGGCACACCGTCTTCCCCGGATTCATCGACGCCCACGCCGACCTGGGCATGGACGACGTGCCCGAGGGCGGCGACGTGGGACCGACCCACTGGAATCCCCAGGTGCGTGCGTGGTTCAGCACCACGGCCAACCTCCAGGACGACGAGGCTCGGCGTGCGGCGCTCCGCTCCCAGGGCTTCGGGACGGCGTTGGTCGTTCCCCGGCAGGGCATCTTCCGGGGGACCGCCTCGGTGGTGAACCTGGGCGACGCCGGGGTCCGTGAGCGGGTCCTGCGACCCGACGTGGCCCAGTCCCTCGGCTTCCAGCGTTCCTTCGAGCTTGGCGGCCGCTACCCCAACTCGTCCATGGGCACCATCGCCCTCATGAAGCAGACCTTCATGGACGCCGAGTGGTACGGACGGGCCTGGAGCGCCTACGAGGCCGGCGGCCGGGCCTCCCTCCCTCCGGAGACCAGCGCCGCGCTGGACGCCCTCGGCGGGACCGTCGACGCCACGCAGCCCGTTCTCTTCGAGACCCGGACCGAGGAGGAGCTCCTTCGCGGCCAAGCGCTGGCGGAGCAGTTCGACCTCGACGCGTGGTACCGCGGGAGCGGTCAGGAGTATCGGCTCATCGACGTCCTCGAGGGGAGCGACGCGCCGCTCTTCGTGCCCCTCGCCTTCCCGGATGCGCCGGACGTGGACGACCCGGAGGCGGCGCTGGACGCCTCCCTCGCCGAGCTCCGACACTGGTATCTGGCCCCGACCAGCCCGGGTCGACTCGCCGGCGCGGGCATCGACTTCGCCATCACCTCCGACGGCCTCACATCGGTCTCGGACTTCCTGCCCAACCTCCGCACGGCGGTGGCCCGGGGGCTGTCCAGCGACGACGCCCTCGCCGCCCTCACCACGACCCCGGCCGGGTACCTGGGCCTCGAGGCCACCCACGGGACCATCGCCGAGGGCAAGGTGGCGAATCTGGTGGTCGCCGAGGGTGACCTCTTCACCCAGGAGGTGGACATCCGGGATGTCTGGGTGCACGGCGTGGCGTACGGTGTCACTCGCACGGCTCAGATCGACCCACGGGGCACCTGGGTGATCGAGTCCGACGACCCGTGGGGCTTCCGGGCCCAGCTCGTCCTCGAGGGCACGCTCAACCGTCTCGAGGGATTCATCGATGTGGCCCCCGGCCCCGACAACGCTCAGGGCGTCCGGGTGGACCTGGAGTCCGCCTCTCTGGTCGCCGAGACCGGTCGGGTGGAGGTGCGCTTCGACGGCGAGGAGCTGGGCTACGAAGGCACCGCACTCCTGGCCGGCGCCGTGACCGGCGACGACTTCTTCGGGTGGACCGCGCTCCCCAACGGGGCGAACCCGTCCTTCCAGGGCACGCGCACGACCCCCTTCGAGGGCGACGAGGTGGGGACGGTGGCCGTCGAGGTCCCCGAGCTCGACCTCCCCTTCATCCGTCCCATGATGGAGTTCGGCGTTCCCGCCCTTCCCGAGCAGCCCGCCACGGTCATCGTGCGGAACGCCACCGTCTGGACCCAGGGGCCCCAGGGCCGGATGGAGAATGCCGACGTCCTCGTCCGCGCCGGCCAGATCGCCGAGGTGGGCACGGACCTGGACGCGCCAGGGGGTGCGGTGGAGATCGACGGCACCGGGAAGCATGTCACGCCCGGGCTCATCGATCCGCACATCCACTCCGGCGTGAGCAGCGTGAACGAGACGGGCGCGACCATCGTCCCCGAAGTCCAGATGGGCGACGTGATCACGCACAACAACATCTGGATGTACCGGCAGCTCGCCGGCGGTCTCACCACCGCGATGATCAAGCACGGATCCGCCAACCCCATCGGCGGCGAGAACGTGATCGTGAAGATGCGGTGGGGCGGCCTCCCCGACGAGCTGAAGCTGGAGGGGGCGACGCGCACCGTGAAGTTCGCTCTGGGCGAGAACCCCAAGCGCTGCTGCTTCGAGGGTCGCTACCCCGAGACGCGCATGGGCACCCAGGAGATCATCCGCGACCACTTCATGGCCGCCCGCGATTACCAGCGCGAATGGGAGGAGTGGGAGGCCACCGGCGAGGGCATTCCGCCCCGACGGGACCTGCGCATGGAGGCCATCCTCGACATCCTGGACCAGGAGCTGCTCATCTCGGTCCACGGCTACCGCGCCGACGGATATCTGGCGCTCATTCGCCTCGCCGAGGAGTTCGGCTTCCGCGTCCAGACGCTGCAGCACGCCGTCGAGGCCTACAAGATCGCCCCCGAGCTCGCCGAGGCAGGGGTGGCGGCCGCCGTCTGGAGCGACTGGGGCGCCTTCAAGATCGAGGCGTACGACGCCACCAAGTACAACGCCCGGATCCTCATGGAGGCCGGGGCGACGGTGTCGCTGCACTCGGACAACGCGCAGATCGCCAGCCGGATGAACTGGGAGGCGGGCAAGTTGCTGCGCACCGGGCTGACGGACGAGCAGGCGCTCGCCCTCGTCACCCTCAACGCGGCCAAGGTGCTGGCCATCGACGAGCGGGTCGGATCGCTGGAAGCGGGCAAGGACGCCGACTTCGTGATCTGGAACGGCGATCCGCTGTCGCAGTTCACCCGGGCGGAGCAGACCTGGGTGGACGGCCGCCGCTACTTCTCCCAGGAGGAGGACGCCGTGCTCCGCGAGCAGGTGCAGCGGGAGCGGAGACAGCTCATCCAGGCGGTCCTGACCGCCAGCCAGAACCAGCGCGGCAACGGCACCACAGCGGAGAGGAACTGATCATGCACATCCACGACCGGAACGTCGGAGCACCGTCCCCCATCCCCGCCGGCCGCACGGCTGGTTGGGCCGGCCTCCTCTGCGCCGCAGCCCTCTGGGGCCTCCTCACCCTGCCCGCCTCGCTGACGGCCCAGGTGCGCATGACGGTCCCCGAGCAGAGCGAGCGCATCGCGCTCCAGGGAGCCACCATCCACACCGTCACCAACGGCGTCATCGAGAACGGCACCATCGTCTTCGAGGACGGCCTCATCACCGAGGTGGGGGCCGACGTGGAGATCCCGGCAGGGACCCGCGTGGTAGACGTGACCGGCAAGCACATCTACCCGGGGCTCATCGACGCCTACTCCACCGTAGGCATCGCCGAGATCGGCGCCGTGGACATGTCCAACGACGTGAACGAGGTCGGCGACTTCAATCCCAACGTCCGGGCCGACCTGGCGGTGAACGCTGAGAGCCGGCACATAGGTACGTCGCGCTCCCAGGGGGTGCTCACCACCCTCACGACCCCCGGAGGCGGGCTCATCTCCGGCATGTCGTCGGCCATGGCGCTGGAGGGGTGGAGCTGGGAGGAGATGTCGCTGGAGTCGGCGGCGGCCCTCAATGTCAACTGGCCGGACCCCAACCCGCGGAGCTTCGGGTTCGGCGGTCAGGACGACGACGACGATCGCCCGACCTACGAGGAGCGGGTCCGACAGCTCAAGAACTACTTCGCCGAGGCGCGGGCCTATCGCGACGCGGTGGCCGCCGGCGAACCGGTGCGCACCGACGCCCGTCATGCCGCCATGATCCCGGCGCTGAACGGCGAGATCCCGGTCGTCGTCTCCGCCAACGGCGCCGCCCAGATCAACGACGCCATCACCTGGGCCCAGGAGGAAGACCTCCGGCTCGTCATCCGCGGCGGGGAGGACGCCATCCACGTGGCCGACCGTCTGGCCGCCGAGGACGTGCCGGTCATCCTCACCTCGACCATGGACAGTCCGGGCCGCGACCACGAAGGCTATGATGCGGCGTACAGCCGGGCCGCACGGCTCCACGAAGCGGGGGTCAGATTCGCCATTTCCGGCGGGGACGCTTCGCTGAACACCGACCGCCTGCCCTACGAGGCCGGCGTCGCGGTGGCCTTCGGGCTTCCCGAGGACGAGGCGGTGAAGGCGGTGACCATCAACGCCGCCGAGTTCATGGGCCTGGACGACCGCCTCGGCTCCCTGGAGCCAGGCAAGCAGGCCACCCTGCTCATCACCACCGGCACGCCCATCGATACCCGGAGCAACATCGAGCAGGCCTACATCCAGGGGCGCGAGCTCGACATGAACGACATCCAGAAGCACTTCTTCCAGAAGTACATGGAGAAGGTTCGGCAGAACATGCGGATCGTGTCGTAGCAAGAAGGCCCGCCCCATCCCCGGGGCCGACGGCGTCATTGCCGCGACCGGCGCGGCCGTCCTACCTTGGCACGTCCGTCCTCACTCTCGCCTGGGGGGAACGTGCCGGCCCATCCCCAGAAGTCCCATGAGGTGGCCCCGCCCGGCACCCTCATGGATGTCCGGATGGAGGCCGTGCTCGCCCGGATCCAGGGCAGTCGAGCCCGTGGGAGACCTCTCCCCGAGGCCTCGGCCCACGAGCTGGTCAAGTTCTACTACGGAACGCGGCACGAGGACGCCGAGAAGAGCCGGCTCTACCGCGAAGGCTACCCCTTCGTGCACGCCGCCTTCGAGCGCACCCACGGGCGCATCCTCAGCCAGTTCTACGCGCGCCACTCGCTGAGGGCGGTGCTGCTCACGGATCGCGACGAGCTGGAGGTCGTCTGGGACGGCGTCCAGGATCCCCGCCTCGGGAGCCTGCTCTCGGAGTTCGATGCGCTGCTGGTCCGGGCGCATCGCCTCCTCAAGGATGAGGATCGGACCCTCTTCGCGAAATCGGGCTTCGGCCTCGCCAGCCGGATCTTCAGCGATGTCGATGCGGCCGACGGCCGAGAAACGTCGGTCCCCGACGCGGCCGTCGCCGGGCACCGCGCCACCTTCCATCGCCTCACCACCTTCGTCGAACACGCCGCTCTTCGCCGCGCCCGCATGCGCTACGTGGGAGGGGCCTCGGTGGGCTTCCTCCTGGTCGCCCTCACGGTCGTCCTCTCCTGGTTCACGCCCCAGTACTCGCCCGGAGAGTGGCTCCGGGTGTGGCTCGCCTCTGGTGCCGCCATCGGCGGGGGGCTCGGAGCACTGCTCAGCGTGGTCCAGCGACTGCAGTCCGGGAATCTGGAGATCGACTACGGTGTGGGGCCGGACATCGTCTGGTGGAACGGCGTGATCCGACCGCTGGTGGGGGTCGCCTCCAGCTTGGTGATCCTCGTGCTCATCGGAGCCGGCTGGGTCCCGCTCCCGGTTCCCGAGGCCGTCGACCCCTTCGACTGGTTCACGGCCATCGGCTTCTTCGCCGGCTTCAGCGAGCGGTGGGCACGGGACACGCTCTCCATCACCCCGGCGACGCCGAGCGGAGCGCTGGGTGTGGGTCAGGTGGAGCGGCAGGACCCCGGGACCAGCCAGGAGACGGAGGCCCTCGAGCCCGAGGCGGACGGGGTGGAGGAGGAAGAGGAGACGGCGGGCGAGGGTGACGCCGACGAAGAGCCATCCGCCGCCGGCCCTCGGGAGGCTGTGGAAGCCGTCGAGGAGCCGTCGACCGAGGATGGCGTGGAGGCCGCGCGGGACGGCCGAGCCGGATCCCCCGGGGAAGGACGCGGTCGGGGAGCGCGGTCCCCGGGGGCGACACGAGCAACGACCGGAGTCCAGACAGGGGAGTCGACATGACGAGTGACGAGCCGACCAGGGAACCAGACGAGGTGGAGCGCCTGGACGGGCGCCCGGAAGACGAACCTCGTCCCACCGTCGAGGCCGAGGACCTCGAGCCGCCGGGCTCCGGCGCCCCCGAGGAAGGCGAGGAAACGGAGGAGCCCGACCCGGACCGCCCCACCCCCGCGCCCCGTCGACGGGGAGCCATCGACGGGTTCTTCTGACCCGACGGAACCCCACGGCCCCGTGGACGTCCCCACGGGCTCCCAGCCAAGGAGGAAGATCGATGCGAAGAGTCACCGGGCACGACGTCCTGTTCTACGGAAGCCCCCGCGGGTACGAGGGGAATCGAGCGCGGATCTCGCTCTACCAGGACGATCGCATGGTCGGGCAGATCCGATTCTGCGATCCCGACATGACCCTCGCGAAGGATCATGAGGCCGACGGAATCATCCGGATCCACCTCCCGTCCTCCCTCGTCCGTGGGGTCCTGGACCTGCTCCGGAGCGGGGACCCCGTCTACGTGGGCCTGGCCGGCAACCAGGGGATCCTGCGGACGGGTCCGGAGTCGATGGGCGAGCGCCAGGAGGGAGCGGAGGCGAGCCTGATGGACCCGGAGGAAGCCGAGCCGGAAGCGGAGGCCATCGACGACTGGTTCTGAGCCGAGGGCGAGCTCTGCGTGCTCACCCGCTGGAGAGGGTCCGACCCGTCCCCGACCTCAGCCCCCCTCCGCCTCCCCGACCTCCTGCGCCGTGGCCGCGCGATCCATGGGCACACCCCCCAGGTAGACCGCCTCCACCTGCCGCGTGTTCGTGATGTCGTCGAGGGGGTTCGCGGCGAGCACCAGGAAATCCGCCCGGTGGCCAGCCTCGATGGTCCCGCGATCGTCCAGGCCCAGAAGCCGGGCCGAGGTCCCCGTGGCGGCCACCACCACATCGCCGGGCGGCATCCCCGCGGCCACCATGTCCTCCATCTCCAGATGGGCCGCCCAGGGGGAGCTGCCGTCCGTACCGAACCCGACGGTGACGCCCGCCCGGTGCACCAGGTCCAGGTTCTCCGCCTGGATGCGGAAGCCCTCCAGCGCGTCGGGGCCGGGCCCGTCGCCCTCCTCCATGGCCTGCAGCGATTCGGCGGAGACGGTCCCGCTCAGCCAGTCGAGGTCGGTGTCGATGCCGGAGGCGGGGAGGTTGGGCACATAGACGAAGTCCGGTCGATCGGCAGCCAGCTCGAGGAACTCCTCGTCCACCACCTGATCCCGGACACCATGGGCGAAGGCGTCCACCCCGGCCCGGAGGAGCGCCTTGGCGTCCTCCAGGAGAAAGATGTGGGCCGTCACCCGGAGGTCGTGGGCGTGGGCCTCGTCGACAATGGCACCGAACAGCTCGGGGGTGAGCTTCTCGTACTGCCCTCCGCGGTCGTCCACCCAGATCTTCACGAGGTCCACCTGGTCGTCGGCCAGCTCCCGGACGGCCTCCCGGGCCTCCTCCGGGGTGTTCACCCAGAAGGGGACTTCCGAGCGCCCGGGCTCCGGCCGGGTGATGCCCCGTCCCGCCGTCAGACCCAACGCTGCACCCTCCACCGGATCCTCCCGCAGGTCGAAGGGCGCCTCCCCCTCGTCCATGCCGAGGCTCGTCGCCACGCCGGCGCCATAGTAGGCGTGATGCCGGAGCTGGCGGATCCGCTCCTCCCGGGCGGTGGCGAGGTGAACGTGGGTGTTCACCAGGGCGGGCATCACGGTGTGTCCCGAGAGGTCCACCTCCTCCGCTCCCACCGGCACATCCACAGAGCCCTCTGTGCCCACCGCCACGAACCGACCGTCTGCCACGACGAGCACGGCATCCTCCGTCGGAGCCCCGCCGAGTCCGTCCAGCAAAAGGGCCCCACGATAGACGGTGGCCGAGGTGGTGGTCGCCGCCTCGGACGACTCCGTCCCGGAATCCGACTCCTCGCCCGACCCGCACCCGGCGACGAAGAGGGCGAGAACGGGGACCAGGACCCGGCGAGGCCAGGGCGCGGCGATGGGGGCACGAGACGATACGGACGGCATGATCCCTCCCAACAAGCGGTGGAGACGACGAACCCGGTCACGGTACGCCCCGCCGGTCCGGGCCACAACCGACCAGCGTCGCAGAGGTGGCGCTGAAGGACTCGGCCCCGACCAGGAGCGCTAGAGCGCTTGGGAGATCACCCAGAGAAAGCCGTCCGGGTCCTGGATGGAGAAGCTCCGGACGCCCCATGGCTTGTCCTCCACCGGGCTCTCCAGGGCACCGCCCGCCTCCTCGATCCGTGAGGCGACTGCATCCACGTCCTGGACCGTGTCCAGATTGAAAGAGAAGCCCTGACCCTTCGCGCGATCCCGGCCCTTGGCGCCGTCATCCTGGTTCAGGATCACCTGCACGCTGCCGGCCACCAGGCGAACGGATCGGATCACCCCGTCCATCTCGTACTCGTCGGCCACATGGAAGCCCAGGACGTCGTGGTACCACGCCCGGCTGGTCGAGAGGTCGTCCGCGGTGATGGACGGCATGAGACTCCGGGCGCGGAAGGTGGGCGGGGTGTCGCGGGTCTCTCGGCGCTCAGTGTCCTCAGGGTTCGACATGGCGTCTCCAGCACTGGGGGGGAAGGGGTCCCGAAAGAGTATTCCAGGTGGCCGGGTCGGCGCTACGGGGGCTGGACAGCAGGGCAGGGTGGGGAGGGCCGACGGCAGGAAACGATCCACCCGTTGACGGGTCTCACGTGCATCCGGCCGGATGCGAACTCCATCCCCTCCCCCCACACCCCGATCCATGCGCCGACTCCCCCTCGCCATCCCCGCACTCCTCCTCGCTCTCTCCAGTCCCCTCCAGGCCCAGGACTATCCGGCAGAGGTGAGCCGGCTCATGGAGGACCCGGCCGTCCAGGAGGCGATCCGGCACATCGAGGATACCGATGCCCGGACCATGGAGGACCTGCGGGAGCTGACCCAGATCCCGGCGCCGCCCTTCATGGAGGAGGAGCGAGGCCTTCGCTTCCTGGAGATGCTTCAGGATGCCGGCGTGGACAGCGCGTGGATCGACGAGGAGGGGAACGTCCTCGGCCTCCGTCGCGGCACCGGCAGCGACGAGGTCCTCGCCATCTCCGGCCACCTGGACACCGTCTTTCCCGAGGGGACCGACGTCTCCATCCAGCAGCGCGGCGACACCCTGTTCGCCCCGGGCATCGCCGACGACACCCGGGGCCTCGCCACCATCCTCGCCATCCTTCGCGCCATGAACGAGACCGGCATCGAGACCGCCGGCGACGTGCTCTTCGTAGGGACGGTGGGCGAGGAGGGTGTGGGCGACCTGCGCGGCATGAAGCACCTCTTCCGCGAGGGTGGACCCCGCATCGACTACTTCATCTCCGTCGACGGGACGGGGGCGTCGGGCATCACCCACCAGGCGCTGGGATCCCACCGCTACCGGGTCACCTTCGTGGGGCCCGGCGGGCACTCCTGGGGCGCCTTCGGCCTCGTGAATCCCCACCATGCCCTGGGCCGGGCCATCCGCTACTTCCAGGATGGAGCGGACGCCTACGTGCGCGAAGCGGCCTACCGCACCAGCTACAACGTGGGCCGCATCGGGGGTGGGACCTCGGTGAACTCCATCCCCTTCGAGTCCTGGATGGAGATCGACATGCGCTCCGAAGGCGTTCAGACGCTGAACGAGATCGACGCCATCCTCCAGGGAGCCATCCAGCGCGCGGTGGCCGAGGAGAACCGGCTCCGCCAGCAGGGTGAGCCCCTCTCGGTGGAGGTGGACATGATCGGCGATCGGCCCTCGGGGGAGATCGCCGCAGACCACCCCTTCGTGGCGCGCGCCTCCGCGGTGACCCGGGCCATGGGTCTGGAGCCCGACCTCGGACGCTCCTCCACCGACTCCAACGTCCCCATCAGCATGGGCGTCCCGGCCATGACCATCGGGGGTGGAGGAGAGGGTCGGTACGCCCACTCGCTGGACGAGTGGTTCCGAAACGACGACGGTCCTCGCGGCATCCAGCGGGCCATGCTCATCCTGTTGTCCCAGATCGGGTTGGCTCAGGCGAGCTGAGGGTCCTTCGATGGTGCCCGGCTCACCGTCCCAGATGCATGAGCACCCTTCGCGCCCGCCCGCGACGTCGGTGCTCCCAGAGGTAGACGCCCTGCCAGGTACCCAGGCCCAGGCGACCGTCCACCAACGGGATGGAGAGGGAGGTCGCCGTGAGGGCGGCCTTGATGTGGGCGGGCATGTCGTCGGGACCTTCGGCGGTGTGGGTGAAGCGCGGGTCGCCCTCGGGGACCAGCCGCTCCAGCCACGCCTCCAGGTCCCGCCGGGCCGACGGATCGGCGTTCTCCTGAATGACCAGGCTCGCCGAAGTGTGGCGCACGAAGACGGTGCACAGTCCGTCGCCGCCGTCCCAGGCGTCCACCCGCTGACGCAGACGACGCGTGATCTCGTGGAGGCCCGGCCCTTCGGTACGCACCTCGAATTCCTCGACCATACGACTCTCCCAACCTTCCGTAGCGCGCAGGCTGCCCCTCGCCGGGGCAGCGCCGCGAGGCGGTCTGCCCTAGATTAACGCATGATCCTCAACGATACCGAAGAAGCCGTCGTCCGCCGCGCCGTGGTTGCCTACCAGGCGGCCAAGGACCACTCGAAGGGCGCATTCAACGGCGAGACGCCGGACGAGATCCTCGACGAGCTCGGGGTCGATCCCGCGCGGTGGGCCCAGTTGGCGGCCTTCGTCATCGAGGTGGCGGAGAACCCCGACGAGCATCCCGAGCTGGCCTGAGGCCTCGCCGGCCCGGCCACTCCCGAACACCCGGACCGTCGAAAAGGGCGGGCGCCGGAGATTCGGCGCCCGCCCCCTCTTCGTCCTTCTGGACACGTCGGTTCATGCGACCGACGCGATCCGCTACCGCGGGCTCACCGGCGTACCACAGCCTCCTGGCCGGTCATGTCCTCGGCCCGCTCGGCGATGCGGCGCTTCAACGCGTCCCGGTCCGCCTCGGCCAGGAGCGGCGAGTCCGTGAGCCGGTCCGCTCGGGTGGCCAGGTCCACCGCCGTCTGGAGAAGTCCCTCCCGCTGGGCCAGCCAGGCGCCGTCCAGGTAGGACTCGGCGGCGAGGGCCACATGGCCGAATGCGGCGGCCATGTCCCCGGCCCGCTTCATGTCGTCGGTGGCGCGGTTGTCCCGGTCGTAGAAGGCCATCTTCCCGGCCTGGGCGTGGGCCGCGGCGGCTTCCAACGACGGCCCGTAGAGCTTCGCGGCCTTCCGATACAGCTCGGCGGCCTGTCGGTAGGCCTGGTGATTCTCGGCCAGTTGGCGGGCCTGGATCTCCAGTTGCCGGGCATCCTCTTCCGGTCCTGCGGGGGCAGCCTGCACGGCGGGGGCCGACAGTGCCAGGGCGGCGACGCCCATCAGAGCAACAGCACGCAAGGTCCTCATCTTCATCCTCCCATCCCAATCGAGTGACAGCCCGGGTCGGGCTGGAGGCGACCCGACGCCCTTCGCCGGCGCCGCCTCGGTCGGTTCTCGTCGAACGCGGGCCTCTCGGCCCCCGCTCTACTCCATTAGAACGGCCAGCCCCCAAAAAGGTTTCAACCGGACGTCCGGACCCGACGTCGCACGACCCGGCACTCAGGCGTCGGGGAGAGGTACCGGGACCTCCTGAGCCTCGGCCCGGGCCCGGAGGATGTCGGCGAACACGCCTGCCGCGGTGACCTGAGGTCCGGCGCCGGGCCCGCGCACCACCAGAGGCGTCTCCCGATACCGCTCGGAGACCACCAGCACCAGGTTCTCGCTCCCGCGGAGGCCCGCGCAAGGGTGCTCGGGTCCCACGGTCTCCAGACCCACGCGAGCCCCGTCCTCGTCCACCGTCCCCATGTAGACCAGCCGGCGACCCTCTGCGGCAGCCTCCGCCCGGCGGGCCTCCATGCCGTCGTCGAGTCGGGGCAGGGTGGACCAGAACTCCTCCAGCGGGACGTCGGCCTCCCCTGGGAGGAGGGAGGCCACCTCGATGTCGCCCAGCTCCAGCTCCAGCCCGGCGGATCGGGCCAGGATCACGAGCTTCCGCGCCACGTCCATCCCCGAGAGATCGTCCGCCGGATGCGGCTCGGTGTAGCCGAGACCGTGGGCCTCCCGTACCGCCTCGCTGAAGACCGCGCCCTGCATGACCTGGTCGCAGAGGTAGCCCAGCGTACCGGAGAGGACCCCCTCCAGCCGGAGGACCCGGTCGCCGGTATCCACCAGGTCGGCCACCGTCCGGAGCACCGGCAACCCCGCGCCCACCGTCGTCTCGTAGTACGCCGACGCGCCTACCCGCGCCGACTCCCGGAGGCCGCGCCAGTCCTCCACCGGTCCGGCGAAGCCCACCTTGTTGGCCGCCACGACCGAGACCCCGGACTCCAGGAGCCGACGGTAGTGGCGGGGCACCTCCGGGCTCGCCGTGCAGTCCACGAAGATCCGCGGATGGTGGGCGCTGGACACCGCCGTCTCCACCAGGGACTCCGGCGGGTCGTCGGCTCCCTCCACGGCGTCTCGCCAGGCGGTGAGGTCCACGCCGTCGGGGGCCAGGAGCGCCACCCGGCTCCGACCGATCCCCACCACCCGGAGGCGCTGGTGCTCCGCCCGCTCGGCGAGTTGGTCCAGGAGGGTCTCGCCCACCCGGCCCACCCCGGCGACCCAGACCTCCGCCGCCCGCGGGCGCGGCGCGAAGAAGGCCTGATGGATGGCGCGCACCGCCAGAGGACCCTGTTCGCCGGTGACCACCACCGAGATGTTGCGCTCCGACGCGCCCTGCGCGATGGCCCGCACGTTCACCCCGTGGTGCCCCAGCACCCCGAAGACCCGCCCGGAGATGCCCACCCGCCGCCGCATGCCATCGCCGACCACCGTCACCACGGTGCACCCCTCCTCCGCACGCACCGCATCCACCCGTCCAGTGAGGCGCTCCAGGTGGAAGGCCTCGTCCAGGGCTCTCCTGGCCGCGTCCCGGGCGGAGTCGGGCACCAGGACGCAGACGGCGGCCTCGCTGCTCCCCTGGGTCATCATGATGACCTCGATCCGGTGCTGGCGAAGCGCCTCCAGCGCCCGGGCCGTGAGCGCCGCCGGGTCCTCCACCCCCGGGGCGTCCAGGTGCAGGAGCGTGGCGTGGGACCGGGACGCCAGCGCCCGCACCGGATGCTCCTCTCCCGTGCCGCTCTGGGCGTCCACCCCGGTGCCGAGGGCGTTGGGATCGGCGGTGTTGCGGATCTCGAGGGGTACCCCCCGGGCCCGTAGGAGACGTGCGGCGGCCGGCTGGACCACCTTGGCACCCCAGTGCGCCAGCTCCAGCAGCTCGTCGAAGCTCATCCGGGCCAGCGTCTCGGCCTCGCCCACGATGCGGGGGTCGGCGGTGAGGACCCCGTCCACATCGGTCCAGATCTCCACCCGATCCCCCGGAAGGCAGACGCCCAGGACCGCGGCCGAGAGATCGGAACCGCCTCGACCGAGCGTGGTGGTCTCGCCCTCCCGGCTGGCGCCGATGAAGCCCGGCACCACGGGAACGCCGTCGAAGGAGGGGAGGGCTTCGGACAGCGTCTCCGCGGTGGCGGCCAGATCGGGCTCGGCGGACCCGAAGGCCCCGTCGGTGGGGAGCCAGGCGCCGGGAGGCACCGGCCGAGCCGGTACGCCACGCTCCCCCAGCGCCGCCGCCAGGATTCGGGCAGACAGGGTCTCGCCGGTGGAGAGGACCGCGTCCCGGACCCGGGGGGTCCACTCCCGGACGAGCGCGACGCCCTGCAGGAGCCGACCCACCTCCTCGAACCGCTCCGTCACCACGGCATGGAGCGCATCGTCCGGGGCCACCAGCTCGTCCACCGCCCGTTCGTGACGTCCGTGGAGCTCCTCCACCAGGGGAGCCCAGTCCCCGCCCAACGCCGCCACCTCCAACGCCCGTCCCAGCGCGTCGGTGACGCCGGAGAAGGCCGACACCACCACCACGGGCCGATGGGTGCGGGCCCGCTCGGCCACGACCCCGGCCAGGACCTCCACCTTGGGCAGGCCGGTGACGGACGTCCCGCCGAACTTCAGGACGCGGAACGGTCGATCCTCGGAGGCTGGGCTCATGGGCTCACCGGAGCCGTCTCCTCGGACTCGTCCTCGGCGGGACGCGTCCACGGATCCCAATCCAGACCCAGCGTATGCTGCTGGATCCAGCGGATCTCCTCGATGTCCCGTGTCCGCTGGTGCCGGGGCTCACGGAAGCCGTGAGGCTCCCGGGGAAAGCGGATGTAGCGCGTCGTCTTCCCCTGATCCAGGAGCGCCTTGAAGAACATCATGCTCTGGGGCTCCGTGTCGGTGCGATCCTCCATCCCGTGGAGGAGCAGGGTGGGGGTGGTGACGTCGTCGACGTGGGTGAGGGGCGACATCTCCCGCCACCGCTCGGCGTTCTCCCAGGGCGTGCCGCCGATGTACCACCGCCGGACGTCGAAGTTGAATCCGGGACCGTACTCCGAGGTCCAATCGGAGACCATGGCGCCCAGCGAGGCCGCCTGGAAGCGATCCGTCTGGGTGATGGTCCAGCCCCCCAGGATCCCGCCGTAGCTCCAGCCGCGGACCGCCAGCCGTTCCTCGTCGGCCACGCCGCGCTCGACGGCCATGTCCACGCCGGTCATGAGATCCTCGAAGTCGCCCCCCCCGATGTCCTCCATGTTGCCGCGGAGAAGCTCGTCATCGTAGGCGCTGGAGCCCCGCACGTT
>JGI12048J13642_10810216_pt1 | contig 16998 bp, 16 predicted proteins | sample ElkSlonscriptome_16_FD_13642 | JGI IMG/M metagenome (IMG submission 13642)
TCGAGCCGTACCAGCGCCTTGCCCGGGACGTGGAGGCTCGCCGGCCGGGCTCCGGGTTGGGGCTCGCCGTCGTCCGGAGCGTGGTCGGGCGCTACGGAGGCGAGGTGGAGGCGGGTGTGGGACCGGCCGGAGGGGCGCGCTTCACGGTACGTTTTCCCCACCCGCCCCAGGAGGCCTGACGTGGCGCGGATTCTCATCGTCGAGGACAACGAGGATCTGGCCTTCGGCCTTCGAGCCGCTCTGGAGTTCGAGGGCTACGAGGTGGAGGTCGCCTCCGATGGACGCGAGGGGCTGGCGAGGGCCCGCATGGCCGTCGCGGACCTGCTCATCCTGGACCTCATGCTCCCCCACCTCGACGGCCACGAGCTCCTGGGCACCGTCCGGCGCGAAGGAGTCTCTACGCCGGTGCTCATCCTCACCGCGCTGGGCGAAGAAGCCGAGGTGGTGCTGGGGTTCGATCGGGGGGCGGACGACTACGTGACCAAGCCCTTCAGCACGTCGGAGCTGCTGGCCAGGGTGCGGGCCCTGCTGCGCCGCGCCCAGGGTGGGGCAGCACGGGGGAGTCGCCAGCCGGTGGAGCGGTTCGGAGAGGTGGAGGTGAACCCGGCCTCCCGGACCGTCATCCGGGACGGCGAGACCGTGAGCCTGACCCCGAAGGAGTTCGACCTCCTCCTGGCGCTCCTGGAGAAGGAGGGCGCGGTGGTCTCCCGCACCGAGCTTCTCCGCGAGGTCTGGGAGTACGAAAACGCCAGGGTCGAGACCCGGACGGTGGACGTCCATGTGGCGGAGCTGCGTCGGAAGCTCGAGGCGGACCCCAGCCGACCGCGCCACATCCTCACCGTGCGCACGAAGGGGTACCGGCTCCAGCGCCGGCACAGACAGTAGGGAACGAGGGCCTATGGAGCGGCCCAGGCGCTGACAAAGATCTTACACAATGCGTCGATCCTCCTGACCCGCTCCTCCTGGGGTCTCCTCTAGCTTTGAGGTGCAGTCACCCGACCCCTCCCGAGGACGTCCATGTCCCGACGCTCCGCGCTTCTCCTGCCGAGGACGGCTCTGCTGGTGTCGGTCCTCCTGCTCGCGACCACTCCGTCGCTCCTCCAGGCCCAGGACGTGACGACCGAGGTGCCCTCCCTCCGGGTCTTCCTGGACTGCGACCGGAGCTGCGACTTCGACTACTTCCGGCAGGAGGTGCCGGTGGTGGACTGGGTTCGGGACCGGCAGGTGGCGGACGTGCACGTCCTCGTCACTCGCCAGGGCACGGGCGGTGGAGGGACCGAGTTCCAGCTCCTCTACCTGGGGCGCGCCGACCTCGAAGGCCGGACCGACACCCTCACCTTCGTCTCCCGTCAGGCCGCCACCGAGGACGAGGAGCGGGTCGGACTGGTCCGGACGTTCCGGGTGGGGCTGGCCCGCTACCTTGCCCTGGCCGGCCTGGCGGAGCTGGTGGACCTGGCCGTCCTGGAGACGGGCGGGGACAGGGGACCTTCCGCGCCCGCCGACGATCCCTGGAACCTATGGGTCTTCCGCGCCAGCGTCAGCGGGGAGGTGGAGGGGGAGAGCCGCACGAGCTCCCGCTCCTGGAACGGGTCGTTGTCGGCCGGGCGTACCACCCGCGAGCTCAAGACCGACATCAACATCTTCAGTCGGTACGAGTCCGACGAGTTCGAGCTCGACGAGGACTCGACCCTCACCAGCGTGGAGCGCTTCCACTCCATCCGCGCGACCTCGGTATGGAGCCTCACGCCCCACTGGTCGGTCGGGGGGCAGACACGGTTCCTTAGCTCCACCAGCCAGAACACCGACTTCTCGGTGACCGCCGGTCCGGCGCTCGAGTACAGCGTCTATCCCTACGACGAAGCCACGCGACGCCAGATCACGGCCCTCTACCAGGTGGGGGTACGTCACCTCCGCTACGACGAGGCGACCCTCTTCGGCTTCCTGCAGGAGACCCGACCCGAGCACAGTCTGGTCATCAGCGCCGACTTCCAGCAGCCCTGGGGCGAGCTCTTCCTCTCGCTGGAGGGCTCTCACTACCTGGACGACATCGAGGTCCACCGGGTGGAATTCCGGAGCAACCTGGAGTTCCGTATCGTGCAGGGGCTCAATCTGGACATCCGGGGCAACGTGGCCCGGATCAAGGACCAGATCTACGTGGCGGGGGGAGACATCCCGCCGGAGGACATCCTCCTGGAGCGCACGGAGCTCGGCACCGACTTCGAATACTCGGTGGACGTCGGCCTGAGCTTCACCTTCGGCTCCGTCTTCAACAACGTCGTGAACCCGCGGATGTTCGGGCGAAACGACTGAGGATCAGGCCGGCTGGGTCTCGCCCACGTCCAGCTCCACCTCGATTCCCCGGATCTCCAGCACCCGCAGCACCGCCTCGCCGATCTTGTTGTTGGGCGTGGATGCTCCGGCGGTGATGCCCAGCTCGAAGGGGCCGTCCGGGATCCAGTCGGTCTCCACCAGCTCGGGTGCCGTGGGATCGAGCTCGGGCTTGTGCCGGATCTCCCCGTTGCCGGTGTCGATGCAGGCCGCGTCCTCGATGTGGAAGGTCCGTGTGTGCTTCTGGCACATGTGGGCCAGGTGGTTGGTGTTGGAGGAGTTGTAGCCTCCGATGACCACCATGATGTCCGGCGGATCCTGCATCATCTCCTCCACCGCGTCCTGCCGCTCCTGGGTGGCGGAGCAGATGGTGCCGAAGGAGCGATAGTTCTCCTGGGCGTACTCGGCTCCGTGGCCCTCGGCCATGGCCTGATGGATCCTGAGTCCGATGGCCATGGATTCGTTGGCGAGCATGGTGGTCTGGTTCGCCACCCCGACCCTCTGGAGGTCCTCGTCGGGGTCGAAGCCGTCGGAGGACTTCTTCCGGAAGTGGTCCACGAACTCCTCGCGGGTCATCCGGCCGTCCCGGCCTGCCACGTAGTCGCAGACCAGCCCGGCCTCTTCCATGTCCCGGACGATGATGTACTTGCCGTCGGGATGCTTGTTGACCTGGGAGGCCGTCGCCCGGGACTCCTCGTGGGTGTACTTGCCGTGGATGACGGCGGTGAAGCCGTCCTTGGCGTACTTCTCCACACGCTTCCAGACGTGGAGGACGGAGCCGCAGGTGGTGTCCACCAGGATGCAGCCCTTCTCCTTCAGGTGCTCGAAGTCGGCGAGGGTCACCCCGAAGGCCGGGATGAGGACCACGTCGTCGTCGGTGACGTGGGAGAAATCGAAGCTCCCGTCCTCCTCCGGATAGATGAAGTCGATCCCCATGTCCGTCATGCGCTGGTTCACATGCGGATTGTGGATGATCTCGCCCACCAGGTAGATGGTCTTGTCCGGGAACTTGTGGACGGTCTCGTAGGCGTAGTCCACCGCCCGGTCCACGCCGTAGCAGAAGCCGAACTCCTGGGCGAGGCGCACGGTGACGTCGCCGAAGGTGTCGGAGTAGCCTCGGGCGCGGATCCGCTCGACGAGGGCGGACTGATATTCGGCGTCGATGACCGGCCTCAGCTCCTTCTTGAGGCCGAATCCTTTGCGGAAGTACGTCTGCTCCATGGTCTCTTCTCGGAGGACGGGAGGATCGGGGTCCTGGCCGTACCCGGGCCAGCCCTGCTCGATCCGGAAGGACAGCGGGACGCGGGCGCTTCCGGGGGGAGGGAAGGTCGCCGGGGGCGGGCCCCGGTTCAACCACGCGAACCCCGGGCGCGGGAGGCGCCGCGGGGATGGTGCGCCGGACCCCCTTCGGCGGGGCCCGGGTACGCCCACCCATCATGAACCTCCTCGGCCGCCTGGCGCTCCTCTTCGTCATCGTCCCCATCCTGGAGCTGATGCTCCTCATCCAGGTGGGGCAGTGGGTGGGGCTCCCCCTCACCCTCGGGCTGGTCCTCTTCACCGGCGTCACCGGTGCCTGGCTCGCTCGGGCCGAGGGTCTGCGGGTCTTCTTCCGGTTCCAGCAGGAGCTCGGGGCGGGGCAGCTCCCGGGTCAGGCACTCCTGGACGGTCTCTCGGTGCTGGTGGGCGGGGCCTTCCTGCTCACCCCGGGGATCCTCACCGACGTGGCGGGGTTCGCCCTTCTGATCCCCCTCACCCGCCGCTGGATCCAGGGCCGGGTCCGGAAACGGCTGGAGCGGTCCCTGGCCACGGGGCAGATCCAGGTCGTTGCCATGGGCCCCGGGGGCTTCGGCTTCGGAGGCGCAGGTGGCGCGGGCTCCGCGCGAGAGAAGGACGAGGGGACGGCTGGAGGGGCGGGCGGAGCTGCACGGGGCGGCGGCTCCGATCCCTACGAGGGACGTGACCCCTCCCAGGGAATCGAGGTGGGCGGGCCGGGCTCGAACCCGTAGAAATGCCCTACGGTGGGGAGGCCGGCAGGCACCGGGCCCGCCGACCTCCACCGGAGGATTCGAGGTAGGGGCTAGTTGTTCGGCCAGCTCCCCCAGAGACCGCAATGGCCTCCGTTGTCCGTGCCTGCCAGCGTCCGCTGGACCCCGGAGTAGGAGGCGTTCATGACGGCGCGAGGCGCGAAGTGCAGCTTCCCGTTGGAGGGTGTGCTGAAGATCTTCCCGAAGTGCGCCTGGCTCAGCCCATGTCCGGCTTCGTGCAGCGCCACCGTCTCGACGTCCACGTTGCTGGTGCCGTCGTCGGCCCAGACGAAGGCGTCGTTGTAGTAGATCTCACGGGCGCCGAGGTCGGCGGCCCCGTCACCGTCCAGGTCGCCGGTGGTGAAGGTGAGGGTGAAGGTGACCCCCAGGATGAAGGAGGATCCGTTGGGGGCGATGGCGTCGAAGAAGGCGGGAGGAAGCCATCCGGCGTGGGCCACGTCCGAGACGGCGATGCCGGTCCCGCCGAAGCCCAACGAGGCCTGGACCAGGCCGATGTCCACCCCGACGGGATTCACCGACGCCCCCAGGGCGGAGCAGCTCCTGTCGTCCCACGTGCCCATGGCGCGGCTGATGGCGTCGGTGGTCTCGGCCGCCGAAAGGCCGCTGGCCGTGGCGCCCTGCGTCACGTCCACCCAGAAGTCGATGGTGTTGGGGTCGCCGTCGGCTCCGCCGCGGCGGGGGTCGTCGGGGATGAAGTCCACGCCGAGGCGCTTGTTGCCACGGTCGTTGGCGAAGATCACGGTGCCGACCTCACCCGACTCGCCGAGGGTGTAGTACTCGGCGTAGGCGATGCGGTAGTCCGAGCCCTGGAGGGCCAGGGTCGCGTTCGCCTGGTCCAGCACGTTGTCCCCGCCGCCGTTCTCGTTCTTCTTCGCCTCGGCGGTGGGTAGAAGGGCGTCGTCCAACGCCGTAGGCGTCGGAGCGTCGGCGCAGGAGGTGAGGAGGACGGCGAGGCCCGTCAACAGCAGGGCGCCGGGGGGGGAACGTTGCAGCATGGTGCGCACTCCTTCTGTGGGGTGTCCCTCGGTCGGGGACGAAGGCTGCACGGGGTGGCTCGGCTGAGACGGGGGGTGCGTGGTTCCGCCGCGTGCCGAACCCCTCGTGTGCTCCCCTTCCCGACCCGGATGTCGGACATACCTACCGTCCGATGCCGCCATGCGCCAGGATTCCGTGATGCTGGGTTGGGCGGTGGTCGATGGGAGGGATGGGCAGGCAACCCCTTGGACGCCGGGGTGCCCCGCGCCTACGTTGCTCCAGCCCCGGCGTCACGAGCCGCCATCCGTTTCGGGAGTGCCAGAACATGAGTCAGGACATCGCCTTCCTCGAACGTCTCCTGGATGCCCAGGGCCCCTCGGGCTTCGAAGTCCGGCCGGCCCGGGTGTGGCGCGCCGAGGCGGAGAGCTTCGCCGACGAGGTCCGGGTGGACATCCACGGGAGCTCCTTCGCCTCCGTGCATGCTGACGGCGCTCCCCACGTCATGCTCGCGGGTCACGTAGACGAGATCGGCCTCCAGGTCACCCACATCGACGAGAACGGCTTCCTCTACATCGCCGAGATCGGTGGATGGGATCCCCAGGTGCTGGTGGGCCAGCGGGTGACCGTCCTGGGGCGCGACGGAGACGTGCCAGGCGTCGTCGGCAAGAAGGCCATCCACCTCATGAGCGCGGAGGACCGTACCAAGGCCTCCAAGACCAAGAACCTGTGGGTGGACGTCGGGGTGGATTCCGAGGATGAAGCCCGCGAGCTGGGGCTTCGGGTGGGCGATCCCATGGTGCTGGACCAGTCGATGGTGCGCCTGGCCGGCGACCGCATCGCAAGCCGGGCCATCGACGACCGGATCGGTGCCTTCGTGGTGCTGGAGGCCGCCCGACTGGTGGCGAAGGATCCGGGGAAGGCCGCCGTCACGGCTGTGGCCACGACCCAGGAGGAGATCGGCTACAGCGGCGGCGGCGCCCGTGCCAGCGCCTATGCCCTTCAGCCCGACGTGGCCATCGTCGTGGACGTGACCTTCAGTACCGACGTCCCGGACGTGGAGAAGAAGGAGCTCGGGGACCACGACCTGGGGAGCGGTCCGGTGCTGAGTCGGGGATCCGCCGCCCACAACGAGGTCTTCGAGATGCTGGCGCGGGTGGCCGAGGAGGAGGATATTCCCTTCACCGTGCAGGCCTCGCCCCGGAGCACTCGGACCGATGCGGACGGCATCTTTCTGACCCGTTCCGGGGTACCGACGGGCCTGGTGAGCGTGCCCAACCGCTATATGCACTCGCCCAACGAGGTGGTGGCGGTGTCGGACCTCTTCAACACGGCACGCCTCATCGCCGCCTTCGTCCGGCGGCTCGGGCCCGACACCGATTTCACGCCGCGCTGAGCGGGACGCCCAGCCGAACCGAGAGAGCATCGCCATGCCCATCTACGACTACGTCTGCAGCGACTGCGGGGAAGCCTTCGAACTCCTCATCCGGCGGTCCGACGACACCGAGGCCTGCCCCGAGTGTGGAAGCGAGGAGGTGGAGAAGCAGTTCTCCCCCACCACCGTCCACGGGGATACGAGCCACGGCAAGGCCATGCGCGCCGCCAAGAAGCGGGACGCCGCCCAGGCTCGGGACCGCTTCCACGAGCGCCGGCGCTACGAGGAGAGCCACGACCGTCACGGGCACTGAGGTGTCCGGTGGCGCGTTGACCTGATTTCCCGGTCTTCCTAACCTTCTAGGCTCCGACGCCGCGGGGGCCGCGGCGGTTCGACCCCCTCGTCCCGAGGGCGCTCGACGGCGTCGAAACGAAGGACATCCGCACGGGGTCGCGCCGGCGTGGATGCAATGACACGAGACGGGTCCAGGACAGACATGCAGGAAGCCGGAAAGCTCATCAAAGAGCTCCAAGAGATGCGGGACGACGGTCACCTCTCCGATCGCCTCATGCGCCACGCCGTGCGGACCATCGAGTCCTCCGACGACCGCTACGACTGGGTCGGGATCTACCTCCTCAACGAGGACGATCAGGAGCTCTGGCTGCACAACTACGTCGGCGAGCCCACCGAACATGCCAAGATCCCCGTGGGAACCGGGGTCTGCGGTCGTGCCGTGGCCGAGAAGACCAACCAGAACGTGCCGGACGTGAGCCAGGAGGAGAACTATCTGGCCTGTTCGCCCCACGTCCAGTCGGAGCTGGTGGTCCTCATCCGCGCCGGAGACGACATCTTCGGCCAGATCGACATCGACTCCGAGGAGGAAGCGGCCTTCGCCGAGGAAGACGAAATCGGTCTCCAGGGCATCGCCGACAAGCTCGCGGAGCAGATCATGGCGGAGCGCCGCTGAGGAGCGAGCTCCGAAGCACGATCCGTTGAGCGAGCCCCCCCGCTTCCTGAACGCGGGCAACCGCGGTGCCTTCACGCTGGACGGCACGCGGACCTGGCTGGTGGGCGACGAAGAGGGGCTCCTCATCGTGGATCCGGGCCCGGACGTGGTCGACCACGTCCGGGCCGTCGTGTCTGCCGCCACTCCAGCGGCGACGGTCCGGATCCTCCTCACCCACCACCATCCCGACCATGCAGGCGGGGCGTTGGCGGTGGCCGAGGCGTTGAAGGCCCCGGTGGCGGGGCCGAAGGGAGGGCCGGTGGACGAAGCCCTGGACGACGGGGATGAGGTCTGCGCCGGTGGGGTCCGTCTTCGGGCGGTGCACACGCCGGGCCACACCCCGGATCACCTCTGCTACCATGACGAGGCCCGGAAGGCCCTCTTCGCCGGTGACCATCTCCTCGGGGAGGGCGATACCACCTGGGTTGCCGGATATCCGGGATGCGTCGCCGACTACCTGGCCTCCCTGGACCGGCTGCGCCGGCTGGACCTGGCAGTGATCCATCCTGCCCACGGTCCGGACCTCCAGGACCCGGCGGCCGCCCTGGACCGCTTCGAGGCACACCGCCGGACGCGCATCGACCAGGTGCGCGATGCCCTCCGACAGACGCCGGGGGCTTCCCCGGAAGAGCTGCTGGAGGCGGTCTACGGGGACCTCCCCTCCTCCGTGCGCTCCGCGGCCCTCCAGAGTCTGGGAGCTCTGCGGGAGTACGTGGAGCGTCCGGCGGCGTCCTGATCGTCTTGCCGGTCCGGTGAGCCCCGGGGTATCGTCCTCCCTCCGGTCTTCCTGGTGGTCCGCCCCGCCTCCCGACCCCTACCGACGGCGCCCTGGCGTCGCTCCCACCGTGTCGCCCACCCTCCCCAGATCCCTGCGCCGCCGCCTCGCCGCCTGTGTGGGGCCGGAGCACGTCGTCGCCGACCCCGCGCGACTCCTGGTCTACGAATCGGATGGGCTCACCCAGTACCGCCAGGCACCCTTGGCCGTGGTCCTTCCCGGCGACACCGAGGAGCTGGTGGAGGTCGTTCGTGCCGTCCACCGGGAGGGCATTCCGGTGGTCCCCCGAGGTGCCGGTACCGGTCTCTCCGGAGGAGCTTTGCCGGTGGAGGGCTCGGTGGTGGTGGGGACGGCCCGCCTGGACCGGATCCTGGAGTTGGATCCGGAGAACCGGCTGGCCCGGGTTCAGCCGGGCGTCGTGAACAGCCGCCTGGGCGTCGAGGCCCGGCGCCACGGGCTCCACTACGCCCCGGATCCCTCGTCCCAGTCCGCCTGCACCCTGGGGGGCAACGTGGCAGAGAACTCCGGCGGACCCCACTGCCTCAAGTACGGCGTCACCTCCCGCTACATCTCGGGGCTCACCGTCGTGCTGGACGACGGAGAGGTGGTGGAGCTCGGCGGCGCCGCCCGGGATCCGGCCACGGGACTGGACCTGGTGGGGATCTTCGTGGGCTCGGAGGGCTGCTTCGGCATCGCGGCGGAGATCGAGGTGCGCCTCCTTCCCCTCCCCGGTGGCGTACGCACCCTGCTGGGGATCTTCGCCTCGGTGGAGGAGGCCGCCCGGGCGGTGACGGGGATCGTCGCCGAGGGCCTTCTGCCCGCCGCCCTGGAGATCATGGACGGGGCCAGCATCCGGGCGGTGGAGGCCAGTGTCTACGCCGCCGGCTATCCCACCGACGCCGGCGCCGCCCTGGTGGTGGAGTTCGACGGCACCGACGCCGGTCTGGACGAGGACGTGGTCCGGGCCGTGGCCTGCTGCCGGGATGCCGGCGCCACCGACATCCAGCACACCGACGACGAGGGCCAGCGTACCCGACTATGGCAGGGTCGGAAGAAGGCCTTCGGGGCCATGGGACGGATCGCGCCGGATCTCCTGGTGCAGGACGCCACCGTGCCCCGGACCCGGCTGCCGGAGGTCCTGGCGGAGATCATGGCCATCGGCGCCCGCTACGACCTGCATGTGGCCAATGTCTTCCACGCCGGGGACGGGAACCTCCACCCCAAGATCCTCTTCGACCGCAGCGACGCCGACGAACTGGATCGGGTGGAGCGGGCCAGCAAGGAGATGATGCAGGTCTGCGTGGACGCCGGGGGCACCATCACGGGGGAGCACGGGGTGGGCGTGGACAAGCAGAAGTACATGCGGCTGGTCCATGGCGAGGAGGAACTGGCGGCCATGTCCGCGGTGGGTGCGGCCTTCGATCCGCGGGGGCTGTTCAATCCCGGGAAGGTCCTTCCCGAGCCGGAGCCCGCATGAGGTCGGCACCGGAGGCGGAGGAGGTGGCAGAGACTACGGCACCGATCCTTGCGCGGGCTCGACGGGTCCTTCGGCCTCGCACGGCCGAGGAGGTGGTGGAGGTCCTGGCCGGGGCCCGAGCGGATGGGCTGGGGGTGGTGCTGCTGGGGGGAGGGGGCGCCCCGCCCCCCCTGGCCCCGGAGCGACCCTTCGTCGCGCTCTCCACGGCCGCCCTCTCCGGGATCGACCTCTACGAGCCCGGGGACCTGACCTTCACCGCCGGAGCTGGCACCACCCTCGGAGCCCTCGAGGACCGACTCGGGAGGGAAGGCCAGTGGCTCCCGTTGGACCCGGCAGGCGGACGGGCGCGGACGTTGGGGGGGGTGGTGGCTTCGGGGCTGGGCGGGCCCTTGCAGGCGGGCTTCGGAGCGATCCGCGACCAGGTCCTGGGACTCACGGTGGTCACCGGCGACGGCCGGATCCTGCGTCTCGGCGGGCGGGTGATGAAGAATGTCGCCGGCTTCGACCTGGTGCGCCTCTTCGTGGGCAGTGCGGGACGGCTGGGCGTGGTGGTGTCGGCCTCGCTGCGGGTCTTCCCGCGCCCTCGGGCGCAGCGGATCCTCCTCCTGGAGGGAGCTGGGGACGGCCGCCAGCGAGAGGGGCTCCCCTATGCGGCGCGGGCTGTGGCGACGGCGCCGGTGGTGCCGTCGGAGGCGGTGCTCCTCCGGCGTCCAGCGGGGGAGGTCCTGGTGGTCCGTCTCACCGGGAGTGAACCGGTGCTGGATGCCGAACAGGCCCGGCTGGAGGAGGCGGTAGGCCGCCCCTTCCAGACGGCCGCGGATCCGGAGGGATGGGTGGAGCGCATGGCCGGCCGGATCGGTGAAGGGGAGGGGCTGGGCGCCCGCCATCACGGCCTCCCGGCGAGCCTCCCGGAGCGCTGGACGGCATGGGTGGCAGCCGCCCCCACCGCTACCCTCCACGCCGACGTCCTCGGTGGCACGCTGCGGGCTCGCCTGCCGGCGGACGCGGTGGATGAGACGGTGCCCCACCGGTGGCGCGGGCTGGCCCGAGAAGACTCCGCGCCGGTCCTCTTCGATTCCGTACCGGCGGGACGAGAGGCCTTGCTGGAGCGGCAGGGGTGGGGGACGGCGCGCCGAGGAGCCGGAGCCGGGGGTGCCGAGGGGGCCGCCGCCCTGGAGCGCCGGCTCCGGGAGGCCTTCGACCCCCACGGATCGCTGGCGCCCATGGAGTATGCCCGATGAGCGAGGCCGGAGTCCTGGGACAGGCGTTGGCGGAGCACGCCGACCGTCTCATGCCGTGCGTACACTGCGGCTTCTGCCTCCCGGCCTGCCCCACCTACCGGCGGCTCGGGGACGAGGCGGACTCCCCCCGGGGTCGCCTCCACCTCATGGGTGCGGTGGTGGAGGGTCGCCTGGACCCGGCCTCCGACGCCTTCCGGGTCCACATCGATCGCTGTCTCGGGTGCCGAGCCTGCGAGCCGGTGTGCCCCTCGGGGGTGGAGTACGGCGCCCTCCTCGAGGTGGCACGGGACGTAGCGTCTCGAGCGCGACCCCCGGCCCTTCCCACCCGCCTCCTCCTGAGGATCTTCGGCTCCCGCGCCGGTCGGGCCCTCTTCCTCCGCCTGGGAGCGCTCCTGCGGGGCACCGGGCTCGCGGCCCTCGGCGCCCGCCTCCTTCCCGGGTGGGGTCCTCTTCGCCCGGCACGGTTCGGGCTGGCCATGCTCGCATCCACCGAGGCATGGGAGGGACTCCGGTGGATCCGGGAGACGAAGGTCGAGGCGGCGCCGGAGGAGCCGGCAGCTCGCGCCCTCGGCCCTCGGGTGGCCCTCCTCACAGGGTGCGTCCAGGAGGGGCTCTACGGCCGCGTGAACCAGGCGACGGCCCGGGTGCTGGAGGCCAACGGATGCCAGGTGGTCGCGGTGCCCGGGGGCGGATGCTGCGGGGCCCTTCATGCCCACGGAGGCGACCTGGAGGCGGCCCGGAGACTGGCGCGCACCGAGGTGCGTCGGTTCCTGGTCACAGGTGTGGACCATGTGGTGGTGAACGCCGCCGGATGCGGCGCCACCATGAAGGAGTACGGCGAGCTTCTCCGGGGCGACCCTGCCGAGGGCGACGCCCGGGCGCTGGCCGAGCGGGTCCGCGACGTGAATGAGCTCCTGGCGGAGTTGGGCCCCCGCACCGGCGCCCCGGTGCCCTGCCGGGTGGCGGTGGACCACCCCTGTCACCTCCTTCACGCCCAGGGCATCCGCCAGGCGCCCCTGGCGGTGCTGCAGGCGGTCCCCGGCACGGAGGTGCGCCTGGTGGAGGAGGCCGACGAATGTTGTGGCGGTGCGGGCATCTACGGCATCACGCACCCGGAGCTGGGCGGACGCATCGGCGCCGACAAGGTACGGGCCGTCCGCGCCGCCGAGTGCGAGGTCGTGGCCACGGGCAACCCGGGGTGCATGATGCAGATCGGGGCCGGACTCCGTCTGGAGGGCGCACCGGAAGGCGTGATGCACCCGGTGGAGCTCCTGGACGTGAGCTACCGGAGAGCCGGGTTCTACGAAGAGAGGAAGGAAGCGTGAGGAGTCGAGACGAAGCAGTAGGGACCGAAGCCGCGGAGCTGGGACGAGCCCTCCGACGGGAAGCCCATGCCGCCCGCGACGAGTTCCTCGGGCTCCTCCGCGAGCTGGCGGAGCTGGAGTCCCCCACCGACGTGCCTGTCTCCCAGGAGCCGGTACAGGAGCGATTCGCCGCGGAGCTGGAGGATCTGGGCTTCTCGGTGGAGCTCGTCCCGGGGGAGGGGCGCAGCGGCGGCCATCTGGTGGCCCGGGGACCCGGCGCCTCCGAGGGGAGCCGGAGTCAGCTCCTCGTGGGTCATACCGACACCGTCTGGCCCATCGGGACGCTGGAGGAGATGCCGGTGACGGAGGAGGACGGTCGCCTCCACGGTCCCGGGACGCTGGATATGAAGGGCGGCCTCACCCAGATGGTGGTGGCGCTCCGGACGCTGGCGCGACTGGATCTGGAGCCGGCCCTCCCGGTGGTGGTGCTGGCCAACTCCGACGAGGAGATCGGCAGCCCGGAGTCCCGTCCCCTGGTGGAGCGACTGGCCCGCGAGGCGGAGCGAGCCTGGGTGCTGGAACCGGCCCTGGGTGTGCCCGGTCGGATCAAGACGGCCCGGAAGGGCGTCGGCCACATGACCGTCATCGCCCGGGGGCGCCCGGCCCACGCCGGACTCGACCCCGAGAAGGGTGCCAGCGCCATCCAGGAGATCGCCCACGTCGTCCACGCGCTCCACGCCCTCACCGATCTGGACCGCGGCGTCACAGTGAACGTCGGGGTGGTGGATGGAGGCGCCCGGCCCAATGTGGTGGCTGCCGAAGCACGGGCATGGGTGGATGTGCGGGTCCCCACGGTGGAAGCCGGCGAAGAGGTGGTGCGAGCCATCCGGTCGTTGGAGCCCAGGGTGGAGGGGGTCCGGCTGGAGGTGGAGGGCGGGATGGTCATTCCGCCCCTGGAGGTCACCTCGCGGAATCAGGCCCTCTGGAGGGCGGCGCGGGAGGCCGGACGAGGGTTGGGGTTCCACCTGGAGGAAGCGCGAGTGGGGGGTGCCTCCGACGGCAACACCACCAGCCGTCACACCGCCACCCTGGACGGGTTGGGATGCGTAGGCGACGGCGCCCACGCCCGGCACGAGCACATCGTGGTGGAGCCCTCCCTGGATCGCTGCGCCCTCCTGGCACGGCTCCTTCTTCTGGACCCGGAGGTAGCGGGGCCGTGACGGAGTACGAGCTCCGGCCCTTCCGCTCCATGGCGGACTACCGGGCCTGTGTCCGACTCCAGGAGGAGACCTGGGGTGAGGGATTCAGCGAGCGGGTCCCCGCAGCGATCCTGAAGGTGGGACAGATCCTGGGCGGGGTGTCGGCAGGCGCCTGGGCACCCGGGGGAGAGCTCGCGGGCTTCGTCTTCGGACTCACTGGCCTCCGGGACGGCGAGGTGGTGCACTGGTCCGACATGCTGGCGGTGGCGCGGGACCACCGCGATGCCGGGCTGGGTCGACGCCTCAAGGCCTACCAGCGAGTGCGGCTTCTGGAGAAGGGGGTGGAGACCATGTTCTGGACCTTCGACCCTCTCCAGGCCCGGAACGCCCACCTGAACCTCCACCATCTGGGCGCCTTCGTGGGGGAGTACCGGGAGAACATGTACGGCGAGACGGATTCGCCTCTCCACGCCGGCATCGGGACGGACCGGTTCGTGGCCCGGTGGGAGATGGCGAGTCCACGGGTGGTGGCCCGGATGGATGGCGCCGGGTCCTCCCGGGAGGCCCTGGACCCCGCCGGAGCCCGTCGCGTGTTGGGGTGGGTGGAGAGGGCGGACGGGCACCCGGCCCCCGAGGCTCCGGATCTGGCTGCCGTCGACGAGTCGGCGCCAGGCGGGCTCCTCATGGCCATCCCGTCCGACCTCCCCGCACTCATGCACGCCGACCCGGGGCTGGCTCGGGCGTGGCGTGAGGCCACCCGGGCCATATGCCGCGCGGTCCTGGACCGCGGCGGCGAGGTCCGCGAGTTCTACCGTGGCCCCCTCACCTCCGACTATCTGCTGACGCCATGACCGCTTCCCATCCAACCCTCGCCATCCTCGGGGCCGGTCCCGTGGGTCTCGAAGCTGCCCTCGCCGCCGTCGACCAGGGTCTGGACTTCGTGCTGTACGAAGCCGGACCGCAGGTGGGCCACCACATTCGGCAGTGGGGCCATGTGCGCCTCTTTACACCGTGGGAGTTGAACGCGTCTCCACGGGCGAGGCGGTACCTCTCCGACGCGGGCATCGACGTCCCTGACGGCGACGGGCGGCCCACCGGGGAGGAGCTGGTGACCGAACTCCTGGAGCCTCTGGCGGCCCTCCCGGCGGTGGCCGAGTCGGTGCGCACGGGGGTGCGCGTGGTTCGGGTGGGGCGGGAGGGACTCCTGAAGAGCGACGAGATCGGGACCGGGGCGCGCGCCGGTCGCCCCTTCCGTCTCCTCCTTCGGGACGGGGACGGGCGGGAGTGGGTGGAGCGGGCCGATGCGGTCCTGGACTGCACGGGCACCTGGAGCCAGCCCAACGCTCTGGGTGTGGGGGGTGTGCCGGCGCCCGGCGAAGCTTCCGCCGAGGAGCGGATGAGTCGAGGGATCCCCACTCCGGAGGAGATGGAGGGCTGGGCCGGTCAGCGGGTGCTCCTGGTGGGTGCTGGGCACTCGGCCCAGACGGCGGCGCGGGGGCTGGAGGAGCTGGTCCGCAGCCGCCCTGGAACACGGGTCATGTGGGCCCTCCGGAACCCGGAGCCGTCCTTCCGCCTGGACGACGACCCCCTGACTGCGCGGGAGGCGTTGCACTGCGACGCCGAGCGGCTGGCGGCGGCTTCGTCCGGGGAGGTGGCCGACGGCTTCGAGGCCATTCGGGGCGCGACGGTGGAGTCGCTGGAGCCGGAGGAGGGCGGGGCGCTCCGGGTCACCCTTCGGTTGCAGGGCGGAACCGAGGGGGGGAGCTCTGAGGGGTCGCGGGTGGAGGTCGTCGACGAGATCCTGTCCCTCACCGGATCCGTGGGGGACGGGTCACTCTACCGGCAGCTCCAGGTCCACGAGTGCTACGCGACCCTCGGGCCCATGGGTCTTTCGGCGGCCCTCCTCGGCGCCGAGGGTGGGGGTGACTGCATGAGGCAGCCCACCCTCGGGGTGGACGCACTCCGCACGCCCGAACCGCAGTTCTTCATCCTCGGCTCCAAGTCGTACGGGCGGAACAGCACCTTCCTCCTCCGGGTGGGGTGGGAGCAGGTGGATCAGGTGATGCCTGAACTGGCGCAGGAGCTCCAGACCCAGCGGGGCGGTGGGGCCGGCGCGGTGGTCGGCGGCGCCCTGGCCGGAGCCGGCTCGTGAGGGTCGAAGGGGCGGTTCTCCGGGAGATCTCCCTCAGCCTTCGGGAGTTCTTCGAGATCAGCAGCGGGGGGAGACAGCACCGCCGGATCCTCCTCCTGACCTTCTACGGAGAGGGTCACGAAGCCTGGAGTGAGTGCGTCGCCGCCGAAGACCCGGCGTACTCCTATGAAACGACGGACACGGCGTGGCACATCCTCACCGACTTCATCCTTCCCGAGATCGTCGGTCGGGAAGCCGAGACCCCGGGGGATCTCCTGGCACCCGTGCGCTGGATCCGCGGGCATCGGATGGCCCGGGCGGCGGTGGAGATGGCGGGGTGGGACCTGGCGGCGCGCATGGACGGCGTCTCCCTCTCCCAGAAGCTGGGCGGGACACGGGATCGCGTCCGCGTGGGCGTGAGCGTGGGCCTCCAGAAGCGCGACGAGGCCCTGCACGAGAAGGTGGCCGGGTACGTGGAGGAGGGATACGCCCGGGTGAAGATCAAGATCAAGCCCGGACGGGACATCGAGATGCTGGCAGGGCTTCGAGAGGCCTTCCCCGACCTCGAGCTCATGGCCGACGCCAACTCCGCGTACCGGCTCGCCGACGCCCCCCGGCTCCGCGAGCTCGACCCGCTGGGACTCCTCATGCTGGAGCAGCCACTGGCGCACCACGACCTGGTGGAGCACGCCCGGCTCCAGGAGGAGCTGGAGACCCCCATCTGCCTGGACGAGTCCGTCACCCGGCCGGAGGATGCCGCGCTGGCGCTGGAGCTCGGCGCCGGACGGATCATCAACATCAAGCCCGGTCGGGTGGGCGGGCTCGGACCCTCCATGGCCATCCACGACCTCATGCGGGATCGGGGGCTGGCGGTCTGGTGCGGCGGGATGCTCGAGTCGGGCGTGGGACGGGCCCACAACGTGGCGCTGGCGTCCCTCCCGGGCTTCACCCTTCCCGGCGACATCTCGGCCAGCCGGCGCTACTGGGAGCGAGACGTGGTGGACCCGGAGTTCGTGGTGGAGGACGGCCACGTGCGGGTCCCCGAGGGCCCCGGGATCGGGGTGGAGCCCGACCGGGAGCGCATCGAATCCCTCACCCAGCGCGTGGCGAGCTTCGGGACGACCTGAGGGACCTCGACCGGCGGC
>JGI12048J13642_10960580_pt1 | contig 16998 bp, 16 predicted proteins | sample ElkSlonscriptome_16_FD_13642 | JGI IMG/M metagenome (IMG submission 13642)
CAGCTGCTGCGGCAGTCCGATACGCTGGGGGCTCGGGTCGAGCTGGAGGATCGCGCGCTCGATTCAAACGATCTGGAGCGGGAGCGCGGCATTACGATCCTGTCCAAGAACACGTCCATTGTTCGCGGCGACTACCGCATCAACATTGTCGACACGCCGGGGCACGCCGATTTTGGCGGTGAGGTCGAGCGCGTCATGTCGATGGTCGATAGCGTGCTGCTGCTGGTCGATGCGGTGGAGGGACCGATGCCGCAGACCCGCTTCGTCACCGAAAAGGCGTTCGCGGCGGGCTTGCGGCCGCTGGTGGTCATTAACAAGATTGATCGTGACGGGGCCCGTCCGGACTGGGTGCTGGATCAGACCTTCGATTTGTTCGATCGCCTCGGCGCTACCGATGAGCAGCTCGACTTTCCGGTGGTTTATGCATCCGCGCTCGGCGGCTACGCGGGAGCGGAAGCCGACGTGCGGGACGGCGACATGACTTCGCTGTTCGATGCGATTGTCGAGCACGTGCCGGCGCCGCAGGTCGACGTATCCGGACCGCTGCAGCTGCAGGTGTCCAGTCTGGACTATGACGCCTATGTCGGCGTCCTGGGGATCGGTCGAGTGTCGCGCGGCAGCCTGCGCAGCAATACTGCGGTAACGATTGTCGATCCGGCCGGGGGGCAACGACCCGGGCGGGTGCTTGAGCTTTACGGGTTCAACGGGCTGGAGCGCGTCAAGCTGCCGGACGCCGCTGCGGGCGACATCGTGATGTTCAGCGGCATCGAGCAGCTTGATATCAGCGACACGCTCTGCGACCGCGAGCACCCGGACGTGCTGCCCGCGCTGACGGTCGACGAGCCGACGATCAGTATGACCTTTCAGGTGAACAAGTCCCCCTTTGCCGGGCGCGAAGGCAAGTTTCTGACGAGCCGGCAGATTGGTGAGCGCCTGCACAAGGAGCTGAAGCACAACGTCGCGCTGCGGGTGGCAGATACCGATGACCCCGACAAGTTTCAGGTGTCCGGCCGCGGTGAACTGCACCTGTCGGTGCTTATCGAAAACATGCGCCGCGAGGGTTTCGAGCTGGCGGTGTCGCGCCCCGAGGTCATTCAGCAAGAGCTCGATGGCGTGCTGTGCGAGCCCTGGGAACAGCTGACGGTCGACTTCGAGGAAGATTATCAGGGCGCGGTCATGGAGCGACTGGCAGAGCGCAAGGGTCAGCTGCAGGACATGCAGCCCGACGGCCGCGGACGCGTGCGGCTGGACTACCGGATTCCGGCGCGGGGCCTGATTGGCTTTCGCACCGAGTACCTGACCGCGACCGCCGGCACCGGCCTGCTGTACAGTGTGTTCGACCGCTATGATACGGCCGTCCCCAGCGCGATCGGTCAGCGTATAAACGGTGTCATGGTGTCAAATGTAAATGGCAAAGCGCTGGCCTATGCGCTGTACAATTTGCAGGATCGAGGGCGACTGTTCGTCGGCCATGGCGACGACGTTTATGAAGGGATGGTGGTCGGCATATACAGTCGCTCGAGTGATCTCGTCGTTAATCCCACCAAAGCGAAGCAACTGACCAATGTGCGCGCGGCCGGCTCGGACGAGAACCTGATTTTGAGTCCGGCCGTGCGGTTTTCGCTGGAGCAGGCGCTGGAGTTCATCGATGACGATGAACTGGTCGAGGTTACGCCGGCCAGTATCCGGATTCGCAAAAAGCGGCTGGTCGAAGGTGACCGGCGCCGTGAGGCGCGACTGCGCGCCGCCGCCGAGTAGCCTGCCGTGACGCTAGTCAGGCGTTTCGATCAGTTCCAGCCACTCTCCGGCGGGCCCTTCGGCCACCGCCACGCGGCGCCCGTCGTAGGGCAGTCCCGCAATGGCGGCAGCTGGTGCACGCAGCGGCACGGCCACGTTGTCCAGCGCCCCGGTGCGAAAGCTGACCATGCTCATGCCGCCGGGCAGTTGCTGTGCCGCGCGCGGCCGCGGTGACGAGTTCTCGGGATACTCGTCCAGCTCGAGTATCGAGTGACGAGCCCGCAGCGGAGCCACGCAGATAGGAAACAGCGTATCCGGCGGCGCCTCGCAGGCCTGCGCGGCCAGTGTCATGGTGAACTGCAGCGGCTCGCCGACCCGCAGCCCCATCTGCTCAGCGTAGAACACGCGCAGTTCTTCAAGCGACGGTCCGCCCAGTACTACGTTAAACACCCGGTCGACGAACGATTTCGCGCCGTGCAGACCGTAGCGGCTGCCGCCGGGCAGAATTCGCGTGAAGTACAGCATCGCCCCGGATGGCCCCAGTGACTGCACCGCCCGGGGTGCTTTCGGCTGAGCATAAAGATCGGCGGGGCCGCCGAAGCGGCGTATGGCGCTGCCCTCAAGCCGTTCCGCCAGTGCGTCCGGATCGGTCACCAGAATTTCGGTTGCGTTCCAGCCCCAGGTGACTGGTGGCCAGTAGCCGGGCCGTTCGCCGGTGGCCACGAAGCGCATGTAGACGGGTGCGCCGCTGGCCGGCGCCATCAGCGCATAGTCGCGTCCGGCCTCGGCGGCTGTGCCCCAGACTGCGCACAGCTCCTCGCTGAGCGTGCCGCGCTCGCACAGCCGGTAGTCGAGCAGTCCGGACCAGGTGCTGATCTCCAGCTCAAGGTCGCTGACACAGTGCGTAACGATCTGTATATCCCGGAGTGTTTTCATCGCTCGACTAGTCTCGTTCCCAGCTCAGGGGCGACTCCTGCATCAGCGCCGCCTGTTCGCGCAGCGCGAGTACATGCTCATCCCAGTAGCGGCGCCCGGCGAACCAGGGAAACGCTTGCTGAAACGCCGGGTCTTCCCAGCGGCGCGCAATCCATGCGGCGTAGTGCAGCATACGCAGCGTGCGCAGTGCTTCAAGCAGATGCAGCTCACGTGGATCGAAATCGGCGAAGCGAGTGTAGCCCTCGAGGATCTCGCTCAGCTGAGGCGTTTGCTCGTGCCGGTCGCCGGACAGAAACATCCACAGGTCCTGTGCGGCCGGTCCGGTGCGCGCGTCGTCGAGATCGACGATAAACAGCTGGCCGTCACTGACCAGCACGTTGCCCGGGTGGAAGTCTCCATGCAGCCGCAGATAAGTGGGAGCACCCGCACGTTCGAAGCACCGCTCAACGCGCAGCAGCAGGTCATCACAGGTGGTTGTATACGCAGACTGCAGGTCGTCCGGAATAAAGCCTTCCGCAAGCAGAAAGTCTCTTGGTTCGCGCCCGAAGCTGTCGATATCGAGTACCGGCCGGTGCACGAATTCGGCGGTGCGCCCGAGCGCGTGAATGCGGCCGATCAGCCGGCCGAGTTGACCGAGCAAGTCAAGGTCGTCGAGTTCCGGCGGGCGTCCGCCCCGGCATTCGAACAGCGCGAACCTGAAGCTGGAGTGGCGGTGCAGGGTCGTGCCCGCACGCTCCAGAGGCGCCACGACCGGTATCTCGGCCGCCGCCAGTTCGCCGGCGAACGCGTGTTCCTCCAGTATCGCGGCCGCGCTCCAGCGTGCCGGCCGGTAAAACTTGGCAACCAGCGGCGGTCCGGCGTGCTGACCGACCTGGTAGACCCGGTTTTCGTAGCTGTTGAGCGCCAGTAGTCGCCCGTCGCAGGGGAACCCGAGCGCATCGACCGCATCCAGTATGTCGCCCGGCTGGAGGTTCTGGTAAGCGAGTGTGCTGTCGATTTCAGCGGGTGGGGCCGGCAACGGGCTGCTCCGGTGGGGGGAAGCGGCGGGCGTAGCGCACCGCGAGCTCGAGTAAGACAGGCAGTGCGATCGCCCAGGCGATACCGATGCTGATATACAACAACCAGGCGCTGCCGCGAACAGTTGCCGCCCCCAGCTCGATCCCGAAGTAATAAGACAGTGGCCCGAAAAACAGTGCCAGTACGCTGGCCAGGCGCTTGCGCTGGCGCAGCCAACCCATGCAGCCGTTCATCGTCAGCCCAAAATTTGCCCACAGACCAAGGATCCACAGCGGGGCAATCCCACTGTAAAGCAGTCGTCCCTCGTAGCGAATCAACCCGGTCTGGATAAACAGGGTGTCAACCATCAGCCCGACGCCAACCGCCGTCAGCGCCAGCAGCAAGTCAGCTCGTGCGGTGCCGGCCGTCAGCAAATGCCACGAGATAAATACGACCAGCGAGGCGAGGCCCCACCAGGGATACCCGTAGACGACGCCGGTCAGGCTGATGGCCCAGACTGTCTGAAATAACACAAAGTTGATAACGACCGGAAGCACGTGATGCTGAAGCGACGTGACAGTTGTCAGGCTTGCGGCTAGCGGCCGCTGCCGGCGTCACCCGGCAGCGGATCATGCCGGAAAATGTGCAGCAGGCCTGCCACTTCCGAGCCGGTGACGATCAGACCTCGCCCGGGGATGCTCACCACGCTCTCGGGGCCGCTGCCGGTTGTCAGCAGCTGCACGAAGCTTGGCGCTGCCGGGTCACTAATGTCGTATATGGCCATGAATCCGCCACTCTCGGAGGTGACAAACGCGTAGTCGTCTCCGTCGAGCCGGGCGGTCGCAATACCCTCGATTTCAATGCCGCGTGTGGCCGATTGAGCATCCGGGTAGAAGCCCTGCCTGGCAGCTTCACGCTCTATTTCGCCTGCGTCATCCCAGACCAGCTCGCCGTCCAGCGTCCAGATAGAGAAGCCTCGGCCGCCGGTGAGCGGTGGGTCACCCTCATCGGCGCTGAGCAGATAGGTGCCGTCAGGTGAGAACGCGACGCCGTCCGGAAACCTCCGGCCGGCCGCTGCCTGTCGGGGGAGCGCATCGGCAGGATAATCGCGCACCAGCTCAACCTGCTCATCGGCAGTAAGGTCTGCCAGGCGATCGTTGACGCTGCCCGCGCTGAAGACGCGTTTGATCTCGAGGTTGTACGGGTCAAACAGGACGAAGCCGTTGTTTTCCTGCAGCGAGGCAGCCGCGAGTGCCTGATTCGGTGCCGCCGCGACATATTCGGGCTGCGGGTCGTCCGGAGCCTCCAGTCCGGCGCGCTTGAGGCGCTCGCGACTGAGATCGAGTGCGGCCACGCGGTAGCTGCCGGGTCGGTCGGGGTCGAAACTGACGATCTGCACGGCGCCCGGCAGACTGATGTCGCGTGCCGTATCACCTTCCCCGGTCATGATCGGCTCGTTTTCGATGGCCATAATCGCGTACAGGTTCGGCCCGGAGCGCGTAACCGCAACGCTGTCCGGCTGGTGTCCGACACCGATAACGGCGCTGACCGTGGCGCTGGCGGGGGTGCGTAAATCGATCAGTACCAGTGCGCCGGGAAAGTAGGGGTCGCTGCGGGAACCCGTTTCAGCAGCCGCTGTCAGGCGCGTCGTGGCCAACGCCCAGTTGCCGTCCGGCGTCACTGCAACACTTGTCGGCTCGCCCGAGACCGGCACCACCGCCAGCGCTGCGGGATTTTCCGGATCGGCGATATCCACGATGTCGACACTGCCGCGCATGGCGTTGGTGTGCAGCAGGAGTTGTCCGTCGGGGGTTGCGGCCAGCACTTCCGCGTTGCCGTCCACCTGGAATTGCCCAACGGAATTAAACTCGTACCTTGCGGTCGTGGGCTCGGGCCTGGCCAGCAGCCAGAGTGCGCCTGCAGCGATCACCCCAACAGCAATCGCGGCAAAAAATTTTACGCTATTCATCCCAGCCATGTTCCCAGGTCACGCCGGCCCCTCCGGTTTAGAGTATTTACAGGGCGAGTGTAACCCAGCAGCCGGCGAGCCGCCGTTCTGTCAGGCCTGTCTAGAGGTGCGCCAGGCCAAGGCTCCCGAGGCCGAGCGCCAGGCCGATGATCCCGCCGGCGATTACGTCGGACGGGTAGTGATGGCCCAGCACGATACGCGACAGAGCAATGCTGATGGCAATGGGGACGTACACTGCTGCAGTGGACGGTTCGTACCCGGCGAGCATGACGGCGAAGCACACGGCGTGAATCGTATGTCCTGAGGGGAAACTGCCGCTATCCAGTGGGGTGCCTATGCAAGCGATGCCCTGATGGGTGACAAACGGGCGGTCGCGCACCAGCAGGCGCTTGCAGACTTTGTAAAAGACGACCCCGATCGCTGCTGTCAGGCCGATGTGCAGCGTCATGGACAGCGCTGCTGAGCCGCCCAGCAGGGGCAACGCCAGCAGTGTGATGTACCAGAGCGCTCCGTTGCCGAGCCGGCTCATTAGCCGCAGGTAAAGCTTAAGCCACGCAAATCTGACTGCGCGATTCAGGCAGAGGCAGAGATTCGCCTCGGCGGCATCCGCCCAGTAAAACTGGCTTGCAGTGTTTCCCGACATCCATGTTGTCTCATCGCCCGCTTAGCGTATTTAATGCAGTACAGGTAACAAGTCATTGACAGACATGTGAAAGAATTGTGACAGCGCAGTGATCTGCCGATCTGTAACAGCGCTGTCACAGTTGTTGCTCAGGCTACCGATGCATGAAAATCGCCCTCGTTACCGATGCCTGGCATCCGCAAGTTAACGGCGTGGTCACCACGCTGACGCGCACGATCGCCGAGCTCGAGGCAATGGGTCATGAGCTACGGGTTATTTCGCCCGACGGCCACCGCACGCTGCCATTGCCGAGCTATCCCGAGATCCGCATCGCGCTTTGGCCGGGCAAGCGAGTGGGCGCGGCGCTGCGGGAATTCGCGCCGGACGCGGTGCATATTGCCACTGAGGCCACGCTGGGCCGCGCTGCGCGGGCCTGGTGCCGCAAAACTGACCAGCCGTTCACAACGTCTTACCACACCCAGTTCCCCGAGTACCTGGGCAGTCGGGCGCCGGTGCCGCTGAGCCTTTCCTACTCGGTGCTGCGCCGGTTTCACGCGGCTGCGGAACGCACCATGGTCGCGACGCAGGCCATGCGTGAAAGGCTGGAGGCACGCGGTATCAAACAGCTGGTGTTGTGGGAACGCGGTGTTGATACCGCGTTGTTTCGGCCGGCCGGCAACAAAGCGGACACGGTGGCGCGCCCGCTGTGGACCTGTGTCGGCCGCGTCGCGGTAGAAAAGAACCTCGAAGCTTTTTTGCAGCTGGACCTGCCGGGTAGCAAGCAGGTTATTGGCGCGGGTCCGCAGCTGGAGCAATTTCGGCGCGACTATCCGGACGTCGACTTCCTCGGTTATCGCTTCGGCGCTGAACTGGCCGCCGCGCTTGCCGAAGGCGACTGCTTCGTCTTTCCGAGCCTTACCGACACATTTGGTCTGGTGATGCTCGAAGCCATGGCGTGCGGTTTGCCGGTCGCCGCTTTCCCGGTGACCGGGCCGGTCGATGTGGTCGAGCACGGCGTTACCGGGTTTCTTGACACAGACCTCCGTGCGGCCGCGCTCGCGGCGATCGATCTGGACCCCCGAGCCTGCCGGGCCCATGCGCTGACGCGCACCTGGCGCCGCGCAACCGAGCAGTTCGCTAGCCATCTGGCAACGGTCTGAGCCTGTCCGGTGCCAGTCTGGCCAGCCTTTGGCCTGCTTCGGTATAGTTTGCGAAGTCATCGAGGCAGACGTGGCTGCCGCAAATTCGGGAGTTGTTGCAAATGAAAGTGTTTTTGGTTCCCGTTGCGGACCGTCCGGAGTGCAAAGTTGCGCTCAACGTCAGTTTCGACCTTGCCAAAGAGTTGGAGGGCGACGTGATCGGCTGCCACCTCCGTCCGCACCGCAGCACCGACAAGGGCTACAAACCGAAAGGCATCGCGCTATTCAGTTCGCTCAGTGATCAGACGCTCGACGCGCTCAGCAAAAAACACTCCGCTGCCGGGGTCAAAGCGGCTCAGCGCTTGTTCGACGGCTCGGCCGGTCAACATGAATTTACCCGCGCCCGGAAAACGCGGATGAAGTCGAACAGGCTCGCCATCTGGAATGAGCTGGTCGGTTCGCCCGACAAGCTGATGGCCATCCACGGCCCGGTGGCTGACGTCACCGTGGTTAGCAGGCCGCGCAAAAAGAGCGTGGGACTGGCGTATTCGTTTGTGCTCGAGGCGCTGATGCGCTCCGGCAAGCCAGTATTGGTGTTACCCCAGAAGCTGGCCGAGACGCCCGGCAAGCACGTTGTCATTGCCTGGAACCAGTCACCGGAGGTTAGCCGCACGGTGAGTGCATGCGTTGACCTGCTCGCGCGCGCCGCCACCGTGACCGTCGTCGCCTGCGGGCCCGAGGACCGAGTTGGCCCGCAGTCCGGTCAGGTGGTTAATTATCTCAAACACTACGGCATTTCTGCCGAAGCGGTCCGTACCAAGGGTCAGGACGAGCAGCAGGAGCTGTTGGACGCATGCAACGATGCGGACGCCGACCTGCTGCTGATGGGCGCATACAGTCGCTCGCGACTGCGCGAACTCGTGCTCGGCGGAATGACCGAGTACATGCTATGGAACGCGGAAATTCCGGTCATGATGCAGCACAGCTAGACGGGTTTTCGCGGGCATATGCCTCCGCGGTGCGAACGAAAATATTTGACTGAATCTCCTTTCCGCCCACTCGCGAACCTCTCCACAGGGGGTAACCTGATTGGAGATTTGTCAGATGTTGCTAAGGAAATCACTGCTTGCCGGCCTCGCGGCCAGTTTTGCGGCGCTGCTATTAACCGCTTGCAACAACAGCGGGAACAGCTTCGTGTCGCCCGATTCGCTGATCCGGGTGGTGCACGCAGTTGCTGATGCACCCCGCGTTAACGTGTTCCTCGACGACGACCTGGTACTGGAAAATTTCGATTTTCGCGAGAGTTCCGGCTTTGTTGGTATTCCCCCGGGCACCTATGACATACGCGTCGAGGCCATAATCCCCGATGCTGATGACCTGATCGTGATTGACGCTCAAAATGTCGACTTCTTTTCGCAGGAAAAGACGACGGTCTATGCCACCGGAACCACTGCACCGCTGGAAATTACGCCGCTGCTGGTGCCGACACCGGTTGATCCGGTCATGCCGGGAATGACCCGCATTGCGGTGGTGCATGCTTCTCCCGGCGCGCAGGACGTAGTCGACTCTGTGACGGTATTTGCAACCGCACCCGGGGCTGACATCAGCGCGGCAGCCCCGCTGGGCAGCTTTGCTTTCGGCGAGACGCTGGGGCCGGTCGAAGTTCCGGCTGGCGACTATCAGATTCGGGTTGCCGCGGGCGCGGGGCCGGCCTTTAGCGATGCGGATGTCGTGTTCGACGCCGGTACCGTCACGCTGGCCGATGGCGCCGATCTGCAGCTGGCCGCCGTCGACAGTACGGTTACCGGCGCTGCGCCGATTTCGCTGCTGGTGTCTGATGATGCAGGTGGCACGGACCTTTTCGACGTGGCCACCGGCGCCGACGTTCGCGTTGTTCATAATTCCCCGGATGCGCCTGCGGTAGACGTGATCGTCGACGACAATTTCGCCGCACCGCTGCTTGCCGGTATTAACTTTCCGGAGTTCTCGGATTTCCTGTCCCCGCCGGTCGAGCCGGGGAGCTACAATTTCAAGGTGGTCGACTCTGGAACGCAAACCGTCGAAGCCATTAATTTCGATGCGGACCTGCTGGCGGGTACCGCTTACACGGTGATCGCCAACGATGTACTGGCCAGTATTTCCGAGGTCATACTGGTAGACGACAACCGCAGGGTGGCGACTGAGGCCAAACTGCGTTTGTTCCACGGGTCGCCGTCGGCCGGCCCTGTCGACATCTTCCTGTTGCCCGTTGACGCGCTGCCCTCCGACGCCGGCGCGGAACCGGCGTTCGCCAACGTAGAGTTTGGCAGCGAAACCGGCTTCGTCAGCGTTGCACAGGGTACCTACGATATTTATGTGACGCCTGCAGGGGACCCCGATACGCTGGCTATTCCCGCCCCGGGCATCGAGCTGACAGCTAACGGCATTTATTCTGCTATCGCAAGAGACGCGGAGGGCGGCGGCACGCCGCTCGGCCTGATCCTGATGGACGATTTCGTCGTCACGCAGTAGTTATTTTATGAGTTTTTGCCGAAGGCCTCGGTGGGCTTTTGCCCGCCGAGGCTTTTTTATGAGCTGACGCGGTGCGGGACCCGGCGCATTTTATGCGTCTGGTAACCTGCCGCTGTCAGCATATCCACCAGGCGTGTGTACGTCATATCGTTCATTTCGGCATCGCGGGACATGATCCAGGCTAGCTTGCGATCTTTGGAGGCAACGATCGTGTGCCGGTAGTGGTCATCCAGATAAATGATGTTGTAGCTTGCCTTGATGGGCCACATAAACTGCACGCGCCACTCCGAAAAAGTGTCGGTGTCGGCCACTTCGCCGCTGAAGCTGAAGCTGCGCACTTTGCCGTCGAAATCGCCGACGTTAAACCGGCAGGTCATTTCAATGCGCCCGTCTTCCAGCAGCCGGTAGCTCTCTGCGTAGTTGTAAGCCTTGGCATCGCTGAAAAACGGTATCTTCAGCGGGATATTGCCGTGCACGTACCAGTCGCCGGCGTAGCGTTCGAGGTCGACTTTATGCTCCAGCACGGGCAGTGGCGGCGGAGTGGCGCTGGTCGCAAGTGTGCCCAGCGCCAGTAACACGAGCGCAGTTAACTTAAGCAGTTTCATGGGGCTACTCTACCGGGCTGCCGGTCCCGCGAACAGTGGCTGGTTCGCAGTTTTTACTGCTGTGATGACTCCGCTTCCGGCCAGGCGTGCGGGATGCGCACGACCTCCGAGGTGTCATAGCCTGCCGCGGCGACCCGTTCGAGCAAAGCGGCGTAAGTGGCGTCGCTGATATCCGGGCGTCGGGTCATAATCCACACAAACTGCCGATCCGGCACGCCAATGATGGTTTCAGAGTAGTCGTCGTCTACATGCACGATGAGGTAGGCGGACTTGAACGGCCAGACGAACTGCATGCGCCACTCTGCGTTGGTTTCCCGGTTGTGGACAAAGGCCGTCGGGTTAAAGGTTTTGAGGGGGCCGTCGAAGCTGTCCTGGCGAAACCGGTACTGCGTGTCGATGGAGCCGTCGGGGTTCAGCGTGTAGGTTTCGACCGCGTTGTGGGCGCCGGCCTCACTCACGAAGAAAAAGTCGATCGGGATGCTGCCGACGACATACCAGTCGCCCATAAAGCGCTCCAGGTCGATCACTTTGTCTGTGGCTTGAAGGTCGGGCATCGAACGCGTCGCGCACCCTCCGATAAGAATCATCAGCATCGCTGACACGGCCAGGCAAAGCCAGCGGCACCGCAATGTGGCCGGCGTCAAGGGTGGAGGGTTCAGTATACTGTGCGTCATTGATCTACCGCCATGGCCGCCCGCTGACGGCTGTTGCATGTTCCAGTTCGGTGATAACGCCGAGGGCCGCAAGCATGATTGCATTCCCGCTGTAGGCCACCACCCATTTTCTCATTTTTGCCGGCTGCGTGTACTTGTTCGCCACCCGGCGTCCGCCCGGGCCGCTGCTGGTCGAGGCCGCTTCGGTACCGTCCAGTCAGTACCGGCTGGCACCGGGGAACGGTGGTGAGGTGGTGCTGATGCTTGGCTATGCGTTAACCACCGCCCGGCTCAGTCGCCGGTCCACGAAACAGGCTGACGCGTCGCCGGCACTTGCCTGAGTTACGTTCAGCCGGCGGTCGTCGCGACGACCAGCAGCGGGCCGCCCGAGACAACCACGCCGCCCGGCTGCTCCAGCGTGATCGCAAACGTGGTGGGGTCGTCCACCGGCAGCTTCGCATCGATGTCGATCACCGCCTCAGTGGCACCCGCCGGGATATCGAAGACCCCGCCGTCCACCGGTTGCGCCGAGCGTTCCGGATCAATAATCCACAGCTGGTATTGTGCTGCCGCCGGGTCATTGGCCGGCAGTCCGCGCAGCCGCATGATGCCCGCCTGCCGCGAATCGCTCCACTGCACTTCGCCACTCACTGCCGCATACCTCGGGTTGGTCGGGGTCTGCCATGGCACCGTGATCACGTCGGTTGCTTCGGCCAGTTGCGCGGTCACCGGCGAACGTGCGGCAGGCACTTCCGCATTGTTACCCACCAGCACCAGCGCGACCGCCAGCGCCGCCGCGAGGCCCCAGCCCAGATCGCGCAATCCGAGCTTACCGCCGGCAGCTGCAGATGCGGCCGGGGCATCAACCCGGGTAGTCGGCCGGTCAACGTCGCGGTGCGCGCTCAGTGGCACGACCCCGGCTTCGGCGGCCGCGATAATGCGGTCTCGCAGTTCGGCCGACATGCCGCGGGTTCCGGTATGCGGCCGCGTATGCTCCAGGTCGAAAATACCTAGTTGCACCAGCGCTGCGGTCTTCATGTAAGCCTGTTGCTCAGCTTCTATGCGGCCGTCGTTCAGAGCGGCCAGCTCAAGCTCCTGCTCAGGATCCAGGCCGCTTGTGACCTGATCGATCAGCAGGTTTTCGATGTGCTCTTCGAGCTGCGGCCGAACGCTCATGATGCTTCACCCTCCGCCGATTTGCCCGTGACCGTGTCGAGCTCGAGTTGCTCGCGGATGTGTATAAGCCCCCGGCGCACCCGTGTTTTTACGGTGCCGAGCGGCATGCTCAGCCGGTCAGCGATCTCGCTGTGGCTGTAGCCCTGATAGATGGATAAGGTCAGTATTTCGCGGTGATCGGCCGGCATGTCCTTGAGCACGCGCACCACGTTCTGTACTTCAACATTCTCGGTGACACGATTGACGGGATCGGGGTTCTGCGCGGCTACGCCCTCGTCATAAAGCTCCGATTCCGGCTTGCGGCTGTTCTTGCGCAGGCGATCGATGAGCCGCCGTCGGGCGATCGTGGCAATGAAAGTGACTTCGCTGGCCAGCTCGGGTTTGTAGCGGCCGGCGTTGGACCAGATTTCGATAAAAATTTCCTGAACCGCATCTTCAGCTTCCGAGGAGTTGCCGAGAAAACGCCGGGCCAGAGACCAGACCAGATCTCCATACTGGTCCAGCACTTTGCTCACAGCGGATTGATCGCCTGCGGCGACTTGTTGGAGCAAGCTGGGGCTCAAATCTGACTTCCTGTGTGATCGGCGAGCAGCACTGGCCTGCCGTTCCGCTGGGCGGCGCTTGGCTCGCGCCTCGCCGCGAGGGCGAATCATAACATTATGCAGTGCTGTATCCATAGTGCGGTTGCCTTCACACAAGACGGTCTATGCGACATCTGAAAAAAACAGTCGCATTACAAGACTGTTATTCGCGTCCCTGGTGAGGGTAGATGCAGTTTCAGCGCGTTTCGAGCAATTTCCGTAACGCGGCCAGCGTGGTCGTTGCCTGCTGTAGCTCGGCGACGGGTATCTCGCCGTTGAGCTCCGCTGCCCACGCCTGCTGCCGCTGCTGGAGTGCCTCCAGCACGGCGCGACTGCGGGTCGTCAGCGTTGCGAGCCGGGCCCGGCGGTGCGCCGGATTGGCTGAGAATTCAAGGTAGCCCAGGTCGACCAGTGCATCAGCCGTGCGCTGCACACTTTGCCGCTTGAGACCCATCAGACGCGCGATGGCCGCCACCGTCAGGGGCCGGCCCGCCTGCTCAAGGGCGCTCAGCACCTGCCAGCGGGCGCTGGTGAGACCAAAATCCCGCGCCATGTGATCTGCCGCCTGGTTCAGGCGCGCGGTCAAGCGAAAGCATTCGAGGCTGATTGAGTTCAGTGCTGAGGCAAAGGGCGGTACCGCCATGGCTGACTCCTGTTAATGACAGCATGCTGTCATTAACCGCGCTCAGGGTCAAGCTTCTGGAGCACGGCGCTCTGCCTCAGCATTGGTCGCGGGCTCTCGCGATAGCCCTGCGAATATTCCAGCAGGCGCAGCAGGGGGCTGAACGCCGCTCGCAGTTCGCCCGGCCGCAGCAGATACTCGGGATTGCGTGGCCGTCCAAGCCGCTCGTGGCCGTCCATGAAGGTCGAGTAAACCAGCACGCCTCCGGGCGCCAGCGAGTCCGCCAGTGAAGGCAAGAGGGGCCGGTGCAGATAGTTGCACACAACAATGCCGGCGAAAGCTTCGGCGGCAAACGGCCAGCGACCAGCCTCCAGATCATACCGCCGCAGCTCCAGCTTGCCGCTATCCCGCAGCGCCTGCATGCCGCTCAGGTCGGCATCGACGGCAACCACCCGACAACCCCGCTCGAGCAGGGCCAGCGTGTGGCGACCTGTTCCGCAGGCGAGGTCCAGCATCGTACCCGCCGGCGGGAGCCGGTCCAGGTGTTGTTCGATCCAGGGATCGGGCGCTGCCGTGCGCTTTGTGCTTGCCATGGTCAGCGGATGGTAGCATCGAGCCTGCCCAGCTCATGAGGTTCAGCGATGACAAAGACAGCAAGCGAGCTTGCCGACTGCAAGGAAGAAGTGCGCATCCGCCCGTTCTGGTATTCCGACGCGTGGATTTTTCCCAAGTTGATCACGGTGGTCACCACACTTGATAACGAGGGCAAAGTTAACGCGGCACCGTACTCCCATATCATGCAGTACGACGTGATGCAGAAGCACCCGCGGATGATCGTGGGTTTTCGGCAGGAGTCGCATTCGTTCGAAAACATCGTCGCCACCGGCGAGTTCGTGGTGAACTGCCCGTCTGCCGAGTACCTTGATGACATGATGGAAACTGCGCGCTTCTGGCCCGAGGGTGTCAACGAGCTCGATCACACCCGTTTTACGATGATTCCGTCGCGCAAGGTCAAGCCCCCCAGCATCGCGGAATGCCCGCAGATTGCCGAGTGCACGGTCGACCAGATTATCCGGCTCGACAAAAGCAGCGGCATTGTCATTGCGAATATTGAAGCCATCGTCATGGACAAAGGTTTACAGGATATGGATCGGGCCGAACGGATACCGGCGATGAACCTCCCGGTTGGTCTGGGTGACCAGAACCGTCGGTACTACTACCACGCGATTGTTGACGAGGTCACGATGCACGAGCTGGCTGAGCCGCCGGGCGCTCAGAAGGGCGGGCAGATCAGGATGACGATGGAGTGGGACGAAAAAGCTACAGCGGCGTTGATGGAAATTCCGGTCAATCTCCGCAAGATGGTGGCCGAACAGCTGGAAGAGTATGCCGGTCAGAAAGGTGCGGCCAGCGTCACGGCCGAGCACATGGTGCAGATGTCAGAGGACTACGGCATCGACAGTGAGCTGATTGCGCGCTTCAGGTAGCGAGGTCCGGGGCGCCGCAGGCTGCGCTGGTTAGACGCCCGACGGTGCTGCACAATTATTAGCTAAGTTACTGATTTAGGATAGATACGCATGCCTACGGAGCTGGAGCTATTCGGCGGCGGCGGCGACGCGCCGTTTTCGCTGACGACCCTGATGATCAACCTGTGCATCGGACTCGCGCTGGCGCTGGCCGTGCGCTGGCACTTCCTGCGCTTCGGGTCCACGCTGTCAAACCGCGACGAACTCGGTGGCGTGCTGCCTTTTATCCTGTTGACCACGGTGTTGATCATCACGGTCGTCAAGTCTTCCCTGGCGCTTTCGCTCGGCCTGGTTGGCGCACTGTCGATCGTGCGCTTCCGCACCCCGATCAAGGAGCCGGAAGAACTGGCTTATCTGTTCATCGCGATTGCAATTGGCCTGGGGCTGGGTGCCAATCAGCCGGTTGCTACGGTGGCTGCCGCGGGGTTCATTCTGTTGGTCATGGCGGTGTTTAAGAAAACCCGTAGCCGAACGCTGGGAAACAACCTGTACCTGTCGATAGCGCTGGGCTCCGAGCAGGCGGGTGCGACCTCGCTGACTGCGATTAACCAGCTGCTGGCTGAGCACGCGAGTTCGGCTGACCTGCGCCGCTTCGATGATCGTGACGGTATGTTTGAGGCAACTTACCTGGTGGCCCTGCCGTCTACCGAGTCGCTGGCCGATCTGACGGCCGCCCTAAAGACGGCTTATCCGGAAGTTGGCGTGACCTTCCTGGACCAGAACGGCATGCCCGGCATCTAGCACCGCGCGCCGAGCCATGCGAGTTACCCCGAACAACGCGCACACCGCGGCGGCCGCCGGTCGGGGGGACGGCCGCATCTGGCTGCGCCGACTCAGCGCTGCAGCGGCGGCGGTCATGCTGGTTGGCTTGCTGCTCACACTGCTGCAGCCGGACTTGCTGCAGGCAGGCCTGCGCAAGGCTGAGCGCTGGTGGAGCAACCGGGCGCCGCAGGCGGTGGCCGGCATTAACGAGAAATGGACGATTGCGTCGGGAACGTATCTGCGGGCGCTGCGCACTGACGTGCCGGCGGCACCGAAGCTCGTTATCGACGTGCCGTTCAAAGCCATCCGGCAGATCTACGCGAAGCGGACGGCAGCGCTGGAGCGCGGCATTCTGGTGCAGGGCGAAGACGATTTCGTCAAGGGCAGGATCCGCTACGCAGACGAGGTGCTGCCCATCAAGCTGCGGTTGAAGGGCGACTGGAACGACCATCTCGCCGGACGCAAGTGGTCGTTCAGAGTGCGGGTGCGCAAAGGCCGGCAGTTATTCGGCATGCGGCGTTTCTCGCTGCAGAATCCGGCGACGCGCGGGTTCCAGGCCGAAGTACTGTACTTCGCCGTGCTCCGTGAGTTTGGTGTGCTGACCCCGCGTTATTCTTTCGTCGACGTCACGCTGAACGGCGAAGCGCTGGGGCTGATGGCGCTGGAAGAGTTTTTCGCGAAGGAGCTGCTCGAGCACCGGGAGCGCCGTGCCGGGGTGATCGTGCGTTTCGACGAGCGGCTGGTGTGGAGAGCGCGCGACGCCAGCAATGGCGAAGCGGTCGGCTGGGGCGGTGCATTTGACAGTTACCTGAATGCGCCCATCGACGGCTTTGCGTCCTCGACCATTGCCAGCGACCCGGAGCTGCGGCGCCAGTACGCGCTGGCCGAGGGTCTGCTGCGCGGGTTTGTCGATCAGACGCTGAGCGGTGCCGACGTGTTCGACGTGCAGCAGATGGGTGCGATGCTGGCGGTCGCCGACGCGTTCGGCGCCTGGCACGCGGTCGCCTGGCACAACCTGAGATTTTACCTGAACCCGATCACCCTCAGGCTGGAACCCGTCGCGTTCGACGGCACGCTGCAGGAACGCTTCACCGACGGTATTTCGGTGGCTACCGACGAGCCGCTGGTCGAGGTGCTACTGCGTGAACCCGAGATCAGGCGGC
>JGI12048J13642_10170458_pt1 | contig 16989 bp, 15 predicted proteins | sample ElkSlonscriptome_16_FD_13642 | JGI IMG/M metagenome (IMG submission 13642)
GCAGCTTGTACCGTGTACTTGAAAAAATTACCGGTTCTGCGGCCTTGCATTCCGGCAGACCCAGAGAAATCACGCTGGCGCGCATCTTGCATCTATCCACTACATTACGCCACGCTCACCGCGCGGACCCTGAAGCCGCTGCGTTTACGTCCAAACGCAAGCATGACAAGGAGTCTTATCATGAGTATCTACGAACGGCTTGCAACAAACTCACGATGCGCGGCGGAAATCGTCTGAGCGAAAATTGTTAATGACCGGCAGCCGATTATTAACGTGACAACCCATGAGTGCTTTGTCGATCCGTGAGCCACAGGACCTCTGACCATGAGAAGTGAACAACAGGTTGCTTTGCAATCAATCGCAGTGGAACTTCAAGCCAGCGCCGAACACCTTGCGCGGGCACAGGAATATTTGTCCGTTGAGTCCGGCTGCGGCGTCATCAAGGCGCTGGAAAAAGAGCGAAGGGCGTACTGCGAGCGACTGCACGACACCCTGCGTGCGATGGACGACAGACCGGATATCGCTGATCCTGATCGGGTTACAGTCACCGAGTTGGGGCGCAAATTTCAGGCGTGGTTGTCGTTGGAAAGCACCGAGGCCGAATATCTCCGGCGCTTGACCTCCGCTCAAAGCGAGCTGAATGAATCACTCAAGCAGCATGGCAGCGCCGTTAACGACGCCTATCAGGACCTGATTCGCGACATCGAAAAGCATGTGAGGCGCAGTGAGACGTTGCTCGGGGATCTGGCAGCCAGGCAAGATTGAGAGCAGGGCGTCCTTAGCCCGTGTTTGGTGTCTGTACCTGCGCTGGTACTTTTACGGGAGATCTTAATGTTTGACCCATCCTGGATCTATACGACCTATACAGCGGCCTGGATGGCGCTGCTTACCACACTGGGAATCTACTTCACATTAATCGTGGTGACCCGGCTCATGGGCTTACGGAGCTTTTCCAAGCTCTCGAGCTTTGACTTTGCTGTAACCGTCGCCATCGGTTCTTTGCTGGCAACCGTGTTGGTTAGCAAAAACCCGACCTTGCTGCTTGGCGTGGCCGCCTTGCTCTCGCTGTATCTGGTCCAGTTTGTACTGGCCACCTTACGAAGAAAATGGTCATGGGTAGGTCGCCTGGTGGACAATAAGCCGCTCATGGTCATGGACGGCAAGGTGATTTTGGAGAAAAACCTCTCACGTGCCCGTATGACCCAGGCAGACCTGTTTGCCAAACTCCGTGAGTCTAACGTAACCGATCTTGATCAGGTATATGCCGTGGTCGTGGAATCCACCGGTGACGTCTCAGTCTTGCACTCTGCAAAGGACGATGGAGCGCTCAATGATGCACTGTTGTTCGGTGTAGACAGACCCGACTGAAAAGCCGCCCGCGAAAATTCATATTCAACGTAGTCGACAGCCAGCGCCGCACCGCACTGGGCAGTTTGTAAGATCTTCAAATCTATCGCAATTTTCGCCGCATGACCCTGGCGGAACGGCACGAGCTGATCACCCGTCGTAAATAAGCCAATCCCTTCATCGCTGCGACCCTTGATGAGCCAGCATATCCAGCCATTGTGCCCTGCATATAAGAGATTCTGGCAAGTTTCTTGCATCTACTCTTATCGAAGTGATTGAACTGACTGAGCAGCCACGTCCGAAATGCATGCGTGGCGCGCCAGTAAACCCGCACACAAGGAGACCCTACGATATGAATATTTATGAGCGCCTGAAAGAAGATCACCGCCGCCAGGAAATACTGATGCGCCAGGTTATGGAAACTTCCGGTGATTCTCCGGAGCGCCGCAACCTCTGGACCAGACTCAAAGCCGAGATCGAGGCTCATGCCGCTGCCGAGGAGCAGACTTTCTATGCTGCTCTAATCCGCAAGCCCGACGGCCAGGCGGAAGCAAGGCACAGTGTGGCGGAACACAAGGATGTCGCAGATATCGTCGACGAGCTCGATGAAATGGATATGGGCAGCGGTGCGTGGCTACAGAAGTTTGAAACCCTTCGTGATGGCTTGCTGCACCATGTCAGCGAAGAAGAAGATGAGATCTTTTCAAAAGCCAGGCAACTTATCGACGATGATCGCGCGAACGCCATGACCGAACGGTTTGACGAGCGCAAAGATGCCGAGCTGCACTGATTTCCTGACCGGGCTCTAATAAAACTCAGTCCCCCGCTACATGCGGGGGCTGTTTATGAGGCGCCTATTCACCGCAAAATTCTGCGCGGGGAACACCGGCTGGGCCAAGGGAATCCATACGATCAGATCCGGACCAGAGAGACTCAATCAGAAACGACTGCATCCTCGCCCATAACCCGGGGCGGCTCCTGCCCTGTCGGTGGCTGCCCGGATTTAGCTCCCAGGGTAAAGAAAAATCTGGCACCTTCACCAGCCTCACCTCTGGCCCAGATGCGTCCGCCATGGCGCTGGACCACGCGCATACAAATGGTTAGTCCCAGTCCCATTCCTTCCATCTCCTCACCTGTTTCCAGACGCTCAAAGGCTTTGAAAATATCTTGTGAAGAGTCTGCGTCAAACCCCTTACCATTGTCCTTCACGTAATAAACTTTCTCTTCTTTTTCCACGAAAACGCCGAAACGGATCTTGCGCTTTTTTTTCTCCCGCGTGTACTTCAGGGCATTGCCCAGGAGATTCATCAGCAAGGCCTTGATCAGCACCGGGTCGCCGTCGGTTTCGGGGATTGGCTCGAGGGTGAAGTCCACTGGAGGTGGAGGTTCCGCTGCGATGAGGCCATCGAACACCTCCCTGGCCAGAGCCCGAATATCGATGGGCTCACGGTTAAAGGTTGTATTCGACAGCGTTGACAAGCCTACCAGCCGGTCAAGAATATCGCTCATCTGGCGAATACTCGGCTGAAGCCGCTGAATTAACTCTATTTCTTCCTCATGGTCTCCATCCTGAAGGCGAAAAGCGATCAGCTGCGCGGTCATGGATACCGCGTTCAGTGGGTTACGCATGTCGTGCGCCACTGAGTCAGTGAGTGTGTGTAAATCGGCATTGCGCTGCTGCAGCTCTCTGGTGCGCTCAGCAACGATCAATTCAAGCTCCTTTTTGGCTTCTTTCAGATCACGGTTTTTGCTTTCTGCCCGCTTCATGCGACCCAGTGCACCGGCATATTCGTAAACGAGCAGCGCGACCAGAACAGCGATAATCAGGCCCAGCCACAAAATGGCATTGATAGCAGGCGTTGAGAGTTGCTTGGTTGTACTCGATGTGGGAGCGTGGCTCATGTTCAGGTCGAGGGCGAATTTCGAGGGCACTGGCCCCTCGATTTGCCAGCGTCCATCTGCCGATGTCGCGGTTTCCCTGGCTTCAAAAACTACCCTGTCGTCGTTACTCACCGCGAGGCTGTAGGCCGGAGATGAATCGGCCAGTATCTGGCTGATGGTCTGGCCCAGATTGACGATGGCCACGAGCCCACCGTCCCTTTCCGGATCTTCGCTCAACAGGTAAACCTGCAGTAGAAAATCACCGCCGCGCTTATATGGCCCGAGGACAGCGTCCTCATTCAGGCTGCCAAGCGTTTTCAGATAGTCCTCGAAGGCGGCCAGCTCCGCATCGCTGGGGCGGTAATCCAGGCCTGTATGGTTCCGGGAGCGAAGAAAACGCCGTTCGCCGCCATCGGTGTACCACAAAATGCCTTCGAGACCTTTGAAGTGCTGCAGCTCAATTCCGGCATCCTGGCGCCACTGTTCCTGCGGCAGACCACCAAAACGGTCCCAGAAGTCACGGACATCGCTCAGCGCTTCGTAGATCAGGTTAAGGTTTTGCGTCAGCTCTTCCCGGTCCGAGAGGGCCTCGGCCTGGAAGATTCGTCTAACCTGTTCCATGCTGGTGAGACGAAGCCAATTCCACGCGAGTATCGTCGTGGTACACAGAACCAGGAAAACCAGTCCGGCCGCTATCAACTGCCGCAATTTTAGCTTCGCAATCATAAGGCTTTATAGCCCATTTAGGCGTCACTCGCACCCCTTTATGCCGCGCGCCTCCATGCACCGTGACCGCCGGATTGGGTGGAGGTTATTGGTAGAACTAATCCGCACCCAAATCAACAGGCATCTGCGCCATGACGGTCGAAACTCAAAGTTGCTCAACAATCAGCCGGGCCGCTCTCTCCCGCAGACGAGATAACCATCCTCTCGCTTTCCAGCGATCCAGGGAGAGCTGCTCCGCGTGCTGTCTGTCGTTGTCGAAATTGCGCTCGATGACCTTCGCGAAATCGCGGCACAATACCACGGCGCAGCACTCCTCATCCTTGCCAGCCGAACGATGGTTTAAATTAGCCGAACCCACACAGGAGGCCGTGCCATCAATCACTGCAATCTTGGTATGAAGGTGCGTGCGCTGGTACAACCAAACGTCCACGCCTGAGGCAAGCAGTTTCTCGATACTTGTTTGCCCAGCCCAGAGAGTGAGCGGTTGATCAGTGTGCTTGCCCGGGATGAGCAGTCGGACCCTCACGCCACGGGCAGCGGTTTCGCACAGTAAACGCTCCAGTCTTTCGTCCGGAACGAAATAGGGGGTCACAAGGGTTAGCGTGCGCCGGCTGCTACTGACCATAAGCCAGAGAAGCGTTGCAGTGTCGGTCCAGCCGACGCTGGAAGATGCGCGGACGATCTGAATGGGCACACCCCCTTCGTGGGCTTTCGCTGGCGATGGCTTCTTATCCCAACTCCATTCACCCGCTTCGTTCCAGTTGTCAAAGAATGCGGCTTTCAGTCCATTGGTCGCCGGCCCGTCGATACGAAAATGATCGTCGCGCCACTCATTCGGATGGCGCGCATCTCCGGTCCATTCCTCCGCAATCCCCACGCCCCCCGTGAAGCCTGTCTGGTCATCTACGACAAGAATCTTGCGATGGGTTCTTTTATCGGCGCGCCACAATCGCGGGAAAGACAGCGGCCTGAACCAACGCACTGATGCGCCGGATTTCTCAAGCATTTCAATCAGGTCGCCGGACATTTCCTCCGCTCCGAAGGCATCGAGTAGCACCCTCACCCGAAGACCCCGCTTTGCCTGGCGAGCCAGAGCGTCGGCGAAGCGAATAGCGATGTCCCCGCTCCAATAGACGAAGGTGGCAAAGTCGACTGTTCGCTCGGCTTCGTCAATCGCTTCGAGCATGGCTGGGAAAATTTCGTCGCCATTGCGCAGCGGTATGATGCGATTGCCATCGGTGAATGGCACACCAAGTGTGTACTCGAACTGCTGGCGGAGTCTGCGCAGATCATCTTCCATAACATGGCTCCAGGATCCCGCAACAGTGTTTTCCAGCACTTCGGTATGCGCCGCAGGCGCCAGCTTGTCCACTCTCTGGCGTTGCATGGCGTAAATCAATGCTCTCGTTATCTCTTCTTTGCACGTCGTATCTGCCACACTGTAAAAACCATCACCGCTGCAGCAGTTACCCCGAACAATGTCATGTTGAGGGTCTGTTGATCCATTGAATGACCTCCTGAGCTTAAGGTTTTGCTCGAACACCGGCTGAAGACGTTAATGTACAGAGTTCTGAAGGACCAGCGCCACTATTGTATGGATTGGTGATGCAAAGTGTGCGCCAAAATTTTTCTGCCACCCGCTTATTCACCCACCTCGACAATCCGCTCGCATCAACCTGCCTGACTATCCTGCTGCCTGGAGGACGTGGACGGAAGCTGTTGAGGCAGACTCTGACGCCCTCTCGCACACGGCCAGGCCCGGCGGGCGCACAACCGAACCTGGCACTCCACTCTTCGCAAACGATTGTGTTTCCTGCTGAAAATTCTTTTGCGGTTCTCTTCAGCCCCGGCGTTTTTGCACGTCTTGCGATCTGGAAATATCGCAATCGAGCGCGTATCGTTGTCAGATTCTGAGCGTTGGTGAGACGCCTGACTGAAAACTGTACTGATTTTCATTTGACAAGATCACAACCCAATCATCCAAAAACGACATGAACCAGACCGATTCCGACCAGTCCCAAAAGACCGCGCATTCCGACCCGGAACGAGACGGAACTGAAGATCAGGCCAGGCCTAAGCCGTCGCTGCCCTTGGTCGGCATCGCTGCGTCTGCTGGCGGATTGAAAGCCTTCAAAGAATTCTTCCAGGCGCTGGACAGCAAGACCGGCCGCGCCTATGTGCTGATTCAGCATCTGGCCCCGGAACATGAGAGTCTCATGGCCGAGCTGATTCAGAAATCCACGGCCATGCCGGTGGTCCAGGTCAATGAAGACTTAATGTTGGAGGCAGATCACGTCTACACGATCGCTCCGAATACACAGCTCATCCTGCAGGAGGGAGGGCTGGTTGTAGAGCCCTTGTGCGGCAGTGCTGGCACTCGCAATGCGGCTGACAGTTTCTTTCGCTCCATGGCGGTGGAGCTTCAAGAGGCTGCCATTGGAATCGTGCTCACGGGGACCGGTTCCGATGGAACCCACGGTCTTCGCGAGGTAAAACATCGCGGTGGCATGACCATTGTTCAGCAACCGGAGTCGGCCGAACACAGCGGTATGCCACAGAGCGTAATCAGCGCCGATGCGGCAGATTTTGTGGTGCCTGTCGCGGAGATGCCTGAGCTCCTTGAGCGACACGCGGCGGGCTGGTCTGGTGGGGATACGAACGACTTTCACCCGGAAAGGCTGCACGACGACGACGCCTATGAGGCTGTGCTGAAGCTGGTGGTCGACCAGACCGGCATCGACTTTTTATCTTATCGCAGCTCCACGGTGAAGCGACGGATTGGCCGACGCATGGGCTTCAATCAAATTATTGATTTATCCGATTACGAGAAGTGCCTGGCCAAAGACGCCAAGGAGGCTCAGGCGCTGGCCGCAGACCTGATGATCGGCGTCACCCGCTTTTTCCGCGACCATCAGGTATGGGAGAAGGTTTACCAAAAGGCACTGGTGCCACTTGCCACAGAAACTCCGGCGAACAGACCCATACGCTGCTGGGTCTCGGGATGCAGCACTGGCGAGGAGGCCTATACGCTCGCCATGCTGCTGAGCTCGGCTTTAGAGGACCGTAGCGCAGGCCGGGACGTGAAGATCTTCGCATCCGATATCAATGAACGTTCCCTGGGTTTTGCCAGGACAGGAATCTATCCGTCCAGCGTACTCAATGATGTGCCTGCGCAATTCCATGACAAATACTTTATTAACCAGGGTGAGGGCAGGGTGGAAATTGTTCCGCAGCTCCGCGACCAGGTGGTCTTCGCACGCCAGAACCTGCTCACAGACCCGCCCTTTGCGCGCCTGGACTTTATTTCCTGCCGCAATCTGCTGATCTATCTGCGCAAAAAGTCTCAGGCGATGGTGCTTCGACGCCTGCATTTTGGGTTAAAACCGAAAGGCCACCTGCTCCTCGGTACATCGGAAAAAGTCACGGAGCACTCCGCCTCCTGGCACGCCGTGTCCCGAACGCATCGCCTCTATCTGCGTGGCGACGCAGCGCCTGACCATCCGTCGCTTGGCGATCTGTCTCCGAACGATCGAGCGCGCAACATGGGAGCGCAGGCCGGAGCCGCTCCAAGCAATGTGGCGCTCGGTGCCAGGCGGCATCCGGACGACCGCATTCGACAGGCGGTTCTTGAGGTCGCGGGCCCTGCGCTACTGGTGGTTGACGAGGACGGTCGCACGCAGTTTACCAGCGGCAACGTCGATAGCTATGTCCAGTTCCCTCGCGGGCGACCGGATTTGTCCCTGGCCGCTGTGCTGCGACCAGGTTTGGTCGCACGGGTCCGTAGCGCGACCCGTGCGGCCTTCGAGAATGAAAAAACGACGGTGCTCGAAAAAATTATTCTGGGCGAAGACAGCAAAACCCGGGTGGTGAGTCTCCGCATTGCCCCGCTCCATGTTGACACGGAAAGTAGCCGGCTTGCTGTCGTGGTGTTCGAACCGGTCATGGACAATGAAGATGCGTCTGAACCGCGTCCAAGTGATCTGAAGGCGGATGAGATCGTGCGCCGCCTGGATCGGGAGCTTAAGGCAACCCGGGAGGATCTGCAGAGCACCGTGGAGCAACTGGAGTCCTCGAACGAAGAGCTGAACGCTTCCAGCGATGAAATCATGTCTTACAACGAGGAGCTTCAGTCTGCGAATGAGGAGCTGGAGACGTCCAAGGAAGAATTACAGTCGCTGAACGAAGAGCTCAATACGGTTAACCGCGAACTGCGTCAGAAAGTGGAAGAGCAAAAAAGTACCAACGACGACATCGCAAACCTTCTCGACAGCACCGATATCGCTACGCTGTTTCTTGACGGTCAGCTGTGCGTTAAGCGTTACACGCCGGCGACGCGCAAACTTTACCGTTTTATAGCTGGTGATGTGGGTCGACCTCTGAACGATCTTTCAGCACAGTTTGATGATCCGAATCTGTTTAGTGACGCGCTGCAATCGCAGCAAAACGGGGTGGTGAAAAGCCGACGAATTAAAGCTTCGGACGGCGTGGTGTACGTCCGACGGGTCTCGCCGTATCGACAGTCAGAGGGCAAATCTTCGGGGGTAGTTGTCACTTTCGCCGACGTTACCGAGCTGGATCGGTCCGAACAGCTGGCGCGAAACCGACTTAATGAGCTGGAGGCCATCTATGACAACTCACCCGTCGGGTTGGCCTATCATGACGCCGACCTGAGATGGCGAAGGGTCAATTCCCGGCTCGAAGAGATCAACGGCTTCTCTGCCGAGGAAAGCCTTGGCAAGAAGCCGGGCGAGTTGCTCGGCGACCCACTCGGCAATGAGGTGGAGGCGATTTTGCAGGCGGTCTTCGACAGCGGTGAACGGCGGGAAGGGATTGACTGGCACGCCGCCCTTCCCGGCCACGGCGACGGGGTCGTCAAAGATTTCCGGGCCAGCTTTTTCCCCATGCGCGATGAAGACGGCGATATCGTGGGGGTTACTTCCGTCGTCGAAGATGTCAGCGACATAAAGCAGTCGGAGCGACGGCTTCAGATTGAGGCGGCTGTTGCGCAGATTTACGCCGGTTCCGATGATTTTGATGTCATGGTTAAGGAGGTTCTGGGGCTGCTCACCCGTTCCCTGGGCGAGGCTGTTGGAGAGTATTGGGAGCAGATTCCCGGCCGTGCGACCCTTCGCTGCAAGCACTTTGTTGCTGCCCTTGAAGATCAGGATGGCAGTCAGAAAGACCTCCAGGATTATTTCGACGACATCGAAGTCCCGTTGGGAGAGAGTATCATCGGCCAGGCCTGGAACAACCGCACTCCAGTCTGGGTATCGCGTCTCGGAGACGAGAGCGACTTTCTTCGTCGTGAAGAAGCTTCTACCCTCGGACTACAGTCAGTGCTGAGCTTTCCAGTTATCCATAACGCAGAAGTGGTTGGTCTCTTTGCGATTTTTACCCAGCGACGTTATAAGCTGGATGGGCAGATGATGGCCATGATCAGCGCCCTTGGGAGAGATCTGGCAACACATCGCGAACGCCTCGACGCAAAGGCACAGGTCAGATCCAACCAACAGCGGCTGCAGCAGTCGTTGCGCCAGCTCGAGTCGGTTTACCAGATTGCGCCGGTTGGGCTGTTCTCGATTACGGCACAAAATTTTGTCATCAACGCCAATGCCGCCATGGACGACTTCAGCAACGGTGATGTTCGCGGTGGGCGGTCTGTAGAAGCGCCTTTTTCATCACTCACCACTTCTCTGCTCGACTGCGTCGCGAGAAGCTTTAAGGAACCGGGCAAAACCATTCATCACGATCTCGACATTGAAATAGGGCAGGGAGAGGAGGGTCGTAACTACCTGATTCGCGTGCGTGCTACGAAGGATCAGGATCTTGCCGTTGGTATGGTTTCAGACATTACGCAGATTCGGCTGGCGGAACTTCGTATGCGGGAAAGTGAGCGCAACCGGAGCGCCTTTCTTGCCGTGTTGGGACACGAGTTGCGCAACCCCATGTCGGCGGTCAGTACCGCCGCGGATTTACTCACACAACAACCAGAGGCCCTCGATAAAACCGTCACCATCATCAAAAATAACGTTCAGATCGTCGGTCGTCTGCTCGATGACCTCCTGGATCTGACTCGTGTCGAAAAGGGAAAGATCCATCTTCAGCGGAAACCGGTCGATCTCATTGAGGTTGTCGAACGCGCGCTGGACACCGTTCGCGGGACCGCTCTGACCAAGCAATTGGATATCAAGTTGTCCCGGCCGGACGCACCTGTTGTCGTACAAATTGATGCCGACCGGGTAGAGCAAATTCTGTGGAATGTTCTTAGTAATGCGGTCAAGTTTTCCCCCGAGGGTACTGCCATAGACGTTCGGGTATCCTGCGGTGAAAACTTTGCCAATGTCAAAATACAGGATTCCGGACCGGGCATAGCCCGCCAGGATCAGCAGCGGGTATTTAATCCCTTCGAGCAGGTGAAGCCCGAGGACTCTCCGCACTCAGGTTTAGGCATCGGCTTGCCGCTCGCACGCCAGTTAGCCGAACTCCACGATGGCTCCCTGGAGTTAGAGAGCGCAGGCCGAGGCCATGGGAGCGCTTTCACACTCAGCCTGCGGCGCTCAACAGAATCTGAAATTTCCGATGACGGTGGCAATAATGAGGCTGATGCGAGCACATCGCGGCCAGACATGAAAGATAAACGCATTGCGGTGGTGGACGACAACCAGGCCAGCGCCGACATGCTCGTGCAGATTCTTGGCCTTGAGGGTGCCGTTTGCAGAGCATTCTATGACGGCGAATCGCTACTCGAGGCCTACGCAGAATTCACCCCCGAGATCATTATTCTGGATCTGGGGCTGCCTGGAATTTCCGGATTCGAGGTGGCCGAACAGCTTCGCGAACAAGAATATGCGGGTTTGCTGATCGCCTTGACCGGGTTTGGCCACGAAAAGGCCCGGCAACGCACAAAGGACGCGAGCTTCGACTATCATGTCAATAAGCCGGCGGACGTTGACACTATTCTTGGCATCCTCGGGACCGATTGAGGCTGCCTTCATTTGAGCAGCCGGTCACGGCACTACGTTTCGATGGCTGCTGGTTGCCGCCAAGCGGTTATCGACGCAGGATTTACCGATCGTTGCAAGTTTGTCCCTAAAGGACACTGCTAACTTCGATTCACCGTTGACCGTCAGCGCAGTGACCGTCAGCATGTTCACCGTTGTTTTCGCATCACTGGCACGTTTCGTGCATTGCACCTGTTCGACCGCAGTAATAATCATCAGGTGTTCGTTTATGCGTCAGTTGAACCGCTCTGGGTCTAAACACCACGGGCAAGACCGAATCAGTATTGAGCCACGAAGGCGCGGCCTGAACCGGCTCGAAACGTGCCCTTCGCGATCCCCATCACCCGATCTGTTGCCAGAGCCACCTGTCAGCGCATCGCGCACATTCGCGGTAGCGCGCTCAGCGAACAACCTCACGTCATGATGTTTTATGCATTCGCGGCAACCTTGCTGACATTTTTAGTTGTCGACGCGCTCTGGATAGGTGTCGTTGCCAGAAAAATTTACACGTCGGAGCTTGGCGACTGGATGCGCTCCTCACCAGGCTTTGTTGCCGCTGGCCTCTTCTACGTGATATTCACTGCGGGGATCTTCTACCTGGCTGTGTACCCCGCGATTGGCGCCAGCTCACCAGGCCTCGCCTTATTGAATGGCGCAGTTATTGGTGGTCTCGCCTATGGAACCTTTACCGTAACAAACTACGCGATTCTCCAGCGCTGGACCTTGAAACTGGTCATCTCGGATATCCTGTGGGGAGTGACCATATCCGCCATCTCTGCGCTGGCTGGTTATCTGGTGGCAGGTGGAGCATGAGAAACAGTCACCATCTCCCGGTATCGGCAAGCCGTTGGTCGCATCGAATGGACAACCACTCCTGGAGGGGGCGGCCTGGCGCCAGCACCCTGTGCGAACGCTCCAACCGGCGCTCTGCTGACAACCGCAAGGAAGGAAACGTTTAGATGCCCGACTTTCACCTTTCCTGGGATTCGATTGTCAGCATCGTGATCTCCAGCGTCATTATCTATCTGGCGGTCATTCTGTGCACACGCCTGTACGGTATACGGAGCTTCTCCAAAATTTCCAGCTTTGACTTCGCCACAACGATTGCCATTGGGTCCGTTATGGCCGCGACGATCGTGAGCCGGGAACCGAATTTGCTTCCCGGATTGCTTGCCGTTGCTATTTTGTTCGCCCTGCAAACAATCGTTGGCATTTTGCGAAATCGTTCGGATCGCTTGCAGCGCCTCGTGGACAACGAGCCAGTCCTGCTGATGGATGGATCCGAGATACTGGAAAGCAATCTCGAAAAAACAGGTCTGACATGCGATGACCTTCGCGAAAAGCTGCGGGAAGCTAATGTGCTCAGCTACGACGAGATCCGCGCAGTGGTATTTGAGACCACCGGCAAAATTTCGGTACTGAGCAGCAGACACCGTGAAGATGAGCTTGAACCGGAACTGCTGCAGGCCGTGCGGCGCCAGGCTTAGCCCACCCAGGTGTGTCTCTAATGATGACTAAACGCAATCGCTTTACGTCGGGTTTGTGAGCATGATGGAAAACATTCCGCTGATTGGAGTTACCGGCATTTTCATCTGTTCGGTGTTGGCTATCCTGTTTGCTGGATGGCGTCTGGCTACGACCGCTGACAAAATCGCCGACGCGACGGGCCTGGGTGAGGCGATAACTGGCGCCCTTTTGCTCGGTGCAACCACTTCGCTACCGGGTCTTTTGACTTCTGCGGTAACGGCTTCGAACGGTTTCGCTAGCCTGGCCTTCAGTAACGCGGTGGGAGGCATCGCAGCTCAGACCATGTTTCTCGCCATCGCCGACATCAGCTATCGAACGGTTAACCTGGAGCACGCGGCCGCTTCCGCCTCAAATATGATGCAGGCCGCTCTGCTCATCGCGTTGCTGACACTGCCATTGCTGGCGATGGGAACGCCGTCCTTATCTGTATTCCAGATTCACCCGATCTCGTTCGTGATTCCCTGCGTATATATCGGCGGGTTGCGCATGATCTCCCGCGCGCAGGAAACCGCCACGTGGGTTCCGGAAGAGACGCCGGAAACGATCGCAGATGAGCCACAAGAGGACCAGTCGTCACTCAGCATGCAGCGCCTGGTAACCGTTTTTCTCCTGATGGCCGCTATCGTCGCCGCTGCCGGCTGGGTGGTGGCCGAAGCAGGGATGACCATTGTCGAACGGACGGGACTCAGTGAATCGGTGGTGGGCGGTGTCTTTACTGCCGTGGCCACTTCCGTACCCGAACTGGTCACCACCCTGGCAGCAGTACGCATCGGTGCCCTCACCCTGGCAGTGGGTAACATCCTTGGGGGTAACAGCTTTGATACCTTATTCCTCGCGGTTGCGGATATCGCTTACCGCGAAGGATCGCTCTATCAGGCACTCGGTCAGCAACAGCTTTTTTTATTAAGCGTTTCCCTGCTCATGAGTGCAGTACTCATACTTGGCCTCCTTGGACGGCAAAAGAAGGGTATTGCCAACATTGGCTTCGAGAGCCTTTTACTGTTATTGCTCTATGGCGGGCTTGTTTTACAGTTGTTTCGGTCATAGCCGCTGGTGCAGTCACTGNTAAGGCAGGTGGAGACAGGAATGCCGCCGCTTCGACCCCCGGGATCAGTCTGAAGACGCTTAACAACCGCTTCAGGAGCTTGCGATTTACGTCTTAATTTTGTATCTGGCACAGTGATTGCATTTACTCAAGGTGTCGCGTGTGCGCTCATGAATCTTGCCGGAGGCCTGTTAAACCGAAAATTTTATGCCGACTCAAGAACCTGCAATAAGAGTTCTCATCGTCGAGGATGAACCCCTGACGCGCGAGGTGTGTGCTGAATATCTCCGTGCGATGGGCGCGGAAGTTGAGTCGGCGTCTGACGAGGCAGAGGCAAATGCCGCCGCCCGGCGGTTTGCGCCAGAGGTTCTCGTTTGCGACTGGCAACTAAAGAAGAATACCGATGGTACGAAATTGGCTAAAACTCTGCAGCAACGCCACGCCTGTAAGGTCGTTATGATCACCGGTCAACCGCTTGAGAAACTGGCTGAGCATGCCGTAGACCTCGAAGTTCACCGAGTGCTTCGCAAGCCATTCCCCCTCAGAGCCCTGAACGAGGCAATCCTTTCAACGCGCTTGTAATTTATACCTGTCCCGGAGTCTTTGTGCTTCGCGGAAAATCAAAAGGCAATGTCGCCAAAATCCTGATTATCGTTCGGATCATACACGCTTGCTGTGTTTGCTCGCGACTCACTATTTCTTTCTAAGCTTTGGCACGAAGCGTGCATATAACTTATACCAGATCCGCGAGATAAATCTTTCGGACTACGCTGCTAACGCCGGTTTGATACTCAAGCCGGAGCTGGCAAACCTTACAGGAGGAGAGACTCATGAACTGGGACAAAGTTGAAGGAAACTGGAAACAATTCAAGGGCGAGATTCAGCAACAGTGGGGCAAGCTCACTGACGATGACATGGATCGCGTCGAGGGCAAGAAAGAAGAGCTCGCGGGCCGCATCCAGGAACGCTACGGACAGACCCGGGAAGAGGCCCATGAGACAGTAGACCGCTGGATGGATCAGCGCTGAATTTCTGGCCTGAATACATCCCCCATAACGACTAAAGGAGTAAACCCAATGAGCGCTGAACCCTATTCATCAAAACTAGATGACGACAATCTCGAAACCCTCAAGGAAGCGAAAGCAGAACTGGACTCTGAACCGTCAACGACGGAGAGAGTCGCGGATAAAGCCCATGCTGCTATCGACAGTACAGCAGAAAAGGCTGAAGATCTCGAGAAATCCGCACGGAGGAATGCAGAACAGACCCGGGAGAAACTGAGCGAAAAAGGCCATGCCGCAGCCGACACGCTTCAGGATTCACTGTCCGAAGTCCAGAACTTTGTCAAAGAGCGCCCCATAGCCGCGGCGGGCATTGCCTTCGCGGCAGGCATCGTGGCTTCCCGACTGCTCAGGGACTGATCAGCCTCATGGAAACTTCCTTGAAAACTGGTCATCAACGCAATGACAGGCAAGTGAGTGAATCCCCGCCCGCGCACGCGGGCGAGGACTATGCCGTTGATACGGACCTCAAAGACGGCCTGGCCATCGCGGGTGACTGGACCCAGACGCTGCTCAGGCAAACCAAGGCTAGTGTAGAGCTCGCTCTTGCTGAGACGAAACTTGCCGCTTCGAGCTTTCTCATGATGATCTTTCTTGCTGTGGTGGCAGCAGTGTTCGCTTTAACCGCCTGGGGGATTATCGTTGCGGGCACCGTGATCGGGCTGCAAGCTCTGGGCGTGCCCATCTGGGCAGGAATGCTCAGCATCGGCCTGGCCCATGCCCTTGCATCCCTGCTTGTCTTTCTGCGCATCAAGCGTCTAAGCAACAATCTGGATATGCAGGAAACGCGGCGCCAGATCTTCGGTGAAGAGGATTCGGAATGAGCCGCCTGGCCAGCTTTCAAACGGTACGTCGCCAAGAGCGAAAAGTGCGTGCGTTGGCTGCGAAAAAGCAGCTTCTGCACGATGAGCAGCGGCTGCACTTCGGCCGGCTCAGGAGCTGGAGCAGAGCCTTCGGCAAAAGAAAAGTTTTAGTTTTGAGCTTCCTCGGCGGCTTTATGGTGAGCTCGACCAGTTCAAATACGAGCGCTGCGCCATCGCGGCGCGGCAAAAGCGCTGTATTGATGCGCTGGCTCAGCCTTACGCTCACCATGTTGCGACTGAGAAAAAACGGCCAGGGTCTGATGGCCCAGGCCCGGCCTGGCACATCGCAACCGCAGGGCCCCGGCCAGATTGCGGCGCAGCAATGGTCGAATTCTCCGGCGGCCAGCGTAAACACTTGGGAACTGCGGTAATGAAAAGCGGGGGTGAGCCCCCTCTTTCCTCCATGTGCGGCCCCTTGCTGGCGGCCCTTCTGATACTTGCTTTGCTGTACACCCTGTATTTGGCAAGTGGACTTCTCATACCCGTGGCCTTCGCGATATTTTTGAGCATCCTTCTTTTTCCCGTGGTACGTGGTGGCAACAAACTCCACATCCCGCCATTTGTGACGGCCGGGCTAAGTGTCTTTTCCATCATGGCCGTGACATTTCTTGCGATGAACACCTTGCTCGGACCCGCGGAAGCCTGGCTTGAGGAGGCCCCGACCTCCATTCGCCAGATTAATGAGATGTCCGATGCCTCAACGTTTGGTCTCGATCAACTGAAAGCCGCAGCCGATGAGCTTGAAAAGCTGATGCAGACGAATCAGGTAAGCCAAAGTGGCGAGCCTCTCACGGTCGTGGTGGCGGACCCGGGCCTGCTGCAAAGCGCGATGGTCAATCTGCCAAGCTTGCTCACGAAGATTCTGATCGTTTTACTCCTGACCTTTTTCCTTCTCATGGGCGGCCGCAGCTGGTCGAGAAAGCTATTGCTGCTCGGCGCATCCTGGGGTGAACGGCGACAGATCGTGCGTATCGGCCAGGCCGTGCACAGAGAACTCGCAAGCTATCTGGCGACCGTAAGCCTCATCAACATCTCTCTCGGCGGAGCCACCGCAGCCTACCTGTGGTTCATGGATATTCCGAATCCACTGCTCTGGGGCGCCCTGGTGGCCACCTTTAATTTCGCGCCCTACGTGGGGGCCATAGTTTCCGCCTTGTTGCTCACCGTGGTGGGGCTGACCGAAATCAACAAGCTACCCGAAGCGCTGCTGGTGCCGCTAGGTTTTCTCGTTTTGACAACGCTGGAAGGACAATTGATCACACCCATGATCCTTGGTGCTCGTTCAGCCATCGCGCCGGGCATCGTTTTCCTGGCAGTGGTGGTGGGCGCCTGGATGTGGGGGGTAGCCGGGGCCGTGATGGCGGTTCCTTTCCTCGTCAGTCTGAAGAGTCTCAGCAGGCACTATCCGCCGCTGAACCCTTTGGTAGAAGTATTGGCCAAGGATCCTGCCACGGTGACAGAGTAAAATACCGGGCCTTGATTCGTTGCCAGGCAAAGGGTTGTCCTGGAAAACGCGGTGATCAACGAAAAAGTAAAAA
>JGI12048J13642_10610541_pt1 | contig 16976 bp, 16 predicted proteins | sample ElkSlonscriptome_16_FD_13642 | JGI IMG/M metagenome (IMG submission 13642)
CCGAAGCCAATCGGGTCTTGCTGGAGCGGTTCCAGGTGGCCTTCATGGAAGCCAGCGCTCAGGAGGATGCCGATTCGCAGATGCCCGGGGCGCGGATCATTTCCCTAGCGGCCATTCCGGAAATTCCGAGCTATCCGAAAAAGACGCTTATTGTCGCTGTCGGTCTCGTCGCCGCGTGCGTCGTCGGTATTCTTCTTATCTTTGGCGTGGAGCGGCTCGAGGGCGGGTACCGGAGTTCCGAGCAAATCGAGCGCGATACGGGAATCCCGGTGATCGCTCACGTCCCCATCGTGCCGCGCGCCAAATTGCTGACCGACGGTTTGTCCGGTTACATTCTCCGCCGGCCGAATTCCGCCTACGGGGAATCCATACGTTCGCTCTATACCAACGTCTTGCTGTCGCATTCCGACCACAACCCGAAAGCGCTGTTCGTTACGTCGTCGGAGCCCAGCGAGGGTAAATCGATGATCGCGCTTTCTCTGGCCCGAATGCAGGCAAAGTCCGATCGAAAAGTCATTCTGGTGGACACGGATTTCCGGCGGAGCCAGATTGCCCAGGAATTGTCCTTGCAGGCCGAAAATGGTCTCTCGGACGTGCTTCGCGGCAAGGTGCCGATCGCCGACGCTATCATTCATGATGCGGCGTCCGGTGCGGACATCTTGACGACAGGCGCCTATGATGAAGATCTCTCTCTATTAAAGTATGCCGATCAGGTCTCGGCTTTGCTGGATCGGCTGAAACAGAACTACGATCTGGTCATCATCGACTCCGCGCCCATTTTGTCGGTATCGGATTCTAAGGTGGTGGCCAAAATGGCCGACCACACAATCCTTATCGTTCGCTGGGGCAAGACGCGCCGCGAGGTGGTCAATTACGTCGTGGAGCAGATGGATACGGTTGGCACACGGGTCAGCGGTATCGTCCTGTCGATGATCAACGTGAAAAAACACGCGCGCTACAAGTACGGTGACTCCGGCTACTATCACGGAAAGGCGAAGAAATACTACGTCGATTGAGCGCCAGCCCTTGCTCGCAGCCAGCCGTCTCTTGAAGGCGCGCGGCTCGACTGTCTAACGGTCGAGCCGCGCTTTCTCGTCGATCTTGTAGCGAAGTTCAGGGCAACGGCGCGTCTGAACCAAACCGAAAATCCCCGCGTGAAACCGGATAGATCGCTGCATCCGGGAGAACATGGCGCCGCCCGAAACCTGATATCGGTGCCCAAGCGTTTCTCCGCCGCCGGCGCGATATTGGCGCCAGCTGTCCCACACGTCGCCCTCACACTGTTGTGATGGCACTTGATTGGCCCAACCAACCCACTTTCTGCCATCGTACTTCTCGAACCAAGAATTCAAATCAATCGCATCTTTTCAGGCTCGAGGAGAACTTTCGTGAAATTGATCAAGTCCAAGCTCATTTCCGCCTCCGTTATCCCGATGGCCGCCGCGGCCGGTTTGGCCATTGGCGGCGGTGTTGTCATCGCCACTCCCAGCCACGCCAAGGGTGTGGCTCAAGACGTCAGCGCGCACCTGCCGGCCGCCAAGGCGCGCGCCGGCGGCATGCAGCTGGCCAGCTGCAGCCCCTGTAAAGCAAATCCCTGCAACCCGTGTGCTCCTAAGAACCCCTGCGGCGCCAAGAATCCCTGCGGCGCGAAAAGCAAGTAGGTGGACCAACCGACGCCGCCCTCCGGGGCGGCGTCTCGTCGTTCGATGGGGCCCATTGCGGCCGTAAGTAGGGGAGGTGCATGGTCATGAAGACGCTTAAGGGAAAGATGTTGGCGAGTTCCTTCATTCCATTCGTCGCGGGCGCCGGTGTGGCGGTGGGCGGTTCCCTTGCCGGTGCTTCGAGTGCGCTCGCGGCGACGGCGGCCAATCCGTCGGCGGCGACCTTGCCAACAGCGAAACGCAAGCCGGTCAACCTTCAACTGGCTGCGTGCAATCCGTGCAATCCCTGCGCCGCGAAGAACCCCTGCAACCCGTGCGCGCCCAGCAATCCGTGCAATCCCTGCGCCGCCGCCAATCCTTGTAATCCATGTAACCCCTGTGCCGCGGGCGGCGGGGCAGTGTCTGAAAAGTGTGTGGTGCCAAGGCTGGCGGCGGCCTCGAAGAGCAATCCCTGCGCGGCCAAGAACCCTTGCAATCCGTGCGCGGCGAAAAATCCTTGTAGCCCCTGCGCAGCCGCCAACCCCTGCAATCCGTGTGGTGCCGCGGCGCCGGTCGACGTTACCGCCGATGAACTCCGCGCCGTTTACGACTGTTTGCGGACCGACATGGCGGCCGCATACGACAAGGCGGGATTGACCTATGTGAGCAATTATCAGTCATGGACCAATGTCGCGATCGCACCCTATGAATCCGCGACCCACGGCGGCCGGTACGTCAACAACTACACCAACGCGGTCGGCGAGCCCCGCTATACGCTGTTCGAGGAAGTGGGCACCATGCCTTCCGGCTCGGTACTCGCCAAGGACAGCTTCGTGGTCAATCCCAACGGTATCACGGCGATCGGGCCTTTGTTCATCATGGAGAAGATGCCGGGTGGTTTCGATGCCGGCACCGATGACTGGCGCTACACGATGGTCATGCCCAATGGGAGCGTATTCGGAACCACCGGCGGTGACGGGTCGGCCAGTGTACAGTTTTGCGCTGAATGTCACGCGGCGGTCGCCGAGGGCGCCGACAGCTTGTTCTTCCTGCCGGGAGAATTTCGCGCCAAGTTTTGATCGTCGATTTCCGGTGCCAGGGGTTTCCTCCGAGCGGCGCTCCCGAAAGCCAATCGGGCGCACGACGGCGGTCGAGAGGCCGCCGTCGTTTTGCCGTTCTGGCGATCCCTTAGCGGCGGCGCTTCTTAAGGGACCGAATAGGTTTGAACTGAGATCACGATCCCGTTCATAATCCTTGTACCAACGCTCACTGATAGGGACTCATTGTGATCGTGATTCTCGCATCCTCGGCAGGAGGAGCCGCGCAGGCGATGCCGTCGCATCGTCAAGCGGTTCTGACGCCCCGAGGATGCGAGAATCACGACCCTTCGGGCGACCTTCCAAGGATTCCGGACGGCGTCCCGCGGCGCTTATGATGCTCCCGCATCACCGCGCACCACGCTCCTCGCCGGAAACCTTGGAAGGTCGTCACAATGGGTTCCTATCAGTGAGCGTTGGTACTACTCGGCAACAACGAGGATCGTCATGGTTGAGTTGCGCGAACTGCCTCGAGAGCGGCTGGAAGACATGGCGGCTGCCGGGGCCGAGATCATGGAATGTTACCGGCTGTTGCGGAAAAGCCAGGACAATGTCGTCGGCGAAGTGTTGCGCGGCCACGGCGACTTCTACGAGTGGGATCACTATCCGCCGGGCGACGTCTATGACAACGAGACCCACTCCCAGTACTACTATCATGCCCATCCGGCCGAATTGCGCGGCGGCGAGCACGGGCACTTCCATACTTTCCTGAGACCGAAGGGCATGCCGGAGGGGGTCGCTCCCGCCAAACTGCCGGACCATACGCCGCCGTTGGGCGACAATGACGCGCTCAGCCATCTGATCGGTATTTCGATGGATCCCCACGGATATCCGGTCCGCCTGTTCACGGCCAACAGGTGGGTCACCGGTGAGGTGTGGTATGACGCCGACGACGTTATTACGATGCTTGATCGTTTCGACATGGATCTGGCCTACCCGTCGCTTCCGGTGAACACATGGATCACCGCCATGGTTCGACTGTACCGTCCCGAGATCGAGCAGCTCGTCAGGTCGCGCGACAATGCGGTTGCCGATTGGCAGGCGGGTCACCATGACGTCAACGCTTACGAGGATCGCGAATTGGAAATTACCTCGTACGTGGATATTGCCGTCGACACCCAGATCAACGCCGTTCTAAAGGCCTTGAACGCAGCATAGAACAATCGATTCAACCGAGGTCGTGACGAGCTTTTAGGGCGTTGCTCAGGGTGCCGTCGTCGAGATAGTCCAGCTCTCCGCCCATGGGAATTCCGTGCGCCAGACCGGAGACCGCCACGTCGCAGTCGGCGAGGCGGTCGACGATATAGAAGGCCGTCGTCTGGCCGTCCACGGTGACGCTGGTGCCGAGAATGACTTCCTTGACCGCGGCGTCGCGGGCGCGGGCGACCAAGGCCGGAATGGCGAGATCCTCGGGGCGAACACCGTCAAGGGCCGACAAGGTGCCGCCAAGAACGTGATATCGGCCGCGGTACGCCGCGGTTCGTTCCAGCGCCCACAGATCGGCCACATCCTCGACCACGCAGATAAGCGCTTCGTCGCGGCGCAAATCGGAGCAGATGCCGCAGGGGTCTTTGGTATCGAGATTGCCGCAGATCGAACAGGTGCGGATGCTCTCGGCCGCCGCCGCCAGAGCCTTGGCCAGCGGAACGAGCACGGTGTCCCGGCGCTTCAGCATATGAAGCGCCGCTCGGCGACCCGACCGCGGTCCCAGCCCCGGCAATTTGGCGAGATACTGGATCAGCCGATCGATATCGGTTATCGGCATTGAGTTTCCGTCGATTCGAGGCACGATGCCATGCCGGTAACTGCGTGAAACTCTAGAACGGGAGTTGCATTCCAGGCGGAAGCTTGAGGCCGCCGGTAACTTCCGACATCTGCTCCGCCACGTGGGCTTCCACCTTGACCTTGGCGTCGTTGATCGCGGCGACGATCAAGTCCTCGAGCATTTCGGCCTCGGCCGGATCGATTACCGAAGGGTCGATCTTGACCCGCCGGACCTCGGACTTTCCGTTCAAGGTCACCTCTATCATTCCGCCCCCGGATGACCCGGTGACCTCGGTGTTGGCCAATTGCTCCTGCATCTCGCCCATTTTTTCCTGGAGCTTCTGGGCCTGCTTCATCATCTGCCCGATATTTTTCATTGTACGATGGTCTCCGAGTGTTTCGTTGGCAACGGCGAGACTCCCGCCTCCACCAATCGCCCTGAATGCATGACACTCTACCTATAGTCCCCTTCCTGAAGAAAGAACAGGGGAGGGTGTCAGGCGCAACGCCACTCCGAGACGCATTGCCATACTTTTTATACAAGTATACTCGACATGGCGTTCGTCCGGGTGCACGATAAGATCTCCGTTATTGGATCCAGTGGAAAGGACCGCACATGGCTCAACGGAAAACGAACACCGGCGGCCGGCGCGGATCGCCGCACCGGTCGGGATCTGGCCCCGTGGCCACCGATCGCCGGGCCAAGCCGAGGACCGCCAATCCGCCCCCGGCGCTCGACGAACCGAAGAAGGAAATCGCCGAGGCTCTTTCCTTCCCGGTGAGCGCACAAACTATCGACCGGTTCGTTCATGCGGCTCTGGGCCGCATCACCATGAGCGTATCGCCGGCGGCGCTGATGCTGGCCTATTTGGATTGGCTGGTGCATCTGGGATTAGCCCCCGGCAAACAGAGCCAGCTGTCGCAAAAGGCCCTGCGAAAAGCGATCCGGTTCGCGGTCTACGCCGCCCGGGCGGCGGCAAACCCGGACACGCCGCCGGCCATCGAGCCGCTTCCGCAGGATCGGCGTTTTCGCGGCGAGGACTGGCAACAGCCTCCCTACAACTTGATCGCCCAATCGTTCCTGCTCACCCAGCAATGGTGGCACAACGCCACAACCGGTGTATTCGGGGTCGCGCCGCACCATGAACAGGTGGTGTCCTTTGTCGCCCGCCAGGTCCTCGACATGTTCTCTCCCACCAATTTCCCGCTGACCAATCCCGAAGTCCTCAAGGCCACTCTGGAACACGGCGGCGGCAATCTGGTCCAGGGCGCCGTCAACTTCGTCGAGGATTGGGAACGCGCCATCGCCGGACGCCGTCAAGTGGGAGCTGAAGCGTTCCCCGTTGGCGAACGGGTGGCGGTGACGCCGGGCAAGGTGGTGTACCGCAACAAACTTATCGAATTGATCCAGTATACGCCGAGCACGGACACGGTTTACGCCGAGCCGGTGCTGTTCGTGCCGGCATGGATCATGAAATATTACATTCTCGATCTCTCGCCCCACAACTCCATGGTCAAGTACCTGGTGGACAAGGGGCATACAGTGTTCATGATTTCGTGGAAGAACCCGCTTGCCGAGGACCGCGACCTTGGGATCGAGTCCTATTATTACGACGGTATCATGGACTCGCTCCGGGCCATTTCCACGATCATGCCTGGGCGCCAGATCCATGCCGTCGGCTATTGCCTCGGCGGCACCTTGTTGAGCATCGCCGCGGCGGCACTGGCCCGGGACGGCGACGACCGCCTCAAGAGCGTCTCCCTGTTCGCCGCCCAAACGGACTTCACCGAGGCCGGCGAACTCATGCTGTTCATCGACGAAAGCCAGGTAGCCTACCTCGAAGACATCATGTGGGACCAGGGGTATCTGGACACCAAGCAGATGGCCGGCGCCTTCCAGATGCTGCGCTCCAACGATCTGATCTGGTCGGCCATCGTCCGCGAGTACCTGCTCGGCGAACGCCGGCCGATGACTGATCTGATGGCGTGGAATGCCGACGCCACCCGGTTGCCGTACCGCATGCACCGCGATTATCTGCGCGAGCTGTTCCTCAACAACGACCTGGCCGAGGGGCGTTATCTGGTGGATGACCGCCCGGTGGCGCTCAGGAACATTCGGGCGCCGCTGTTTTGCGTCGGCACGGCGAGCGACCACGTGGCGCCCTGGGAATCGGTATATAAAATCCACCTGTTGACCAACACCGATGTGACCTTCGTCTTGACCAGTGGTGGCCACAACGCCGGTATCGTCAGCGAGCCGGGCCATCCCCATCGGTCCTATCAGGTCGGGACCCGCACTAACCATGACGCCTACGGCGATCCGGACACCTGGCGTGCCGCGACGCCGGTCAAGGACGGGTCATGGTGGCCGCAATGGCAGCAATGGCTGGTCAAGCAGTCCACAGAGCGGGTCGGCCCTCCCGCCATGGGCGCGCCAACGGAGGGTTATCCGGCTCTTGTCGATGCTCCGGGCACGTACGTCCTGCAGGAGTGATTGATCTGGGCGGTAACCCCGTTGACAGGTACAGCAGAGCATTCGTCCGAGGCCATGGCGATGGTTGATATTTTCCTGTTCACTAAGTCATCACGATCTGTCATCTCTTTGTATTAAATGGACGCTTGCCCGGCCGTTCTCCGGTGCGCTGCGAAAACTTTACCGTAATTGGCGAGGAAGACCCCGGTTGCGATCCCTGACAATGGTAATGGGAGCGATGGCGTTTGTATTGAACGCCGTATCATCGCTGGCAGCCACCACGGAGGCTGTGAGTTTTGACCGTCATCAAATAACGGTCATTGATGGGAGCTCTTTCAAAGTCGGAGACACTGTCTATCATTTGGCCGGTATCGAAGTCCCGGATCCAGGTCAATTCTGCGATAAAACGGGTCATGCGTTGCCTTGTGGGCACGCGGGCGCCGGAGTGTTGCACAAGTTGATCGCACTCCAGTCCTCGCCGATCGACTGTTTTGTTCAATCCGGCGCTGGGCCGATGTCCACGGCATGCTTCGTGAACGATCGCGAGCTTTCGATCCTGTTGCTTGAGGGTGGCCATGTGGCGGCTCTTCCGGGCGGGTCGCTGCATTACGCCGCGGCCGAGCGGGTGGCAAAGCGGGCTTCCCTGGGAATTTGGGGAGGCACACGTGCTCGGCCTCCTGGTCAACGAGGCGGGGCCCCGCGCGGTGAAAGTCGTGCGCCGAGGGCAGTGACATTCAACCCCCACGATATCGAGGTCATCGATGGGGACTCTTTCCAGGTCGGTTCGAAAATCTACAGCTTGGCCGGGATAGACGCGCCGGAACTGGGACAGGCCTGCGACCATCAGGGGCGTTTGGCTCTGTGCGGGCTGACCGCGGCCTATGAACTCGCTAAGCTCTTTGAATTGGAATCCGGTCCCATCGAATGTGCCATCGAAATCGGGCTGGATCAACCGGAGGCCGTGTGCCTGGTCGGTGACAGTGAGGTTTCCGTACTCCTGTTGGAGGGCGGTGGTGTCGTCGCCCTTCCAGAAAGCGCGCCCTACTATCACGCGGCTGAACATCGAGCCAAGCGCGCACGTTTGGGAATTTGGAGCGGCACCCTGGTTCCGCCATGGGACTGGCGAAACGGCAAGCGGCTTCCGTCAGAGCACAATTTCGACCGATTTTCCCACTTGGCGGGGCAGTTGCCCTGGAAATGGAATAACGAGAGCCCTCAATATCGGCCTCGGGCTGAACACGCGGCATGTCTGGTCAAGGGAATCGTGACCGAAACCGGTGAGCGCCTTTACTTCGGGCCCCTGGACCAGGAGTTTGAAATGATTGAAATCGATCCGGAAAAAGGTGAGAGGCTGTTTTGCGGCGACGACGAAGCCCGGAGCGCCGGTTGGCGAAGAAAGGGCGAGCAATGAATGGCGACATGTGTAGCGCCAACGCCAATCCCCGCCGCATAATCAACGTCTGAGTTTGCAATGCTGATAGATTTTCGGCCGATCTTGATGACCATCGGCACACTGCTGGTTATTTTGGCGCTCGGAATGTTGGTTCCAGCGGCGGTCGACTTCTTCGTGAACAATCCCGATTGGCGGGTTTTTGCGGGCTCTGCCTCTATCACCGGTTTCGCGGGCGGCGCATTGGCGTTCGCCAACCGTGGCGGCGAGGGGCGGTTGTCGCTCCAGCAGGCCTTTTTGCTGACCGCGCTGGTCTGGGTCGTGCTGACGGCCTTTGCCGCGCTTCCGTTCCTGTTCTGCGAACTGCACTTGAGCGTAACCGATGCCTTTTTCGAGGCGATGTCCGGGATCACGACCACCGGCTCGACGGTCATGATCGGTCTTGACGATTTGCCGCCGGGGCTTCTCCTGTGGCGGGCCGTGCTCCAGTGGCTCGGAGGGCTCGGGATCATCGTGATGGCTCTCAGCGTGCTACCCATTTTGCGGATTGGCGGCATGCAGATGTTTCGGGTGGAGGCATTCGAAACAGAGGGCAAGATCGTGTCCAGGGCCACTCAGCTCTCGGCCGGAATCTCGATCGTGATGATCTTTTTGACCCTCGTCCTGGCCATTGCACTGTCGCTTGCCGGCATGACAGTTCTGGAGGCCGCCGTTCACGCCATGACCACCATTGCGACCGGCGGCTATTCGACGTCGGACGCTTCCGTCGGCTATTTCGACAGTGCCTTGATCGAAGGCTTGATTACCGTGGGGATGATAATGGGAGGTATTCCGTTCGTCCTTTACTTGAAGATCATTCGCGGCAATAGACGTGGCCTGCTGCAGGATTCGCAGGTGCGCTGGTATCTTTCCATCCTCTTCTGCGTGACCATGGCCGTTGCGTTGTGGCTGTGGCTGAAGGACGACTTCGCGCTCTTTCAGGCTCTCCGCTATTCGTCGTTCAACGTGGTTTCGATCATGACCGGTACGGGGTTCGCGTCGACCGATTACGGGCTCTGGGGGACGTTTGCGGTCGGAGTTATGTTCTTCCTGATGTTTGTGGGCGGGTGCTACGGCTCAACGGCTTGCGGGATCAAAATCTTCCGGTTCCAGATCCTGTTCGCGGCCGCGGCGGCTCACATTCGCCGTTTGGTTCAGCCTCACGGTGTTTTCACGCCCATGTTCAATCGCAACCCCATATCGGATGAGGTCATTAACTCGGTGCTGAGTTACTTCGTTATGTTCGGGGCCACATTTTCAGTGATCACGCTTGGTTTGAACCTGCTCGGCCTCGATTTCGTGACCGCCATGTCGGGGGCCGGAACGGCCATGTCCAATGTGGGGCCGGGGCTCGGCCCGGTCATCGGCCCAGCCGGCAACTTTCAGTCTCTGCCGGACGCCGCCAAATGGCTTCTTATTGCCGGGATGCTGGTCGGCCGGCTGGAGGTCTTCACCGTTCTGGTTATTTTTACCCCGCATTTCTGGCGGAGCTGAATAGGCGGCAGCAGGACCATTGTTTATACGTCGCCCGCCACTATTTGTGACCATCGGGAGTACGGCGTCTTCGACAGGTTGGCGTTGAGGTAGCGAGGATCGTTGGTGACCTCCGGGCCAATCCAGTCGGGCAGCGTAACGGATTGATCTTCGCTGTCCAGTTCCACCTCCGCCACGATCAGGCCGGCGTTCTCGCCTCCGAACACATCCACCTCCCATGTGTCGCCGTCGTTCTGCAGGGTATAGCGCACCTTTTCGATCAGCGGCGGTTGGCACAGCGCGTCGAGCATGTCTTCGGCGTCATCGACCGGGATCTCGTATTCGTACTCGGCGCGGGTGGCGCCCACCTGGGTGCCCTTTACCGTCAAATAAGCGTGCTCGCCGGTCCGGCGGACCCGGATGGACATGCCCTTAGAGGCGTGAAGGTATCCCTGGCGGATGGGCTTGGCCGTCGCGCCCGCCCGCCATTCGTCGCCGTGCACAAGAAACTTGCGTTCAATCTCCGTTCCCATCTGAAGTCTCCCTCCCAGTTTCATGCCCATTTTCGGGTCCAGTTACGGGCGCCGGTTGACCGGTCTTGGCCGTATCTCCGGGCCTCACGTCCTCGATGGTCGCGCCGGGGAAGGTTCGCAGAACTTCCCGGACCAGCGGATGCTGTTCCACTTCAGCGCGTTTCGCGGCGCTCGCGGCCTTGCGCTGCTCCACCAGCGTCGGCGCCGCGCTGTCGCTGGAAATGCTCACCAACCAGCTGCGCGGCGTGTTTTCATTGAGAAAACGGATCAGCCGGGGGACGATGTTCTCCGGTGCTCTGTTATTGATGTGCAAATCGATTTGGCCGGGTTCAAACCGAACCAGCCGAACATCGGTTAGGAGCTCGGCATGAAGCACGGCCTCGCCAAGCTCCAGTGCCATATCGGCAACTTCCTGCAGGTTCGCCGGGGTCGGCTTAACAGCCGGTTCGGGGTCCTGCGCGCGCTCTTCTGGGGGCGCCGGCGCCTCCGCGAGCGCCGACTGCGGGCCAGCGCCACTCGGCATCGTATCCATGGAGCGGGACGCGATCGCGGACCCGGAAGAACTGGCGCCCGGTGCGCCCGGTGCTGCCTCGGCGGGACGGGCAGCGCGGGGAGGGGAGGCGTTCCCGGTTTCCAGGGACTTCAGCGCTTCGGCCGGAGTCGGCAGTTGGGCCGCATAGGCGAGTCGCACCAGCACCATCTCGGCGGCCTGTACCGGCGTCGGCGCACCGCGGGTTTCCGAAAGCCCCTTAAGCAGCATCTGCCACGCGCGGGTGACCTCGGCCATGGAGAGCGCGTTCGCCATTTCCCGGCCGCGCACCCGTTCCGCCTCCGGCACGCCCGGCGCGTCGGCACTTTCCGGCGCCACCTTGATACGGGTCAGCCAATGGGTCAGCTCGAGCATGTCCGTGAGCACCTGCGCGGGATCCGCGCCGGCGGCATACTGAGCCGCCATGACGGTCAGCGCCGATGCAATGTCGCCCCGCAGCACCGCGTCCAGCAGATCGAAAGTGACGGTGCGATCGGCAAGGCCGAGCATGTCGCGAATGGCGGCTTCTTCCACGGCGCCGCCGGCGTGCGACAGCGCCTGGTCCAGCAGCGACAGGCCGTCGCGGACGCTGCCGTCGGCGGCGCGGGCGATCAGTTGGAGCGCCGTTGTCGAAACGTCGGCGCCTTCGCGCTCGACGATCTTGCCTAAGTGTTTTGCCAGAACCTCGGCATTGACACGCCGCAGGTCGAACCGCTGACAGCGCGACAAAATTGTAATCGGCACCTTGCGAATTTCGGTGGTGGCGAACACGAACCGCACGTGCGCCGGCGGTTCCTCCAGGGTCTTCAGCAAAGCGTTGAAGGCCTGGGTCGACAGCATGTGCACTTCGTCGATGATGTAGACCTTGTAGCGCGCCGAGGCCGGGCGGTAGCGCACGCCGTCGATGAGTTCGCGCATTTCGCCGACGCCGGCGCGGCTGGCGGCGTCCATCTCCAGCACGTCCACATGGCGGTCCTCGGCGATGGCCAGGCAATGTTCGCAGACGCCGCAGGGCGTCGCCGTCGGACCGCCGGTTCCGTCCGGACCGATGCAGTTCAGCGCCCGCGCGATGATCCGTGCGGTGGTCGTCTTGCCGACCCCGCGCACCCCCGACAGCATGTAGCCCTGCGCCAGCCGCCCCGACTGGAAAGCGTTGCTGAGGGTTTGAACCAGGGCGTCCTGGCCGATCAGAGCATCGAAATCGGTGGGGCGGTATTTGCGCGCGAGAACCCGGTAGGGCTCGGAGGGTTGACCGGGATCAATCGTGGAATCGGGCTCGGTCATGAGACGCCATGATTTCCTTTAACAACGCGGCGGCCAGACACTCTGCCAGCAAGGATTTAAGTGGGAGACTGGACAAACGACCCGGATCGAAACTCGTTACGGCTGCTTCCTTCCGGACCTGACCGGGTTGGCGAGGGATCCGTCCGCCGCCAGCCTCCCAACAGCACTATATCAGCGAATGGGCGCACAAGGGCAAGAGAATCGAGTCGTTTGTTCACCACTTTCGGGCCTGACCCGTGGCATCGGTTGGTTACTCCACGTAGACGACACCGCGGCCCACTTCGACGTTGAGGTTAGGGACCCAGGTTTCGAAAAACTCGAAGCGGCCGGTGCACAGCGCCATGAAACGGATCTCGGCCGTTGCCGCCGGCGGTAGCGGTAACCCGTCGACCGGATTGAATTCCGGATCCCCGCCGGCGATCTTGACCGACTCGAGGTGGGAAGTTTCAAACAGCGGCGTGGCGCTGAACACCCGGTGCTCCGGGTCGACATTGGCAATTCTGAGGACATAGGGACGATCCTGGCGCAGGGTCAGGATCATGGGCCAGAACGATCCCATGCGAATCTGCAGGTCGACCGCTTCCGCATCGTCCCAATTGGCAAACGCAACCCGCTTCCCCGGATCCGAACCGCAGGCCTCGTAAAGATCTTTGTCCGTATAGAAATTATCCGGCGACCCACAGCCCCAAAGTGCCAGTACCAGGACGAATACGGTGATCGGACGCCAGGGTGATGACATGGTGCTGATGTTCCCCGATAAGTAGAGCGTATTGCCCCATACGGGTAAAAAGGTACCAACGCGCGCTCGGACGGCCAAGGGAAATCGACGCGGAACCGGCGTTGGCTGTCGGAGGTTCGATCGGACCGTTGCGGCAAGGCCGCGGCTGTGTCAGGTTCCGGCCATGATGACGCCTCTTTGTTATACCGGGTGTGCCCTCGACCGGGCGGCCCAACGACGCTCGGACGATGCCTGGCTGGCCGAGCGGCTGTGCGATCCCGAATCGCGGTTCGTGCCGTTGTGGCAAGACCGAAATCTCATTGTGCCGGGAGACGCTCCCAGCGCGGTGTCCGTTGCCGGTGCGGAGCTTCCGCCGGGCGCATGTTCCGAGCAACAGGCTGTGTTCCTAGGACTTGAGAACGGCGGCCGTGCCTGGTTTTCCGTGGATCTGTCGGAGCACGCCAAAGGCGACCTGACAATACTTGGCGATGGCGCCAAGTTCATCAGCCTCAGGCGTGTCGGTCCGCTGATGGACCACGCCGCTGGATCACTGCTGGCCTATACTCTCGGTATATGCTTCTGGCACCGCCGTCACCGCTTTTGCGGTGTGTGCGGCGCGCCGACGGAAAACCGCCACGGCGGCCATCTTCGGGTGTGCACCAGGGCCGAATGCGGCGCCGAGCATTTCCCGCGTACCGATCCGGCGGTGATCATGCTGGTGACCCGCTCGGGCGCCGAGGGAGACGCCTGTTTGCTGGGCCGCCAGGCGCGCTGGCCCAAGGGCATGATGTCGACCCTGGCCGGTTTCGTGGAGCCGGGCGAGAGCCTTGAGGAGACGGTCGTTCGCGAGGTGGAGGAGGAGAGCGGCATCCGCGTCGTGAACGTGCGCTACATGGGATCGCAGCCCTGGCCCTTTCCGTCGTCGCTGATGCTCGGCTTCCGAGCGGAGGCGCCTCCCGGCGCGGTGCTGGACTTCGACGCCGACGAACTGGATGACGCGCGTTGGTTCACCCGCGCCGAGATCCGCGATCCCCAGTCCGTCGGCTTGATCATGCCTGGCGCGGATTCCATCGCCCGGCGGCTGATCGAGACGTGGGTAGACGAGGGCGAATAAAAAAGTACAAATAACACCTGAAATTGTTTCTCGGTTTGGGGTATGCTCATACCAACGGTGGTTAATACTGACCTCTTGTGATCGCGTTTCCCGCCTCCTCGGCAGGAGGGGCCGCGCTGACGATGGGGATCCATCGTCAAGCGGTTCGGACGCCCCGAGGATGCGGGAAACGCGACGCTTCGGGCGGTCTTTCGGGATTTCCGGACGGCGTCGCGCGACGCTTATGATGCTCCCGCATCACCGCGCACCACGCTCCTTGCCGGAAATCCCGAAAGACCGTCACAAGCGGTTACTATTAACCACCGTTGGTATTAAACCCATGAGCGGCCTTTTATAGCGGGGACAGAGGGCTTGCTGACGATCCGTGAAGCACACCATGAGGATGCCAAGGGCATTGCCAAGGTGCAGGTGGACTCCTGGCGGACCGCATATCCCGGTTTGGTGCCCGACCGTATCCTTATTTCCATGTCAGAGCGACGGCATCAGGCCGAATGGGCGAATGCCCTCGACCACCCGCGCTCGCGTCACACCGCGCTTGTGGCAACGATGGAAGTTAACGCGGACAGCAGTGGCGTGCTCGGGTTCGGGAGCTGCGGCCCGGCGCGCGACGGGTCGCTCCGGCACGCCGGCGAGATCTATACGCTTTATGTGCTGCCTCAATATCAAGAGCTCGGTATTGGCCGGGCATTGCTCAACGGCCTGTTCGATTGCCTGCTGGAGCGGGGCATGGAGTCGGCGATGGTCTGGGTGCTGGCCGACAATCCGTCGCGGTTCTTTTACGAGACCATGGGTGGTCGCCGGGTAGCGGAACGTGACGAAAGCCTGTGGGGGACGGTCCTCGGCGAGGCAGCCTATGGCTGGCCCGACCTCCGCACCGCCCGCGCCTGACCGGCAGACAATCGATGGTTGGCCTATTCCGAACCGGGAGTTTGACCCTTCGGTTCCGTTTCCGCATAGACCCAGTCGATGTATTCTTGATTTCCCGCCGAAATCTCAACGCCCAAAACACTGGGCGTTTCGTAGGGGTGAAGCCGAATCGTCTCGTCTTTCACCGCTTCAAACAGTGACAATCGCGTTTTGACAAGCAGTGGAACTTCGATCGCTTCTTCAATTTTGCCTTTCCAGAAGTATCGGCTTGCGATTTCGCCATAGCGATTGGAGCACGCCACCAGACGCTTCGAAATCAGCGCGTCCGCGATGGCGTCAGCCACGTCGGCCGATGGGCAGTTTATCCAGACATCGACGATCCGCATCCTGGTCCTCCTTCCGCCTCATACCGGGAGGCCTGTTATACGCCTAGGACGTGCTATCGGAAACGTTGCCGTCCAAATCGGCGTGCCCAATTGCATTGCGGACATGGATGTATGGCGACCCATGCGGCTGTCTGAGGCTGCGAAGGAGCCCGGATGGGATGCGATCAGCGGGCTTCCGAGGCGAAGTCCCTGAAGGCGTCGAACAGGCGCATGTCCAGATGGCCCTCGAATGTGGCCATGAGATCGAGGGCTTGTCGGCTGCTCATTGTCGCCCTGTAGGGGCGTATGTCGATCAGCGCCGAATAAACGTCCGCAATGGCGGTCAGCCGAGCGCAATCGCTGATCTCGGCGCCTGAGAGGCCGTTGGGATATCCGGTTCCGTCCAGTTTTTCGTGGTGGTCCAGGGCGGCGGAGATGGTTCCCGCGTCCAGAGCATTGCCGCGCCGGAGGATTTGGCCCGAGAGCGTCGGATGTTTGCGTATCAGTTGCCATTCCGCACCGCTGAGCTTACCGGTCTTGTCGAGGATCCTGAGCGGGATCGCCGATTTGCCGATATCGTGAACCAATCCGCCGGTGGCCAATTGCTGGATGTCGGGGCCGGGAAGGCCGATGGCATGGGCGAAGTGGGTCAGCGATCCGGCAACGAACATGCAGTGCCGGAAGGAATAGTTGTGATGCTCGGCCAGGGCGTCGATCCAGGCGTTGAAGCTGCCGAGCCGGGTGGCGTGGCGAATATACTTGGCGCTGAGTTGGATGTCTTCCATGGGCAGCGGCTCGCCGCGCCGCGCTCGCGCGAAACAGGTTTCGAACGTGGCGAGGCTCTTCTTGAGGGCGGTGTGCGTTGCCGGGTCCAGGTCGGCCCATGACTGTTCGGTTCGGCGATTGAGGCACTTGGTGATGACGGAACGCAAAGCGTTGCCGTTCACCGGCGGGGCGAAGAAATCCTTGAAGCCGAGGTCCTTCAGCCGCGAGATGCTTTTGGCGTTTCGTTTCGGGAAAACGAACAGTTTTTCCCCGCCGCAGATTTCGAGGGCCTTGCGAACGCGCCGGACCTGCTGGTTGGAAAGGAGGCTCGAGCAAAAGATTTGGATGGGGGCGTCCGAAAAGCCTCTCTCGAAGACGGCGTCGAGCGTCTCCACCCGGCCGCGAAAGCGCTGCGAGACGATGGAGACGACTCCGGCGACACTGAATTCGCCGTCCCGAATAATGGCCACATCCATGCGCTGATCCCGCTCCGCAAAAAACGTTTGGCAAGTGAGCATACCGCGATGGGGGTTAACGCCGCGTTGACCCGGCGACAAGGCGGCGCCAGCCTCGCACACAGGGGATGGAGATACCCGCCGCCAGAGTCTCGGTCCTGCTTGATCTCCTGCCCGATCAGCATCATGTTATCTGTCGGAATCATAATGTTTATTGGGAGGTAGGCATGCGTATTCAGGATCGCCCGGAGTTCGAGTCCAAACCGAAGCCGGTTACGGCGACACCGACGGATTCGGTTGGTGACGTTGTCGCGCGGATGGCCAAAAACAATCACGGCGCCACCGCCATCGTCGATGATAAGTCTCAGGTCCTTGGCATATTCAGCGAGAGAGATTTGATGCGCCGGGTGGTGGCGCCGGGCAAGGATCTGAAGTCCACGCCGATTTCCGAGGTCATGACCAGCGAAGTC
>JGI12048J13642_10767058_pt1 | contig 16967 bp, 19 predicted proteins | sample ElkSlonscriptome_16_FD_13642 | JGI IMG/M metagenome (IMG submission 13642)
GAGACGACGTTCCTCAAGGGTGTCGTGGCCATGGACGGCTTGCCACCCGCCGACAGGGTCGAGGTGTGTTTCGCAGGGCGATCCAACGTCGGTAAGTCCTCGCTGATCAACGCATTGACGGGCCGCAAGGGGTTGGCGCGGGCATCGAACACGCCCGGCCGGACACAGGAAATCAATTTTTTCAACGCGGGCGACATCTATGTCGTCGATCTTCCGGGCTACGGTTTTGCCAATGCCCCCGTTGCCGTCGTCGAGAAGTGGCAGCGGCTGCTGAAGCAATACTTGTCGGGCCGCCAGACGCTGCGACGTGTCTTTGTGCTGATCGACGCGCGCCACGGTGCGAAGGGCGTCGATGAAGAGATCATGTCACTGCTCGATTCCTCGGCTGTCACGTTTCAGGTGGTCATGACCAAGATCGACAAGGTCAAGGGCAGCGCATTGGACGACGCACTGAAAAGGACAAGAGCGGCACTGGCCAAACACCCAGCCGCCTTTCCGGAGATCATCCTGACCTCATCCGAGAAGGGCGAGGGTATCCCGACCTTGCGGGCCGTCATCGCCGGCATCCAATGAAGAAGAGGGACAAAGCCATGACCCGTGACTGGATCACGACCGCCAGCACCCTGTCCGAGGCGCTGCCTTACATGCAGCGATATGCCGGCGCGGTGGTTGTCGTCAAGTTCGGCGGGAATGCCATGGGCGACGCCGATGCCATGGCCGAATTCGCGCGCGACATCGTCCTGATGAAGCAGGTCGGGGTGAACCCCGTCGTTGTCCACGGCGGCGGGCCCATGATCAACGAGATGCTCGAGAAACTGGGCATCACCTCCGAATTCGTCCGCGGCAAGCGTGTGACCGATCAGCCGACAATCGAGGTCGTCGAGATGGTGCTCACCGGCCTCGTGAACAAACGGATCGTGCAAGCCATCATGGATCAGGGCGGGCGTGCGGTCGGGCTTTCCGGCAAGGACGACGACCTGATGGTGGCCGAGCCTGACGACCCCGAGCTGGGCTTTGTCGGCAGGCCGGTCGAGATGAATGTGCAGGTGCTGAGGGACCTTTATTCGGCAGGCATCATTCCGGTGGTCGCGCCAGTCGCGACGGGCATGCAGTCGAACGAAACATTCAATGTCAACGGCGACACAGCGGCGGGGGCCATCGCAGGTGCGCTCAAGGCGGACCGGTTGCTGCTGCTGACCGATGTCGACGGTGTGAAGGATGAGAACGGCGATGTCGTCACCCAGCTGAGCCCCGACCAGGTCCGCACGATGACGGCGGACGGTATCATTTCCGGTGGCATGATCCCGAAGACGGAAACAGCGCTCGACGCGATCGACAAGGGCGTGCGCGCGGTCGTCATACTCGACGGTCGTTTGCCCAACGCCACCCTGCTGGAGCTTTTCACCGAGCATGGCGCAGGCTCGATCATTCGTCTGCCACGCTAGGCCGGTTGCCTTGTCCTGATCTTTCATTCCCGCTTTGGAGCGCCCCCGCCCTGTGCTAGCGTGATCCTGCCAGCAGGAGAGATGGCCATGCCGGGACACTATCCGCACCACAATCGCAGGCCCGATCATGGCGCGGGGGCATTCCTGTGACGAAGCGCCTGATCCTGATACGGCACGCCAAGTCCAGCTGGAACGATCCCTACGCCGATGATCATTCGCGTCCTCTGAACAATCGCGGGCGCCACTCTGCGACGGCGATCGGCAGGTGGCTGGCAGAGCATGACTATCGGCCAGAGAAGATCCTTTGTTCGGATGCGGCCCGTACTGTCGAGACCGCCGACCTGATCATGCCGGAACTGGGGGACCGTCCCGGCTTGCAGTTGTCGCACGCGCTCTACCATGCTGCCCCGGAAGGTATATGGCAGCTCTTGCGCAAGCAGACCGCAAGCGTGGTGGCGGTCATCGGGCACAACCCCGGCATCGGGATGCTTGCGAACGGTCTTGTCACCTCGCCCCCGCACCATCCCCGCTTTCAGGACTACCCGACCTGCGCGACAACGGTCATCGACATCCCGGACGCGAGCTCCGATCGTGGCGCATGTGTCGCTTTTGTCGTTCCCCGCGACCTGATCGGCACCCAGAACGGGTCGGATTGATTGCATGTGAAACCCTGCCACGGCCTGCTTCACGTTAGGTCATCGGTGCTGGCCACTCCCCAATCCTGTCGTCTGCGCATATAAATCTGCCCTTCAACGGAGGGAATGATGTTGAGATATCTTCGCCATCTCAATGGGCCCCTGTTTTCGCGGTTGCATGGTTTCACGTTCGGGTCCCGCACGACGAAAGACGCAAGGAAGCATGCAGACGATACCGTGACGGTACCCGACCTGCGTGAAGTCATGGAACACGTCTACAAGACAGAGGCACACCTGCGCACGATCCAGTCCGGCGCTTCGGCGGACGGGACCGGAGGATCCGAAACCAAAGACTGCGCGGTCCCCAAAATGCGAAGGTCCCGACAGTGATGCCGGGACCTTGAAACGCCATTCGATGCAGAAAGTTAATGGCCGAGAATCTGGCTGAGAAACAGTTTCGTACGGTCAGACCGGGGATTCTTGAAGAACTCCTCCGGTTCGTTCTGTTCGACGATTTGCCCCTGGTCCATGAAAATCACGCGGTTGGCGACCTGTCGGGCAAAGCCCATCTCGTGTGTCACGCAAAGCATGGTCATGCCCTCTTCGGCAAGCTCGATCATTGTGTCGAGCACTTCCTTGATCATCTCGGGGTCAAGCGCCGACGTCGGTTCATCGAACAGCATGATGCGAGGCCGCATGCAAAGGCTGCGGGCGATCGCCACACGCTGTTGCTGGCCGCCCGAAAGCTGACCTGGATACTTCAGAGCCTGATCGGGGATCTTCACCTTTTCAAGAAAGTGCATCGCCGTTTCCTCGGCTTCTTTCTTGGGCGTCTTGCGGACCCATAGCGGCGCGAGGGTGCAGTTTTCGAGGATTGTCAGATGCGGAAAGAGGTTGAAGTGCTGAAAGCACATGCCGACTTCCGAACGGATCTTGTCGATATTCTTGAGGTCTGACGACAACAACGTTCCATCCACGACGATCTTGCCCTGCTGGTGTTCTTCCAGCGCATTGATGCAGCGTATCAACGTCGATTTGCCTGAACCCGAAGGCCCGCAGATAACGATCCTCTCGCCCTGCTGGACGGTCAGATTGATGTCACGAAGAACGTGGAACGAGCCGTACCACTTGTTCATGTCCTCGATCGTGATTGCGACCTCGTCAGAGACCTTCATTTGTGCTTCGGCCATGCGATCCAGCCTCCCTTAACGATGCTCGGTTGCGAGACGACGCTCCAACCATTGTGAGTATTGCGAAATGCCGTAGCAGACGACAAAGAACAGAAGCGAGGCAAAGCCCAGCAGCTCCCAATAAACCCCGTTCCACTCTGTCGAGGACAGGATCGGCCCACGGATCATGCCGACGATGTCGAACATCGAAATCACGGACACCAGCGTCGTATCCTTGAACAGACCGACTGCGATGTTCACGATCCCGGGGATCGAGATCTTCAGCGCCTGAGGCAGAATAATCAGACGCATCGACTGCGCATAATCCAGTCCCAGGCTGTCTGCCGCTTCATACTGCCCCGTGGGAAGCGCGGCCAGACCACCGCGGATCACCTCGGCGATATAGGCCGACGAGAACATGGTGATCATGATCACCACGCGCAGGAACAGATCCACCGTGCTTTCGGGCGGGAAGAAATAGGCCAGCATGACAGATGCGACGAACAGGAGTGTGATCAGTGGAACACCGCGGATGAATTCGATGAAGACCACGCAGATCCACTTGATCAGTGGCATCGACGACTGCCGGCCGAGCGCGAGAATGATACCGATCGGAACCGATAGCGACACGCAGGTCACGCCCAACATCATGTTCAGCATGAAGCCGCCCATGTCGCGGCTCTGGACCGACGGAAGCAGGGCGTTGTCGCTTGCGCCTTCGGGGATGATGACACCACCGATCCACCAGATGATCATCGCTGCGATCACACCACCCAGAAAGCCCAGGGCGAAACTGTCCTTGACGTATCGGGCGTAGACGAAATAGCCGCCGACAAACCCCGCAAGTGCCACCAGCGGTGCCAGGATCGTGCCGCCCCAGATCAGCCAGTATGCGATAAAGGGGTAGAGCGCGCTGAAGATCAGCATCTTGCGGGGCAGATCGAAAAACAGGACAGGCGCGCCTGCGATTACCAGCAACAGCAGGGCAAGCGTCGGACGCCAGTATTCTTCCGAAGGATAGGCCAGGCCGAAGACCAGCTGTGGCCAGCGCTCGGCGAGGACGCCGAAGCAGGCTCCGGTCGTTCCGTCGAGGATCTCGCGGCATTCGGCGAGGCTGTCCGCATCCCAGACCCCGTTGAAGATCCATGGCAACACGCCCGCGAGCACCGAATAGATGACATAGGCGGACACGATGGTCAGGATCGCGTTGGGAACGGTTGCGAACAGGTTTTCGCGCAGCCACTTGATAATGCCTCGTTCGGTTGCCGGCGGCGCCAGCTGTGGCAGAGGCTCTTCCCGCACGAAGGCTATGGCATGTGCATGTGTATCCGACATCCTAGCGCTCCTTCAGCTTAACGGAATTGTTGTAGACGTTCATCACAGCCGAAATCACCAGCGAGATGGTCAGGTAGAACAGCATCAGCAACAGGATGCACTCGATCGCGCGCCCCGTCTGGTTCAGCGTGATGCCACCCAGCGTTGCGGTGACGTCCGCGTAGCCCACGGCGATGGCAAGGGACGAGTTCTTGGTGATGTTGAGATACTGCGAGATCAGCGGCGGAATGATGACGCGCAAGGCCTGCGGCAGCACCACCAGCGACATGATCCGGTTGGAACGCAGACCCAGAGAGGCTGCAGCCTCTGTCTGGCCTTTGGAGACCGCGAGGATGCCCGCACGCACGTTTTCGGCAATGAAGGCGCCTGTGTAGATCGACAAGGCGAACCAAAGCGCGATCAAGGGCGCACCGATCTGGATGCCCCCCTGCAGGTTGAAGCGGTTGGCCAACGGATCGGGCAGGTCCCATTGCAGGCCCAGAATGAAGCAAAGGACGGAAACGGGCACCAGCCAGATAGCCAGGTTGATCCAGAAGGTCTTGGGACGCACGCCTGTCGCTTCCTGAGTCTTGTTGGCATTGGAGATGACGAAGCGTGTGCCGATGTAGGATGCAACCAGCGCGGCCATGATGAGAAGCCAGTTCAGGCCGCTTCCCTCGGCGCCGCCGAACCCGTTGGTGAAAAACGGACTGGGGGTATAGACGCCACGGTTGGTGAAAGCGAACAGGCCCAGCAGCATGTCGCGATCCGGGTCGTCGCCCAGATAGGCGCGCGCGCCGGGCAGGACCGCCGTGACGATCGTGAAGATGATGATGATCCAGATCAGTACGGGGATATTGCGGAAGATCTCGACGTAGAAAGCCATCAGCTTGCGCACGAGCCAGTTTTTCGACAGGCGCAAGACCCCTGCAAGGACGCCGAACACCGTCGCCGTGATGCAGGCGAGAATAGCAACGAGCAGCGTATTCAAGACACCGACAACGGCAGCGCGCGCATGGCTGGACTGGCTGTCGTATTCGATCAGGCTCTGGTTGATATCATAGCCGGATGGATTGCCCAGAAAGCCGTAGCTGATGTTGAGGCCTGCCTGGCGCAGGTTCTCGATCAGGTTGCTTCCGAGGTACCAGATCGCCAGGGCGAGAAGGATCGCGGCAATGGCTTGGAATGTCAGAGATCGATAGCGCGTGTCATTGAACAGCATCGACAGACGGAATGAGCCCTTTGGCGGGTCTGAAATCGACGACATTAATATTTCCCCGTTTCTGGACGCTTATTCAATTCGGGCTGATTGTTCAGCTCTGTGCATCAGATTTTTGGTAGTCTTGTCGAAAGGGCGCGGTCGTAACCGCGCCCTTTGTTGTTTTTGACTGTCCTTAACGGAAAGGTGGCGAGTAGAGCAGACCACCGTCGGTCCACTGCGCGTTCAGACCACGGGCAAGGCCGATCGCGGTGCTTTCGCCGATGTGCTCTTCGAAGAGCTCACCGTAGTTGCCACCGACGGAAATCGCCATCATGGCCCAGTTGGGCTCGAGGCCCAGCATCGCACCCAGTTCGCCCTCGGTACCCAGCAGACGGTTGACCTCGGGGTTGTTGGTCGGTGCGGCTGCCAGCTCATCGACGTTTTCGGATGTCACGCCCAGCTCTTCAGCTGCGATCAGTGCGTTCAGTGTCCAGCGGACAATGTCGCCCCAGTCGTTGTCACCGTGACGGACCAACGGGCCCAGAGGCTCTTTGGACACGATCTCGGGCAGGATGACGTGTGCGGTCGGATCTTCGAACGCTGCACGTGTCGCAGCCAGACCGGATGCGTCAGTGGTGTAGACGTCGCAAGCACCGGCAAGATACTGTTGCTGTGCTTCTGCGTTGGTTTCGATCGGCACCGGCTCGTAGCTGATGTTGTTCACGCGGAAAAAGTCGGCGAGGTTCAGCTCGGTCGTCGTGCCGGTCTGGATGCAGACAGTCGCACCATCAAGCTCGGTTGCCGAAGATACGCCAAGGTCGCGAGGAACCATGAAGCCCTGACCGTCATAGTAGTTGATGCCGGTGAATTCGAACTTCAGGTCGACGTCGCGGCTGAAGGTCCATGTGGTGTTGCGGGCGAGCATGTCGATTTCGCCGGACGCAAGTGCGGTGAAGCGTGTCTTGCCGGTGGTGGGGACGAATTCGACAGCCATCGGATCGCCCAGAACGGCAGCTGCGACAGCCCGGCAAACGCCGACGTCGAAACCTTCCCATTCACCATCGGCATTCGGTGCGGCAAAGCCGACCAGACCGGTCGTCACGCCACAGTTCAGAACGCCACGCTCTTGTACGTCATCCAGCGTTGCAGCGGATGCCGCCGAAGCAGCAAGGCCGGCTACAGCGACTGCGCCGTAAAATGCGGTTTTTTTCATTTTTACCTCTTCCTGATTGCCACCCCGAAGGGTGATCGATTTTTTGGTCCGTCCCGATAGACGGTCATGAAAAGAAAGGGCTCCCACCCCTCCAGTGCGTCAAGAGTTTGTTTATTCGCCTCAGGAGTCAAGTCCGCTTGGTGCAAAACGGGAGGCATTTGACCGAAAAACAGGCAAACATTCCGACGTCTGCACGATTTGCAAGTCGCTTCTTAGCGCTGTGCCAGTCGGTAGAAATGTGCGGCATCGCCAAAAGCGCGGCGTTTGGCCTCGGTGCTCGCGGTCAGTTCGTCATCCTCACCCCATTGCGCGATTTGCCAGTCCTCGTCGATGCGCGACAGCCGCCAGGCCTGCTCGTGGCCGAGTGCGCCGCGGGTGACGGCAAGGGCAAGGACCAGTGAACCCGAAATGCTGACAAGGTCATGCACACCGGCCAGCGCGAATGCGTCGAAGGCATCCACTTCCTCGCGCAGACGCTGGAGCGCCCGTTCGGTCTGCGGCACATGCATCACGCCTTCCCCAACGAAAAGGCGCGCGCCCAGTGCGTTGGCCGCCCAGTCCAGCATGGGATCCCATGCCTCGGCCTGTAGCCGGATCAGTGTCTCGGGCCCCGCGGCACGGTAGCACAAGAGATCACTGTCACCGTATTCCGCCAACATCGCCACGACCTCGTCGCGTTGCACACGAACCTTGTCGATAGCCGCATTGGCCCCCCTTGTGACAGGCATGGTCATCGGGTCGATCACTTTTTCCTGCGCATCCCATTCGGCGGCAACCGCCTCGGCCATGCCGCGGGTCGGCACGATCAGGGGCGCCTTGGCGGGTGTGCGCAGGGGGCGATCATCCAGAGTGACGGAAAAACCGCCCTCTTCCGACACCACCGTCGCAGTCTTCCAGAACCGTTTGGGTTTCCAGTCGTTCATCTCTCAAGTGTCCAAAAGTCTGTCGAGGGCCGCATCGAGGGCTGTGAAATCGTCGATCATCAGGTCGGGCAACAGGGACTCGGCCGGATGATAGCCCCATGGGACACCTATCGTTCCGATACCGGCCGCCCGCGCCATATCCATGTCGAACGTCGTATCACCCACCATGACGGCACGATGTGGTCGCACAGAGGTTTCATTCAACGCCGTCAGGATCATCGAGGGGTCCGGCTTGCTGGGATGATGATCCGCGACCTGTTCGCTGTGAAAGACACCTTCCAGCCCGTGCCGTTCCAGCACCTTGTCCAGCCCGCGTCGTGATTTGCCCGTCGCAACCGCGATCAGCGTATCATCGCGGGCGCGCAACCTGTCGATCGCTTCACGCGCACCGGGAAAAAGCGGGCCGTATTCCTTGTTTTCGGCACGCAAGCCGACGTAGGCATCTTTGTAGGCTTCCACCATGCGCCCACGCCGGCGCGCGTCGGCATCCGGAGCCAGACGGCCAATCGCCTCGGCAAGAGACAGCCCGACGATCGACAGGATCGCCGCCCTCTGCGGCAAACTCAGCCCTTCCGAGGCAAAGGCCATGCCCATTGCGGCGATGATCTCGACCTGACTGTCGACGAGGGTGCCGTCGACATCGAAAATGACGAGGCGCTGATCACTCATCAGGCATATTGAACGGATCGACCGGGGCGTGGCCCGTGACCCAGCCCACGAAATCCCAGGTATGTTGCATATGGTCGGGCAGGTCCGCCGTCAGGTGCAGCGTGGCACCGGTTGCGGGATGTTCGATCGTGAGGCTGCGGGCATGCAGGTGCAGCTTGCGTCCGATCTCCGAGCCCATACCCGCACCCCAGCCATCGCCGAGGTTTTCCTGGCCTGAGCCGCCGTATTTGCCGTCACCGACGATGGGATGACCGATCTCGGCCATATGCGCGCGCAGCTGATGCGTCCGCCCCGTGATCGGCACCAGCGCGCACCACGCCGCGCGGCTGGCCAGCACATCCATCACCGCATAATCGGACGTGGCACGTTTCGCGCCCTCGACCTTGTCGATCTCGTTGGGGTGCACGCAGCGCATCTTTTCGTTCTCGCCGCCGCGCCCGTGACCCGGTGCCTTGACCAACCCGTATTTGATCGTTCCGGCACGCGGATGCGGCACACCGGCGACGGCCGCCCAATAGATCTTGCGTGTTGCGCGATGCTTGAGGTTCTCTGTCAGCTTCTTGGCCATCAGCCGTGTGCGCGCCAGCAGCAGCACGCCCGATGTGTCCTTATCGAGCCGATGCACCAGACGGGGCTTTTCGTCGTAGCCGAACATCAGCGCCTCGGACAGACCGTCCACGTGGCGCGTTGTCTTGGAGCCGCCTTGCGTCGCCAGACCGGCGGGTTTGTTGATCGCGATGATATGCTCGTCGCGGTAAATCACGCAGGACTGGATCAGCTTGGCATCCGCCTTGCTGACACCGCGCTGGGCCAGCTTGCGGGCGGCTTCTGCCTCTTCCTCGGTCGGCAGCGGGGGTATGCGGACCTTCTGGCCCTCGTCGAGGCGGGTATTCGGCTTGACCCTGCCACCGTCCACCCGCAACTCCCCCTTGCGGCACATCTTTTCGATGCGGCCTTGCGTCAGGTGCGGGAACAGGCGGCGCAGGTAGCGGTCAAGCCGCTGCTCTGCATCGTCGGGACTGACGACACGGTTCTGTACTCCGCTCATGCCGCACCCCCTTTGGCAAGCCACAGGCCCACACCGCAGGCCAGTACCGACAGGCCGACCGAGCCTATGACGTAGCCACCGGCCGCCGCGATCCGCCCCGCCTCGACCAGCCGCAAGGTGTCGAGCGAGAAGGCCGAGAACGTCGTGAACCCGCCAAGAATGCCCGTCATCACGAACGGCAGCCACGCCTGCAGGCCACGGGCCGCAAAGACGACCCAGACGATCCCGATCAGGAACGATCCGATCACATTGATGGCAAGCGTGCCCAGAGGGAAGGCCACGGCCAGCCCCACCAGATAGCGCAGCACGGCGCCCAAAGCGCCGCCCAGCGCCACAGAGATCACGGGTGTCATCATGCCGTTCCCATGCGGGTTTCGCGCCTGATCGTCAAGTCTTGCCCCGCTTGGCGCGCAGACCCGCGAAGTAGTCGACACGTTTCTTCAGCTCGCGTTCGAACCCGCGGTCCACCGGCGTGTAATAGACGCCGCGCTTCATCGTCTGAGGGAAATAGTTCTGCCCGCTGAACCCGTCTTCTGCGTCATGGTCATAGGCATAGCCCGATCCGAACCCCTGCTCTTTCATCAGTGCGGTCGGCGCGTTCAGGATATGGGCGGGCGGTGGTTCGGACCCGGTCTGTTTCGCGGCGGCCATCGCGCCTTTGTAGGCGGCATAGGCCGCGTTCGATTTCGGCGCGAGGGCGAGGTAGGTGACAGCCTGTGCAAGTGCCAGTTCGCCCTCGGGACTGCCCAGCCGCTCATAGGTTTCCCACGATTGCAGACAGACCGCCTGTGCCTGCGGATCGGCCAGCCCGATATCCTCGACCGCCATGCGGGTGATGCGACGGGCGAGGTAGCGGGGGTCTTCGCCGCCTGCCAGCATCCGTGCGAACCAGTAAAGGGCGGCATCGGGGTCGGAGCCGCGGACGGATTTGTGCAACGCGCTGATCAGGTTGTAATGCTCGTCCCCCGATTTGTCGTATTTTGCCGCCCGCTTCATCAGGCGCTTTGTCAGTGCCTCGCGGTCCAGCCTGGCATCCGTTTTCCACGCCGCGATCTGCTCGATCAGGTTGAGCAGCGCACGGCCGTCGCCATCGGCCATCTCCAACAGCGCCTCACGCGCAGAGCCGTTGAGCGGCAGGGATTTGCCCAGTTCCTTCTCGGCCCGCTGCGCCAGCAGTTCGAGGTTTTTCAGATCGAGCCGCTTGAGGATGAACACCTGCGCGCGCGACAGGACAGCGGCGTTCAGCTCGAAGCTGGGGTTCTCGGTGGTCGCACCCACAAGCAGGATCGTTCCGTCCTCCATATGGGGCAGGAACCCGTCTTGCTGGGCCTTGTTGAACCGGTGGATCTCATCGACGAACAGAAGCGTGCCCTTGCCGTTCTGGCGCCGCATCCTGGCCGCCTCGAACACCTTGCGCAGTTCGGGAACGCCGGTGAAAATCGCGCTGATCTGGACGAAATGCAGGTCGGTTTCATCCGCAAGAAGCCGCGCGATAGTCGTCTTGCCTACCCCGGGTGGCCCCCAGAAGATCAGCGACGACAGCGACCCGGATGCCAGCATCGTGCCCAGCGGCGCATCGGGGCCAAGAACCTCGTCCTGTCCAATGACCTCTGACAGTTTCTTCGGGCGCAAGCGATCCGCCAGCGGGCGCGGGCCAGCGGGTGCGGATGAAGGGGCGCTGTCGAACAGATCGGGCATGGTTTTTACAATATGTGATCGCTGAAAAAGCGAAAGCCCCGCCGGTGGGCAGGGCTTTGCGAAATCGGGCGGCGAAGATCCTAGTCTTCTGCGTTCTCGTATTCTTCCAGACGGGCCTTGTCGGCAGCGCCCTTGGCATCGACATCGCGGTCGACGAATTCGATCACGGCCATCGGGGCCATATCGCCGTAGCGGAAGCCGGCCTTCATGATGCGGATGTAGCCGCCCTGACGTTCGGCGTAGCGCGGGCCGATCACGTCGAAGAGCTTGGCGACGTGCATGTCCTGCTTGAGCTGTGCATTCGCCTGACGGCGGGCGTGCAGATCGCCGCGCTTGGCAAGCGTGACCAGCTTTTCGACGACGCGGCGCAGTTCTTTGGCCTTCGGCAGTGTTGTCTTGATCTGCTCATGTTCGATGAGCGAGCCGGCCATGTTCGCAAACAGCGCCTTGCGGTGCTCGTGGGTGCGGTTCAGGCGGCGGTAACCTCTTGCGTGACGCATGTGATAGTCTCCATTTTGTTTTAGGATGGGCCGATGCGATGCGTGTCGCTGGCTCCGTTTGTGGGGCGGGATTGCCCATGTGTTCCCCGGCAGCCCGGGCATTTGGTGGGTGGGCGTTGCCGCCCACCCGAAACTCTTAGAACTGGTCTTCGAACTTCTTGGCCAGATCTTCGATGTTATCCGGTGGCCAGTCCTCGACGTCCATGCCGAGGTGCAGCCCCATGCCCGACAACACTTCCTTGATCTCGTTCAGCGACTTGCGGCCGAAGTTCGGGGTGCGCAGCATCTCGGCTTCGGTTTTCTGGATAAGATCGCCGATGTAAACGATGTTGTCGTTCTTGAGGCAGTTCGCCGAACGGACGGACAGTTCCAGCTCGTCCACTTTCTTGAGCAGAAGCGGGTTGAATTCCAGCCCGTCATCATCGGAACCGGCTTGCGCCGATTCAGGCTCGTCGAAGTTGACGAAGATCGACAACTGGTCCTGCAGGATGCGGGCGGCATAGGCCACCGCGTCATCAGGGGTCAGCGACCCATCGGTTTCGACCTTCATGGTCAGCTTGTCGTAATCCAGCACCTGACCTTCACGGGTCGGCTGCACGTCATAGCTGACTTTCTTGACGGGCGAGTAGATCGCGTCGATCGACATCATGCCGATGGGTGCATCTTCCGGCTTGTTCTTGTCGGCCGAAACATAGCCCTTACCGGTGTTGACGGTCAGTTCCATGTAAAGGTCGGCACCATCATCGAGGTGGCACAGGACGTGATCCTTGTTCAGGATCTCGATGCCTGCGGTTTCCGAGATATCCGCTGCGGTGACAACGCCGGGGCCCTTTGCCTGGACCGACAGACGCTTGGGGCCTTCGACTTCCATCCGGATGGCCACGCCCTTGAGGTTGAGGACGATGTCGGTGACATCTTCACGCACACCGGGGACAGACGAGAATTCGTGCAGAACGTTGTCGATCTGAACGGCCGTGATCGCGGCGCCTTGCAGCGACGACATCAGGATACGGCGAAGCGCATTGCCCAGCGTCAGGCCGAAGCCACGCTCGAGCGGTTCGGCAACCACGGTCGCCTGACGCGCCGGATCATTGCCCGGCTTGACTTCCAGTTGAGTTGGTTTGATCAACTCTGCCCAGTTCTTGTGGATCATGTGTCCCTCCATACTTGTCGGCCTTCATGATCGAAAAGGCAGACGCCCGAGGTTGAAATGACGGATTGGGGCCGTGCGGACATGCACGACCCCAAGGCGTTGGAAATGGTCTTAGACGCGGCGGCGCTTGGGTGGACGGCAGCCGTTGTGGGCCATCGGGGTCACGTCGCGGATCGAGGTGATGTTGAAGCCCGCTGCGGCCAGTGCGCGCAATGCGCTTTCACGACCGGACCCGGGGCCTTGCACTTCGACCTCGAGCGTTTTCACACCGTGATCCTGTGCCTTGCGGCCGGCATCTTCGGCAGCCATCTGGGCTGCGTATGGTGTGGACTTGCGTGAACCCTTGAAGCCCATCGTGCCGGCGGACGACCACGAAATGGCGTTGCCCTGCACGTCGGAAATGAGGATCTTGGTATTGTTGAAAGAAGAATTCACATGCGCCACGCCTGCGGCGATGTTCTTGGAGACCTTCTTCTTGGTGCGTCTTGTATCACGTGCCATTGATCGAGCCCTCCCTTATTTCTTCTTGCCGGCAATGGCCTTTGCGGGGCCTTTGCGCGTGCGTGCGTTTGTCGAGGTGCGCTGACCGCGAACCGGCAGGTTGCGGCGGTGACGCAGGCCACGGTAGCAGCCGAGGTCCATCAGACGCTTGATGTTCATCTGCGTCTCGCGGCGCAGGTCACCTTCGACGGACAGGTTGGCATCGATGTATTCACGGATCGACAGCACTTCGGTGTCCGAAAGCTCGTTCACGCGACGCGATGTGTCGATGTTGGTTGCTGCGCAGATTTCGACCGCTTTCGCGTTGCCGATACCGGTGATGTAGGTGAGGGCGATGGGAACCCGCTTTGCAGTCGGGATGTTGACGCCGGCGATACGTGCCACGTGTGCAATTCCTTTTCGTTGCGGGTCCGTCATTCCAGACCCTTTTTTCACAACCGAAGCCCGGAGCGATCTGCCGCCGGGCTTAGCTATCTAGAGGTGGTCGTTGGCATGCGGGAGCGACCCTTGCCAATCATTGATTCCCTTGCGGGATGGCGCTGTTTAGGGGGGGATGACGGGGGCGTCAACCCATTGGTCATACCCACCCGATCTTTCCCGTGACTGGCCGTGCGAACTAGGCCATCGCCGCCGAAATGCTCGCTGCGACCTCGTCCATGCTGGCGAGGCCGTCCACGGATTTCAGGTCGCCCTTGGCATAGTAGTAGCCGATCAGCGGGCTGGTCTGTTTGTAGTAGGCCATCAGCCGGGTCTTGAGGCTTTCCTCGTTATCGTCGGCGCGGGCGGGTTCGCCCGCGGCTTCGGCTTCGCGGGCACGGCCCACAATGCGTTCGACCAGCACATCATCGTTGACCTGCAACTCGATCACGACATCGAGCGGCTGATCAAGCTCTGCCAGAAGGCCATCAAGGGCATCCGCCTGTGCCAGCGTGCGTGGAAAGCCGTCGAAGACAAAGCCGCCATGGTCCCCGGCCGTCTCCAGCTGTTCGCGGATCAGACCGATGACGATTTCGTCGGTGACCAGATCGCCGCGGTCCATGACCTCGGCCACCCGTTTGCCCATCTCGGTTCCGCTGGTCCGCGCTGCGCGCAGCATGTCGCCGGTGCTGAGCTGCACCATGTTGCGTTTCTCCACAAGCCGTTTCGCCTGTGTCCCCTTCCCCGCCCCCGGGGGTCCAAGCAGAATGATATTCATCGCCGCGCAGGCCCTTTTCTCTTGTTTGCGTTACGCTTGCCACGCAATTGAGACTTCTCAATCAGGCCTTCGTATTGATGTGCCACCAGATGAGACTGGATTTGCTGGATTGTGTCCATACCCACCGAGACAATAATCAGGATCGATGTGCCGCCGAAATAGAACGGGATCGCCAGCTCGGCGCGGATAACCTCGGGCAGCAGCGCCACGAGCGCCAGGTAGCCAGACCCCAGAACGAGGACGCGGGTCACCACGTAATCGAGGTATTCTTCGGTTTTCTTGCCGGGGCGGATGCCCGGAATGAAACCGTTCTGGTTCTTGAGATTCTCGGCCACGTCCTCGGTCTTGAAGGCGACCTCACGGGTGTAGAAATACGTGAAGAAGATGATCATCCCGCCGAAGAACACCAGGTAGAGCGGCTGGCCCGGACCGAAGAGCGCCAGCACGGTCGACATGAACGGCCCCGCCGAGCCACCGCTGAAAGTGCTGATCGTCGTCGGCAAGAGCAGCAGCGCCGAGGCGAAGATCGCCGGGATGACGCCCGCGGGATTGACCTTGACCGGCAGGTGGCTGGTCGATCCGTCATAAACCTTCATGCCGCGTTGCTGGCGTGGATACTGGATATGGATCTTGCGCAGGCTGCGTTCCATGAAGACCACGAAGGTCAGGACCACGGCCAGCATCACGATAATGCCGACGATCACCAGCGGGCTGATCGCGCCCGACCTGCCCTGGCTGAGGAATTGGGCCAGCGCTGCGGGGATCTCGGCGATGATGCCGACGAAGATGATCAGCGAGATACCATTGCCGATCCCGCGTGCCGTGATCTGTTCACCCAGCCACATCAGGAACATGGTGCCGCCGACAATCGTGATGACTGTCGAGGCCTGAAAGAAGAGGCCCGGATTGGCCGCGAGACCGCCCGCTTCGAGACTGACGGCAAGGCCGTAGGCCTGCGCCGTCGCAAGAAGCACGGTGCCATAGCGGGTATACTGGTTGAGTTTGCGGCGCCCCTGCTCGCCCTCTTTCTTGAGCTGCTTGAGCGGCTCCCACATGGAGCCCAGAAGCTGCATCACGATCGAGGCCGAGATGTAGGGCATGATGCCCAGCGTGAAGATCGCCATCCGGCTGAGCGCACCGCCGGTGAACATCGACAGGATGCCGCCGATGCCGGACTGCGCTTCGTCCATGAATTGCTGCAGCGCGGTGGCGTCGATACCGGGCACGGGAATGAATGTGCCGAGGCGGTAGACGATGAGCAAACCAAGGGTGAACAAGATGCGCTGGCGCAGTTCCGTTGCCTTGCCAAAGGCGGACCAACTTACGTTGGCGGCCATCTGCTCTGCTGCTGAAGCCATAGGGGTCTCTTTCATAGCTACGCCGCTGAACCGTTTCCCGGTCAGCGGCGTAAGGGAAATCAGGGAGATATGTAAGCGACGGGTCCGCCGCTCACAAGGTCTTACTCAGCCGCTGCCGCTGTTGTGACGGTCAGTGAACCGCCAGCCTTTTCGACCGCTTCGACAGCCCCTTTGGAGGCGCCGGTCACGCTGATGTTGGCCTTGGTGTTGAAGTCGCCCTTGGCCAGCACGCGGACGCCGTCCTTCTTGCGACGGACCAGACCGGAGGCGACGAGTGCGTCCTCGGTGATCTCGGCCTTGGCGTCGAGCTTTTTCTCGTCGATGAATTTCTGGATAAGCCCCAGATTCACAACGGCAAAAGTCTTGCGGTTCGGCTTGTTGAAGCCACGCTTCGGCAGACGCTGGTAGAGTGGCATCTGGCCGCCCTCGTAACCCTTGATCGCCACGCCCGAACGGGACTTCTGACCCTTGATACCACGGCCACCGGTCTTGCCCTTGCCGGAACCCGGACCACGGCCAACACGCTTTTTGCGGGTGGTTGCACCTTCGTTGTCGTGCAGTTCATTCAGTTTCATGTCGCTTCTCCTTATGCCGGAATTGGCCCCCAGCGACGGGAGCGGCCAAACACGGCGTTTACATCTGAGTCGGGGCGGATGCCTGCCGACCCGGCGCGTATAGACGGATGCGCGGGGCGGATCAAGTAGCCGGGTGCAACGTCCCCGGGGGTGGGGCGGCGCGGACGGCAAGACAGGGCCGGTTTCGTGGTTAACACCAAGGATAACAGGGGGTCTGCGCTGTCTGCATCGCGTCGGCAATGCGTCGGCAAAACGTATGGCAAAGGGCGGCGTTCCGCGGGGTTAACAAGGCGTGCGGTCGCAAGGGTTAATTCGCGGTTAACGGCCTTGGGGCGGAGGCGTGCTACGCAGCGCGCTTGATCGACCGCGT
>JGI12048J13642_10020261_pt1 | contig 16961 bp, 7 predicted proteins | sample ElkSlonscriptome_16_FD_13642 | JGI IMG/M metagenome (IMG submission 13642)
CACTCGATCACTCCCCGAGAAAGGCAATGCTGTTTGCGCTCGCCTTCCCCGGACTGGGTCAGGCCTACAATAAAAAGTATTGGAAAATGCCCATTGTTTATGGTGCGTTTGGCGGGGTGGGATATTGGATCTACTACAACACCAATATGTACAGGGAATACCTCGACCTCTACAAAACAGATGAAGACAGGTACGAGCCATATGTGGAATTTTCGCGCCGTCAGCTCGAACTGAGCTACATTACCCTGGTCGGCGTATATGCCCTCCAGGTGGTGGATGCCTATGTCGATGCCCACCTGTTCTACTGGGACATGAGCCCCGACCTGTCCCTGCGTGTGGAACCTTCCTTCGAACCCACACTATTCCCCGAAGGGATGCCCGCCAACAATTATGGATTTAAATTCAAACTAACGTTTTAAGTAGAGATGAGAATGAGGCGATATTTACTGCTGCCAGTGCTTGGTGTATGTATGCTGAATGTTACGGTCATGGCGCAGAACCGGGATTCAATGTTTAATGAAGAGGTGTATGAACTCCGACTGGAGCAGAATATCGACAGCCTCCTGAATGTATATTACATCAACCAGTCCCTGGAGAACATGGTCGATGATGCAGCTTTCAATACGTCTGACAGTGTGGTGCCTGACTTTCCCGATTCAGTCTATATTGAACGCCTGGGCAACATCCCTTCGGTCATCGACCTCTCCTACAACCGGCTGGTCAAGAACTACATCAATGTATACACGAAAAAGCGAAGGGACCAGGTAAGATACATGCTGGCCATGTCGGATTTCTATTTCCCCATGTTCGAGGAGATATTCGACCTCTACGAAGTCCCGTATGAACTGAAATACCTGGCCATCATCGAGTCAGCACTCAATCCACGGGCTGTCTCCCGCGCCGGTGCCGTGGGAACCTGGCAGTTCATGTATGGAACAGCAAGGATGTACGGACTCCGCATCAACTCACTGGTGGACGAACGCCGGGACCCGCTGAAATCCACCCACGCCGCGGCAAAATTTCTGAAAAATCTCTACTCGATCTATGGTGACTGGACCCTGGCGCTGGCAGCCTATAACTGCGGACCCGGGAATGTGAATAAGGCGATCAGGCGATCTGGCGGAAAACGCGATTTCTGGGAGATCTACTACTACCTGCCGCGTGAAACCAGGGGATATGTGCCTGCTTTTATCGCTGCAGCATATTCAATGACCTACTACCATGAACACAATCTCAGTAAGGAAGTACGCGAGATAGAGCTCCACACCGATACCATTGCCATTAATGAAAAACTGCACCTGATGCAGGTGTCAGAGGTGCTGAATATCCCGGTGAAACAGCTTCGTGATCTGAATCCGCAGTACCGGTACGACATCGTTCCCGCTACGCGGAAAGAAACGTATAGCCTGGCCATCCCGGTGAAAAATGTCAGCGCCTTCATCGACCTGCAGGATTCCATTATGGCTTACAAAGACTCCGTCTATTTTAACAAGGAGAAGATGATCACCTCCCCAAGCAGCGTGAACTCAAGGTACCAGGTGGACCTCCCGGCGGATAAATATGACAAGCTTTACTATACTGTGAAATCGGGTGACAACGTGGGTTTTATTGCCGACTGGTACGACGTGCGGACCTCCGACCTGCGCTATTGGAACAACATCAGGCGAAACCTGATCCGCAGTGGTCAGAGACTGACGATCTATAAACCCAAGGGGAAATCTGCCCGTTACAAGGAACTGGACAACATGACATTTGCACAGAAACAGCAGTTTGCCGGTCGAGCCGTTCCCCAGTCCCAGGCATCTTCCTCATCCACGACCGATTCGGGGAGCACTTCGGGAAGTGACGAAGACGGCGATTTCGTCTACTACACCGTCCGGTCGGGCGACACCCTCTGGGACATCGCACAAAAATACCCCGGCGTAAGCGATACCGATATCTCCCGCTGGAACGATCTCTCCAACAGCAACCGGATCAAGCCGGGACAGAAGATACGGATCCTGAAACAGTAGCAGTAGAGAGGAGAGTTAAAAGAGGGTAATCCGCAGAGGATTTAACCGCAGAGTAGCACAGAGTAGCGCAGAGTTTATATTGTATGGCGTGCTAGTGTAAAAAGTGCTATAAAAACACTCTGTGAAACTCTGTGCTACTCTGCGGTTCAACCTTGACGCCCTCTGCGGTTCAACCTTGACGCCCTCTGCGGTTCAACCTTGACGCCCTCTGCGGTTCAACCTTGACGCCCTCTGCGGTTCAACCTTGACGCCCTCTGCGGTTACCCCTCGGGTCAGCGGCAGCGAACCCCTAACCAGAAATGCTTATATTTAGCCTATGGATAATATGGTCATGTAAATGAAACCGCTCCGGATCCTTATATTTTTCCTTGCCGTGTTCGGACTCCTGCTGGGGATGTCTGTGATCTTCCCGAAGGAGGGCATCAGTCTGGGTGGGGAGATGAAGCTCCGGTTTGCCTCATCTTCAGCCCTGTTTGCCAGGGACTCGGCAGCATCGGTGTATACCGACAGCATCATTGAGCATGCCATGGTGACCGATGACCCGGAATCGGGGATGATCGACACCTCCTTTGTTCATATCGACACGGTTCCGAATATCAACCTCGACTCCATCATACAGGCCCGGATCGACAGTCTGCGTAAAACCGTCTACCCCCTCGAAATTCCAAAAGGAGCCGGCAAAAGACTGAACACCTTCTTTGCTGCCGCCGAATCATCAGTTGACCATGAGGAGGTGATCCGCATCCTCCACTACGGAGATTCACAAATTGAGAACGACAGGATGACCTCCCTGCTGCGATACCGGTTTCAGAAGGTATTTGGAGGTTCCGGATGCGGCATGGTCCCGGCAATCCCTCTCTATTTTGGAAACCCGGCATTCAGGGAGAAATACGAAGGCGAGTGGATCCGGTATACCGGCTTCGGGAAACGTGACTCCACGATCGACCACAATTGCTACGGTCTGCTTACATGCTTCACTGCTGTCCCTTCAGCGAAAGAGGGCCCACTTCCGGCCGTTGAGTTTGAGTTCCTTCCCGGTCGCCGTGCTTCCAGGTTCAAAGAGCTGAATATTTTCCTGCATGCATACGTCGACAGCGGGATGGTGATCGCACATTTCAATGATACAATCACGGATACCATTGCGACCCTGAAGGACGGCTACAACCATATTAAAAGACACCTGGATTTCCGTGCCGAGAAGGTGAAACTCGAATTCGATCTCGCCGAAGGCGGAAGGGTCTATGGAATCAGCTTCGATCCGGTTGCCGGGGTGCAGGTGGACAATATTGCCATGCGCGGAAGTTCCGGTCTTGAATTCAGTCGTACCGACCGGACCGTGTTGGATACGATGCTTCATGCGGTGAATCCCGGACTTATCATCATGCAATTCGGGGGAAACGTGGTCCCCTATATGACCAACGCTGCCTTTTACAAAGGCACCTTTAAAAGGGAATTGAAAATACTGAGAATCATCTCTCCCGGAACGCCCATTATCGTGATCGGTCCGTCCGACATGTCCACAAAAGAAGACGGTCTGCTCACCACCTACAGCACCCTGGAGCCTGTGCGGAACGCCCTCCGCGAGGCAGCACTTGAGACAGGGTGCACTTTTTGGGATATGTATGCAGCGATGGGCGGACGAAACTCGATCCAGGATTTCGTGGCCGCCGATCCACCCCTCGCCACCTCAGATTACATCCATTTCACCCCCCGGGGCGCCAACCTCCTGGCCGGCATGTTCTTCGACGCTGTGATGCTGGAATACGGGAAATACCGGAGCCAGTAGCCAGTCGGCAGTCGGCAGTCGGCAGTCACCAGTCCCCAGTCTCCAGTCCTGTGGTTCGTGTGAAAGAATGATCCCGGAGGGATCACATCACGTAGCCCTGTATCGCAGATGCAGGGTATAAATGCGCCATAGGGTCCCCGATCCCTGCGGGATCGCATCAAAGATCAGGTTGTACATATCTTACTTTCTAATTTACAGATAACCAACTACCGACTGCGAACTGCCGACTGAACTGCGAACTGGCGACTGGCGACTGGCGACTGCAGACTGTACCCAAATTCTCCTATCTTTACATTCATGCCCTGGCTTAGCGATATATTCCTCTTTAACCCGGAGAAGCCGCTCATCTTTACGCAGCTCTATTTCTGGATATTTTACGGGGTGGTGCTGCTGGTCTATTCCATTATCTATAAAGACCGGGCCATGCGCAATGCATTCCTGTTCCTGGTCAGCCTGTTTTTTTACTGGAAGACATCCGGACTCTTTTTCCTGATCCTGGTCTTCTCCACCTTCGCCAACTATTATATCGGCAACTGGATCCATCGCAGCAACCGTAAATCCAGCAGGAAGATCGGTGTTGCGCTCAGCGTCTTCATCAACCTTTTCATGCTCTCCTATTTCAAGTACGCCTACCTCTTCGTCGGCTCGGTCAATTCCCTGTTCAATACCGACATCAAGGTGGTCAACCACCTGGCGCTCTGGTCCAACAATCTTACCGGGACCCACTTCGATGTCTCCGTGATCCTTTTGCCGGTAGGGATCTCCTTTTTTACCTTCCAGATCATGTCATATGTCATCGATCTCTACAGGCGAAAAGTAGATCCCGTAAAAAACGTTATGGATTTCGGGTTCTATGTCTCCTTCTTTCCGCAGCTTGTGGCCGGACCCATCGTACGGGCATCTGAATTCGTTCCCCAGATCTATAAACGGTACAGTCTGTCTAAAGAAGAATTTGGCTATGCCATATTCATCATTATGAAGGGGCTCTTCAAAAAGATCTTCATTGGTGACTACATCGCGGTGAATTTCATCGACCGCATCTTTGCCAACCCGGGAGGTTTTTCCGGGTTTGAAAACCTCATGGCACTTTACGGTTATTCCCTGCAGGTGTATGTCGATTTCTCAGGCTATACCGATATCGCCATCGGGGTGGCACTCTTGATGGGTTTCAGGTTGCCAAGGAATTTTAATTCCCCCTACAAGGCCACCAATGTCGGAAACTTCTGGAAGCGATGGCACATCTCACTATCCACCTGGCTCAAGGATTACCTCTATATACCACTTGGCGGAAACCGGAAGGGGAGGATCATGACAGATGTGAACCTGATGATCACGATGCTGCTGGGCGGACTCTGGCACGGGGCCAGCTGGCAGTTCATGATCTGGGGCGGGATCAACGGGCTCGGACTCGTGGTATACAAAATGTGGAAAAAGATCAGTCCGTATGAACACAGTAACCACTGGGCGGTCAGACTCTGGAAGATCTTTATCACCTTCCAGTTCATCACCTTCACACGGATCTGGTTCCGCGCCGATTCCATGGAGCATGCCAACGAGCTGATCCGACAGGTCGCCACATCATTCAATGCCTCCATCATTCCAGAGGTGCTCGCCTCTTACAAATGGGTGTTCCTGGTGATGCTGCTGGGATACATCACCCACTGGGTATCAAATAAATGGAAGCTTGCATTGCTGAACTGGTACATCAAAACCCCCGTATGGGCCAAAGTCCTCATCGCCATCGTTGTCGTCTTCGTCATCTACCAATCCTGGTCGGCCGACCTGCAACCATTCATCTATTTCCAGTTTTAACTATTGAAAGGTTTGGTTTTCCGCTATTTGCTTAAGCAACCCAGGAAATAGGATCGATGCTTGATTACTATTTCCACCCTATGATGCAGCTCCACCTGGTTTAATCAATGTGAACCTATGCCCGTGAATCGGAATTTTTTGTATTTTCACAAAGTCAATGTGCCAGCAATAAACCACCACCAAACAGGAGCATGGTATTTTCCTCGATCGTATTCCTACTGTATTTCCTGCCACTATTTCTGCTGATCTATTTTTTATCTCCTTCAAAGCTGCGGAACTACGTATTGCTTGTCTTCAGCATTGTATTCTATGCCTGGGGTGCACCCCAGTTTGTTTTTATACTGATTGGTTCTTCACTTTTAACATATTACATTGTAAAATTGATGCACAGGTCCGGGTACAGGAAAAGGAAGCTCCTGCTCCTTGTGGCGCTGTCATTGAATGTAGGTATGCTTATCTATTTTAAGTATGCCAATTTTTTCATGGAGAATTTTAACTCGCTGTTGCAATCACTGGGCTTCTCTGATCTCAGGTGGACAGCCATTGCATTGCCTATTGGCATCTCTTTTTATACTTTTCAGAGTCTGTCATACTGTGTGGATGTCTATCGTGGTGTAAGTAAGCCTCTGATAAACCCAACCAATTTTCTGCTGTATATTGTCATGTTTCCACAGCTGATTGCAGGTCCTATCGTCAGGTTCAATACTGTTTCTGACCAGATTACCAAACGATTTTCCAACGGAGAGGACCGTATGCTCGGATTTTACCGGTTCACCATCGGACTTGCAAAAAAGGTATTGATTGCCAACGTGATGGGAAAATATGCCGATTTTTATTTTGGTTCCGAACTTCTTCAGCTGAGCTCAACGGAAGCATGGCTTGGACTCCTTGCATATACTTTTCAGATATACTTCGATTTTTCGGGATACTCAGACATGGCCATCGGCATCGGAAGGATGATCGGGTTTTCCTTTCCGGAAAATTTCAATAACCCTTACGTTTCCAGAAGCATTACCGAATTCTGGAGGAGGTGGCACATGACGCTGAGTGCCTGGATGCGTGATTATCTTTACATTCCATTGGGAGGAAACCGTGTAGACACAAAGCTGCGCCTCTTTCTGAATCTATGGATTGTCTTTCTTATCTCAGGATTGTGGCATGGGGCATCATGGAATTTTGTCCTCTGGGGAGCATATCATGGACTCTTTCTTATCCTGGACCGAATTTTCCTTCAAAAAATGCTTCAGCGGACCGGCAGGGTTGTTTCCACCCTCTTGACCTTCTTCATTGCAATTCTGGGTTGGGTGGTCTTCCGGCTACAGACCTTTGGTGAAGCTAAGGTCTATTATAAAAGGTTGTTTGCATTCGATTTTCGTCCGGTGGAGCTGCATAGCAGACTGGACCTGGTGATCATAATGGTCATTGCCATCCTGTTCTCATTCATTACACTGACCCGCTGTGGCAAAAAACTCGAAAGGTTGGTTTTCTTCGAGGAGTATACCCCGAAAAGATATATCGCTATGGGTGTTGTCACGATTCTGCTTTTTCTCTTGTCGGTGGCATCAGTTACAGCAACTGGTTTTAACCCCTTCATCTATTTCAGGTTCTGATGGAAAAGTCATTAAAAATAGCATCATGGGTGCTGATCGCACTGCTCCTGCTGCCGATGATTCAACATGTCACCCATCTGCTGCCTGAGAGAAAACTTAAAGGGGCGGTGACCCTGGCCACAGTACCAGGATATTCCACAGAACATTGGCTGAATGGCACTTTCCAGGATTCCGTGGAGCGTGCCTTCAATGACCGGTTTGGATTTCGGAACATGTTTATCCGGATCAACAACCAGGTGGCATACAGCCTTTACCGCAAGGCACTGGCCAATGGCGTAATTATCGGGAAAGACAACTATTTGTATGAAATAGGCTATATCTGGTCTCAGAATGGGGACAATTATATAGGTGACTCGACAATCCGTGCCCGGGCAGAACAAATCAAGGAGCTGCAGGAATATTTTGAGCAGCAGGGGAAACATTTTGTTGTCATTTTTGCAGCGGGCAAGGGAAGTTTCTATCCCGAATACATTCCAGACCGCTTTGCGAAGAGTACTGATCCGGCGATAAGCAGCAAATCGACGAACCTCGATGAATATGCAAATAATTTTGATCATATCGGGGTCAACTACATCAATTTCAACAAGTGGTTTCTCGAAATGAAGGACACGTCGGAATATTCCCTGTTTCCGCGAACAGGAACACACTGGAGCTACTATGGAATGGTGCTGGTCATTGATTCGCTGCACAATTATATTGGTGATGTAACCGGTCGGGAATTGCCTCCCATCGAAATTGGAGAGATCGAACTCAGCAGGGATTACAAGGCCAGTGACAGTGATATCGAACTCAGCATGAATATTCTGTTTCGTGTCAATAGGGATATGCTGGCCTATCCGAAAATCAGGATGGTTGAAACGGATATTGATAAGCTCAGGGGTATTGTAATTGCCGATTCTTTTTACTGGGGATTGCACAACCTGGGATTCAGCAGCCATGTCTTCGACAAGGGCGAATTCTGGTTTTACAACAGGCTGGCCTATTCCAGGAGTTTTGACGGAAGGGCATCTCTCGACACACTGAACCGGAGAGAGCGGCTTGAGAATGCAGATGTGATCATTCTGATGGCTACGGAAGCAACCTTGCCGAAATTTCCTTACGGAATCGAGAATGTTTTGAAATAATGCAGGATCCGGCAGATCACTCCGATTCTAATGCGTCCGCTTCATTTCCACCTATTGCCTCCCAGTTTTCCAGGTCATATACGTTATCTGTCACCTCGAACCAGTGTTTTATTTCATATTGTGACCTGGTTTTCAAATCATTGTGCCAGGTGGTAAAAAAGGTGGGCAAAGTCCTGGAGACAGAATCGGCTTTGGTGGGATCATGCTCATCAAATGCGATCGCACTCACATCTGCAATGTTCATCAGTCGCCAATCTTCTCGCATAGGAAAATCATTGTTAAAATCCTTCACCATCAACAAAGAGTTCAGATGGAGAAACCGCTCCAGTGAGATCTTTTCCTCCTCCGTCCACTCAATAGGAGCGGTGGTTGTGATCTCTCCGTCGTAATGCCACCAGCTGGGACCATGATCAGATACCAGGATGATTTTGGTGTTGTCGTATACTCCGTTCTCCTTCATCCAGTCGATCCATTCAGCAAAGGTATAGGTAAAGGCACGCTGACATTCATACGGGGTCACGTCCCTGACAAATTCATCCTGTTCGTTGATCATGCTCCAGGGATTATGGGTATATAGAGAGTGTATGTAAATGAAATTGGGACGCTTGTTCCTTGTGTTGGAAATCAGGGGCAGCGCCCGCACAAAATTATACTCGTTGAGTTCACTCTGATTCAGGTTAGATCTTTCCCTGACGACCCATTTGGTATCATTATATATGCCGGGTTTTATAAATAGGGGTACACTTGAGAACAGGGCGTTTTCCCATAATCTTGTGTACCAGAATTCTTCGGTTTTTCCCAACCCCAGCTTCTTCGACCACGAGTCGTGCCACGCTGGAATGTAGTTGTCAAATTTGTTTTCATCGATCCTCGAATAGCGAAGGATCGTGGATGTGAAATCGAACCCGTCCTGCTTGATTTTACCATAAAATGTCTCAGTGGCATCCGTCACTTTTTCTATAATGGTCTTCTGTTCATCCCTGTTCATTGCCGCAATTGAGTAATCATAACCGCACATGATTGAAGGGACCGAGGCATAGGTATAATTGGCCATCGCCAGGGTATTCGGATAATAGGTAAATCCTGAAAAGGTCTCCCGCAGTGAGGAATCCTCTTTGACAAGGTCATGCATGTACCATCCCTGGGCACCGTCGATGACAAAAATGATGATATTTTCCCCGTCAGCAGAGAACGGGATGCTACCCTCGTCATTCTCCTTGTTTTCATTCTCAATGATCTCCTTTGAAAAGAAAGCGTCGGTATCGATCGCAAGGAAAAGACTACGGCCGACAAGCAGGAGGTTCAAAAGAATCAGCCCGGTCAGAACCAGCCTTGCTGACCGCCCTTGCAGCAACCGGATCATACTGAATACAATCGCGGAGAGAAATATGACCTCCAGGATATAGAAGAACCACTCCCTGGCCATGTTCTCTGCATTGGAAAGGAAATAGACCTGCAACGTCCCTACATCGAACGGGATGACAGAACTGTAAAGAAAGAAAATGACTGCACTGGCAAGGATTGCTTTCAGGTAAAGATGTTTATACATTCCCGGAATCAGCGCGTATAGGAGCAGCATAACCCCACCTGAAATAATGAACAGATGAAAATTATGTGTGATAAAGTTGATGGCGGGGAAATTGAAATTATCCGGGTACGATGAATAGACGATCATCGGGTTCCAAAAAAACAGGAGCCCGCAGATGTAAAGCACTGCCATGGAAAGCAATAACCAGTGAAGTTCAGGAGGCGGAGATTTTTTTATGTATCCGCTCAACAGGTAAAAGGGAAAAGTGAGCATTGAAATCAGTATTCCTGCGCCTGAAATTGCCATCCATGGTGCTGATTCAACACTGATATCCAGGTGAAGCAGATGAAGGGAGATTCCATCGCTGCTGATGACTGCGAACAGGTTGACCAATTGCAGTATATGCAGCACTGCAATGAATGCTGAAGTCAGGTGATAGAGGATCGGTCTCGATTTTTCGCTGGTCCTTGCAAATCTCACCAGGCTGATTACCTGCAGGGATATTGCCAGGATAACAGCAATCACCAGCAGGGCGTCATTCTCTTCTGTGAAGTAGTATTTGGCAGCGAGGAAGAAATAGATCGCTGTAAACAGCAGCAGGATATGAAATTCCGGCTTTATCGGAATCCTGGCTGTTACGGGCCGGAGCATGAGAAAAGTTGCATAGCCCAATGCAGCCAGGCCGGTGAGAAGAAGGCTTACAAAGGGTGCGGTAATCAGCCGCAGGGCAATGTCACTGAAATCATACCTGATGCCCCAATTGATCTGAGACGCCACAAAAATCAGGAGGATTACAAGGAAAACTATCTTCAGACCCGGCAACATAGACCTGAACTGTTTTCGATAGGATCGCAGGATATCCCCGACCCGTGGTGGTGAGGTCACCATCCCGGGCTTCAGTCTGTATAAACTGAATTTCCTGAAAAAGCTCTCGCCACCCATTTTCCGGAACACTTCCGGATTCGTGATGAAGAGCCTGAAGAAGCTGAATACATTGTTCATCGTCCAGTATAAAACCAGGCCCGACGGGAAATTGTACAATAGCACCAGGAAGACTCCTGCAACCACAACCATTTGCCTGCGTTCGGATTTGTCGCCATAACGGGTATAGAAATATGCTGTGACGAGATTCACCAGCGTCATAAAGACCGGCAGAAAATGTACCTGCCCCAGCAAGCTGTCTGGTCTGCTCAGGTCATCGATGAACAGGAATCCCTGGCCGGTAAGCGGTTCATAGTTCTCAAGGAATCGGTAAGCGGCAATAAAGAATGGGATCTGCAGCAGCAGCGTAAGAATCGGTACCAGAGATCTGAAAGAGTTGTAATTATGCTGGCGGTGGACCGTTCGTATATAATAATACCGTTCCTGTCCCCTGTAGCATCTTTTGATCTCATCTAACAGGGGTTTCATTTTACGCTTTACTGCGTCATCACGCTTTTTGGACCTTTCAATCAGCACAAAGATGGGCAGCAACAAAAGGGAGACAGCAAGGCTGAGCAGGATAATTGCCAACCCGTAATTGTTGGTCAGACGGTAGCCCAGCAGGAACAGGTGCTCAATGAGATAGTCGAATGGTGCGAGTATGTGATTCAGAAGGTCCATTGTCTTAATCAACGATTTTCCAGTTATTCAGGTCATACATATTGCCGGTCACCTCAAATTGCTTTATAATACGCAATTGATTCCTCTCCCACAGCTTTCTTTCCCACAGAACCGTCGATGAAGGAAGGGTCCTGTCAACAGACAGTTCTGCTTTCGTCGGATCATCCTCACCGAAGATGATCGAACTGATATCAGCATTGCTCATAAAACGCCAGTCCTCTTCAAGTTCGCCCGTATTTTCGAAATCTTTCACCATTAAAAGTGAAAATAACCCCATGGCATGCTCATTGATCTTCTTTACCTCGGTATTTGGCGTAATGGGAATGTCTGTGTCCACATCATCCTCATAAAACCACCAGTGGGGTCCGTGATCAGATGCGATGATGATCTTCGTGTTGTCATACACCCCATTCTCCTTCATCCATTCGATCCATGCGGTCAGTGTTTCCAGGGCCCACTTATTGTTTTCATAGGGAGAAACATTGGGGTGCAGGTTCCCGCTCTCATCCATCGTGTCCCATGGATGGTGTGTAGCTGGAGAGTAGAGATAGACAAAATTCGGCGCTTTGCTGTCCGCATTCGAGATATGTGGGAGAAGTCTCAGGAAATGGTAGGGTTGGGTTTTGTGGGTATTCTCATGTATCTGTATATTTCCATGGAACCAGGTTCCCTCGTTATAGATTCCGGGTTTGATCACAAGAGGTGCAGTATAGAACAATGCATTGTTCCAGAGCAGGGTAAATTCCATCTCTTTTTCCACGCCGATATTCAGCCTGGCATTCTTATAGTTCCAGTCCTTGTGCCATTTGGGTAAATAGGTATCATAGGTCAGGCTATCATCCACTGAATAGATGATATGGTTTCCTGAATACCTGTACCCTTTTTCCCTGATCTTCCTGTTGAACACTGATGCAATATGGGTAATCTTTTGTTCCAGGTTTTGGTCCTCGTCCTGGTTCAGGCGGTCAGGTGTGTATTGGGTTCCTCCCAGCATAGGACCTATCGAGGACCCTGTAATGTTCGAAACTGCAAGCGTATTGGGATACCAGACGAATCCATCATAGATGTTCTTCAATCCCGGATTTTCTTCCATTGCCCTGTTGACATACCAGCCATGGAACATGTCGAGGATCAGCAGGACAATATTCTCCTGGTCCTTTGAAAAATTAATGGATGCAGAAGGATCCGTTGGTGGATTCTCCTTCCTTAAAAAGGAGCCTGAATTACCGGCAGCGATCAGACTCTGGGTGACCATGATCAAATTCATGGCAATGAGTACGTACAGTATTTGTTTATGGTACCCCCTGTGAATCAGCCATCTGACAAAAAAGAAGATTGCAGGGATCCCCAAAGCCTCCAGTATGTAAAGTGAAATGGGTTGTGCCAGGTTGTCCTGCTTCAGGAAAACGGCATCCTGCAATGTTCCCACATGAATCGGTGCGATTGTGTTGTGAATGAAACCCAGTATCACGATGGTGATCATCACGATCGCCAGGATTTTTCTCGCACCACGTGGTAAAAGATAGTACAGGAAAGAAAGCAGCACGAGTGGAATTGCAAATATCAGGAAATGATTCCTAAGGATATCCAGACCGGCAAAATCGAAGCTGGAAGGATATGAAGCGTAAACTGCAAGAGGACTCCATAAAAAGATAAACCCCAGCAGGTACAACAATGATAGAATAAAAACCGGTCCGCCTGTTTTGTGAGGGACAGCAACTTTTTTATCTCTCCTTCCGGAAATAAGCAGGGCGATGATGAAAATAAACGCAAGTCCGGGCAGCACCAGGTCAATCATCCTGCTCTCAGTGCCGCTGAGCTGGATATTAAGAATTGTAATATCCCGATCGGTGATGACTACTATCGCAATGAATATCTGAATCAGCACAACCAGGGTGAGCAGGACTGATGCGATGACTCTCCATACTCTTTTCAGGCTGCGGTAATTGTTCATGATGTGGATCATCCCGGCGATCTGACTGATCATCATTACCACCACGGCAATGATCTCCAGTTCACGGTTGATGCCTCCGTAATAGAATTTAGCTCCAAGGTAAAACCAGGCTGTGACAAAGAGCATACTGTTATATAGCCATGGCGGCAGATTCAGGTTTGTTACTGTTTTTCTTAACCCCTGCACAATCTCCCTGGCAGATGATCCTGCCATGCGATGAGCGAAAATGGTTACCAGCCATGAGATCAATGCAACGATCACCAGGCGAAATACGATATCCCTGAAATTGTATTCCAACGCCCAGCTAATTTGCGTAAATACCCCGACTGCCAGGATGCTCCAGAATAAGATCATGTAACGGGGTGCCATCTTTGTTACATTTGTCCTGATGTTCAGAGGTTTTACGGAGACCTTCCCCTGCAGGTAGAATACCAACAAGGCCAGGATGCCGGTGATCACACCTCCTGCAATGACGGACATCACCAGCCTGAGCGCAAAGTCATTAAAGTTGTTATTTAGTGCCCTGTTAAGCTGGGACAGTACCAGGATACTGGTGATGATCATTAGCACCGGCATAAAGGCCGGCATCAGCTCTTTTTGAATCACCTTTCCAGTAAACCTGCGATCCGGCAGGTTCACCCTGTGTGTGATGGCAAGAAAGGCAAGCAGTACAACCAGTCCGAGACCTGAAAGAATGGAATAGATAATCCCGCGCAACAGATCGCTGAAACCCTCGTTAAACGCACGGTCGAGCAGGAACAGCACCATGACCATAACAACACCGGTGAATATCCGGATGAGACGCGGTTGCATCACTGTTATACTGTCTTTTAGGCGGTAAATGATATCCCCTGTCTTTTGCCCGGTCACTGCTGGGTTTTTGAACACTTCAGGATTGGTAATGAACAGCCGTAAAAAGCTGAACACATTGTTCATGGTCCAGTATAGGACCAGTGCTGAAGGGAAGTTGTACAACAGTACCAGGAAGACCCCGGCCACAACCAGCATCTGCCTGCGCTCTGCCTTGCCACCGAAGCGGGTATAGAAAATTGCGGTGATCACGTTGACAAGCGTCATGAGCAGTGGCAGCAGGTTTACGGATCCCAGCAGCCTGTCGGGTTCGCTCAGGTCATCGATCACCAGGAAGCTCTCTCCCGCCAGGGGCTCAAAATGCTCCAGGAACTGGTAAGCTGCGATAAAAAACGGAATCTGCAGCAGCAGGCTCAAAATGGGAACCAGCGATTTAAACGGACTGAATCCGTGCTGACGGTGGAGGGTGCGAATGTAATAATACCGTTCCTGTCCGCTGTAACAGCGTTTGATTTCATTCATCAGGGGCTGCATCTTACGTTTTACAGCATCGTTCTTTTTTTTGGCCTTTTCAATCAGGATAAATACAGGCAGCAGGATCAACGATATGACGAAACTGAGGATGATCACTGATACCCCGTAATTACCCGTAAGATCATATGCAAGGAGGAATACCTCCCTGATGACAAAGACAAAAGGGGCAAGTATGGATTCAAATATATTCATGTTCCGATCACCTGCATTTAGTCTGACTGCTGTGTTGTATCTATCCGGCCAAGGTTTTTGTCCCAGACCATGGTCCAGTTATCTGCATCAAAAATACTCTCCTTTACCACGTACTTATGTTCAAGCGAAAATTTCGTCCGGTTATTCATGTCCTGGGTCCACCAGGAGACAAAGGCAGGCAGTTCCCTCGAATCAGGTATTGACGTGGCTGAGGGATCAAGATTGCCCAGGGCAATGTCGATGGCATCCATGTTGCTCATGAATTTCCGGTTTTCAGAAAAAGGACCTCGCGCATTGAAATCCTTCACCAGGATCAGCGGATTCAGGTCCAGCATATACTTGAGCGGGACACTCTCATCATTAATATTGTAAAACGGATTGTCAATATCCAGTTCACGATTGAACCTTCTCCAGTGCGTTCCGTGATCCGATACAAGCACGATCCTTGTATTGTCGTAGACATCATTTTGCTTCATCCATCTGATCCATGCACTGAGTTGCTCAATAATCCATTTATTGTTCTCGTAGGGTGAAACATCAGTTACCATACGTCCTTTCTCATCTGTCATGCTCCAGGGAAAATGCGAGACCATGGAGTAGATCACAACAAAACTACCCTTGTCCGGACCCACCCTGGAAATGTAGGGAAGTACCCTCAGGAACTGGTGTTTTAAACTTGTGGATGTGATTCTTCCTTCCTTGTTACCTTTGAGGAATAACCATTGTCCGTTGTCATAGATTTTTGATTTAAAGGCAAGCGGTGCGGAGAAAAAGAGCGCAGTGGACATCAGCAGTATGTGATTGCTCTCCTTCGTTACCTCAATGCCCAGTTGACTGTTGTACCTGTCCCAGTCTTCGTGCCATGAAGGCAGATAAGTATCAATATATTCATTCTCTACGTTTGTATAGGGCAGGTGGGTGGTTGTAAACATGTACCCCTGTTGCCTTACCGTATTTGACAGGTCACGCAGGGCACCCGACAGTTTCTCCTCCACGGTCTTTTCAGTATCCAGGTCAAGACTGTCGGGTGCATACCTGTGTCCCCCCAGTAAAGGACCGACAGATGTGTTGGTAACTCTTGAAACAGCAAGTGCATTTGGGTACCAGGTGAATCCTTCCAGCTGCGCTTTCAATTCCGGGTTTTCATTCATCATCCTGTGCATGGCCCAGCCCTGGAACATATCGGGAATCAGGTAGATCACATTTTTCTCTGTCCGGGAGAATTCTATCTGGTATGATGATTGCTTCATCTGCGCCTGGCTTTCCAGGAAACTCCCGGAAGTGGCCGCACTGTAAAGACCCTGGAACAAAACGACCATATTCAGTATTGCGAGACCAAAAATAATCTGCTTCACATATTTTCGTCCCAGGAGAAGGTAAAAAGCTGCTCCGAACAGAATGACTATGCCAATTGCTTCGATCAAATAGAAAGCCGGAGATACAATAAGTGCCTGCTCTTTTTCGAATTTGTTCTCCTGCAGCGTGCCCATATCAATAGGAAGAATGGCATTGTGGATAAAACTGATCGCAACAGCAGTCAGTGCAACTGCAGACAGGATCCATCTGTACCTTCGTGGTGTGAAGTAAAAGATTGTGACCGCTACAAGCAGCAGGAGGGCCAGGTAAGGCATGTTTTTTATAAGCAGATCAAGGGCTGAAAAATTGAAGGTCTCGGGGAAGGAGGAATAGATCTGCAGGGGATTCCATATTGTTACAAAACCTGCAACATATGCTGCAGAGAGCATAAATATTGCATTTGGAACCGCTGTTGTTCCCGGAACCCGGATTTTCCGCAGCCTGAAATACGCAGGCAATGAAATCACTATAAAAAGGAGACCCGGATAGATCATGTCATCCACCTGGATATTCTCATTTGCAATGGAGATGTTGAACAGTTGGATGGATGCATCACCGTTTCTTAAGAACAGGTATGCAATGGTCGACTGCAAAAGGAAAAGAGCCATGAGGAGGGAGGAATTCAACCTGTACCACCGCAG
>JGI12048J13642_10474534_pt1 | contig 16960 bp, 20 predicted proteins | sample ElkSlonscriptome_16_FD_13642 | JGI IMG/M metagenome (IMG submission 13642)
GTAAAAATCATATTTAGAATTCTATCAGGGCTCCGCTTCTAAAAAAATGCCTCACTCTGTTTCATTTTCCAAGTTGGCGGTGATCTCGTTGATCTTCTGTTCGAGTCGAGTAATCATATCGGTGATCGAATCTTTCGTGCTTTCCCAATTTTCTCGGGTTTGATCTTCCAATCTTCCTATTCTTTGCTCGATATCCTCCTCTTCGCTCTCCAATTCGGAAATCATATTCTCTTTAGTAGAAGATAAGTTCTCTGACTCGATGTCTTTGATACTGTTTATGTCATTATTAATCGTTTTCTGTCTCGATTTAAGTTCTTTGATCATTTGATCTCGACTATCAACGGAGTACTCTTCTTTGGCTTCTGCCAATTCAACCATCTCTTGTTTGGCCTCAATCAATTCTGATCGCGCTTCCTCCTCTTGCTTTTCTACATCTTCTAATGTAGTAGTAGAACTGCAAGACACAAGGATTGCAGTTGTCAATAATATGCTAATTTTCTTCATAATTCTCGTTTTGAGAAACCCGTGCAATTCTCATTCCGCATGAGTTTCTACTCCACGACAGCGCCGTACTTTTTTAAGAACGGGCAGTTTATGCGCCAAAGGAGGAAAAGATTCAACATTCTGAACTTCGGCGAATAGGATGGTCAACATGGTTTTAATTCGCAATTTCTATAACCACCTTTCCACATGATTTACCTTCTGACAGGTATTTAAGGGCCTCGCTTGTATCTTCAAGGGCAAATGATCGATCTATTCTCGGATAAATGCTACCGCGCTCAATCAATTTTCGGATCGTCGCCAAGTCATCGGTATTAGGCTGTGCATCGAAGGAGACAATCTTACGGTTATTTAAAATTCCTCCGAAGGGACTAAGGAGATAAGCGGAGCGGCTGTAGGCACAAGCCACATATCTGCCGTCTCTGGTCAACAATCTGAGATAACGACCTGCAGGTCTTCTCGTTGTCGTATCAAAGATTAATTCAAAACGCTTTGCACGTTGGGAAAAGTCTATTTCATCGTAGCTTATCACATGGTCAGCACCAATAGCTTTTACAATCTCCGAATTTTTTTTTCGCGTAACTGCAGTTACGTTCAGGCCATAATGCTTAGCTATCTGTACGGCGAAATGCCCGACTCCTCCACCCGCCCCGATAATCATAGCCGAGCGGTAGGATAACATCTCACCCCAATTTAATAATCCCTGAAGTGCTGTGGTAGCTGCCATCGGAACTGCAGCTGACTCAACATAGCTCAAGTTTTTTGGCTTAAGCGCAATGGCTGATTTGGGTACGCAAACATACTCGGCGAACCCACCGTACCCATAGTTGGAAAGGTCAGCATATACTTCTTGCCCCCATTTACAGCCAATGGCTTCAGGGCCCATCGCATCAACCATTCCTGCCACATCGATCCCCGGAGTACGTTTTCCCGGCCGAAAAAAGCCAGTATTAAGGCGGGACTTGAAATCACCTCTGATCATCTCTAAATCTTTAGGATTTAAAGCAGCGGCATACACTTTCAGACGTACCTCATCTTCTTTCGGCTCGGGTTTTTCGCCCTCTTCAATGTATAAATTTTCTATAGAGCCGTACTTGTCAAAAACAATTGATTTCATGAATGTAAGTCGCTGATCAAAATCTGAAAAGGTTATTTAGTAATGGGACCAATATATCAACAAATTCAGTCTTCTTGGTTTAATTAAATACTCGCCCAAATTCACGAGCGTAAGGTTAAAAACACGACTATGAGATGCGTATCACTATGATGATGTAGTACCACAAACGTGTGAACAACGCTGGTTTAGCAAAATAGTGATGTAGTCAAGATGTAGCTTGTTTGATGAAAGGATGGAGTATATTGTCATCGATACACAATTAAAATAATTGACAATGAAAAAAGTAATTCTACTCTCTACCTTATTAATCGGAGGAACTGCCTTCGGACAAACATCCCCCATAGATTTCGAGCCGGGTGGAAACGGCGCCAATTTTTCTTGGGCTACTTTCGAAGCACCTGAAGGTGAAGAAAATCCCACATTTACCGTTGAGGCTAACCCGGTAACTGATGGCATTAACTCTTCTGCTACAGCAGCAAAAATTGATATTGGGTATGGTACTGATGCTAGTTGGGGTCAAGCAGGTTGCGAAACCGACATTGAAGGTACCAATATGGGTATTTTCAACTTTGACGAATCGAATAGTATTGTCAAAATCATGGTCTTCCAAGAAGGATTTGCCTCACCGGTAGCGCTTAAATTTGCTAATACAACTTTTGGTGCCGAAATGGAAACAATTGTTCCAAATGACATCGCAGACGAATGGGTTGAAATAGAGTTTGACATGACTTCCCTCATCAATTCAGGCGTAGCTCCTTTTTCACAACTTATTTTCTTTCCCAGTTACGCGCCGCGTTCAAGCGGACATGTCGTTTGGTTTGACAACGTAACATTCGGAGAATCTGATCCTCCAGCTCCTGATCCCATGACTTCTGCTCCTGATCCTACTCTTGACGAAGCAAGTGTTCTTTCTGTTTACAGCGATACCTATCAAACAAATACAGTAACTGATTTTCAATTGAATGTATTTGGTATTCAAGCTACTGAGATAGACATTGAAGATGATGGTAATCAAACTGCAAAACTTGAAAACCTGAACTTCTACGGTGCGCAGTGGATCGCCGAGGATTTGAACAACTATATCTTTGTTCACCTCGATTACTATGCCACTTCATCACCGGGATTTAATTTTTACTTGATAGATCTTACATCGATGATTCCGGGCGGATCTGAGTTCGAGCCACGTTATTCCATCGGACCGGGCGGAGACGAGGAAATTGTTCAAGGAGAATGGGTGAGCGTATTCATTCCTCTTCAGCACTTTTTGGACTACCCTACGGGAACGTTCGATTATGATTTGAATGATATTTTCCAATATAAATTTGACGGAGTCGGAACACTCTTTTTTGACAATATTTACTTCACTACGGATCCTCTTAGCGTAAATGATGCAGTCTCTGATGGCTTGAAAGCATTTCCGAACCCTTCAATAGATTCTTGGACGATTTCATCAGACGCCGCAAACATCAATGAAGTCCGTGTATTCAATGCACTCGGACAAGTTGTTCTTTCGCAGAGCCCGAATTCAAGTATGATTAAACTTGATGCTGCCAACCTGAAAAATGGATTCTACATGGCCGAAATAAAAACTGACCTTGGAACGGGAGTTATAAAATTGATTAAAGAGTAAGTTCTTTTTACCAACGCTTGATCAATGAAAAGCATCCGCCTGAGGCGGATGCTTTTTTTTTGTTCAGTGCAATCAGAGTTTTCTAAAGTCTCCTTGTCAGACCAAAAATTCTCCCCAAAGCGGCAGGTGATCCGACATCCGCCATGATAAACTATTATTCGTGTAATTTCTATCCTTCAGGGCAATTTTGGTAAAATCATAGGTGCCGCCTCTCGCGTAAGTGAGGGATATTCTATCTGATCCATTTTCATCTTTAAACCAAGCCAACTGGTCATAGTACTTTGCGCTTTTCTCATAGATCATTCTTCGCACATCGGTGAGATCTTCGGGAACGTGAAGTCCCGTTGATACAAAAGCTTCATATCGGGGATCCCCTTCGCGATCTATGTTGAAATCTCCCAGCAATATGAGGCTTTGGTGAAAAGCGTTGATATCTTCCGACCACTCAGATAGCCACTCGGCGATGGCACGGAGTTCAGGCTCACGGGCTTCAGGGCTTTTGCCATATAGAATATGAGCTGTAATGAGAATAAACGTTTTGTTTCCCGATTTGAAACTAACCGCATAGGGCGTTCTCGAAAATTGCCGATTAAACGCATTTTCGTCAATGGCCTCCACTTGTTCATTGGGTGTGACCAACTCACAAGCCAATCCCGAAAGCTTCACTTTTCGGGTGTCGAAAAGGAATGCAAGTCGCTCGTCATTGCCCGATGAGCCCTTGCTTACGTCGGTCAATATGAAGCTCCAATGCTCACCCAATAATTTAAGCAGATGGCGCAATGCCTTCAACTTTCCCGTTACCTCTTGAATGGCAACGATATCGAATCGCTTTACAATTTCGGCAATGAGCAATAGGGAATGTAAATCGCGCTTCGGCGTGTGCTCGTCACCGTTCCACTCTTCAGTTAGTCCGCCAAACTCACGGATATTCCACGTTGCAATCAAAAGGTTCCGATCCAATTCTTTTCTCGGAACGTGCTCATCCAAGTCGCGCTTTAGTTTACCAATCTCGACCTGTATTTCCGTTGGAGGAATTTCAGTAATTTCTGCCATAAAAAACTAGATAGGTGATTCAATCTTTTGACTGATTCCATCGGGAAATGATCGAAGGCTCTCATTGATCAGCAACTCTATTTCAACGGAATCTATGGTTGTAAATAAGGTATCGTTTGCGATATATTGGGCACCCCGAATTCGTTTTCTCAGATCATCTTTTATTAGTGAGTCCATCTGCGCCAGCGGAAGCGGACGATCGGGTTGCTCAGAAAGGGTGTATCGCAAATTGCCTTTTATCATCTCTTTTTTAAGCTCTAAAGCTCCGTACCACAAACTATCGAAGGCGTTGGTTTTATAGTCGTAGAGCAATTTTGAATCATTTATGCTTAACAAACCATCAGCGGCAATCTGTTCTACCATTCCTTCCGCCGAATGGCGAAAGTCAAAGCTATCTGTTAAGTAGGGCATATATCGCTCAAAAGCTTGAAACTCTCTGAGCTTTTCTCCGACCAATTCACCGCGAAAATCGTTTCGAAGAAATTGCAACTCAATCATCCATAACTCGTCAGGGCTTAAGGTGTCATCTTCCGTGAAGAAATTCCAATTGGCATCGATCAAACTTTCATAAATCTGCACACTCACGATTTCCTCCTCCATAATCAGCGAAATGAATGCTTTGATATTTTCTTCCGCATTCTTCTTCGCCAATTCTAGTATTGCGCGATCTTCAGCCTGTTTCACCAACTTGCTTCTACACTTGAGCTTGGTTTCCAAAACGGTTTGCCGATTATGAGCCGCCTCCTTTCCCATCATAATAAATTCAAATCCTTCCACCCCTTTTTCGGGAATAAACCATGGATTCATCGTTACTTCCATAAACGGACTCATTCCGCTCAGGTATACCCGTTTTCGGCTTTCAGAGTAAATGAAGTTTTCGGGTTCAAATTTCTCAAAATCGTATCCTGCCTTAACCCAGCCACGTCCTACAATTACAAGAAGCTCTTTCTTTTTAACCTTACCGGGACTGTTCGAAGAAGCATAGTAATTCTCTACGTGCTTTTCCAAAGACTTCTTCTGTCCTACCTCTTTGTCACGGCCGCGCTTGGTTTTTACCAAATACTGCAGCAGTTTTCCAAAATCGCGCTTATCGTGTTGATCGAAGTAGTACTCCTTTAACACTTGGCTATCTGAATCATCGGCCAATGCAGCGTAATTGTTCAGATAGACTTCCGTCAACTTATCCTTGTTTCGAGGCAACTCTTTGTGGTTTCCCCGCATTTCATCGATTTCGCCGACAAAGCTCTCGTGTAATTCCAAAAGCTTAAGAAATTCATCCTCCTTTTCAAGCGAATCCAACTCGACCACACTAAAGTTATCGGCTACTGTCTCGCCGTAATATTCAGCGGTGATCAGTTGACCTATTTGCTTCATGGACCGCACCAAAATGGGCGTATCCTTAAGGGTGTGCTTGGTGCTCGAAAAGATATCACCGGGATTCCAAAAAGCCAGTAGTCCCACGATCACTACTGCCAGGATAATCTGACCAATCAGGGACGCTATGAAAGTCCATACCTTAGTCATCGCTTTCCAGATCTTCTTTCGGTGAGCGAAGTTCTTCGGGAATCTCGATTTGTTGTATCAGCTCATCCGTTTTGAAAGAGATGTAAATCTCTTCGTAACCTATCTGAGTAAGAATTCCCAGCAACATGCTTCTTACGTTGTCTTGTGTTTGTTTTACGATGCCCGTGTATTCCAAATGCGCGCGAATATCCGATTCGGCAAGTCGCAGGAATTTTTCCTCATCGGCGACCGTCACATTATTAAATAAGGCATTTCGCGATGCTACCTCATTGACTTTTACCCGGTCAAAAGGATAGTCAAAATTCAAGACCTGAATGGCGGGAAGGGTCAGTTCGATCCTGTCACCTTCGATTATCACGTCTTCGGGCATGATTTCTTCCAATCGCACACCCGTTTTTATAGTCGCCTCGGTTTCTGCCAAATAAGTGGCATCTCCCAAAGCAAAGAGTCGAAAAAAGGTGCGTTTTTCCTTGTAGCCTATTACCACCTTGTCGATAATAGTCTCGGTAGTGGCGAGTGCACAGGTACTTTTTATTTTGCTCACTGCCATATGCCTTTCATCTTCTTTGCAGGAAGAAAAAAACACAAATGCGAGTAGTATGAAGCTAAGGTGTCTCACAGCGCTTAACCTACTGAACCTTCTTTATTGAAATCGGAGTCTGCCGGGCCAGACATACCTTCAAGATCAGCGTCAATATCAACGTGATCAGCATCAAAATTTTCAACGGTGACATCCACGTTTTCGGCTTGCATTCCCTTCGTCTGCACACCGAGGTCGCGCTCGGTTATTTCTTCACCTGTCTTTCCCGTTTTGGAGATATACTCCAAAGATTTGCTTCCGAAATAAAAGGCAATCATCATCAGAAAAGCTTGCTTGAAGAAGTCGAAATTGTCGATAAAAAACTCATCATTCCGCAAGCTCGACTCTTCACCCATGTAAGCTATCGCAATGGATATTGAAGCAATGAGTAAAGTGAGCGTCAACGTACCACGAACCGTACCGGGCGGAAGGCCCAAAGTCTGCTCTTTATTCGGGTTCACATCACGTTCTTCGATCGTAGGGTCTATTTTTTTCTGAGCCCTTATTTCAGCCCAATCCTGATCGGTGAGTCCCAAATTAATGTTGTAGAAATAAATGGCCCAGGCATAATATCCGATTACCAACGCGATCCAAAGCGTCATCAGACACACCGCGGAAAATTCAAAAATAGTACCTCCGTTATCCTTCAATATGTAGATACCTGCGATAACAATACTTATGACTAACAGTAACATAAGAAAGGCCATCGACCCGACGAATACCCGGTTCATCACCTTTTTCCTTTTTAGGGTCTTTTTCTCAGAAAGCTCAGCTTGATTCATGATAGTGAAGAATTAGGACCTTTAAAGTCCGTCTCGTTAGTAATGATTATTCGCACTCGAACACCCTTGTCCAATTGCTCCTTAAGCTTGATATATAAATCTTTAAACGTATTTCGTGAATTGGTGAAGGTTACGGGTTTCTCATCCGTCGCTTCGACGTAATCGGTAGAAACCAGTATGCATCCGTCGGTATGTTCGTGGTGGCCGCCATTATGAATGTATACACCTAAAAATCCGGGTACGTTCTTTAACTCTAAGTGAAACGAAAACCACTCGCTGTAAAATTCGCCATCTCGATAGCGTTGCGTCATCTTGGTGAGATGTCGGTTAAAATCGACTACATACTCTCCCGCCGGAATTCGCGTCTCACCCTTCAATTTCTTCTCGCGATAGGTGTCTTCCAGGGTGTAGCAGTAAAACGATCCGTCAATGGATAAGGCACCGAGTGTGGAGACCCCATCGTCCTGAAGTCTTTTGAGCTCCAACGTAATTCCTTTAAAGGTCGGTTTGGGAAAATCCGCTAAGGTTCGCCTGTCTTCCATATTTCTCGGCGTTCTCACTTCGGGTTGTTTTTGAAAAGAATGCTGAGGAACAGCAGCCGCAGGAACAGCTGCCGGCTCAGGATTAAATTTCGTTTTCAAAAAATCCCAAGCTTTCTCGAATAGCTTCACGATTAGTCCGATTAAACCGGTAATCCAGAGCCAAATATCATCAAAGACATCGGGACGCATGGCAAGAAGAACCACGGCAAAAACGACAATCAAAATGAGGATAAAACGAACGACACTACCCATGGTCCTCTCTTTGAATGAATGCTTTACTCACCCAACCGTCTACTCTCGTTGACACTTTGTACCAACCGTCTTTTTCCTCGTGGATAATAACCTCCTGACCATTGGTCAGCGGTGCGGAAACTTTGGGCGCGCTGCCCGAACCATGTGCACGAATATTCAGTGAGCTTGCCACCACCTTACCTTTGATTTCAACATGAGGTTCTTCCGTATCTTGTCGGGTCTCCATCACTTTCACATCAGCAAGTTGCAGGAGGTCATTTCGAAATTTATTCATCGGAAAAGCAGGCCCGGGATCCTGCTTTCTTCCGGGAGCAATCTCGTCGTGACCAACTATTTCTTTTATTCCGTATTGATCAATCAGCAATTCGCAAATTTCACGACAGGCATCAAGCTGCTCCTCGGTATAGGTATGCCAATAGCGTTCGCTTCCCTCATGCTGATGCTTGGCTTTGAGTACTTCATCGGCGGTGTAGGTTCTTCCAAACGAAGCTCGGTAGACATTGCCCGTTTTGGTGAGAAAACCGGCATTGTCGAGCTCTATCCCGATAGAATACTTGTTATAACCCGATCTACCCGCGTATGCACTCACCCCGGCATGCCACGATTGAATATTAAACGGAACCAGCTGGTAGATTTTTCCATCTCGACCGATAATAAGGTGAGCCGAAGCTTTCACCTCAGGTCTTTTCAGCCAAGCGGCCGATCCTGCTGCTGAGCTACCGGCAGTATAATGTATCACGATGGAATCAGGCAATCCCGCGCTGAACTCTACCTTGTTTTTCGGGGTCAGGTCTATGGTGATGCCATCTCCCGACAGCTGGTGCTTTGAAGAATCAATTTTCATTTTCTCAATTTTTAAAAAAAAAGGGTGGCGTCAGGCAAATGCCCTGGAAAATAAAGAAGTCCCGTTGCTCAAATTGCTCGGGATATTAGTAAAGAAAAATGAGGAAAAAAGATAGGTGCGGCAAGATACACCGCTTCCGTTTGATTGGTTTAAGGGGATCATAACGAGTGGTTTGGTGAAGCTAATATACAAAAACAACTCGCCGGTAGAGATTTGCAGTCTCTTAAATCAAAGTTTTTAAATCGATTAGGTTTGAAATTGACAGAAGAAATGAGAGAATGAAATGACGTAAAAGCTCAAAAGGGCTATATACAAATGGGTGCAGCCTCCCAATCCGGACGTCCCTAGTAAGTGAGAAATGAACGCCGGACTACGCTATCAAAGCAAAGACCTATGAAAATCCTTCCGTGTAGCTTCAGGCCTTTTTGACAAACTCCGACTTCAACCCAATCGCTCCGAAGCCATCGATCTTGCAAGCTATGTCGTGATCGCCGTCCACCAGCCTGATGTTTTTTACCTTGGTTCCGATCTTAATCGGATTGGAACTACCCTTGACGGGTAGCTGCTTGATCACAATAACCGAGTCGCCGTCTTGGAGTACGTTTCCATTTGAGTCGCGCACGAGCCCTTCCTCCTTTAGTTCTTCGGGATTCCACTCATGACCGCATTCAGGGCAGGCCATCAGGCCCGTTCCTGTCGGATAACCATAAGGCGACTTGCATTCAGGGCAGGTTGTCGATTCTTCGCTCATGTGGCAAAGATAGAATTTAGGGGGTAGCGTAGCTTATGCCTCACACCGAGCCTTAAGCGCCTGATTCATGGCTTCAAAGCCCGGCTTTGTCTCCTCGTCAAGCATCTTTTTAAAAAGCGGAACCAGAATACCTTTAAATTTTTCGCTTTGTTCGAAATGAACCGTCCCATCGGCATTTTCGGCCAAACGAAAACGGTGCTCTCCATCAAAAAGACCTTTTACAAGAAGGTGCCCCAACCATTTAAATTCTTTCTCTTTTTCAAAAACCAGGACGCGCGGTTTAAAGATCATTTTGTCAATTTTTGCCACTATGATTTTGCCTTCTGCTACCTCCCCCTTGAGGGACTTGATAAAAGGATTCCACTCGGGATAGGAGTCAAAATCGGTCAGGACCTGCCAGACTTTTTGCAAGTTGGCATGAATGGTAATATGCGTTGAAATCTGCTTAGCCATGGGTTTTGTCTTTTGTTTGAGACAAAATTCGCTAAGTCGATTTTCCAGGCACTTGATCTATATCAAGAAAGTTTCTTAGCGCGAATTCTACTGAAGGTCTCGGGGGTCATTCCCAGCATGGAGGCAAGGTATTGCTGCGGGACGTAGCGAAAGAGATCTTGATTGAAGTCAAAGAGTTGGTCGTAACGCTCTTCTGCACTTAACGAGAGATGATTGAACACCCGATCTTCCAAGGTGGTAAAGCAACTTGCTATAAACTGTTTCTCCATTTCGGGCCAGGCAGGTACCACATCCTTCATCTTTCGGTAGTCTTTGCCCTCAACGGTATAAAGCGTGCAATCGGTTAGAGCTTGAATGTTTCGCCGCGCGGAATGACCGAATACCAAGCTATTGAGATCGGTTACAAAATAGCCTTGGAAAGAAATCCATTGGGTCACTTCCTTTCGGTCGGAGTAGCCGAATACCCGCAAGAACCCGCTTTGCACAAAGCTAAGTCGGTCGCAGCGCTCACCTATTCGCGTATAATATTCGCCTTTCGGCAAATGGTGCTCGTGAAAAAGCGAAGCGGTTTTCTCCAAGTCATCTCGGGAAATACCGAAGTAAGTGGCAATGTATTTTTGCAATTCGGTCATGACTGTAAAGGTCTGAGATTTTCTGTGGCTTTCATCGATTTACCTGTAAAGGAATATAGCAGTACTTGGAATTAAGCTATTCAAGTATTTTTACTTCTACTTCATTTTCTTCTGAGTTCTCAGCGCAAACGATATCAGATAGACATTAAACTCTGCGAGCGCCGCACCTTCTCAGCGCTTCTGCGTTCATCTCACTTAGCATTTGTCGCTCTTCAAATTTGAGCAATACGATGCCCTTACCTAATTCCGTATTCCTCCTTAATCTGCTTCCGCTGTAACTCAGTTGCAAAGTCGGCATCAAAGCCTGACTGCGAACCGAATACCTGATACCCCTTTGTGATGGCATAATACCGATCGATGGTCATTTTCAGCGGAGCCAAAGCCAGTTCACCTTCGGCAAAAGCCTCCTTCAAAACGGGTAAGTAGCGCTCCATCATTTCTGGATTTGAATGTTGGATTACCGCCCACATGACTGATTCCAATTCAGCGCCCACCATGCTCTTGCCAATATATTTTCCGTGACTGATAAAGAGCGAATCGATCAATGCTTGATTCTCTTTATCATTCAGCCTTTGCATTTCCATAGTTCCCTTCGTACCTGCTTTGCGGTATTCTTGATCGTGGAAATTGATCTCTTCGATTAAGGCGACCAAGGTTTTGTCAAGATGTTCCATATCCGGTTCTTCAATTTTCGAGTTTGAAACCGCACTTGGCTCTTGGTTATTTTTACATTTTTCGGCGTAAGCCAAAAACTTCTTCCTCACAACAAGGTACTTGTCGCTCTCCATCACCTGCTCTTCAAAGGCAACGAAGTACTCGCAAGAACCCTCGGATTTGGCAAACTTTTCAAATGCCAACTGTATGTTATCCATTGATTCCTCCAGCGTAAGAAATGCTGAAAGAACATTGAAATAATCAGCGCGATTAAATCCTTCCGCGTCATTTCGAACAGCCTCCTGCATTTCGCGAATTATCATCGAACCGTAGTTGAATTTCTTTTCCGAAATCACAGAACTCTTCTTTGGCTCGTAACTTAAAAGAGACGATTCAAAATTTGCATCGGTTAATTCGACCTGAGCATGTGAATTAATGACGACAATTAAAAATGAGAAAAGCAGTGGCATGAAGGCTGAAACTGACATGGGGCTATTCAAGATTATTTTACCTGATCAAATATATCCTGTCTTGGACGCCATTTCACACATCCGCACCTCTCCTAAGTTTTTTTTAACTCTCTCGGGATTTACCCTCATGCATTATCTCCAACTTTATTCCCGACGGATCTTTGAAAAACAAGGCGTAGTATTCATCGCCGTGTTGCGGGTAGTATCGGGGTGGCTCCACGATATCGGCACCCGCTTCTTTCACTTGAGGATAAAGCTGATCAATCTCTTCGGGCGAACTTGCTCTGAAGGCCAGGTGGTGCAGTGAACCCGGTCTGCGCCGATGAACCTCCACATGATTAAACTGATCCCGAGGCGAGTTAATTCCCAGCGTGATATTAGGGTGTACATATTCGATTACATTAAAATCGTGGGCCTCTACTCTGCCTTTGCTTTTCTTGTTCAGATCAAAGCCTATCACGGGTAAAAAGCGGTCGTAAAATGCCTCGGCTTTTTCAAGATTTTTAACGGTTATCTGAATGTGGTCGATTTTTGGTTGCATAGGCCTCGTTGATTTTTTCATTTGTGAAGCAATTCCAAAATAAAAATTTTCATCGATTCAGATAGAAATTCTCTTCCCCTAAACAGTTCACCTTCTGCAAGCCCTACCCTCTTCCATGCGTCCCTACGTTTCTGCGTTTCTGCGATTATCACAAACGACATATTTTCTCTACTCGTTTGGAGCTACGAGCCACCAAGCTAGCTAAGCAAAGAATAGTTCACCAGCAACTGATGCTCATCTCGCCAACGGATCCAAGCGCGGCCCTCCGCTTTCAATTCATCGTTTAGCAAGCTTACTTCCAGCCAATAACCTTTTACCCGTTCGGGACGCAAGTAGGTGTATACCTTATCGACACTTAGCTCGCCCGCGTGGTCCAGCGGTTTTACCTTAAAGGACTGCGGAAAATCAGATAGGAGCACAACCGTACTTAGCGAAAGAATGAAAGACGGCCAATAGGTGACCTTGCCTTCATACTTATTCACGTATGCGGTATGGCCCGTCGCGCCGTTTAGCACAACCTTCACATCATCATGGCCCTCAGACAGAATCGTGAAATAGAGCATTTCATAATCCATCTTTAGATGTACCGGATTGAAAAAAGGCGGTGCATAGTCGATTTGATACTGATGCATGTCAGATACCGTAAAGACCAAACTATCCCATGGCAATTGATTGACTATCGACTTGCCCGGCGTTGGTTTGCCATAAAAGTAGAGCGTGCCGCCTTGGTAGAAGTCCGGGGTGAAGAAACCCATGCCCATATCGGCAGACACGGACTGATCAAAACCGATCGGTGTAAGAGCGGGTGCGGTGGGTTTGGGATTGGCCGGTCGTGTGGAATCTGCGTCAGCATCGTCTCTATTGAGGTAGCGATAAGTCAGGGTTCCCATAAGACCAACCAAGAGTAGAAATCCAATCAAATTGAGGCGAACAACGGCTTTTGCCGAAAGGCTGCGCAGCAAGAGTAAGGCAACAACTACCCCCGCCAATCCTGCCATAAGACCATAGCCCACTACTATGGCGCCCGCTGCAAGACCTTGCCCTTCGGCAGCTCCTGACAAGCCCGAGACGAACATCCCGATAATGGTTACCAGCAAGAAGGTAAGCAGACAGAAGAGAATTGATCGGAGAAACCGCATAAGGCTAAGGTAAAGTAATTTAAAGATAGACAACTGCTGATTTGCAAGGTCACTAAACTAAAAAACCCACCGCTCTGAGGGTGGGTCTTTTGACTTCATTGAAGATGATTATACTTTTCGTCTTCCTGTTCCACTTCAATGATCCATCACCAAAACTGCTCTAAATCGAGCCTCGTTGCCCATCATCTTATCATAGGCTTTGGCGGCTTCATGTAAGGGAAAGGTTTCAATCATGGTTTTGGCGCCTGACAGTGCCGAGAAATTGAGGGTATCCTCTGAGTCCATGGCAGTGCCACTCGCCCAACCCGCTACCTGCTTTTTGCCCATAACCAGATCCATCGGACTAATGTCCATGGGCTCAGCATCAACACCCACCAGCATAAGCTTACCGTTTATACCCAGCCCCGTCTTGAGTTGACTAATAGCCTTGCTATTGGGAGCAGTTGCCAAAATCAGCTTTGCGCCTCCCATTTTGCCGAGCGCCTCTCCGGGATCTTGCTTCTTGTAATCGATGTAATGGTGAGCGCCCAGTTTCATCGCGAGATCTTTCTTTTCGTCGCTTCCCGAAATGGCTACCGTTTTGAAACCCATCTTAGCGGCAAATTGAATAGCGAGATGTCCTAAACCACCAATTCCTTGAATGGCCACCAGATCGCCGGGAAAAGCGCCACCATTGCGCAGGGCGTTAAAGGTGGTAATACCCGCGCAGAGCAGTGGCGCAGCTTCTTCGGACTTCAATGATTCAGGAACGGATGCTACAGCTTCCTGCGGGGCCGTCATGTATTCGGCATAACCGCCATCGTATGAGATTCCTGCAATCTGAGCATTTTGACAATTAATGAAATCTCCCCTCCTACAGGGGTCGCAGGTAAAACAATGTCCGCCGTGCCAGCCTACTCCCACGCGCTGTCCTTTTTTCCAGCGGGTCACGTCCTCTCCGGTATTTTCTACTATTCCCACTACTTCATGACCGGGGATACGCGGATAGTCAATTCCCGGAAAGGCTCCCTCTTTCACAAACATATCGCTGTGGCATATGCCACATGCCTCAACTTTGATCAGAACTTCATTCTTTTTGGGAGAAGGTATATCGCGGTCGATAACCTCAAAATCTCCACCGGCTTGGTTCACTTGTACTGCTTTCATTTTATTGGTTTTAGTGGTTTGAATCTGTCTGATTTCCAGACAAGGTTGCTCAATGTAACAAAGGCAATCCGAATCCAGGTCAAGCGATCTACTTAAATAAAGGAATAACCGAATCAATGGATGCCGACCAGCCCATGCTTTTGGTGGAGTCGAAATGCAATCGACCAAGGATCAAAGCATGGTTTCTCAATTTGGCCAAAGACATAATCTACAGCGTCTTGCAGGTATAATATGAGCCTTACCGTTTAAGTGATTAATTTTATACACCAAAAGAAATCTCATATGAAACTCGAACCCAAATCAGCTTTACAAATTCAAAAATCCGTAGAAGATGTTTTTGAAGGGATTGTGAATCCTGAGCACATGACTAAATACTTCATATCGAAAAGCACCGGGCGACTAGAATCGGGGAAAGAGGTGATTTGGCAATTTCCCGAGTTTGATGAAAAAATTCAGATTTCGGAGATTAAAACGGATGCAAATCGTTCTATTTGCTTTGTTTGGGACCCCGAGACGGTTGTAAACATTACCTTGAAAAAAGTGGCCGTCAATGATACCCTCGTGCGCGTAATTGAATCCGCGAAAGAACTGACGGATCAGAATCTGAAATGGGCCTTGGAAAATTCGGGAGGATGGGCCAATTTCTTGGCTTGCCTAAAAGCTTATCTCGAGTATGGCATTCAACTTCGAAAAGGCGCTTTTGACTTTATGCGAAAACCATAACTCAAAATCAATTCAAAATGAAAGTGACAAAAGAGCATAATGAACGAATAGCAAAAATGATTTTTGCCTCCGTCTACCCACATTACGTGACCAAGGTGGAGAAAAAAGAAAGAACCAAAAAAGACCTTCATCAAGTGATCGAATGGCTGACAGGGTTTGACGATTATAAGCTTCAAGAACTGATCGACCGAAAGGCGACTTTCAAAGAATTCTTCGATGAAGCAACTCTCAACCCGAATGCAGAATTGATAAAAGGCGTTATTTGCGGATACCGCATTGAAGAGATTGACAATGAGTTGACCCGACAAGTGCGTTACCTCGATAAGCTCGTAGACGAACTGGCCAAAGGACGTAAGATGGAAAAGATTTTACGGAACGAAGCCAAATCATCGGCTAAGTAAGATAAAGCAGATTAGTTTTATTCACAGCAAATAATCCGTAGTCATAAAGTTGCTCTTTCCACCTGATACTACCTTTCCGACTAATTGGCGTTGGCTTGAATCGGTGGCTACCACCGTTCGAATGGAGAATGACCGCAAGGCATCGTGCACGCTCAGCGTTCCGACGGCACTGTCTTTTCTTCCGGTAAAGGGTAAATAGTCGGGTCCGCGCTGACAGGGGGCGTTGATGTTGACCCGACAAACCTGGTTCACCATATTATCAACCGCCGAAGCGATAGTCGCTTCTCCCGTGCTAAAAAGACTGCATTGCTGTCCGTAATCCGACTTAGCGATGGAGTCCATTACCTCCTCCAAATCATCGTACTCCACGATGGGGACTACAGGACCGAACTGCTCCTCGTGGTAGATCCGCATCTCTGATGACGCAGGATAAACTACCGCGGGAAAGAAAGAGGTATCGTTCACCCTGCCCGCATTGTTATTGACCACCTGTGCGCCTTTGGCCACGGCATCGTCCACGAGGGCTTCCATGGCAATGACCTTATCTCGCTCAGGCAATGGTGTCAAGTCACTGTCGGCTGCGGGATGGTCAAGAGTCAGTTGATCAACCGCAGCAGAGAATTTTCTGACAAAGTCTTGTGCAACGCTCTTATGCACAAAGATGATTTTGATGGCGGTGCAGCGTTGTCCGTTGTAACTCAAGGCTCCGTTTACACTTTGCTTCACGGCTAGATCCAGGTCGGCATCAGGAAATACGATGGCGGGATTTTTGGCCTCAAGTCCCAAAACTTGACGCAATCGATTTAACTTTGGGTGCTTTTCTACCAAAGCATTGGAACTGGTCGATGCACCGATTAATGCCAAAACGTCTATATCCCCTGTTTGCATAATGGGCGCGGCGAGCGTTCTTCCTCGTCCGAAGACCACATTGACCACTCCCGGGGGAAAGGCCTCTTTGAAAGCTTCTATCAAGGGTGTGAGCAAAAGAACACCGTACTTAGCGGGTTTGAATATTACCGTATTTCCCATCATCAATGAGGGAATCAAGAGACAAAAGGTTTCATTTAAGGGATAATTATACGGACCAAGACAGAGCACTACACCTAAGGGGCCGCGGCGTATCTGCGAAACGATCCCGTCTTTTGAAGCAATTCGAGAGCCGCGTCTTTCCAGCTCTTTGTATTCTTCGATGGTGTCACGGATATAGTCAACCGTGCGGTCAAAC
>JGI12048J13642_10283115_pt1 | contig 16947 bp, 11 predicted proteins | sample ElkSlonscriptome_16_FD_13642 | JGI IMG/M metagenome (IMG submission 13642)
TATTATTTTGCTTCAGAAATAGTCGAAAGGAAAGTTCAGCAATATTTCGGTGTAGTAACGCTAGGGCTTATTTCATTCTTTAGAGTTGAAAATAGAAAAAGCGATAATAACAGACGCAGATAACCCCCTCACAATCCCAACTTCTGAACGACCCCTCGCCCCCTCCCCTCACCCCGTCTACAATGTTGGTTATAGTCTAGTCAACTAGATTATTTTTAACCATTGGATCTATGATTTCCATAGAACAACTCAACCAGGCTGAACAGCAAATTGAGTCCCTCCTGACTCAGAACGAATCCAACTGGAAAGCTATTGCCAAGATTGCCCGAAGTGGTTCAGCAGAGGGAATTATTCAAACAAGCCGAACTCAACTCATTCACCGCTTGGGTCAATACTGTAGCTAAAAAGTGTGATCGCCAACCCTCTCTCATCTGGCGTTATATCAAAGCCGCAAAATACTATCTGAAAAGTGTTAACTCCGACGACATCGAACAGGTTGATGAAGCCAAGGCACCACCGGAGGCGCTAGAAAAATTGGAGAAAGTTGAACGGAACGCACCCCAACCCGTATTTGAGAAGCTGCGAGAGAAAGTGTTGGCTGGAAAGGCAACGGTTAAGGAATGTCGAAAAATTGAGCAAGAATATCGGCCCGAAGGAGAACAGTTGAGACGCGGACGGCCACCCAAAGGACAGGAGGGAAGTTATCAACATCTGGGTTTGGGTGTTGCTTCATCTTTGACAACCACCACCCCGGTTATTGATATTGAACAGTTGCCTCGAAATCAGGTAGCCGTGACCATTGCGCGATCGCTAACAAATAGTCTAGTTGACTGGACTATGCAATGCTCGGGGATGAAATACCCAAGCAAATCATCATCAGGAACACACAGAGGTTCGGGTTAGTTTTGAAAGAAAGAGATTAAGACTGGACTTTTTAGCCGTTGTTCGTTGGAGTTATAAACGTCCTAAAGATGTTTTCGGGGTTGAGATTAAAAGCTGTTTGTCCGACTTTGAAGCCGATACCAAATGGGAAAATTATCTCAACTTCTGTCATTACTTCTGTTTTGCCATTCCTAAATCTGATGAGGAATTAAAAGAAGCGATTGAAACCACAACCGATGCGGGGATTTTGTTGGTAGATCTAAAGTCCGAGATTCAGGAGGATATGAGTTATCCCGTTACCGTTTATCGTTCGCCTCAAAGTAGGAGCGGAAGTTCGGTTAGTTTGGTTTATGAAACTCTCTATGAAAGAATATTGGGTTGGTCGGGTTCGGATAATCAACTCTAAAACCCCAACTTCTGAACCGCTTTCCGCTTGGTTTCCTCTCCCCGTCTATCATACTTCGCAGTTGTCACCGGGGATGAATAACTGAGTTAGAGGAACGGGGACGGTCAACTTCAGACTCTCACGCTCTTCGAGACCTAGATGCACGCTCATTACTCTTTGGAAGTTGGATTCAAAATATTCATTCTTTCACAAAAGTGTCATTTTTGTTCTGCGCGAATAAGACTCGGGTTGTATTACGCTATTGACAGTTTGTAGTATAGCGCTACTTGAATCGGGAACAGGGAACAGCGCTTGCCTTGCGGCCCGGCGGTTTCCGGCGAGACTTAGTTTGCAATCTTAGGGAACAGGGAACAGTAGACTGTGAAAGGGTTTTAGGATCTAGAAATGTCCTAACTTAAATGCGTAGTGCTATATATTTATGTAGTATAGATACAACAGGGTAACACAGGGGTTCAACCTGCTTGCTCACTCGAACCTTGAAAACTAATGCCAAATTTGGGGACGCGATTGGCGTTCATCTGCTCCGAAACCAACTCTCCGGACGGTTGCAGAATTGGGGTTCAATTCCCCACGTCTCCATCAAAATCTTATGGAGGTTGTCCGGCATGGACGAGGAAAGCGTTTTGAAAACGCCTGCGGTTTAACACCCGTCAAGAGTTCGATTCTATACGCCTCCGTTTTATTGGGAATGTAGTTGAGATGGCTGTAGCACGACTGTTGAAGACTTGGATTATTGTCCCATAGCTCAATTGGCAGAGCGCGTGGCTGTTAACCACGATGTTGTAGGTTCGATTACTGGGGCAGTTAAAGATGGCTGCTGTAACCCAACTGGTAGAGGTGCTGGTCTTAGAAACCAGATATTGCAGGGTTCTCCCAAAGGGAGACGCTAACGCGAACGACTCCTGCCAGCAGTATTAACGGTCGGGTGGCGCAACTTGGTAGCGCAGCGGCTTTGGGAGCCGAAGGTTGTAGGTACTCGGAGAGAAGCCGCTTCGCATCTACAAATCCTGCTATCCCGATTTAAAGAATCTTGGGGTCGCTAACTCAATGGTTAGAGTAACTGCCTTTTAAGCGTAAGGTTCAGGGTATGCACTTCGCGCAGGCTTCGCCAACAAGTCCCTGGCGACCCCAGAGCGCCCCTGTGATGCAATTGGAAGACATAGCCCACTTAAAATGGGTTTTCTACAGGTTCAAATCCTGTCAGGGGTATTGCGGAGATTGAGCTACGGTGCGCGGCTAGGTCTCATAAGCCTTTTCTTACCAGGTTCAACTCCTGGCTCCGTGACAATCATGCTGGTGGAGCTGCGATATGGCAGAGCAACTGTCTTGTAAACAGTCGGTTGCAGGTTCAAAACAATCACCAGCTTGAATGTGATTGTGGTGTAATGGCAGCATTTGAGTCTTCCAAACTCCGGGTACGAGTACCCTTCGGGAACACCTTCGGTGAACAAATCTCGTCAATCGCTTTGTTATAGGAGTGTCGCCTAATGGATGGGCATCGATCTTCTAAATCGATTTGTGTAGGTTCAAATACCACTTCTGTTCTGCGAGATAATCGCTGAAATCCTTATCTGTTATAAGTTGTAGCAGTATAACCATTTCTCGACTCACATTAACTACAACTATAATTGCTTGTCTTAATATTTTCGTGAACGCATTCTTTTGAAACATATTTGTGTGACAACAGAATTAACTTAATCAACAGAAAAAAACGGGACGCTAATTATAGGTCGCTACAAGTAACTCTTAACTAACTATCCAACCCCAAACCAAAAAACCACCTTAATCGTTCGGTGGCTCGTTCACTCATTTATAAAATTTCAAACCCTCTAAAGTTAGATTTAGACAAAAGTACAAAAGGTAAAAATCTGAGTCAGAACTTATTTAACGGTCTTGATTTGCAAAGTAAGCCCAGGTTCCAAAGATAGAGGCTAGGAGCCAACCTAAAACTAAAACACCAATTAAAGCAATAGCTGTGGAAGACATAGTATTTTTCTCCACCAAAAAGTTAACAATGTGTTCGCCCATAAACTAACAGTTTTGACAAAAAACCTGCAACAAATATTAATGGAATTGGGAGATTGTAACAACCATTAACGGTTAATTCAGATTTCTGGCTTGATTTTCTCAAGTGTATATTCTCTGGGTTTGTAGTAGCTGTACGTTTTGTAGAGGTTATATTGCGTGAAAACTGACTATGAGAAGTTCTCCTAAAAAATCTATAATCTTAAAAAATCTAGCAAGGGGTTTTTGTATACCACGTAACAACCCACAATCATCAAGTTTTTGAGACTATCTATATTGAGGATTGTATTGCAGTCTTGACACTTTGTATTACAATAGTGTAGTATAGAAGTGTTGCATATTTATCGTGGAGGTGGAGCCAATGATTGTTCTATTTAATGAAGGACTGCACTGCGTCTAGTTATCAGCCTTCAAAAACGGCAAACACCTCTGCAAGTCACACGTCAACCCTTTGTAAGTTTTTTAACTTGATTTACCGTATAACCGCCGATTTTGTTGTCCTTATCCATTTGGCGTTCATCTTATTTGCTTCCCTGGGAGGATTGTTGGTACTGAAGTATCCTCGTTGTGCGCTTCTCCATCTACCAGCCTTGACCTGGGCTGTACTTATCTCTCTCTTCGGTTGGGTCTGTCCGCTTACACCACTAGAAAACTGGCTGAGAGAACGGGGTGGGATGAGCGGTTATGATAGCAGTTTTATCGAACACTATATCTTGCCTATTATTTATCCTGGAGAACTGACACGAACAATACAAATATTCCTGGGTATAGGGGTATTCGTGATCAATCTAGGTATTTATGGGTCTCGTCTCCTCAAAACTAAAGCTTGAAGAATACATTAGTCTGCTACTATTCAAGAGTCTTGAGTCTTGAGTCTTGAACATGGCTTGTAGATTATCGATCTTTAATATGAAGGGTGGGGTTGCTAAGTCAACGACTACCTATAACCTTGCGGTAGGACTTGTGAAATTTCACAACCAGCGAGTCTTACTAATTGACATTGACCCTCAAGGAAATTCCAGTGCGGCTTTGGGATTGTGGACGGAAAACAACGGCGGCTGTGGCAATGCCTAAAACAGCAACGGCAACTAAACCCTGAAGATTGTTTGTGGTTTCATGGCGTTTGCGGAGTGTGGACTTGTCCGTATCGCATTACTCTTACTCTCTCTACAGAATAGGCTGACCTCGTTCGTTGTGGTGGTCAGTTTTGTTCGGCTGGAATAATCGCTTTTAACCTTCTAATTCCTCAGCAAATACTAACTCCCCATCAACATATTTCGTCCCCGGCGGCGCCCAATTTTCTTCGGGGTCACAATGCCAGGGATTATTAATGGTGTCATCCTCCTCAACGGGTTCACCAAGTCCCAGAAAATCCCGGTAAACTATTCCCTCGGTTTTGGGGTCGTGTTCAAAGTCATTGCAGGTTTTATTCTCCGGCCCACTCGGATGAACGGCACAGACGATCCGGGAAATCCCAAGAGTAGTAACGGCAGATGTAGCAATCATCAATTCGGGGCATTAATTCTAGTTTCCCTCAATCGATTATTCGGTTTTCTTCATTTTAATTGGTGGTTCAAAAGGTGAGAAAAATAATCTATTCCGGTACGGTTATCTCCAATTTCACCTGCTAACTTGCTGTTGCATCATAGTGAATGTAATCAATAGTTATTCATTTATTCGACATTTAAAGGAGAGCAATTAATATGATGTTAGCTTACAACCCCTTCGCAGAAATGGAAAGAATGCAACGTGAATTTGACCGTGTTTTCAACTCCGAATTAACATCCCGTTGGACTCCGGCAGTTGAACTGCAAGAAACCCCCAACAACTACATTCTTAGAGTGTTTCTCCCCGGTTTGGATAGCGAAGCACTCAACATCGAAGCGGCAAAGAAAGCAGTTACCATTTCCGGTAAAACCCACCGTCCCGAGTTGAATGAAGGTCACAAGTATCTTTAGGCGTAATGCAAGAGTTGCTGTCATGAAGTGTCAACGAACCGAAAGCACTACTGTATTTGCTTTTTAAGGACTTCTTTACAGAAGTTAATGCAGTACCGATTAATACGGGTGTCAGAACTTTTTCATCAAATCGGGACTAAATTTAGGAGTTTTGGACACAGAAATGAGATTAAAAAGAGAAAAGTACCAACTCCTAAAGCTTATCCGGAACTTTTCAAGCAAGCATGGCACTTTATAGCAGCTTCTCTATCAATACTCCAACTTCTTGCTGTAAATATCTATTCCCTTCAATAAAATGACGCGCCCCAGCAGTGCTAGGGCTTTGTTGTACTAACTGTCTTGTCAAACCTGAAGTTCATTTTCATAAAAAACCGGGGACGGAAACCAATCAGACAAATTCAGGGAGGATGTTGGTCGGAAATGTTAAAGTTGAAGGTTGGCTAACCGCATCCTTTTTAGTGTTGTAGCTGATACCCCGATAAGTCAAAGTTTTGGCTGTGGAAACTGCGGGTGTGTTAGTGATGGTGTAAGTCTGTCCCCGATACTTAGCTGTAACGGCGGTTTCAATTGCTGTATTGTCGGTGGTGTAAGAAATGCCGCGATAAGTAAGTTTAGACATTGAGTAATACTCCTAAATTGAATCACTCGTTTCTCTCTGCCCATACATACTTCTACTCGGTGAGAGCTTATGCAGTCATTTGTCTCCAAGTAGTCGATCAAAAGTTTTTCCTTGTTTGAATGAATACTGTGGTAAACTGCAATCGCATAGCATTCTAGAGGCGATCGCAATTGTATAAAAACTGGCTCCCCTGTCGAGAGCATCAAAAGTTGCAAAGACCTCTAATGTTAGCAAGAAATTGTCTTGGCAAGCGAGCATAGGCGTTCTTGTTTGCAAGCAACTACAAATACCAGTGAGAGTAGCCGCTTCCCCCGCTTTATTTTCAACCTGTCGCCATAAAGGAAGGGATTTGTTGTAGAATGCGAGGGCTTGCTGTTTGTCTCCTAATAAATCATAAATTCTACCCAGTTCTAACAAACTAACTGCTTGTCCTTGCAAGTTTCCCGCTTGTCAATAAAATCGTATAACCCTCTTATTAGGGTGGTATGACAACCGGATTTAGTATTATAGCAATTCTTGAAAATAGGACTACAGATAGGATGATAATTAACGCTCCCTCTTCCGTCATTTTTGTTGATAGCAATATTGCTGACTACCAATCTCTAGTTAACAGCGTCGAACCCGAGACAAAAGTAGTTGTCTTGGATATCAACCGCAATGGTGTCGAGCAAATTACTGAAGTATTAACTAACTACGACAATTTAGATAGCGTACAAATTCTTTCTCACGGAGATTCAGCCGTTTTACAGTTGGGGAATAGCAGCCTAGATAATGGTAATATTGAGAGCTATGAAAACCAATTGCAACAGTGGGGAAAAGCCCTCAGTGAAAATGGTGATATTCTTTTATATGGTTGTAATGTTGCAGAAGGCGAACAAGGACAAGCTTTTATTAATCGCTTAGGAGAGATTACCGCAGCAGATATTGCTGCTTCTGAAGATTTGACGGGTAATAGCGATCTGGGGGGAGACTGGGTATTAGAAGCCACTACGGGATTTATCGAATCACCTCTAGCGTTTCAAGTTGAGGCAATGTCTGCGTTTAATTCTGTATTGCAGACTTTTACAGTTACTAACAACAGAAATAGTGGCGCTGGTTCTTTACGACAAGCTATTCTAGATTCGGAAAACAATAATAATGGTGGGACAATAGACATCATCCAAGTAGATGTAGGTTTTATTAATTTAGCTGACAGCCTGCCAACTATTAGCGAGGATGTGGAGATTCGGGGTAACGGTGCTGTAATTAATGGCTTGAACCAACATCAAATTTTAGCAATTAATGGCGAAACCGACGCGACCCAAATAATCTTATCCGATCTTTCCTTAACAGGTGGTCATGTCAGGGGGAGTAGTGGATTTCGTGGCGGAGGCGGAGGCTTAGGTGCTGGTGGTGCTTTATTTATTAACAACGGTACGGTAATTGCGAATAACGTTGATTTTACTGACAATAGTGCCGTTGGTGGAAATGGCGGAAGTGGAGCAGGAGGTGGCAGGGTTGAGAGCCGAGGTACAAATGGACTTAGCGGGGGAATTGCCAATGTAAATGGTACTGCTTTTACTAACGGAACAGCGGGTAGTGGTGGCACAGCGGGTAGTGGTGGAACGGGAAATGGTAATAGTGGCGGTAGTGGTAGTAATGGGGGTAATGGTAGCTTTGGCAATGGCGGAGGAGGAGGCGGTGGCGGTGGCGGCGGCGAATCTGGTGGATTGATAGAAGGCAGGGGTGGTTTTGGTGGTGATGGTGGTGATGGTGGTTTCGGCGCTGGTGGCGGTGGCGGTGGCGGTGCTGGAGCAAATCCTAATAGGCGAGCAAGAAGAAGAACGGCATTGGGAGGCGACGGCGGTAATGGCGGAGAATTTGGTGGTGATGGCGGAGATGCTGCTAATGTCGCAACAGGTTCGGGAACTCCTGGGCTTGGTGGTCGTGGTGGCGGTGGTGCTGGACTCGGCGGTGCTATTTTTGTCAATCGGGGTGCTGATTTAATACTTCTTAACAGCAATTTTGCTGCTAACTCAACCACTGGAGGGACTGGTGCGAATAACGGTCAGGCAAAAGGTAATGACATTTTTGTTAGAGAAGGGGTAGGGGTGTCTATATTCGGGATAACCCTTATCCCTGGTGGTCAAGTTTCTCAGGCTAATACCAATGTTGCCACGGGAAATAACCTAGATAATGGAAGTGTTTTTGGTGACATCAGCAATTTTATTCTGCCCACAATTAACATCGCTCCAGGAGATAATTTATCAGAACCCGATCAAAATGGTTCTTTTAATCTTTCCCTGGATGCAAGCTTACCCATAGATTTAATAGTTAGCTACACCGTTACGGGAACAGCTACCAATGGTGAAGATTTTGAAATTCCCAGTAGCGTTACAATTCCTGTGGGAGCAACACAAGGTTCTATCGAACTTGAAGTAATTAATGATCGCCTTTTCGATCCCGATGAAAATATCATTGTCACCTTAGAAGATTCCCCACTTTACAATCTAGGTGCTTCTATTTCTGCTGAATTGGCGATTGTGGACGACGAGCCAGATATTAGCCTTGATGGGACAGATGCAGTAGAAGGGGAGAGTAACGGTCAGTTTATCTTTAATTTAGCTCCCAATGCTCCTGAAGGTCGTCAGTTAAGCTTTAGCATTACTGGGGGAACAGCCGAACTAGATACAGATTATAGGTTTCTCAATACCGACGATGAGCCTATCTTTGGCAATGAAGCTGGTAGTTTTTTCCTAGATATTTCTGGTGAAGAACAAGTTGTGGTTCAACTAGATGCCACAGGAATTACGGGGGGGATTCCCGATTTTGACGATGGGGTAGCTGAAGGAAATGAGACAGTAGAAATTACTCTCAACGAGAGTGAAGAGTATGGTGGTGGCGGAAATACCATAACTGCCAATATTATTGATAATGACAGTCCTCCGATAATTGATGTTGTTGCAGGAGATAATGCTACTGAAACTGATTCTAACCCCGGTGTTTTCCAGCTTAATTTCTCCAATCCCTTACTCAGTAATGGCAATGAGAATGATGATGAAGATGCCATCTTTAACTTCACTATTGGTGGAAATGCTACGCGAGGTGAAGACTACATTTTAGTCTTAGTTGCTAATAATACAGAGCAAGATATTATCGGCAACAGTTTTTCCTTACCAGAAGGTACGACTACCGCCAGAATTGAAGTTAGACCCATTGATGACAATAATGAAGAAGTCAATGAAAACGTTACTTTTACCCTCAATGAAGGAGAAGGATACGAACTAGGGGAAGCATCAGCAGAGTTAACTATTGTAGATAGCGGTGGGGATGATGCGGATAATGTAGTCGGGGTGCAAATTAGCGAATCTCAAGGTTCGACTAACCTCATAGAAGGACAAACGACGGATAACTATACGATCGAGTTAACCAGTCAACCGACTAGCGATGTCACGATTAATTTTGCTACCGATGCCACTCAGATAGAAAGTATTAACCCCATTACTTTTACTCCTGAAAACTTCAACATCAGACAAAATGTTACGGTGGTTTCTGTTGATGACAATATAACTACAGAAGACCGCACTTCGGTTATTTCCCATACTGCAACCAGTGATGATGCTGCTTATCAGGGAATTGCTATTAATGAAGTTACTGCCAATATTACCGAAAATGATGTTCCTGGGATTGTTATTGGCAACGGAAATAATTTTACAGTAGCCGAAGGGGAACTAGGACAAACCTACACCATTGCCTTAGCAACCCAACCCACAGCAGATGTCACCATTAGTTTTGGCATTAGCGACGATCTCGAAGCCATTGCACCCATAACTTTTATTCCCGATAACTTTGCTACTCCTCAAGAAGTTACCATTACTGCTGCGATAGACGATCTAGTAGAACCAACGGAATTTCAAAACATCACTCATAATCTAGTTAGTGAAGATCCGGTTTACAACGAGTTAGAAGTACAACCCCTTCCCATTGCCATTAACGAACTCAGTTTCGATAATATCGAGACAGCAGGGGGGTTAAATAATGCCCTCAATTCGATTCAAGATTCGATTGACGCTCAGTTTCGAGCCATTGAATTACCCTTTATTGGTTCTTTAGAAACTCTCGCACCAGATCTAATCGGTAGTTTCCAAAATACCTTAATTAATCGGGTGCAGACAGGAGGAATATTAGATGTAGAGAAACTTAGCGGGTTAGTTGAAGAAACTATTGAAGAGATTCTCGATGTTGATGTGGAAGCGATCGCAACTCTCTCGGAAGAAGAAGCCACTTTCGATATTACAGTTGCTAAAGAATTTAACCTTGGTGATATCGATCTGGATGCGGATTTAGGTTTGCCAGGATTGGGAATTGATGTTGATGGTAGTGTCGATCTCGATTTTAATTATCAATTTGATTTTGGGTTTGGCATTAACCAAGAATTCGGTTTCTTTATCGATACAGAAAAAACGAACTTTACCGCAGGAGTCGATCTGGGTTTGAGTGATGATTTCCAAGCAACGGGGAATCTAGGCTTTTTGCAACTCGATCTGGTCAATGATGAAGAAAACCCCACGGCTGTTGGTGCTGATTTTACTCTCGGACTCAATGATATAGATAATGATGAAAATTCAAACACTGGCGAAAATTCAGATGAAGAAGAAGATATAGATGGCGATCGCCTCACCAGTACGGAACTAAGTAATGCTTCTTTCGATGACTTATCCGACCTCTTCGATCCCAGTGCTTCGGCAAGTGCCAATCTTGGTTTAAAAGCCGTTACGAGCATCCAAGCGGATACTGCTTTTCCCAGTATTAATTTCGATTTAGCAGGGGAATTTGGCTCGTTTACGTTTGAAGATGGAGAAGCCGTTGGCGATTTTTCACCGACGATCGCATTTAATGACGTGCAACTAGATTTAGGTAGTTTTCTCTCCGACTTTGCTCGCCCCGTAATTGGTAATATCAACAGCATCATCGATCCTTTTCGCCCTATCGTTGATTTTCTCAACACCGATACGGAAATCCTCAACGATCTGAGCATTGCGGACGGTTTGGATGACAATGGTGATGGTGAAATTAGCGTCATCGAACTCGCGATCGGCATCGCTGAATTGACGGGCAATCCTCCCAACGCTAACTTTCAGGCTGCTTTCAACCAAATTACCGAACTGTTCGCTCTGTCAGATGCTCTCAATGAATCGATCGCGGGGGATGAAGGCATTCTCATTGATGTGGGTTCTTTCGAGTTGGGCAATTTTGACCCTAGCGATCCCGATGCCGATCCGACTGAGGTTGCAGCAGAGCAAACCGAGTCCGCACCAGATTTAGATCGACAACTCGATGATGCTCCCGATGGTGGTAGCAGAAATACCCAGAAAGCAAATACCAATCGGATACTTAATAACGGTAATTTCGATATTCCTTTAATTAACAATCCCTTCAGCGCGATCGACTTACTCTTGGGTAAAGATGTCGCCCTCTTTACTTACGATCTTCCTGCATTAGAAGTTGGATTCGACGTAGAACAAACGTTTCCCATTTTTGGCCCGATTAGCGGTTTGTTAGAAGGGGATTTTAATGTCGCTTTGGATCTCGCTTTTGGCTTCGATACTTTTGGTTTCAATCAATGGTCTGCTAATAATTTCGACCCCTTAGAATCCTTTAAAGTCCTCGATGGTTTCTTTGTTAGCGATCGCGAAAATCCAGACGGTACAGGGGAAGATATCGATGAGTTGGTTGCTACCGCCACTATTGCAGCAGGATTGGGTGTAAATCTTGTTGTTCTTTCGGGCTTTCTCAAAGGAGGTTTAGAAGGGATTATCGGTCTGGATCTGATTGATGGTGGTGAAATCAACGGCACGGATGATGGCAGACTGCGTACTTCGGAGATTGCCGAGCGTATTTCTACACCTTTTGAATTATTCCAATTAAACGGTATCGTTAACGCCTTTTTGGGTGCAGAAGTTGACTTGTTTGGTCGGACAGTATTCGAGCAACGAATTGCCACTTTCCCCCTCGCTGAGTTTAGTGTCGGGGGTAAAGGCAATAGTTTTAGTAGCGTTATAGATGGGGTAATTTCTGGCGGTACGGTCTTTTTCGATGCCAACTTCAATGGCATTCAAGACCCCAACGAACCCGTTACCATTAGTAATGCTGATGGTAGTTACGATCTCGATATTCCCTTCTCTCCCTTCGATCTTAATAGTAATGGTGTTATCGATCCCAAAGAAGGTAGAGTGGTTATTGTTAACGGCATTGATATCTCCACTTCCTTACCTCAGACCGCACCGATTATTACGACTCCCAATGCGACTATTGCCACGCCTTTAACGAGCTTAATTAGTGAAATCGCCAAACCCGATTTAGATGCAGCACAAGCAGAAGTAATTAATGTTTTCGGTTTATCAGAAAATAGCGATTTATATAATGATGACCCCAAAACTTCCGAAGTATCGGTCTTGGGTTTACAATCTCAACTGCAAAATCTGATTATTTTAGCTACCCAAACTATTGCTGCAACTTCTTTTACAGGGCAAACCATCAATGGTAGCGACATTCTGACTCAAGATGGTCTGATTTATCTCGATAACAATAATAACCAACAGTTCGACGATGGCGATTTAGAAGTCGTTCAAGCTGATGATGGCTCTCGCGTCTTGATGCAGTCGCTCATGGGGGAAACCCCCAAGACCGCGCTGCATCGCTTCTTCGATATTAACGACAACGGAGAATTAGATAATAACGAGGTTTCTTCTACAGTAAATGAAGCACAAATTGCCAGTGCTATTCTTCAAGCAATCGCCGATCGCGCTAACAATGGGGAAGCCCCCGATCTTACCGATACTGATACCATAACTGCTATTATTAACGAGGCTTTAACCGTTGCGATCGCTGAAGATCCCAATACCAATCTTAATGAAAATGCCATTTCTCAACTGACCGCAAGCATTGTAGATAAAAACCTCAATATTGATGACATATTAGGTAAAGCTTTCCTTTCTGAAGCCGAACAAAGACAGCAAATTACCAAGCAGTATGTATTTATTGATGTTAACGATAATGGGATACAAGATAGGGACGAGCCTTCTTCTTTAGTAGACGAAACAGGGGGAGACGAGCTAGATATTACTCCTTTTGACACTAATGAAAACGGTCTGTTAGATATGCGCGTTGTCGTCGAAGGAGCATCCCCAGATTATGTTTTTGTAGATAGTAATGCTAACGGTGTATTCGATCCTGACGAACCCTTCTCAGTTGTCAATCCTAGCGGTGAAAATAACTTAGAAATTGATTTTATTGATAATAATGGCAACGGCGTACAAGATGAGAATGAACCCTTCTTGATCGCTTCTCCTCTCAATCCCGATGGTACTGAAGTTGCAATTTCTCCTTTCGACCTCAATGAGAATGGGGTTTTAGAAGCAGGAGAAGACGATAACAATAACGGTATCTTAGATCCAGGAGAAGATAATAATGAAAATGGTATTTTAGAATTAGACGAACTCGGACAAGTAGTGCTTGAAAGTCCTCCTATAGATCGATGGTCATTTGTAGACAGCAATGGTAACGGAGAATTTGATCGCGGAGAACTCTTCTCTCCTGTCTTTGATGATGGCACCGATCTCCTCGATCCTTTTGTAGAACCGGGTAAAGTATTTGTCGATAGTACAGAATCTCCCGAATTAGCTGGCGGATTCCAACATCTAGTCACCAATCCTTTAGCAACCATCTCCCGTCTGCTTGCCGAAGGTACCGATCCCGCAGTAGCTCAAAATCGAGTGAAAACCGCATTAGGAATACCAGAAGATGTGGATCTGTTCAACTACGATGCTTTACAATCAGCTTCCGATGACGACCCCAACTGGCTAGAAGTCTATGCAAAACAGGTTCAGGTGCAAAATACCCTCGTCCAAATAGAAGCGGTAACGGGAGTTGACGAAACCGAAATTATTGAAGCGCTATCAAATCAAATCGCTAACTCTGAAAATCTCGACTTGAGCGACTCAACACAAGTAGCAAGAATTATCAACGAACTTGCTCCCGAATTAGCAGATAATACTGTTGATAGTGCAGCAGAAATCATTACTGAAAGTAACAAACGCATTGATGACATTGCTATTGCTGACGATAGCACGATGGACGATCGCGAAAAATCAATAGAAATCGTCCAAGTACAGCAAATAGCCCAAAGCGACGAGCCAGAGGGTACAGTAGAAGACCTCGTAGAACTAGGAACAGAAGAGGAAAATGTGGAAGAAATTGTTGATGATAATACAGGTGAAAAACTTACCGCACAAATTGAAAGCACTGAAGAAATCGATCCTACCACTCGTCCCGACTTTAGCAATAGTCGCCCCATCGCTGAACCTGATTTCGTAACGACCGATATTGCTACGCCTGTCACAATAGATGTTTTAGCCAATGACAGCGATCCAGATAACGACCCAATTGAAGTTGTCGATTTCATCGCATTACAAAATACAGATGTAGATGTAGATGAGGATACTGGGGAAATTGTCGATACTTTTAGCTCTGATAGCGGTGAGGTCGTTATCAATCCAGATAATACCCTGACTTACACTCCCAGTGATGGTTTTACAGGAGAAGACATTATCTTCTATGCGATTCAAGATAGTAACGGCAATGTTGATAATAATATTGTCACTGTGACAGTTGGACCTGTTGAAATTATCCCTGAAGGTAATGGTAATAATAATGGTGATAATAATAGTGATAATAATGGTGATAATGATTTTATTAATGGTGGTGAAGGTAACGATACTGAACTTGAACCAACCGTTACACCCACTCCAGAAACACTACCCGAACCAACCGTTACACCCACTCCTGAAACACGACCTGAACCCCCAGAGATCACAGGTCAAACTATAGCAGGTAGCGATCGCGATGATGAATTAATGGGAACAGAGGACAGTGACATCCTCAGTGGAGATGGGGGAAATGATGTCATCTTTGGACTTGAAGCACAAGATTATCTCTCTGGCGACACAGGAAACGACTGGTCGAATGGAAACCAAGGCGATGACTTCCTTGAAGGCGGTGAAGGAGATGATACCGTATATGGCGGTAAAGATAATGATACTCTGATTGGCGATCGCGGCAACGATGAACTCTGGGGAGATAATGGAGAAGATATTGTCACTGGGGTAAATCCTGAAACCAACAATCCAGGAGTTGGAGAAATTGATACTCTCCAAGGCGGAGAAGGTGCTGATACCTTCGTTTTAGGTGATGATCTCCAATTCTATTACAATGACAATACGACTAATCCCGGTTTGGGTGATTATGCTCTCATCGTCGATTTTGATGCCGAAAACGATACGATTCAGTTACATGGAAATCGTCAGGATTATCGCTTAGGAGATCAACCCGACGGCTTACCTTTTGGTGCTTCCCTTTACTGGATTAATGGAGAACAAGAAGAATTAGTTGCTATGATTCAAGGCACTCCATTCCCCAACCTAGAAGAAGATTACTTCACTTTCGTCTGATGAGTTGACATCCTCCCCCGGATAAATCGCGGGGGAATCCAAACATTACTGCTTGGGCTTTCTCTAACTACCTCGTTGACTTATAGCACTACGCATTTAAGTTAGGACATTTCTAGATCCTAAAACCCTTTCACAGTCTACTGTTCCCTGTTCCCTAAGATTGCAAACTAAGTCTCGCCGGAAACCGCCGGGCCGCAAGGCAAGCGCTGTTCCCTGTTCCCGATTCAAGTAGCGCTATACTTGATTGAGTTTCCCCGCTCAAGCAGAGGTCGGTCTCTCCGGAGGCGTTAATAACAGTGCTGCCCGACGGTATTTGAAAAACAGATACTTTCGCGGAAAAACGGATTAAGCTACCTGCGATCAGCCTAGATCTATGCGTTTTACAGTCAAGTTAATCCGTTAAATCCATTTCTGTTCCGTTTCTTTTTGCTAACTGTTTTAGTGCTGATTTTAGAATGTTGATTGCAGCATTTTCATCCCGGTCGGCTGTGTATCGGCATCTGCGGCATTTATGAGTTCGGACACTAAGAGTTTTAACAACTTTTTCACCGCAATTTGAGCAGTCTTGAGAAGTATATGCGGGTTCAACGGCAACAACCGGAACCCCATAAACTTTCCCAAAATACTCCAACCATTCTCGAAACCGATACCCTCGCTGCATCATTGATTGACTTGGCTAAATGATGATTTTTAACCATGTTCCGTATCCGTAGGTTTTCAATCGCTACCAAGTCGTTAGACCGGATGACGTGTTGAGCCAATTTACAAACCCGATTCTGACGCCTGCGTGAAACCTTGAGATGCGCTCTACCTAATCTATTCCTGGCTTTTTTACGGTTTTGACTCCCCTTTTTTGTTCTTGATAGTCGGCGTTGCAACTTTTTAAGTTGGCGTTCATCCTTTCTCAAAAACCGAGGATTGTCTGCTTGATTACCACAACAATCAGTGTAGAAATAGTTGAGACCGACATCTAACCCTGTCTGTTTCCCTGTTAGTTCTTTTTTCTCCTCTCTCTCATGGTCTATTAGGAATTGTGCATAATACCCATCGTGCTTTCTAATCACTCGAACTCGTTTAATCTGTTCAAGTTGATAGAAGTGTAAATTTCGACTTCCCCATAGTTTAAATATACCCGCTTGAAACTTATCTGAAAAGGTTAAATAACGCCTATCATCCGACAGTTTGGTAGAGTCGAGTGGGAAGTCGCCTTCCCACCCTCTCCTACAAAACCGTGCTTGCGAATTTCTCCGCACACGGCTCCTCAACTGCTTGGCACTTGTCATGTGTACCTCTTTACCCAGATTTGGGTTAGGGGATGAGTTCATAAGAGTCATCACTTCTTACTTCCCATTCTTTGGGTTCCCACATAGCGTGTAAGATGTCGTGGCAGTGTCTGTGTATAGCCATCAGATTTGTGCGCTTGTTATTCTTGCGGTTTTTATCTATATGGTGCAATTCTACAAGGCTATCTGACGAGAAATACAGACCGCAATGTAAACATCTACCCTTTTGTTTCTTCAACAATTCAGATAGTGTTTTTGGGGTTTCAGGATAGTTTCTTAACCTTCG
>JGI12048J13642_10006209_pt1 | contig 16939 bp, 13 predicted proteins | sample ElkSlonscriptome_16_FD_13642 | JGI IMG/M metagenome (IMG submission 13642)
GCGGTGCATGATCGACCGCGGGATGACGATGTAGTCACCCTGGCGGAAGGCGAGATCCCCGAACTGCGTCTCGAGCGTCCCCTGCCCCTCGGCCACGTAGACGAGCTCGTCGCCCTGCGCATTCCGGTAGAAGAAGTCGTCCTCTGCATCCGGGCGGACGAACCACGACGAGACGTCCGAGTTGAACAGAAGCGGCCGCCGGTCCATCACCGGGCTCCCCCCCACGGGCGTCTCCATGAGTCTGAAGTGGCGGTGCCGGAGCGCGGCGTCGGGGTCCTTCTCCAGCTTCACCTCCCGCACCAGCTCGTAGTCCGTCACCGTCGTCGGCGGACGAATGTGGTACATCAACGACGAAATGCCGCTGAAGCCCTTGTTCCCGATCAGCTGCTCCTGATGAAGCCCCCCGTCCTCCTTCCGGAACTGCATGTGACGCTTGCGGGGGATGTCGCCGAGGCGGTGGTAGAAGGGCATGGAAGCTCCGGGTCGTGTCGGTCTGGTGATTCGTTCGTCTGTGTCGTGCGGTACGGGCGCGGAGAGCCCTCGCACCAGGTTCTTCTACGTCGCGGGCGGTCAGAGGTTGCCGCGGGCGGCCTGCTCTCGTTCGATCGCCTCGAAGAGCGCCTTGAAGTTGCCCTTCCCGAACCCTCGGCATCCCTCCCGCTGGATCAGCTCGAAGAACACGGTGGGACGGTCCTGAACCGGCTTGGTGAAGAGCTGCAGGAGGTAGCCATCCTCGTCCTTGTCGACCAGCACCCCGAGCTCCGCCAGCGACCCGAACTCCTCGTCGATGTCGCCCACGCGGTCCGGAAGCGCCTCGTAGTAGGTGTCCGGAACCTGCAGGAACTCGACCCCCGCCTCCCGGAGGGATCGGACCGTGTGCCGGATGTCCTTCGTGAGCATCGCGACATGCTGCACCCCCGGCCCCCCATTGAACTCGAGGTACTCGTCGATCTGGCTCTTCTTCTTGCCCGCGGCGGGCTCGTTGATCGGGAACTTCACCCGCTGGGAGCCGTCGGACATGACGATGCTCATGAGCGCGCTGTACTCGGTCGAGATGTCCTTGTCGTCGAAGGTGATATACCGCTCGAAGCCGAGCACGCTCGCGTACCACGACGCCCACGTCTCCATCTCGCCGAGCTCGACGTTGCCGACGACGTGATCGACGGTCTCGATGCCGAAGTCGGGGCCGGGCACGTGCTTCTCGACGAAGCCGGGCAGGAAGGGGCCGTCGTAGTCGACATTCGAGATGAGCGAGTGGATGGTGTCGCCGTAGGTCCGGACGGCGCCCCAGCGCACCGTGCCGTTGGCGTCACTCACGTCGCGCGGTTCCCACTCGGCCGTCGCACCGCGCTCGACCGCCGCGCTGAAGGCGTCGTCCGCGTCCTCCACCTCGAAGGCGATATCACGCACGCCGTCGCCGTGCTTCGAGACCCAGTCGTTGATGGGCGAGTCCGCCGTCAGACCCGAGGAGATGACGAAGGTGGCGTCGCCCTGGCGCATGACCCACGACGCCCGGTCGCGCACGCCCGACTCCAGGCCCGAAGCCGCGATCTGCGAGAATCCGAAGGCATTGCGGTAGTAGAAGGCCGCCTGCTTCGCGTTTCCGGTCCACAAGTTCAGATGGTGGATTCGCTTGAGGCCGATGGGGTTGTCACTCACGTCGTATGCTCCGATTCGGTGCGCGGGAATTCATCTTCGGAAATTCGTCTTCGGAATCTCTTCCCGAGGGGGCGACCGGAACTGCCGGTGGCCGCCGGGGGAGGGACATCGGTATACTGAGTCGATCATTATTCGGCTGTTTCGTTTACCAGGTCAACTATTTTACGGAGCGGTGTCGCCGACGCCGTCACTCCGCCGCCTCGCGGTCGTTTCCTCCACCATCACCGATGGCCTCGAACCCCTCATCGATTCTCGACACGGACGGATCGGCCCTCGAGACCGATCCGTCCCCCGGACCGGACCATGGTCGACTTCCCGACCTCATCGGGTTCAACCTCCGAATCTGCTACGGCGCGGCGGCGCAGATCTTCGCCCGTGCCTTCGAATCGCTGGATCTGGCGCCGATCCAGTTCGCGGCACTCGAGTTCATCGCCAATACGCCGGATCGGGCACAGACGGAGATCGCGGAGCAGATCGGTACCGCGCCCTCGGTTCTCGTAGGCCCCCTCGAGAAGCTCGAACGACGAGGGTTGATCACCCGCGGTCGAGACGCCGCCGATCGGCGGCGATTCGTCGTGCGTCCGACCGACGACGGAAGGACGCTGCTCTCGGAAGCGCACGAGCGTATCGAGGAGGTGGAGAAGGAGCTGACCCGGGACCTCGACACGACCGAACGCACCGAGCTTCTCCGTCTCCTCCGACGTGTGGCGGGGCGCGAGTGAGCGCCGTGGACGCGCGAATCTCGGCCCTTCTGGGCGGCCTGTTCGACTACGCAGGGCTCTTCCCCCCGGCCGGGCTCGAAATGCGGGAGACGGTGCGCAACTACGCGTCGTACCGGGCCGGGCCGCACGCGCGGATGCTCGGTCGACTCGTGGTGCCGTGGAACCGGCGGCGAGAGTTCCTGGACGCACTTGCCGACGTCCGGACGAACGCCTCGACCGAGTCCTCGACCGGGAACAGCGTCGACGCTTCGGCCGGGGATGGCGCGGACGGCATCGGCGCCTGTCCGGTGACCATGCTGATCCCGCTCCCCGACGGAGCCGACGAGGTCGACCGGCTGCGGCGCGAGCACGCCGACTTCTCCGAGGCGGCGGTCGGCCATGTGAAGATCGGAGCACTCGAGTCCCGGGCGGACGCCCCGGACCGGCTGGAGGGGCTTCCGGAGACCTTCGACCTCTTCGGAGAGCTCTTTCCCGACGCCGAGATCCATGTCGAAGCGACGGAATCCTGCCCGGTCGAGGAGTTGCTCGACGCACTCGTCGCGGAGCGCGACCGGACGGGAAAAGGTGCGGGAAAGCTCCGCACCGGCAGCGTCGTCCCGCAGGAGATTCCACCGGTGGACGAGGTCGTCCGGTTCATCCGTGCGTGTGCCCGCCGCGACCTTCCGTGGAAGGCCACCGCCGGGCTGCACCACCCCCTCCCCGCTACCCGGGCTCTCACCTACGAGGCCGATTCGCCAGAGGGGCCGATGTACGGCTACCTCGGCGTGATTCTGGCTGCGGCCCGCAGCCTCGAGGACCCCCCCGCCCCGGCATCCGACCTCCGCAAGCTGCTGACGGACCCCGAAACGCCGGACCTCTCCGCCTTCTCGACCACATCGATCCGCACCGCACGCACTCGTGGCTGCCTCTCCATCGGCTCCTGCTCGTTCATCGAGCCCGTCGAGGACGCCCGGTCCCTCGGTCTTCTCTCGAACTCCAACGCATCATCCACATGAGTGATCTCGATCATACCCACGCCGCCGACGCCACCTCCTGGGTGGAATCGGCGAACGCCTCCCACGCCGACTTCCCGATCCAGAATCTGCCGTTCGGCCGATTCGTGCACGGGGGAAGGACACCCCGCATCGGAGTCGCGATCGGCGACTCGGTGCTCGATCTGTCCGAGGCGGCCAACGCCGGACTTCTGGACGGGCTCGCGGCGCAGGATGCGGCCGGCTCCACGTCGCTCAATGCGGTCATGGCGCTTTCGACCGCCGATCGTGTCGCGCTGCGGCACCGATTGTTCGACCTCCTCTCGATGGCCGCGGACCGGGCGACACGTGACGCCGTCGAGGAGCGGCTCCTGCCGATGGAGGACGTCGAGCTTCTCGTCCCCGCCGACGTCGGCGACTACACCGATTTCTACGCCTCCATCCACCACGCCACCCGGGTCGGACAGCTCTTCCGTCCCGACAATCCACTTCTCCCGAACTGGCGCTGGATCCCGATCGGCTATCACGGTCGGGCCTCGTCGATCGTGCCGAGCGGGACGCCCGTGCGACGGCCCCGGGGGCAGCTCCGCCCGGGGGAGGAGGGGGGCTCGCCCGGATTCGGTCCGTCGGGCCGTCTCGACTACGAACTCGAACTCGGTGTCTTCGTGGCCGGCGAGAACGAACTCGGCGACACGGTGCCCATCGACCGGGCAGAGGACCGCATCTTCGGAGTCTGCCTGGTCAACGACTGGTCGGCGCGGGACATGCAGGGGTGGGAATACCAGCCGCTCGGGCCGTTCCTGGGCAAGAGCTTCGCGACCTCGGTGTCTCCCTGGGTCGTCACGAGAGAGGCTCTCGCTCCCTTCCGTGCCCCCGCCTTCGAGCGCCCCGACGGAGATCCACAGCCGCTTCCCTACCTGAGCGACGACGCGAACCGTCGCTCCGGCGGCGTCGACGTCCGCCTCGAGGTGGCGCTCCACACAGAGGCGATGCGCGATCGGGGGGATCCCGCCGAGGTTCTCACCGAGGGGGACTCGCTGGGACTCTACTGGACCTTCGCGCAGATGCTCACGCACCACGCGAGCAACGGATGCAATCTCCGCCCGGGCGACCTCATCGCCAGCGGAACCGTCTCCGGGCCGGAGCGCTCTGCGTCCGGCTGCCTCCTCGAACTCTCCACGGGTGGGCGGGAGCCGATCACGCTGGCCGACGGAGAAACACGGGCGTTTCTGGAGGATGGCGACGAAGTCGTGCTCTCCGGCCGCTGCGAGCGGGAAGGCTTCCGCGGCATCGGGTTCGGAACGTGTACCGGCCGGGTTCTGCCCGCTCTGAGGTCCGATGCGGCCGGCAACGACGCGGGGGGACCGGGAGGTCGCTCCGAGTGAGCGAACTCTGGCGACCCTCGGAGGCGCGCATCGCCGGAGCCGAGCTCGTTCGCTTCGCTCGGACCGTGTCCCGCGAGAGGGGAGTGGACGGGATTCCGGCCCCCGACGCCGATCGGGGCTCGGGCCGGGACCTCGGGCCCGGTTCCGACCTGATGGAACGCCTCCATGCATGGTCGATCGACGATCCCCGCGGCTTCTGGCGCGCGGTGTGGGACTTCTCGGATGTGGCGGCATCGGCTCCACCGGTGGAGATCGTGGACGACCCCTCGCGGATGCCGGGCGCCGAGTGGTTCGAGGGCGCGCGGCTCAACTTCGCGGAGAATCTGCTCCGACCGGGTCGGCCCGACGCGGACGCCCTGGTCTCCTGGAATGAGCATGGCCACGTGCGTACGCTGTCACGGGCCGCCCTACGGGCCGAGGTGGCACGCGCCGCGGAGGGGCTTCGAGACCTCGGTGTAGGCACCGGGGATCGCGTCGCCGGGTTCGTACCCAACGTCGTCGAGGCGGTGATCGGGATGCTCGCCGCGTCGAGCCTCGGAGCGGTCTGGACGGCGTGTTCCACCGACTTCGGGGTCGAGGGCGCGCTGGATCGGTTCCGGCAGGTCGAGCCGAGCGTCCTCATCGCCGGGACGCGCGCGACGTGGAAGGGGCAGTGGCAGCACACGGGGGAGCGGGTCGCCGGGATCGCGACGGAGCTCGTGGACCTCGGGTTGGAGGCCATCGTGCTCCTCGAGTACGGCCTGGATCGCGCCGACCAGGGTGGCGACCCGGCGAAGGGGGAGGCGACGTCGATCCGTGCTCACCTCCCGGACTCCGTGAATGTGTCGACCTGGATGGAGCTCACGCGCCCGGGCTCACCCGTGCCCGAACCGCGATACGAACAGCTCCCCTTCGACCACCCCCTCTACATCCTGTACTCCTCCGGCACGACCGGTCCGCCCAAGTGCATGATTCACGGCCAGGGGGGCACGCTGCTGCAGCACGCCAAGGAGCTGCGGCTGCACACCGACGTCCGGGCGGGCGATCGCATCTTCTACTACACGACCTGCGGGTGGATGATGTGGAACTGGCTGGTGAGTGCGCTCTCCGTCGGGGCGACCGTCGTGCTCTGGGACGGCTCTCCGCTCGCCCCCGATGCGACGGCCATGTGGGATCTGGTCGCCCGGGAGCGGGTCACCCACTTCGGGACCAGCGCGAAGTATCTCGCCGTCGCCGAGAAGCGTGGGCTGAGGCCGTCTCGGACACACGACCTCTCGTCCCTCCGCACCATTCTCTCGACGGGTTCACCCCTCCTTCCGTCCAGCTTCGACTGGGTCTACTCCGAGGTGAAGCCGGACGTGCACCTCGCCTCGATCTCCGGGGGCACCGACATCGTCTCATGCTTTCTGCTCGGAGACCCCACCGGTCCGGTCTACCGCGGCGAGCTCCAGACCGCGGGACTCGGCATGCGCGTGGAGGTGTGGGACGAGGACGGACACCCCCGCCCCGCCGGTGTGCCCGGCGAACTCGTGTGTAGCCGCGCATTCCCCTCGATGCCGGTCGGGTTCGTGGGAGACCCGCATGGCGCCCGGTATCGGTCGGCGTACTTCGAGTACTTTTCGGCCGACGACGCGGGTCCCGGTGGACCCGACCGGGGTCACGCGGACGCCACAGGCGCCGTCTGGCGACACGGTGACTGGGTAGAGCGTACGGACCGCGGAGGGTGGATCGTTCACGGCCGGTCGGATACGACCCTCAACCCGGGTGGAGTGCGGATCGGTACCGCCGAAATCTACCGTCAGGTGGAGACGCTCGACGAGGTCACCGATGCGGTCGTCATCGGTCAGCGGTGGGACGGAGATCTCCGGGTGGTGCTGTTCGTGGTCCTTCGGGAAGGACTCGACCTCGGCGACTCGCTCCGCGATCGAATCCGGACACGCATCCGTGACGGCACGACGCCTCGCCACGTCCCGGCCCTCGTGCTGCAGGTACCGGACGTGCCCAGAACGGCCTCGGGCAAGGTGAGTGAGATGGCCGTGCATCGGGCCGTGCACGGGCAGGGGATCCCGAATCGTACGACCCTGGCCAACCCCGAGTCCCTGCGGCATTTCGAGCGCCGACCCGAGCTCTCGCCCGGCGACTAGAGCGTGTTCACACACCGGGTCCGCGCCCTGGTGCAAGGTCGCTCCGGCGTCGGGAAGCGACGCGGCTCTCCCCCTCCTCTTCCGATCCGGTCGCGAGGAGTTGCTCAAACATCAATACATATTATTATCTATATACTACAATCCCAGGAGAATGCATGACCAAGTACGCCGACCTTCCGCTTGACATCGATCCCGAGGTGGTCGCCGAGACCGCGCGGATGCTCCGGTGTCTCGGCCACCCGGTCCGACTCGCGATCCTGGACCACCTGGATCGGTCGGGAGAGTCGACCGTCTCGCAGATCCACGAGGCGCTCGGAATCGGACAGGCGGTCTGCTCCCAGCACCTCGGACTCCTGCACGATCGCGGGGCGCTCGCACGGCGACGTGACGGAGTCAACGTGATCTACTCGCTGGCCGACGACCGACCCCGGAAGATCCTCGCATGCCTTCGGTCCCAGGGAGGCTCGACATGACCACCCGTTTCGTCGCCCTCTTCGTGACGGCAGCCACCCTGATCGCTGGCACCCCGACCACCGGAACCGCGCAGGTGGTGGAGACGCGGTGGACGGTCGAGGCTTCGATCGCCCGCGCGCTCGCGAGCCATCGTCCGCTCGAGGCGACGCGGGCAGAAGCCGAGGCCGCCGCACGAGGTGCGAATGCGATGAGCGCCGAACGTTGGCCGACCCTCGGGCTCTCCGCCGGAGGCGTGTACTCCGACGATCCGGTCGCGGTATTCGGGACGCGGCTTCGGCAACAGCGCTTCACCCAGGCCGACTTCGACGTGGCGGCCCTGAACGACCCGGATGCCCTCGGCGACTGGAACGCCGGGCTGCAGGCGCGGTGGTCTCCGCTGGATTTCTCGCGTGACGCCGAGATCGAACGCTCCCGGATCCTCGCCCGGGCCGCAGAAGCCGGCGCCGACCGACAGGCCGAAGTCGTCGTCTACCGGACGCGGGCGCTGCACGCGAGCGCGGTCATGGCCGAGGCACGCCTCTCGGCCGCGACGTCGAGCCTCGAGGCGGCACGGGCCACCCGTGACATCGTCGCTCGGCGCGTGGATCAGGGCTTCCTGATGGAGCGTGACCTGCTGCGTACGGAGGCCGCGCTCGCCGGCGCGATCGCCGACTCCGTGCGGGCTCGCGCCTCGATGGAGGACACTCGCGACCGCCTGGGCCTCCACCTCGCCCTCGGGCCCGATACCCTCGCCGTTCCGGTCACCGGCCCCGAGGGCGCGGTCCGCATCGCACTCGACGACGACGCGGCCGCCGTCCGCTCCGATGTGGAGGCTCGACGACTGACCGCCGAAGCAGCCCGCGCCGGGGTCGACGCGGCCCGACGCAGCCGTCTGCCGAGCATCGAGCTGACCGGTGCCGTCACCGCCCACGCCGCCTCGGACTTCGACGCGACGGGAGTGTTCGGCACCATGGGGCTCGCCGTGCAGGTGCCCCTCTTCACCTCCGGTCGCATCGGGTACGCCGTCGATCGCGCCGACGCCATGGCGCGCGCGGCCAACCTGCGGAACCGCGAGGCGATCGCCACGGCGGAGGTCGAACTCCGCGAAGCTCGTCGGGCCGTCCAGGCGGCGGCCGCCGCGGTCGAAGCCGCCACACGTGGCGCGGAGGCGGCCGTGGAGGCTCGACGCCTTACCCGCCTGCGACTCGACCAGGGTCTCGCGACCCCCGACGAGGCCCTCCAGGCGGATGCCGACGCGGCCCGCAGCGACGCGATGCGCATCGACGCACTCATCAACCTCGAACTCGGCCGCGCCGCGCTCGACCTGGCGCGCGGTGGCCTTCCCGATATCGGAGACGCACGATGAACCCGTTCACGACCCCGGCCCTCCGGATGCGCCCCGCCGCTCGACTGCTGCCGCTCGCGCTCGTGGCGGCCACGATCGGAGCCTGTGGGCACGAGGCCCGCACGCTCGAGCGTCCGACGCCCGACCCCGTTTCGGTCACCGTGTCCTCGTCGTCGGGCGCGGCCGGAAGCGCGACCGTGTCCGGAACCATCGAGGCCGACCGCACGGCCCGGATCTCGACCCGCATGAGCGGGACCGTCCGGGCCGTGGAGGTCGACGTCGGCGATCGGGTCACGGCGGGTGCTCCGCTGTTCCGCCTCGAAACCGCCGACCTCACCGCACAGCTCGACGCGGCCGAGGCCGAACAGCGTATCGCCACGGCGACGTACGAGCGGGTCCGGGCTCTCGCCGCGGATGGTGCGGCGTCCCGACAGGAGCTCGACGAGCTCGCCGCCCGGAAGGAGCGGGCCGACGCCGCCGTGGCCGAGGTGCGTGCCCAGTTCGAGTACGCGGTCGTCCGAGCGCCCTTCGCGGGGACCGTCGAGATGCGCATGGTCGATCCCGGCGATCTCGCGGCGCCCGGCCGCCCGCTCCTCAGCATCGTGGCCGACGGCGAGCCGAAGGTCCGGTTCGAACTCCCCGCATCCTTCACCGGTGACATCGGGGCGGGAGACCAGCTCGTCGTGCACCGTCCGGAGATCGGGTGGTCCGCCGCGGCCCGGGTGACCCGTGTCGCGCCCGCTCTCGACCCCGCCACACGCCGGCGTCCGGTCGAGGCGGAGTTCGTGACGCCACCGGGGGGAGATCTTCTCCCCGGCACCTTCGTGCGCGTGGAGCTCGACACCGACGGGGCCTCCGCCCTCTGGATTCCGGGGGACGCGATCGTCCGGCGCGGGCAGCTCACCGGCGTCTACACCGTCGAGTCGGACACCCTGCGGCTGCGGTGGGTGCGCATCGGCCGTGTCACGCCCTCGGCCGTCGAGGTGCTCGCCGGGCCCGGTGAGACGCTGACGGTCGTTCGTGAACCCGCCGCCGACCTGGTCGACGGTGCGCCCGTCGCCAGCGCGGAAGTCCGGGCCTGGACGCCGGCAGCGGCCGGGACGGTCGACGGCGGCGAAGCGGCTACCGGCGCCCCGACGGGCGGGGCCGACGACGACGCCGGGAGCGCGCGATGAAGGCCAACCTCGCCGGGCGACTCGCCGACGCCTTCCTCGACTCCAAGCTCACGCCGCTGATCATGGCGGCGGCGCTCGGGATCGGCGTCTGGACCCTCGCCACGATGGCGAGTGAGGAGGAGCCCCAGATCGTCGTGCCGCTGGCCGACATCTACCTGCCCCTCCCCGGGGCCGAGCCGCAGGAGATCGAGAACCGCGTGCTCGTGCCGATCGAGAACGTGGTCTCCGGCATCGAAGGCGTGGAGTACGTCTACAGCCACGCCGAGCAGGGCTTCGGTCTCGTCACCGTCCGCTACGAGGTGGGGCGCGACATGGAGGAGAGCCTCGTGCGCCTCTACAGCACCCTCGGCGAGCACATGGATCGGATGCCCCCCGGCATGCAGATGCCGCTCGTGAAGGTCGTGACCATCGACGACGTGCCCTTCTTCACCCTCGCGCTCTCGGGCGACCCCGGGTCCGGTGGCCAGGCCGGTGCCACGCAGGCCGGTGCCACGCAGGCCGGAGCCACCCAGGACGGAGCCACGCTCCGCGCGATCGCGGACGAGGTCCGCATCGAGCTGGAGCAGGTCCCGGAGGTGCGGGACGTCTCCGTCGTCGGCGGCTATCCGCGCGAGGTGCGCGTCGAACTCCGGCCCGAGCAGCTCGCGGCCCTCGGGGTCGACCCGGCGATCGTCCAGCAGCGCCTCGCCGAAGCGAACGTCCAGGCCACCTCCGGCGACCTGGTGCGCGACGGCGAGGTGGTACGCGTGACCGCGGGGCCGTTCCTGAAGACGATCGAGGACGTCGAGGGGGTGGTGCTCGACGTGCGGGACGGGTCGCTGGTGACCGTGGGCGACGTGGCGCACGTCTTCGATGGATCGAGTGACGTCGATCACTACGCCTTCGATGTGCGGGGCGGCGCGGACGAAGCCCTCGCGTTCGCACCACTCGTCACCCTCGCGGTGGCCAAGCGACCCGGTGCCGACGCGACCGACCTCGGACGCGCGCTGGAAGATCGGGTGGAGGAAGTGCTCGGTACCGTGGTCCCGGCCGACGTGAACGCCCGCGTCACCCGCAACTACGGGGAAACCGCGCGGGACAAGGTCGTCACGCTGCAGGAGCACCTGCTCATGGCGATCCTCGCCGTGGGCCTGGTGGTCGCCCTCGCGATGGGATGGCGGAGCGCCGTCGTCGTGATGGTCGCGGTGCCCGTGACCTTCGCACTCACCCTCTTCGTCTACCAGATCTTCGGCTACACGCTCAACCGGGTGACGCTGTTCGCCCTGATCTTCGTGACCGGGATCGTGATCGACGACTCGATCATCATCGCGGAGAACATGGAGCGGCACTTCGCGATGAAGGATCGACCCCTTCGCGCTGCCGCCCGGGCCGCCGTGGACGAGGTCGGGAATCCCACGGTACTCGCCACGCTCACCGTCATCGCGGCCGTGCTCCCGATGCTCTTCGTCTCGGGACTGATGGGGCCGTACATGAGCCCGATGCCGGTCGGGGCGACGGTCGCCATGCTCTTCAGCCTGGCCGTGGCGCTGATCGTCACACCGTGGCTCGCCTACCGCTTCCTGCGCCACGGGCACGACGAGAGCGGGCAGGCCGAGGACCGGTACGTCCTGGAGGAGACCCGCATCTACAAGCTGTACCGCGGGATGATGCTGCCGCTGCTGCGGAAGCCGTCGCGGCTGGTGCTGGCACTCAGCGGCGTGGTCGTGCTGCTGGTGGGCTCGGTCGGCCTGTTCGCCTTCCGCACCGTATCCGTGAAGATGCTCCCCTTCGACGACAAGAACGAACTTCAGGTCATCGTCGACATGCCGGAGGGCACCCCGCTGGAGCGGACGCTCGCGCTCACGCAGGACCTGGCCGCGGCCACCATGACCGTGCCGGAGGTGGCCGACATCCAGCTGTACGCGGGTACGGCGGCCCCCTTCAACTTCAACGGGATGATCCGCCACTACTACCTGCGCAGCGGTCATCACGTGGCCGATCTGCAGGTGAACCTGATCGGAAAGGGCGAGCGGAGCGCCCAGAGCCACGACGTGGCGCTCGCGATCCGGCCCATCGTCGACAGCATCGCCGCGGCGTCCGGCACCGGAGCCAGCGTGAAGGTCGTCGAGGTGCCCCCGGGGCCCCCGGTGCTCTCGACGCTGGTGGCCGAGGTGTACGGATCCGACGAGGAGACGCGGATGGCCCACGCCTCCGACATTCGCGAGAAGTTCGCGGGTCACCCCTCCGTGGTGGATATCGACTGGTCGCCGGCGGAGCCCCGGACCGAACTGCGGTACGAGGTGGATGCCGACCGCGCGGCTCTGGCCGGAGTCGACAAGGCGCACGTCGTCGGGGCATTGCGCGTCGGCCTCGGCGGTGCGGTGGCGACCCACCTCTCCGCCCCCGAGGCGCGAACCGCGGTACCGGTCCGCGTACGCCTCGATCGCGCCGCTCGCAGTCGCGCGGACGACCTCGCCGATCTGCGGGTCATGTCGGCGAGCGGCCGTGCCGTACCCGTCTCCGAGCTGACACGGACGATCGAGGCCGAGGCGCCACAGGTCATCGACCGAAAGAACGGCCAGCGCGTGGTCTACGTGACGGCCGAGGTGGCGGGTGAGGCCGAAAGCCCCGTGTACGCGATCCTCGACCTCCGGGACGAGATCGAGACGACGCAGCTCTTCACCGCGCAGCCGGAGTCCACTGCCGAGCCCTCCATGCGCTGGGACGGCGAATGGACGATCACCTACGAGGTCTTCCGGGACCTCGGAATCGCCTTCGCCGGCGCCCTGGTCCTGATCTACGTGCTGATCGTGGCGTGGTTCGGGTCGTTCGTCACACCTCTGGTGATGATGGCCGCGATCCCGCTGACGCTCGTCGGGATCGCGCCGGGGCACGTCATCTTCGGATCCTTCTTCACCGCCACCTCCATGATCGGGATGATCGCGCTCGCGGGCATCATGGTGCGCAACGGGATCCTGCTGCTCGACTATCTCGAGGCCCGCCGGGAGCAGGGCGTGGACCTGGAAACCGCCGTGCTCGAAGCCGGAGCGGTCCGGACGCGACCCATCGCGCTCACCGCGGGCACGGTCGTCATCGGCGCTGTCGTGATCCTCTTCGACCCGATCTTCCAGGGTCTGGCCGTTGCGCTCATCACCGGGGCGATCGCCTCGACCGTCCTCACGCTGATCGTCGTCCCGGGGCTGTACTTCCTGCTGCGCCGCGGCTCGGACGACACACCCACTCCCGCACCCCAGGAGGCCTGAGTCATGAAGCTCGTACTGATCATGTGTCTGCAGGAGGACATCGACCTCGTGGCCGATCTGCTCGGCTCGCAGGGCATCGTCGCCTGGAGCCGCCTCGACGCGGAGGGGTGGACCCCCGGTCTGCCCTCGCCGTGGTCTGGCGGAACGACACCCTACAACTCGCAGTTCGTCGTCACCCTCGTGCCGGACGATCGCGCCGACCCGCTCATGCGGGCGGTCGCCGCCTGCGCCGGATGCGCCGACGACCGCCACCCGATCCACGCCGTCGAGCTCGACGTCGCACGGATCGCCACCTCCCATACCGAAGCTCGGACCTCCGGGCAGGACGACCCGTCATGAGCATCGAACGAAAGATCCGGATGATCGCGGGCACCTTCGTGCTCGCTTCCCTCGCGCTGGGCTGGTGGGTCCACCCCGGCTTCTTCCTCTTCACCGCCTTCGTGGGCCTCAACCTCCTCCAGTCCTCGATCACGAAGTGGTGCCTGATGGAGGATATCCTGCGCGCCTGGGACGGGAGGCGGGAGCGCGCGACAGGAGGCTGAACCCGGGAGGAGTGAAGGCACCCCCGCCCCCGGTCGGGTCGGGGTCCCGCGGGCCGGCCGGGCAGCGACGGTCTGCAACTCGCGGGGCGGTGTTCTCGTCCGATTCGGATGAACCCCCTGTCCTCCGGCCCACGATCCCGATGCTGCGAGCCACACTGCTGCGTACCCTGCCCCTCGTCCTCCTCGCTCCGACCCTCCTCCTGGCCGCATGCGGGGACGGCAGTACCGACACGGCCGCAGCCGGACCGGAGGTGATCCGCCAACAGGACGGCGACACCGTCGTCGTGCGCACGGTCGCCGGCAGCGCATGGGGGAGCGAGGCCGACCTCGTGCCGGAGGTCGAGATCGGCATTCTGGAGGGGGACCCGCGCTACATGCTCGGCAACGTGATCTCGCTCGCGGTGGACGATGACGGACGGATCTTCGCGATGGACCGGCAGGCACTCACGCTGCGGGTGTATGGCCCGGACGGCTCGCACCTGGGGGACTGGGGCCGGGACGGCGGTGGGCCCGGGGAGTTCGGGCAGCCCGACGGAGGTCTCGCCGTGCTGTCGGACGGGCGCGTGGTGGTGCGGGATCCGGGGAACGCCCGGCTCCAGGTGTATGGCCCCGACGGCGAGCGTACGGCGGAGTGGTCGGTGGTGCGAAGCGGCTTCAACACCTCGAACCCGCTGCTGGTCGGCCCCGGCGACACGATCTACACGTCGACCGTCATCAACCTCGGCGACGTCACCGATATCGGCGACTGGCGACGCGGGCTCATCGCGATCCACGAGGGCGAGGTCGTGGACACCGTCGCTGCCCCGGACGTGGGCTACGAAGCCCCGATGCTCCGCGCCGAACGTGAGGGCGGCACATCGATCAACGGCGTACCGTTCTCACCGTCGGAGGAGGCCGAGTGGCATGCGGTGGGGAAATACTGGGTGCATGGGATCAGCGACGAGTACTCGGTGTCGATCCTCGATCCGGACGGTCCGATCCGCATCGAGCGCGAGGCGCCCGCGGTGAGGGTGACGGCGGGGGAACGCGCGTACCAGCGCGAGTCCGCGACCCGCAACATGCGCGGCACCGACCCGGCGTGGCGCTGGAATGGTCCGGACATTCCGGACACGAAGCCGGCGTTCCGGGACCTGCAGGTGGCCGAGGACAGCCGGATCTGGCTCGCCCGTCACACCGAGGGGGTGCGACGCGACAACCCGTCGTACGACCCGACGGATCCCGAGAGCGAGGCGCCCGAGCACGTCTGGTTCGAGCCGTGGGCGTGGGATGTCTTCGAGTCCGACGGTACCTTTCTCGGGACGGTGCACGCCCCCGAGGGCTTCCAGCCCTACCCCCGGGCCGTCTTCCGCGGCGATCACGTATGGGCCGTCGCCGAGGACGACCTCGGCGTGCAGCGGATCGTCCGATACCGCATCGAACTCCGACAGCCCGCCACCGAGTGATCGACCTCGACACCCTTCCCCATCACCTCGACCTTCCGCACGATCCCTGGCCGGAGGACGACGTGCCGCCGCTCGGCGCCGACGACTTCATGCACGCCGCGGTATCCGTGGTGACGCGCCGGACCCGCGGTGGACCCGAGTTGCTGCTCATCAAGCGGGCCGCCGCCGACCGGGATCCGTGGTCGGGCCACATGGCGTTCCCGGGAGGCAAGCACGAGCCGCAGGATCGCCACCTGCTCGACACCGCGATCCGGGAGACGCGCGAGGAGACCGGTCTCGTCCTGCCCGAGGCACCCCCCGCCTGGGTGGGTCGGCTGCCCGGGGTCGCGCCCCGCGGGTCGGGCCAGCTCCCGCCGCTGGCGGTGACCCCCTTCCTCTTCCGCGTCCCGACCGACGCCGATGCGCGCGTCGCCTCCCCCGAGGTCGAGCGCGTGCACTGGGTCCCCCTCACGGAGCTCTCCAGCCCCGATCGTGTGGGCATCTATCGGTTTCCGATCGGCGACGCCGTGCAGTCGTTTCCCTCGATCGACGTGGTCGGGGAGCAGGTCTGGGGGCTGACCTGGCGAATCCTCCAGGGGCTGTTCGCGCGGCTGCGCTGACGCACCCTGCCCATCCCGGCCCGTACAGGTCGAGCACGGACGAAGCGGAATGCGGTCCTGCCTGGTGCGTGACAGAGCAAAGGGAATACTGGCCGATACCGATGCGGGCTCGCCGTCCTTCAGACCGGGACGAAACTGAAGCGTGTACGCGGCTTCGAGCACCATGCGGTCGAATCGGGGTGACCCAGAGCTTGACCGGATACACGCGGCGTCGACATCGCCGAGGCTCGTGACACGCATCGCCGCCTCCGCGACAAGGCGTCGCGCCGGTCGGCCGAACCGTCGACGGAGCTGGGCCACGACCTCCTCATGGTTCGTCGCCTCGGGAGGTGTATCCGTTCCATCCACGTCCCACCGAGGCCAGCCGTCTTCACAGAGCACGGCCACGGCATCGGGGAGCGGAGAGAACTCCTTCGTAGCACCCGCAGCGCAGCCGGCGAACACGACCAGGGTCCCGAGGGCGACGACGAACCGGCTCATCGAGTGCTTCTGTTCAATCGCAAGGCAGCTGACGTGTCGGGGGTGCCGGCGTGGCCCGAGGAACCGAGCCGGCCGAACACCGTCGGCTGTTCGAGCGCCTGCTACTGCTCGACACCTCGGGATCGCTGGGGGCTGTGCCTCGTCGAAGTGAGCGTCAGCCGACGGAGGCGGCAACTCCTCGGTTCTCCACCGTGCACTCCGCTGGGTTCATCCGTCCGCATCCAGACCCTGTCACACCGGCCGGGGCTCACCCGTTGCCGCGCGTCCGCCGCATGTTGTAGACGACCGGTCCCTCACCCCGCCGGTCCAGCACCGCCACCCACTCGTCGTCCGACACGCGGGACCAGGTAAAGCCGGGACGGCCGCTCTCGGCCCACGCGAACCGGATTTCGTCGTCGGCCATGCGCGTCACCAGCGACTCGACCTGACCGTCGCGGGACTTCATGACGTACCCACCCAGGTACTCGATCGTGGACCGCCCGACGGGCGTGGTGAAGGTGGAATCGGACCACCGGATCTGCTCGATCCTCCCGTCGTCGAGGATGCGGTACTCCTCGTAGAAGGCGCCGGCATCACCGCCGGAGCCGATCCAGCGCCCCTCGAGCCACTCGAGAGCAGCGAAATCCTCGGCCGACACCTGTGCCGGAGCCGGCGCGGAACTCTGCGCCAGAGCCGGCGCGGCCGAAGCGGGCAGGACCCCTGTCCCGCATGACTCGTAGATGTCCGCGGTCGGCGACCCGCGCAAGCCTCGAAAGGGTCACGACCGCGTGGGAATCCGAAGGCGGTGAAGGACGGCGCCTG
>JGI12048J13642_10869656_pt1 | contig 16933 bp, 18 predicted proteins | sample ElkSlonscriptome_16_FD_13642 | JGI IMG/M metagenome (IMG submission 13642)
TTCCGACTGGAAATCAACGTAATGGGGCAGCTTGATGTGTTCGAGAAACCCTGTCGCCTGGATGTTGTCGGCGTGATACAGAACGAATTCCGCGTCCTGCACAGGCGCGCCGACGTTGTCCTCTCCCAGTTCTTCCCAGCGCATCGCGCGGTCGACGAGCGACATGGAAATCGCCTTGCGTTCCGTCTGGCCGAAGACAAGGCCGTAGCCGCGGGTGAACTGCGGCGGCTCGGTCTTGGAGCCCGTGAACTGGTTGACGCTTTCGCATTCCGTCAGGGTGATTTCACCGATCTCGATGCTGAACCCCAACTCGGGGATCTCCATCTCGACCGGGACGGTGCCGATACGCAATTCGCCCACGAAGGCATGGGTGCGGGCGTAGCCGCGCTGGGTCGAGTAGGCAAGCGACAGGGTAAACCCCTCGTCGGCGCGGGCCAGCGCCTGCAGACGCAAGGCACGCTCGGCAGGCATCTCAAGTGGCTCACGCGTCAGATCCGGGGGCGCGGTGTCATCCGGCGGGGCGTCTTCGATCAGCCCCTCCTTGTTGAGAAAGTCGGTGACATGCGGCACCGGTCCGCCAGTGGTTTCGCGCTTTGGTGCCGGATCAGGGGCCTGCCCGTCGGCGGCCAGTTTGAAATCCAGCAGACGATGGGTGTAGTCGAATGTCGGCCCCAGAAGCTGGCCGCCCGGCAGGTCCTTGAAGGTGGCCGATATCCGGCGGTCGCAGGCCATCCTGCCCGTATCGACCGGCGTGGAGCAGCCGAACCGTGGCAGCGTCGTGCGGTAGGCACGGATGAGAAAGATCGCCTCGATCAGGTCACCGCGCGATTGCTTGATCGCAAGCGCCGCGAGATCGGGATCATAGAGCGACCCTTCGGCCATGACCCGGTTGACCGCCAGCGCCATCTGCTCGCGGATCTGCGCGACCGAGAGCTCCGGCACATCGGTGTCGCCCCGGCGCTCCTCGGCCAGCCACGCATGGGCGTTCTCGATCGCGCGTTCACCGCCTTTGACAGAGACATACATCAGCGCACCTCGGTCGAACGGGGCAGGGCCGCCAGCCGCGCGCCGCAGGTCAGGATGAAATCGAGGCCCAGCGGGAACTGTGCGGCATTCATCTGGAAAGCCGCGCGGTCGGGCAGTGAAAGCGTGATCTGGTCCCTGATCCCCGGACCGTTCAGGGTGGCCCCGGTGCGGGTCAGTTCAGGCATCTCGACGATCAGGGTCGCGGATCGGTCGGGATACTCGGCGGTGCCGACCGGATATGCCGGCAGCGGGGCCAAGGCCGCCCAATCGCCGATCGCGAAAGCGCATTGCCCAGGTCCGCTCAAGGGCGCACCGGTATGAAACGCAATCCACTGACGCAGGGCGGCGGTGTCATGCGCGCCTGCCAGATAGACGGGTGTCGTGGTGTCGCAAAGCGTCAGGATCACCGACGCGGCCGCCACCGAGAGCGGCGCGGGCGGTGCGGTGCCGGCGATTTCACGGATCTGGCCGGGGCGGGCCATCGCCTCCATGATCTGGCGAAAGGCGGATGCGGCCTGGTAGGCAGGGGCCTCGAAACCACCCTCGAGTGTCGTGGCTGTCATCAATCCTCTCCTCGTGCCATCGTGAAGAAATCGACCTTGGTGGCTGCGGCCTTGGCGGCGCGCGTCTTGCTGCGGTCCCCGGCCTCCTCCGCGAGGGGCGCGAGGACCTGCGCACGCAGGCTATCCGCCGCGTCGGTCTGCATCAGCGCGTCGATCAGGGCGGCGGTTTCGGCATCGGCCTTGTTGCGACCCTGAATATAGGCGTGGCCCACGGTGCCATCTGCCAGTTGCAGGCAGGCGCGGGTGACGGACATTTCGCCAAGGTTGAACGGCGCACCCGTTCCGCCTGCACGCCCGCGCACCATCACCGCCCCTACCTCGGGCGGGCGCAGCCATGTCGCCGCAGGCCGGGTCATGGCCGCGTCCAGCAGCGCGGCCGCACGGCCCTGCGGTGCCTTGGCCAGAAGGCTCATCCAGCCTTGTCGGGCCCGATCGGTGTCGGTGTGGTCTTTCATCTCGACAACTTTCGCAAATACTATACAACTAGACATATCATAGCAGAAACACCGCATGACGGCAGAGGAATTTTGTGAATTTTCCATGACAGGGCGCAGAGCAGGAAAAACGCCGATCTGGGCCGCCATCGCTGCCGACCTGCGCGGCGACATTGCCGAAGGGCGGTGTGTGCAGGGGGAGAGGCTCCCGACCGAGACGGTGCTGGCCACCCGCTTTGGCGTGAACCGCCATACGGTGCGCCATGCGATCTCGGCCCTGGTGGACGAGGGGCTGGTGTACACGCGACGCGGATCGGGGGCCTTCGTCGCGGCGACGCCGACCGATTACCCCATCGGTAAACGCGTGCGGTTTCACGAGAACCTGCGCGCCGCGGGACGGGAGCCCGCGAAGCATGTGCTATCGCTTGACGCCCGCGCTGCGACGGCGGGCGAGGCAAAGGCGTTGCGCATCAGTCCCGGTGCGCCGGTGCTGGCCTATCACGGCCTGTCATCCGCGGATGGCCAGCCGATTGCACTGGCGGAAACGCTCTTTCCGCTGGACCGCATGCAGGGACTTGAGGCTGCGCTTGCAGATGCGCAGGGGATCACTGACGCATTGTCGGCAATCGGGATCACGGACTACACCCGCGTTTCGACGCGGGTGACGGCGGTGCTGGCGACCGCGACGCAGGCGCTGCACCTGCGGATCGACGAGGGGGCGCCATTGATCCGGACCTCCAGCCTCAGCGTCGATCCCGACGGGGTGCCCGTCGAACTGGGACGCACCTGGTTTGCCGGCGACAAGGTCACCCTGACCCTCGAAGGCTAGGTCTCTTCGTATTTGTCGAGGAAGGCTTCGGCTGGCAGCTTGCGGAAATCATCCAGCCTGTCGCGCAACAGCTGGTGGCTCCAGTCCCACCAGGCAAGCGCGATCAGCCGCTGGGCGATGTCTTCGGGCTGGCGCTGTCGCAGGACTTTGGCCGGTGTGCCGGCCACGATTGTATAGGGGGCGACATCCTTGGTGACGACGGCCCCGGCCGCGACGACGGCACCATCGCCCAGCGTCACCTCGGGCTTGATCATCGCACCCGCGCCGATCCAGGTATCCGCACCGATCACCGCGCGCCGCGCTTTGCGCCGGGCGAAGAAGTCCGCGTCATCGGTTGCGTCGTCCCAGTAGTCGGCCGAGCGGTAGAGGAAGTGATGGCAGCTGGCGGTGTGCAACGGATGATCCGTCGCCCCGATCCGGCTGAAGGCCGCGATATTGGCGAACTTGCCCACCGTAGCATTGGCGATATCGGCATAGCGGTCGCAATAGGCGTAATCTGCGAAAGACGTGTGGGCGATCCGGCTGCCCGCGCCGACCTCGGTGAAAGCGCCGAATGTGCTGTCCGTGATGGTGCAGCCGTCATGAATGAACGGCGCATCCTTCGTCAGCCTTGCCATGTCAGTCCTTTCGCCCGATCAGACGCCCGCGCAACCAGCCCGAGAACCAGTCCATCAGCATCACCATGATGATGATCAGGATGATGTAATACGTCACCTCTTCCCAGTCTTTTTGGGTGATGATCGCCTGCGTCAGCAGCAAGCCGATGCCGCCGCCCGTGATCGCACCGATGATCGTGGCCGAACGGGTGTTCGATTCCAGAAAGTAGAGAACCTGGCTCAGCAGGACCGGCACCACCTGCGGGATCACCCCGAAGCGGTAACGTTGCAGCGGTTTGGCGCCTGTCGAGGTCACGCCGTCGATCTGCTTCTTGTCCACATTCTCCAGCGCCTCCGAAAAGGTCTTGCCGAAAGACCCCGTATCGGTGACGAGAATCGCAAGCGCCCCCGTCATGGGACCGGGTCCGAACGCCCGGCTGAGAATGATCGTCCAGATCAACCCGTCGACACCGCGTACAAAGTCGAAAATACGCCGGAAAACAAAGCGGACCGGCCCGAGCGGGGTAAAGTTCTTCGCCGCGAGGAACGCCATCGGCAGCGCCAGCATCGCGGCACCGAAGGTCCCGATGAACGCCATCAGGATCGTCTCGCCGATCGCCCAGACAACATCGGCGTGCCGCCACATGTCGTTGCGCCAGAAGTCTTCCCAGATCTCGCCGGCCTCGCCGCCGAGCGCCCGCGACATGACCTCGCCTGCGGAAAGTCCGCTATAAGGGCTGTCGAGCGTGAAGAAGAACAGTTCCCATCCGGCGAAATAACGCAAGGCTTCCGTCCGGTTGCGGGTGATCGACAGACGGCCCGCCTCGGTCGTGATCGCCACGCGGTTCTTGGATGCGTTGATCCACGCGGGCAATGGTCCTTCGGGGAAGGTCGCGTTGACGCCCGTCGATCCGGGCCGCGCCGTCACGAGGCCATAGCCCGGGATGTCGTAGCGGATTTCCTCGGGTCCGAAGAAGATGACATGATCGTCCGACAACGTGATGACGGTGGTTTCGCCCAATGCGACCCATGCGGGGCTTTCGCCTTCGGGATAGCGGCCCTTGCGTTCGCCTTCGATGGCGACGCCCACCTCGCCGGTGCGATTGTCACGCGACACATGGGTCTTGTAGCTGTAGCTGTCCGAAACGAGGATTGCCGCATCCTCGCCGTCGATATCCCTGATGACCTCGGGGATGTCGAAGGCAAAGAAGATATAGACGAAGTAGGCGAAGATCGCGGCACTGATCCCGAGCGCCGAGACACGCTTGCGCCGCATCATGGTCATCGTGGCCTGCGTGGCGACGTCGATCCGGGGGGTGGTCACGGTCATGTGGTGGGTCTCCCGTGGGTCAGGCGGTCACGGATATGCGACGAGACCTGATCGACGACCACGATCGCAAGGAACAACAGGATGAAGATCGCGGCGGCTTCGTCGAACTTGCCCATACCGAAGGTGATGGTGTTGCGCAGGTCGTATCCGATCCCTCCCGCACCCACGAACCCGAGGATGGCCGAGGCGCGGATGTTGATCTCGAACCGCAAGAGCGCGTAGCTCAGCCAGTTCGGGGCGACCTGCGGAACGACGCCCAGCAGCATTTTCTGGCTCCAGTTGGCACCGGTCGACGACAGCCCCTCGACAGGGCCGAGACTGGCGTTTTCGTTGATCTCCGAGAAAAGCTTGCCCAGTGCACCTGCGGTGTGAATGGCGATGGCGATCATCGCGGGCACCGGGCCGCCACCGATGATGAAGATCAGCACCAGCGCCACGACGATCTCGGGGAACGCGCGCAGGATATCCATGCTGCGGCGGAAGACCGGCACCAGGCGGGGGAACCGCGCCAGTCCGCGTGTCGAATAAAGCGAAAGGATGATGGCCGCCAGACCGCCGATCAGCGTCGAAACGGCCGCGATATTCACCGTCTCGATCAGCGACGGGAAATACTGCATCAGAAAGCCCGGCATCTGGTCGCGGTTCTGCCAGGCCTCGCGGACCACGTCGGCGGGGAAATCCAGCACCTGTGCCAGGCCGGGCAGAAAGTCCCCGGCGTTGCGCTCCTGCGCCACCAGAAAGGCGCTCAGGAACAGAACGATGAAAAGTGCCAGCATGATGCCCGACAGCATGCGCTTCTGGCGCACCATCGCCATGTAGCCTGCTGTCACTGTTGCCTTGTCGGGCACTGCGGTATCGGCGAGGGCCATTGATTACCATCCGGATGCGCGTGGAAAATGCACCGACCCCCGAGGCGGGGATCGGTGTTGTCTGCTGCGGAAGCGGTCTAGCCGCCGATCACTGCGCGGCGTGCCGCGATGATCGATTCATAGACATCATGCGTGACGGGCTGGAAGCCGAGGCTTTCACCGGCGGAAACGCCGTAGGCGCACTCCTGATCCCGCTCAAGCAGGCCGTCGACCAGTTCGGTCATTGTCGCCTTGACCTCTTGGGGAAGCGCCTGACGCAGCACGATCGGACCTTCGGGGATCACGTTCGAGCGCCAGATCTCGACCAGGTCGTTCATGTCGACCAGACCGGCATCGACCGCACGGCGCAGCGCACCCGAATTGAACCCGTCTTCCCAGTTGCCCTGACCGTCCGCCCAGGTCACGCCGCCGTCGACGTCACCGGCGTTCACGGCGACGATCGTCTGCTCGTGTCCGCCGGTGAAAGTGACCTCATCGAAATAGTCGCCCGAATCCATCGTCGCGCCGGTGATCTGGGGAATTTCGATGGAAGGGATCAGATAGCCCGAGGTCGAGTTGGGGTCACCGAAACCGAAGACCTTTCCTTCCATGTCTTCCAGCGAGGTGATGCCGCTATCGGCGCGGGCGAACCCGATCGAATGGTAGCCGATCGATCCGTCGAGGTTGGTCTTGACCAGAACGGGCTCGACCGCATCGGGATCGGCCAGGTAGGTCGCGGCATAGGCCGAAGCACCCAGCCACGCCATGTCGATGGTGCCGCCCAGCAGCCCCTGGATCACGCCGTTGTAGTCGGCCGGGGTGAAGATGTTGACCGGCACACCGCCAAGGGCTTCGGACGCATAGTCAGCCAGACACTGGTTTGCGGTCATGCGGTCCTGCGCGTTCTCGCCGCCCAGAACACCGATGTTGAATTCGCTGATTTCCTGGGCGAATGCGCTCGACGTCAGGGCCGTGCTTGCGACAAGCGCCAGTGCAAGGGTCTTTTTCATGGGTCTCTCCATTCAGGATTGATGAGGTTGTTCAGACCGCCACCGGTTCGCGCACGTCCGCTTGCCCGGTGCCGAGTTCTGTCGATGTGGCCGCTTCCGAAAAATCGGCCCCCGCACCGTAGATGTCGCGCGCGACACCCGTGGTGAGCTGTTCGGGCGTGCCGTCGAAAACGATCCGCCCGTCCCGCATTCCGATCACGCGGTCGCAGTAGCGCCGCGCGGTATCCAATGTGTGCAGATTGGCGATGATCATACGCCCGTCCTCTTCGTGGATGGTCCGCAGCGATTGCATCACGACCTGCGCGTTCATCGGGTCGAGCGATGCGATCGGCTCATCGGCGAGGATGATCTCGGGGTCCTGCATCAGCGCCCGCGCGATCGCCACACGCTGCTGCTGGCCGCCCGACAGGGCCTCGGCCCGTTTCGCTGCCTGTTCCGCGATGCCCAGACGGTCGAGAATGTCGATCGCCTTGTGAATGTCGGCTTCGGGAAAGAGGTTGAACATCGTCGCGAATGTGGATCGCCGGTTGAGCGTGCCGTGCAGCACGTTCGAGACCACATCCATCCGCGGCACCAGATTGAACTGCTGGAAGATCATCGCACAGCGCGACTGCCAGGCCCGCATGTCCGCACCGGCGGTTTCGGTCACTACCAGATCATCGAATGTGATCCGTCCCGAGGTCGCCGTCTCCATGCGGTTCATGATGCGCAATAGCGTCGACTTGCCTGCGCCGGAGCGACCGATCACGCCGATCATCACCGGCTTGCTGACACTGATATTCACCGCGTCGACAGCGGTTTTGGTGCCGAACGTTTTCGTCAGCATTTCGATGTTGAGCATACCGTCCCCCAGTTGACGAAACCGACGCTAGGGGCGGGACGTGACACATTCTTTGCAGTCGCGATTCATTTTGGTGAAAGATTCGTGACGGATTTGTAACGGGCGCGCGCAGGTGAAGGCGTCGGTCCTGCGAAATGGCCGCGACCGGCTTGTCCGACTTGTCATCGAACTGTTACACGATAGTTACAAAGCATGCAGTGCAGAGGATGCGATAAGACATGAAAGCGTGGCTGGCCGGGATTTTGTCAGGGCTATGCGCAACCGGACTGGCGGCCGAGGCCAGCCTGTCCGATCTGATTTGCGACGACACCACGCGCCTGCAGCACCAACTCGGGGATATCGGCGGGGCCGAATTGCACGGACAGGGCCTGCGCGACCCCGAAGCGATGCTTGAAATATGGATCGTGCCCGACACAGGGGATTGGACTTTGGTCCAGAATTACGCGAACGGGACGTCCTGCATCCTCGCTTTCGGTGAACACTGGCACGAAAGGGCACCGGCCTCACCCGCATGACCGTGGCCTGACGCCCCCCTGTTCGAATCGACATTCGGTCTCTATCGTCTTTCCCATGTAACGCTGTGGGGGGCGAAACTGATGAACTGCTATATTGCCGAACTTGATGAAGCAAAGCGGATCGCCGCTGTCTGGGTGAAACGCGAAAAGGCGCGCGGCCCGGCCGTCTTCGATCCCAGACACCATACTTTCGATCGTGAAGGCCACAATGAATTCATCGGCGCACCGCCGACGGAAATCATCGACTGGCTCAGCTCGGCGGGCGCGGATATCTAGACGCGCATAGCTGCCGCAGCCCGATTTGAGGCCGGGGCAGGTTTCGTTACAAAACTTTCATTTGCCCTTTTCCATAATTCATATATTCACGAATTATGGAATTAGATATCTCGCACCGCCTGACTGTACTCGGCCATCCGCAGCGACTGGCCGTCTTTCGCCTGCTGATGCGGCGCTATCCCGATCAGGTGCCCGCGACCGAACTGGCCCAGGCGCTCGGCCTGAAACCCAGTACGCTGTCCACCTATATAAAGGCGCTGTCCGGGGCCGGGCTGGTGCGGCAGGACCGGCAGGGCACCTCGCTGCGCTACGCCATCGCGATCGCCGCCGTGCGCGATACATTCGACTATCTTTTGAATGATTGCTGCCGGGGCCGGCCCGACATCTGTGTCGCACCCGCCTCCGACGACAGGGGCACGCGCACCCGCAAATACAACGTTCTGTTCATCTGCACCGGCAATTCGGCCCGGTCGATCTTTGCCGAGACGATCCTGCGCGACCTCGCTGGCGACCGCTTCGCAGCTTACTCTGCAGGTACAAAGCCGCGGTCCGAGCTGAACCCTTTCGCAATCGAGGTGTTGCAACAAAAGGGCCACGACGTCTCGCCCCTGCGTGCCAAGAATATCGAAGAATTCCGGCAACCGGACGCACCGGTCTTCGATTTCGTCTTCACCGTCTGCGATCAGGCCGCCAACGAGGAGTGCCCCGCATGGAGCGGGCAGACCATCACCGCCCATTGGGGCATGCCGGACCCCGTCAAGGTCGCAGGGACGGATGCCGAAAAGAGCCTCGCATTCCAGCAGACCTACGGCGCGCTGCGCAACCGCATGGTGGGCTTCACCGCGTTGCCGATCGCCTCGCTCGACCGGTTGTCCTTGCAACAGGCGGTCGATGACCTCGGGCAGAGCATGATGGAAGGCGCGCGGGAATGACTGTCTATGCGCTCAACGGTCTGGGACGGATCGGCAAGCTTGCGCTGAAGCCGCTGATCGCAAGCGGTGCGGACATCGCCTGGATCAACGATGCCGTCGGCGATCCCGAAATGCACGCGCATCTTCTGGAATTCGACACCGTGCACGGGCGCTGGGATGCCACCTTCGGCCATGACGCCGACAGCATCAGCATCGACGGCCAGCGCATCCCGTTCATCGGGACGCGCGACCTTGCCGATCTGCCGCTTGACGGGGTGGATGTCGTGATCGATTGCACGGGCGTCTTCAAATCCGAGGCCAAGCTTGCCCCGTATTTCGACGCGGGCGTCACGAAGGTGGTGGTCTCGGCCCCCGTCAAGGACGGGAATGCCGCCAACATCGTCTACGGCGTGAACGAGAATGTCTATGATCCCGCCGAACACCGTATCGTCACGGCGGCAAGCTGCACGACCAACTGCCTCGCGCCGGTCGTCAAGGTGATCCATGAAAACCTGAAGATCAAACACGGATCCATCACCACCATCCATGATGTGACCAATACCCAAACCATTGTCGACCGTCCCGCCAAGGACCTGCGCCGCGCGCGCGCGGCGCTCAATTCGCTGATCCCCACCACCACGGGAAGTGCGACGGCGATCACCCTGATCTACCCCGAACTGCAGGGGCGGCTGAACGGCCATGCGGTGCGGGTGCCGCTTCTGAACGCATCACTGACCGATTGCGTGTTCGAGGTCGCACGCGAAACGACGGCGCAAGAGGTGAACGCACTCTTCAAATCGGCTGCCGAGGGCCCGCTGAAAGGCATCCTCGGCTACGAGGAACGCCCGCTGGTCTCGGCCGACTACACCAATGACACACGGTCCGGCATCGTCGACGCACCCTCGACCATGGTCATCAACGGCACGCAGGTCAAAATCTACGCGTGGTATGACAACGAGATGGGCTATGCGCACCGTCTGGTCGATGTGGCGCTGATGGTCGGTGCCACGGTATGAGCAGGGCGTCCCCGCGCCCCGAAGGTCTTTCCGCCTATATCGCTGTGACGGCGGCCTATTGGGCCTTCATGCTGACCGATGGCGCCTTGCGGATGCTGGTGCTGTTGCACTTTCACACGCTGGGCTTTTCACCGGTGCAACTGGCCTATCTTTTCGTGCTCTACGAAGTCGCGGGGGTTGTGACCAACCTTTGTGCAGGCTGGATCGCCGCGCGGTTCGGGCTGACGTCGACGCTCTATGCCGGGCTCGGCTTGCAGGTGCTTGCCTTGCTCGCGCTGGCACAGCTCGATCCGGCATGGGCGGTGGGCGCCTCGGTCGTCTATGTCATGCTGGTGCAGGGGGCGAGCGGCGTGGCCAAGGATCTGGCCAAGATGTCGTCGAAATCCGCGGTCAAGCTCCTGGCACCGGACGGCAACGCCGGGCTCTTTCGCTGGGTGGCGCTGCTGACGGGGTCGAAGAACATGGTCAAGGGCGCGGGATTCCTGCTGGGCGCCGCCCTGCTTGCGACTGTGGGTTTTGTCGGCGCCGTTCTCGGTATGGCTGCCATCCTCGCCGTCATCCTGCTGGCGGTGCTGGTCGCCATGCCCGCCGGCCTGCCCAAGGGCAAGAAGGGGACCAGATTTTCCGAGGTCTTCTCGAAATCCGCGAACATCAACTGGCTGAGTGCGGCGCGGGTGTTCCTTTTCGGCGCCCGCGATGTGTGGTTCGTCGTGGGTATCCCGATCTACTTCTACGCGGTCCTGTCGGACGGCACCACGCAAGGAAACCGGACAGCCTTCTTCCTGATCGGCACCTTCATGGCCCTTTGGGTCATCCTCTACGGCATGGTGCAGGCCAATGCGCCGCGCATCCTGCGCGCGACACATCGCCCTGCCGAAAGCCTCATCACCGCCGCCCGCGGCTGGGCATGGGGTCTTGCGGTGATCCCCGCGCTGCTGACCGCCGCCGCCCTGCTGGCCGACGGCCCGACGGGATGGCTGACGGCAAGCCTCGTCGTGGGGCTTCTGCTCTTCGGGGGCGTCTTCGCCGTCAACTCGTCGCTGCACTCGTACCTGATCCTGTCCTTTACACAGGCCGAACGGGTCACGATGGACGTGGGCTTTTATTACATGGCCAATGCAGGCGGCCGGTTGGCGGGAACACTGCTGTCGGGGCTGACCTACCAGATCGGCGGCCTGCCCCTGATGCTGGGCGTGGCATCCGTCATGGTCGCACTGTCGGCGGTCGCGGTGGGCTTTCTGCGGCCCGAGCCTGCACCGGCCCCGGCCTAGACCCCTTCGACGAACTTGTAATCCCGCTCCGAGGCCGGCAGGCCGTGCGACAGGGCCTCCTGGTATTCGGGGCTGTGATAGAACGTCTTGGCGGTCTCCATGTCGGCGAAACGGATGATCACGCAACGCGCGCGGGTCGTGCCTTCCATGACCTCCACATCACCGCCCCGCGCAAGGAATGCGCCGCCGTATTTCGCAACGGCCGGGCCGGCGAGGGCGGCGTATCTGGCATAGGCCTCGGCGTCTTTCACATCGACCTGGACGACGGCATAGGTGGCCATGATTTTTCTCTCCTTGGGTTTTTTCATGCACAAGCTGCACGCTTTCTAGGCAAGCGCCGCGCGAACTCCGTCGAAGCTTAGGCAAAATACCCGCATCCTGCCCAGCCGAAATTTTACCGTTTGATAAAAAAAATTTCTGTGCCAAGGTTCGACCGTCAACCAGATCGGAGCCGCAATGAATTCGCCTCTCACACCCGGCATCGCCGCCCGGCGCCTCGATACCGAAATGCTGGCGCAGAACTTCACGGACCTGCATGCGCCACTGAACCCGCACGAGGCAGCCGTCGCCGCGGATCGCTGCTATTTCTGTCATGATGCACCCTGCATCACTGCCTGTCCGACAGACATCGACATCCCGCTCTTTATCCGCCAGATCGCCACCGGCACCCCCGAGGCGGCGGCCAAGACCATATTCGATCAGAACATCCTTGGCGGGATGTGCGCCCGTGTCTGCCCCACCGAAGACCTGTGCGAACAGGCCTGCGTGCGCGAGATGGCCGAAGGCAAACCGGTCGAGATCGGGCGCCTGCAGCGCTATGCCACCGACACGCTGATGGCCAAAGACGTGATGCCCTACCAGCGTGCGGCACCCACCGGCAAGCATGTCGCGGTCGTCGGCGCCGGACCGTCCGGTCTTGCCTGCGCGCACCGGCTCGCGATGCTGGGCCACCAGGTCACGATCTATGACGCCAGACCCAAGGCGGGCGGGCTGAACGAATACGGCATCGCCGCCTACAAGACACCGGACGATTTCGCCGCGAAAGAGGTGGACTGGCTCTGTTCGATTGGCGGGATCACGATCCAGAACGGCAAGGCGCTGGGCGCGGACCTCTCGCTTGACGGGCTGGCGGATGATTTCGATGCCGTGTTCCTCGGCGTCGGTCTGGGTGGCGTGAATGCGCTGTCCGTGGACGGGGCGGACAAGGACGGGGTCGCGGATGCGGTCTCGTTCATCGCCGACCTGCGGCAGGCCGAAGACCTGACAACCTTGCCCGTCGGGCGCAATGTCGTGGTCATCGGCGGCGGGATGACGGCGGTGGACGCCGCGGTCCAGTCGAAACTGCTCGGGGCCGAAACGGTCACCATCGCCTACCGCCGCGGGCGCGAGGCGATGTCGGCCAGCCGCTATGAACAGGACCTCGCCGCCTCGAACGGCGTCAAGCTGATGTTCAACGTGATGCCGAAGGCGATCCACGGCAATGGTGCCACCGCCGAGATCGAACTGGAATACACCGCCCTGACCGACGGCAAGCTGACAGCCACGGGCGAGACGATCCGCCTTCCCGCCGATCAGGTCTTCCGCGCGATCGGCCAGACGCTGACGACCGACGCGGGCCTCGATCTGGCCGGTGGCAAGATCGCCGTGACCGGAGCGGGGCGGACCAGCCGCGCCGGTGTCTGGGCCGGTGGCGATTGCGCGGCGGGCGGCGATGACCTGACGGTGACCGCCGTGGCCGAGGGTCGCGATGCGGCCATGGATATACATGCAACCCTGACGGAGGGCGCGACGAATGGCTGATCTCACGACGGATTTCCTGGGCATCAAGAGCCCCAATCCCTTCTGGCTGGCCTCGGCCCCGCCCACCGACAAGGAATACAACGTCCGCCGTGCCTTCGAGGCAGGCTGGGGCGGTGTCGTCTGGAAAACCCTCGGAGAAGAGGGGCCGCCCGTCGTCAACGTCAACGGTCCGCGCTACGGCGTCGTCTACGGTGCCGACCGCCGCGTGCTGGGGATCAACAACATCGAACTGATCACCGACCGCGATCTCTACACCAACCTCGAAGAGATCAAGCGCGTCAAGGCCGACTATCCCGACCGCGCCATCATCGTCTCGATCATGGTCCCCTGCGAGGAACAGGCCTGGAAGGCCATCCTGCCACTGGTCGAGGACACCGGCGCCGACGGGATCGAACTGAACTTCGGTTGTCCGCACGGGATGTCCGAACGCGGCATGGGGTCGGCGGTGGGGCAGGTGCCCGAATACATCGAGATGGTGACGCGGTGGTGCAAACAGTACTATTCCAAACCCGTCATCGTGAAACTGACACCGAACATCACCGACATCCGCAAACCCGCGGCAGCGGCCAAGCGGGGCGGGGCCGATGCGGTCAGCCTGATCAACACGATCAATTCGATCACATCCGTGAACCTCGACACGATGTCGCCCGAACCTTCGATCGACGGCAAGGGGACCCACGGCGGCTATTGCGGCCCTGCGGTCAAGCCGATCGCGATGTCCATGGTCAGCGAGATCGCCCGCAACCCCGAAACCCAAGGTCTGCCGATCTCGGGCATCGGCGGGGTCACCACATGGCGCGACGCCGCCGAATACATCACGCTGGGATGCGGGAATGTGCAGGTCTGCACCGCCGCGATGACCTATGGCTTCAAGATCGTGCAGGAGATGATCAGCGGCCTCAGCCAGTGGATGGACGAGAAAGGCCATACGTCGATCGACGATTTCAAGGGCGCCGCGATCCCCAATACGACCGACTGGCAGTATCTCAACCTCAACTATGTCGCCAAGGCGAAGATCGATCAGGACCTCTGCATCTCCTGCGGGCGCTGCTACGCGGCCTGCGAGGATACCAGCCACCAGGCCATCGCGATGTCGCCCGACCGTACCTTCAGCGTCATCGACGAGGAATGCGTGGCCTGCAACCTCTGCGTCGATGTCTGCCCCGTAGAGGATTGCATCACCATGGTCGCCCTTGCACCCGGCACCACCGATCCCCGCACCGGCAAGGTGGTGCCCGCCGAATACGCCAACTGGACCACGCACCCCAACAACCCCGCAGCCAAAGCGGCCGAGTAAACTCCCCGCCGGTCGGGGCTGGCCTTCGGGCCATGCCTCGGCCGGTGCCTTGGCTCAAGGGGTCAGGACACGGCGGATCACGACCTCGAGGTGGTCTTCGGCAGTGTCGAACGGGTCCTCGTCGCCCATGATCGCGCGGACCTGCACGTCGAAATCGGCGTAATGCTGCGTCAGCGCCCAGATCGAGAAGATCAGGTGATAGGGGTTCACCGGCCTGATCCGGCCCTCTGCGGCCCATCCGTCGATCACGTCGCAGGTTCCGTCGACAAGGGCGCGCAATTCGCCGCGCAATACGTCGCCGATCCGTGGTGCGCCCTGAATGATCTCATTGGCGAAGAGCCGGCTTTCCTGCGGGAAATGCTGCGACATCGCCAGCTTGCGCCTGGCATAGGCCAGAAGCTCCGCGACAGGGTCGCCGTCACGGTCCAATGCGCGCAGCGGCTCCAGCCAGTTCTCCAGAAGCTGCGACAGCAACGCGGTGTAGATCGCGTCCTTGGACGGGAAATAGTAGAGCACGTTGGGCTTCGACAGGCCCGCCGCCTCTGCCACCATATCGATCGTCGAGCCGCGGAATCCGAATTGCGAAAAGACCTCCAATCCGGCCTTCAGAATGACGGTCTGGTTCTTCTTGCGGATGCGCGTGTCGGGTTTGTTCATGGGTCTCTTTCCGCGATGACTGCAATTTGGGCATCCGCCCGCATTCGGTGCAGGTTTTCCCGACATTGGGTCGGGCGGCCCCGGCAAATGCCTTGACTGCCCGCGACCTTTTGTTAGCGTTCCTTTGACCGATTGGTCAAATATTAGATCATGCAAGCAGGGGGCCCCATGCCAGCAGCCGGTGAAAATCTTCGCATCGACGGATCGCGCCTCTGGGACAGCCTGATGGAAATGGCCAGGATCGGCCCCGGCGTCGCGGGCGGCAACAACCGCCAGACCCTCACCGATGCCGACAGCGAAGGCCGCCACCTGTTCGACAAGTGGTGCCGGGAAGCGGGCATGACCATGGGCGTCGACGAGATCGGCAACATGTTCGCCCGTCGTGAAGGCACAGATCCCGACGCGCTGCCGGTCTATGTGGGCAGCCACCTCGACACGCAGCCCACGGGCGGGAAATACGACGGCGTTCTCGGCGTGCTGGGCGGTCTGGAGATCATCCGCACGATGAACGACCTCGACATCAAGACAAGGCACCCGATCGTCGTCACCAACTGGACCAACGAAGAAGGCACGCGCTTTGCGCCGGCCATGTTGGCGTCGGGCGTTTTCGCGGGCAAGCATGACCTCGACTGGGCGCTGGACCGGACGGACGCCAAGGGCAAGCGGTTCGGCGACGAACTCGACCGGATCGGCTGGAAGGGCGACGAGAAGGTCGGCGCGCGCAAGATGCATGCCTTCTTCGAGTTGCACATCGAACAGGGCCCGATCCTCGAGGCCGAGGGCAAGGATATCGGCGTCGTCACCCACGGGCAGGGGCTGCGCTGGATCCAGTGCACCGTGACGGGCAAGGAAAGCCACACGGGCTCTACCCCGATGCATATGCGCAAGAACGCCGGCCGCGGTCTGGCACTGGTGACCGAACTGGTGCACGAGATCGCGATGAAGAACCAGCCCAACGCCGTTGGCGCCATCGGCCACATCGACGTCTATCCCAACAGCCGCAACGTGATCCCCGGCAAGGCGGTCTTTACCGTCGATATGCGCACGCATCTTCTGGACAAGCTGAACGCGATGGTGGACGAGCTGATGGCCCGCGCGCCGGGCATCTGCGAAGACATCGGCGTGAGTTTCGAGGCCGAGATCGTCGGCCAGTTCGACCCGCCCGCCTTCGATGAAGGTTGCGTGAAGGCCGTGCGCGATGCCGCGGAACGGCTGGGCTATTCCCACATGGATATCGTCTCGGGCGCCGGCCATGACGCCTGCTGGATCAACGATCTCTACCCGACGGCGATGGTCATGTGCCCTTGCGTGGACGGGCTCAGCCACCACGAGGCCGAGGAGATCAGCCCCGAATGGGCCACCGCGGGCACGGATGTGCTGATGCACGCTGTGCTGGAAACGGCGGAGATCGTATCCTGAGGGTGCAGGGGGCGCTGCCCCCGTCCCGTTCCGGGACTCCCCCGAGGTATTTGGGAACATGAGAAGATGAAAACCGCAGCCTGATGCGGACAGGGAGACAAAAATGACCAAAGTCATCAAGAACGGCACCATCGTCACGCATGACCTGACCTACAAGGCGGACGTCCTGATCGACGGCGGCAAGATCGTCGAGATCGGCCCCGACCTCAAAGGCGACGAGGAACTGGACGCCACCGGATGCTACGTCATGCCGGGCGGGATCGACCCCCATGTGCACCTTGAGATGCCCTTCAT
>JGI12048J13642_10223416_pt1 | contig 16932 bp, 18 predicted proteins | sample ElkSlonscriptome_16_FD_13642 | JGI IMG/M metagenome (IMG submission 13642)
AAGCTCAAGCTTCAGCTCGGCTTCAGCCACGACGTCGACCTCGACGTACCCGAAGGTCTGGAGGTGAAGACTCCGGACCAGACCACGGTCGAAATCTCGGGTATCGACAAGCAGGCCGTCGGCCAGTTCGCGGCCGAGATCCGCGAGTTCCGCAAGCCCGAACCCTACAAGGGCAAGGGCATCAAGTATCGCGGCGAGTACATCTTCCGCAAGGAAGGGAAGAAGAAGTAAGATGGCAAAGCTTTCCCTTTTCGAACGCCGCCGCATGCGGGTGCGCAGCGCGCTCCGCAAGCGCTCGGGCGACAAGCCGCGCCTGTCGGTCCACCGGACCGGCAAGCATATCTACGCGCAGATCATCGACGATGCCGAGGGCAAGACCCTTGCCGCGGCCTCGACGCTCGGCGTGAAGGGCAGCGGCGCGAATGTCGATGCCGCGAGCAAGGTCGGCAAGGACATCGCCGAGGCCGCCAAGAAGGCGGGCGTGACCACTGTCGTGTTCGATCGCGGCGGGTTCCTGTACCATGGCCGCGTCAAGGCGCTGGCCGATGCCGCTCGCGAAGGCGGGCTGGAGTTCTGATGATGGCCGAGAACAACGAAAACACCGAGAACACCGAAGCGACGGAAAACGCCGCAGCGGAAACGCCCAAGGAAGCTTCGGCGCCTCAGGCCGAGGCAAAGGCCGAAACTCCTTCGGAAGCTGCCGACAACCAGTCGGCGGCCCAGGAGCCGAGCGCCCAGCCGACCGAAGAGCCCCGTCAGGGCCGCGGCGGTCGTGGTGGACGCGGCGGTGGCCGGGACGGCGGCGGCGGTGGCCGCGGCCGCGGGCGCGGCGGCCGTGACGGTGGCCGTGGCGGCCGGCGCGAGGAAGAGGACGACGGCATCATCGAGAAGCTCGTCCACATCAACCGCGTCTCCAAGACGGTGAAGGGCGGCAAGCGCTTCGGTTTCGCCGCGCTCGTGGTGGTCGGCGACGGTCAGGGCCGCGTCGGCTTCGGCCACGGCAAGGCTCGCGAAGTTCCCGAGGCGATCACCAAGGCAACGGCGGCAGCGCGCAAGAAGATGATCCGCGTCCCGCTCAAGGAAGGTCGCACGCTGCACCATGACGCCAAGGGTCATTTCGGTGCCGGCAAGGTCACCGTGCGCACCGCGCCTCCGGGTACCGGCATCATCGCCGGCGGTCCCATGCGCGCCGTGTTCGAGAGCCTTGGCGTTGCCGACGTCGTGACCAAGTCGGTCGGGACCTCGAACCCCTACAACATGATCCGCGCCACTTTCGACGCGCTGACCAACCAGACTTCTCCGAAGTCGGTCGCCCAGCGTCGCGGCAAGAAGGTCGCCGACCTGCTCGGTCGTGGCGGCGCGAGCGAGGCCGAGGCGCAAGCCGACGCCGCGGCCCTGACCGAATAAGAAGGGCGTGGAGTAAACGAACATGGCTACCATCAAGATCAAGCAGGTGGGCTCGCCCATCCGTCGCCCCGAAGTTCAGCGCAAGGTGCTGATCGGGCTCGGTCTCAACAAGATGCACAAGGTCGTCGAACGCGAAGACACTCCGGAGATCCGGGGCATGGTCGCCAAGATCCCGCATCTGGTCGAAATCGTCGAATAAGCGGCACGAAATCATGGCTGAGCCTCCGCCGCGGCGGGGGCTCAGCCAATATCTGAAGCGCGAAGAAAAGCGAAAGCGAGTGCACTCATGAAACTCAACGACATCCGCGACAACGAAGGCGCCCGCAAGGGGCGCGTCCGCAAGGGCCGTGGCATCGGCTCGGGCAAGGGCAAGACTGCCGCGCGCGGCCAGAAGGGCCAGAAGAGCCGTTCGGGCGTCTCGATCAAGGGCTTCGAAGGCGGCCAGATGCCGCTCCACATGCGGCTGCCCAAGCGCGGCTTCAACAACCCGTTCGGCAAGGATTATGCCGAGGTGAACATCGGCATGGTCCAGAAGTTCATCGACGCCGGCAAGCTCGATGCCAAGAGCGACATCACCGAGGACGCGCTGCGCGCCTGCGGCGTCGCTCGCGGGGGCAAGGATGGCGTGCGTCTGCTCGGCAAGGGTGAGCTCTCGGCCAAGGCCAAGTTCATCGTCACCGGCGCGACCAAGGGCGCCGTTGCTGCGGTCGAAAAGGCCGGCGGCAGTGTCGAGGTTACCGCCCCGACAAATGCCGAACTCAAGGCTGCCAAGGCCGCCAAGTCGGGCGACAGCGGCGAATAATGCGACAAAAGGCGAGCGGGGGGTTCGACAAGCAGCCTCCCGCTCCCTATTTACGCCTCTGCGCGGCCCGCCTGGCCCGGCAAGCGTCCGGTCCAACTTCGCGGAAGGCCGCCCATATTCGGGCCGCAGCGCTAGGGCGCGTCGCGGCCGAAGGCTAGGATCGAAACGACGACATGGCATCACGCGCCGACAACATCGCCAGCAATCTCAACTTCGGCAATTTCGCCAAGGCGACCGAGCTGCGCCAGCGCATCTGGTTCACGATCGGCGCGCTGATCGTCTTCCGCTTCCTGAGCTTCGTGCCGCTGCCGGGTGTCAACCCGTCTGCGCTGCGCGATCTTGCTGAAATGGGGCGGGGCGGGGTGCTCGACCTTTTCAACACCTTCTCTGGCGGCAGCCTCGAGCGGATGAGCCTCATCGCATTGGGCGTCATGCCCTACATCACCGCCTCGATCGTCGTGCAGATGGCCTCGGCGCTGCATCCGACTTTGGCTGCGCTCAAGAAGGAAGGCGCGACCGGGCGGCAGAAGCTCAACCAGTACACCCGTTACGGGACGGTCTTCCTTTGCGCGATCCAGGGCTACTTCCTGGCGGTCGGGCTTGAAGGCTTTGCCTCGCAGAACGGCATCGGCGCGGTGGTCGACCCTGGTTACATGTTCCGGATCGGAGCGGTCATCAGCCTCGTCGGGGGTACGATGTTCCTGCTGTGGCTTGGCGAACAGATCACCAGCCGCGGCATCGGTAACGGCGTTTCGCTGATCATCATGGCGGGCATCGTCGCACAGTTCCCGACTTTCGCCGCCAACCTGTTCGAAGGCGGCCGGACCGGTTCCATCTCGGCGACCATCATCGTCTTCTTCGTCGTAATGGTGATCGCGCTGATCCTGCTCATTTCCTTCGTCGAGCGGGCGCAGCGGCGGCTGCTGATCCAGTATCCCAAGCGCGCGACCCAGCAGGGCGTGATGCAGGCTGATCGTTCGCACCTGCCGCTCAAGCTCAACACCGCCGGCGTCATCCCGCCGATCTTCGCCAGCTCGCTTCTGCTCCTGCCGCTCACGATCTCGCAGTTCGCGGGCAATTCGGTCGACACCGAGAGCGGTTTCGGCAATGTGATCGTGACGCTCAACCAGTATCTCCAGCCGGGCGCGCCGATCTACATGCTGCTCTATGGCGCCGGGATCATCTTCTTCTGCTTCTTCTACACCGCGGTCGTATTCAACCCGGAGGAGCAGGCGGAAAACCTCAAGAAGGCGGGCGGCTTCATTCCGGGCATCCGTCCGGGCAAGCGGACTTCGGACTATCTCGAATATGTCCTCACCCGCATCACGGTGGTCGGTGCGCTCTATCTTGCGCTGGTCTGCATGCTGCCGGAATGGATGATCCGCCAGACCGGCATCCCGCTGTTCCTGGGCGGGACCAGCCTGCTCATCGTCGTCAACGTGACTGTCGATACGATCAGCCAGATCCAGTCGCACCTGATCGCGCATCAATATGGCGACCTTATCAAGAAGGCGAAGTTGAAGGGGCGGATGCGCTGAAGCATTCTCGCTTGACTGTTGCCATTCGTCGTCCGCTTATGAGAGGAGCGACCTGCGGGCCATGAACCCGCGGCGCGATAACGGGGGAGCTTTCGTGAACATCATTCTTCTGGGGCCTCCCGGTGCGGGCAAGGGAACGCAGTCCAAGGGGCTCGTCGAACGCCACGCAATGGTCCAGCTCTCGACCGGCGACATGCTGCGCGAGACACGCAAGGCCGATACGGAACTCGGCCGCAAGGTCGCCGACATCATGGATTCTGGCGGGCTCGTCTCGGACGACATCGTCTCGGCCATGATCGATGCGAAGCTCGCCGAAATGGGCGAAGGGCAGGGCGCGATCTTCGACGGCTATCCGCGCACCGCAGCGCAGGCCGGACAGCTCGATGAAATCCTGGCGAAGCACGGCCGCGCGCTTGATCGCGTGATCGAACTCGAGGTCAACGAGGACGCGCTCGTTGAACGCATCACCGGACGATTTTCCTGCGCGAATTGCGGCACTCTCTACCACGACACAGCCAACCCCCCGAAGGTCGAAGGCGTATGCGATGCCTGCGGTTCGACCGATTTCAAGCGGCGCCCCGACGACAACGAGGAAACCGTGCGCAACCGCATGGCCGAATACCGCGCCAAGACCGCACCGATCCTTCCCGGCTACGAAGCGCGCGGCATCGTCACGCGGGTCGACGGCATGGCCGGTATCGACGAGGTCGCCTCGGCGATCGACCGGGTGCTCGCCTGATCGCTCTTCCCCGCGGCGCGCCGATCTCCTAGAGGCTGGCTGGGCATGAGGGAGGAAATGCCAATGATCCGTCTCACCATCCGGGCCGCGCGGCTAGCAAGCGCGCTCGGCCTTGCTGCCGTCGCGGTCCCCGCACTGGCCGAGATCGAGCAGATCGAGGAACGCCGGTTTCTCACCCGCGACGAGGCGGTGGTCTCAGCCAGCCCCAAGGAGGTATGGCTCGCGCTCATCAGTCCGGCGCGCTGGTGGAATTCGGCTCACACGTGGTCGGGCGATGCGGCCAATCTCAAGCTCACCCCGCAGGCCGGCGGGTGCTTCTGCGAGACCATTCCCGAAGTCGACGAGCCGGGGCGCTTCACGCTCGAGGGCAGTGTCGAACACATGCGCGTGATCCAGGCCTATCCCGAACGCGCGCTGGTGATGCGGGGGGCGTTGGGGCCGCTCCAGCCCGAACCGGTGGCAGGCGTGCTCACCATAGCGATCAGCGAGGTCGAGGAGGGCACTCGGATCGTGTGGGAATACAATGTCGGCGGTTTCATGCGGTTCGAGACAAAGGCGATCGCGGCCGCCGTCGACGGGGTGATGAGCCAGCAGCTTGCCGGCCTCGCGGACATGCTGGGGAGAGTGGAAAAGCCCGAAGCCGATCCCCGTCCCGAGCCCCGGCCCGAGCCAGAAAGCGAACCCGATGACGTTAGCGATGAAGAGGTCGTGATCGAGGGCGAGGAGGTCATCGAGGAAACGCCCGCCGAACGCGCGCCCAGCGTCGAGGAGGCTTTCGGCGACCTGGTCGAGGACGAAGCCTGAATTGCCCTTCCGGCCGAATCCCGGCCGGACCGGCTTTCGACAAACCGATTTTTGACTGACCCGCCGAAGCGGTGTAACCAACAAAAGATAAGATGCGGCGCCGCCCGTTCGTCGGGACGGGCTCTCTTTTGTGCGCGCAGCGGTTGACGCACCTCGCGAATCGCCTTATGCGCGCGGTTCATTCGACACGCTCGAACCCCGTCCGGCAGGTCGCCGCCCAGCGCGCGTACCGCTCGGGCGTTTTGCCGTTTGACCGCCGGGCATCGCCTTGCGGTGCTTGCGGCACGGCATGGGGGCCGAGCGTGGCGGTTGTTTAGCGATGAGATAGGGGCTCCGGCATCACGTCCGCAAACCCCTGTGGAGCATGGAGAATTAAGTGGCTCGTATTGCCGGGGTAAACATCCCCACCAACAAGCGCGTGATCATCGCGCTCACCTACATTCACGGAATCGGCCGCACCACGGCCGTCGATATCGCGAACAAGCTGGGCATCCCGCTCAGCGCGCGTGTGCAGGACCTCACCGACGAGGAAGTGCTGCGCATCCGCGAGACGATCGATTCGGACTACACCGTCGAGGGTGATCTTCGTCGCCAGACCGCGATGAACATCAAGCGGCTGATGGACCTGCGTTCCTATCGGGGCCTGCGCCATCGCAACCAGTTGCCCGTTCGCGGACAGCGCACCCACACCAACGCCCGCACCCGCAAGGGCAAGGCGAAGCCCATCGCCGGGAAGAAGAAGTAAGCGCGGCTTTTAAAGTCCACGCTTTTCCCTTCATCCGAATTCAAGAGGAACACGCACAATGGCACGCGAACCCGGCCGAGTGAGGCGCCGCGACAAGAAGAACATTTCTTCGGGCGTTGCGCATATCAATGCCAGCTTCAACAACACCATGATCACCATCACCGACGCGCAGGGCAATGCCATCAGCTGGTCCAGCGCCGGCATGATGGGCTTCAAGGGCAGCCGCAAGTCGACGCCCTATGCCGCACAGGTTGCCGCCGACGATGCGGGCAAGAAGGCCGCCGAACACGGCGTCCGCACGCTCGAAGTCGAGGTCAAAGGCCCCGGCTCAGGGCGCGAGAGCGCGCTGCGCGGTCTTGCCGCGGTGGGTTTCAACATCACGTCGATCCGCGACGTGACGCCGATCCCGCACAACGGCGTCCGCCCGTCCAAGCGTCGCCGCGTCTGACCCAACCCGTCCGGCGGCCATCGGGGCCGCCGACACCGTACGGGTTGCCAGCCGCCAGCGCTTACGGCCCGTCCCGAATTTGAACCGCTGAAAGGCGAATTAGGGGAAATCCATGTCCGTCAACACGAAGAACTGGCAGGAACTCAAGAAACCCAACGCTCTCGAAATCAAGGAAGGCGGCGACAAGCAGCGCAAGACCACCTTCGTCGCCGAACCGCTTGAGCGCGGCTTTGGCCTCACTCTCGGCAATGCCCTGCGCCGGGTGCTCCTTTCCAGCCTGCAGGGCGCGGCGATCACCTCGATCAAGATCGAGAACGTGCTCCACGAATTCTCCTCGCTCGCCGGCGTGCGCGAGGACGTGACCGACATCGTCCTGAACGTGAAGCAGATCGCGCTCAAGATGGAGGGCGAGGGGCCCAAGCGCCTCCAGCTTTCGATGACCGGGCCTGCCACCGTCAAGGCCGGCGACATCGCCGTCACCGGCGATATCGAGGTGATGAACAAGGACCTCGTCCTGTGCCACCTCGACGAGGGCGCGACGCTCAACATGGAACTGACCGCGGATGTGGGCAAGGGTTATGCCCCTGCCGTGCAGAACCGTCCGGCCGACGCGCCGATCGGGCTCATCCCGGTCGACTCGCTCTATTCGCCGGTGCGCCAGGTCAGCTACAAGGTCGAGAACGCCCGTGTCGGGCAGGAGCTCGACTATGACAAGCTCTCGCTCACGGTCGAAACCGACGGCACTGTCACGCCGGAAGACGCCGTGGCCTATGCCGCGCGGATCCTGCAGGACCAGCTGACGCTGTTCGTCCATTTCGAGGACGGCATCCCGCAGCCGCAATCCGCGATGATCGGTCACGCCGCCCAGCCGCAGGAAGACGACGCCAACCAGCTCAACCGCTACCTGCTCAAGAAGGTGGACGAACTGGAACTGTCGGTGCGCAGCGCCAACTGCCTCAAGAACGACAACATCATCTATATCGGCGACCTGGTCCAGAAGACCGAGGCCGAGATGCTGCGCACGCCGAATTTCGGCCGCAAGTCGCTCAACGAGATCAAGGAAGTGCTCTCGTCGATGGGCCTGCGCCTCGGCATGGACATTCCCGGCTGGCCGCCGGAGAACATCGAGGAAATGGCCAAGAAGCTCGAACAGGAACTTCTCGGCTGATGAATTGGCGCGCTCCGGGTATCCGCCCGGAGCCGCTTCGGGGGCGATGGTGACGGCCCGCAACGGTCACCGGGATGGAGCTACCTCACACGGGCTCCCTACGAACGAAGGAAACGAAAAATGCGTCACGGTATTTCGCAGCGCAAGCTCGGTCGCAAGACCGGTCACCGCAAGGCCCTGTTCCGCAACATGGCCGCGGCCCTCATCAAGCACGAACAGATCGTCACGACCGTGCCCAAGGCCAAGGAACTGCGCCCCTATATCGAGAAGCTCATCACGCTCGCCAAGCGCGGCGGCCTCTCGAACCGGCGCCTCGCGATGAGCCGCCTGCAGGACGAGACCCAGCTCAAGAAGCTCTTCGACGTCCTCGCCGAGCGCTATTCGGACCGTGAAGGCGGCTATGTCCGCGTCATCAAGGCCGGCTTTCGCGCCAGCGACAGCGCTCCGCTCGCGGTGATTGAACTGATCGACCGTGATGAGGACGCCAAGGGCCAGGATTCGGGCCCCGACATGAGCGAAGTGGACGAATACGCCGAGGCGTAATCGCGCTCGACAAGCGAATGACAGGGGCCGATGGAGCGATCCGTCGGCCCCTTTCCTTTTGGCGCTTTCGCCCTAGTGTCGCGGGTCATGAGAACGTTTATCCTGGCCGCCGCCGCAGCGGTGCTGCTCGCCTCCCCTCCCGTCGCCGCCCAATCCGCGCAGGACCGCCTCGACGCACGCTATGACCGCGCGCTCGCAGCGGGATACAAGGCGCTGATGCTGTGCAGTGCGATCGCCGTCGCCGAGCGCAACGGGACCACCCGCACCCCGGAAAGCGTCCACGAATGGGAGCTGTCCGGCATCCAGGCCCCGCTCGACGCCATTGTCCGCGACCTCCCCTTCGAAATCGTTCGCCGCCCCACCGGACAGATCGCTCACGTCCAGGTCGAATGGGCCGAGGACATGCCTGATCGCCTCGCGGCCTATTACGGGCAGGACACGGGCTGCTCCGTCCTGCCGATCGGAGCGCCCGAGGACGTGAGCAATCCGCAAGCACCGCTCGTCGAACGCGGCAGAGAGGTGGACGAGGACACGCGCAGCATCGAAGTCGAGGTCGACAGCGGCGGCGGGGATATGCGCCGGGTGCCGCTCGACCGCGTCTTCGCCGATGCCTTCGCCGAGCGATACGGCGAGGGCCGCACCACCGCCGTGCTGGTCCGTCGGGTCGACGGAGACGGCACGCAGGTCGAGGAGGAGGCCCGCTACGCCCCCGGCTTCGATGCGGCGACCCCGCAGCGCACCTGGTCGGTCGCCAAGAGCATTGCCGCCACTCTTGTCGGCGCGGCGGTCCTTTCGGGCGAATATTCCGTGGAGGATCCGGTCGGCCTTCCATACTGGCGCGCAGGGGCGCAGGGCGATCCGCGCAATACCATCACCATCGACCACGCCCTGCGCATGGCGACGGGCCGCTATTCCGACACGCCGGGCAATCGCACCGATCCGCTCTATTGGGGCGGGACCACGGTGGACGAGCGCGCCGCGAACTGGCCCGTGCTTCACAGGCCCGGGACGGTCTATCGCTACGCCAACAACGACACGCTGATGGCGGTGAAGGCGATCGAGCGCTGGTTGACCTATTATTCACCCGACGAATTCTTCGCCAGGCTCGGCATGGACCACACCGTTGCTGAGACCGACATCAGGGGCAATCACGTCCTCTCCTCGCAGGTCTGGTCGACTGCGAGCGACCTTGCGACGCTTGGCCAGCTCTATCTCAATGATGGTGTCTGGAACGGCGAGCGGCTGCTGCCCGAAGGCTGGCGCGAATACGTGTCCGACCCGTCCGGCCCCCAGCCCGAGAGCACCGAGTGGGGCTATGGCGCGGGCTGGTGGACCTTTCGCCGTCCGGACGGAAACGCGTTCGAGGGCATCCCCGACGACGCCTTTGCCGCGCGCGGCAATCGCGGGCAGTACGTCGTCGTCGTGCCATCGCGAAATGTCGTGATCGTGCGCCGGGGGGAGGACCGCGTAGGAACCCGCTTCGACATCGCCGGTTTCACCCGCGACGTGTTGGAGGCGCTGGAGGGGGCGTAAGTTCGCGTCCTCCACGCGCCGAGACATCGAATAGCGGAAAAACTGTTCAGATTCGATCCGCCTTAGCTGAACGGGTGCTGCACGCCGGATTCAGGCTCGTCTCACCCCCTTTCCTACATGTTGGGCTCGCAAGCCGGGGCTATCCCGTTCCGGCCCAATGCGAGGATGAGACCATGACGAGCCCCCCTTCCAAACTCGCCCCTCCTTCCGGCTTCGCGAAAGCCGCGCTCGGCACGCTTGCCGCAGGCGCGCTGGCTTTCGGATCGGCGACCCCTGCCATGGCTGACGACCACCGTGACCGCGACGGCGGGATCGGTGCGGGCGAGATCATCGCCGGCGCACTCGTCATCGGCGGGATCGCCGCGCTCGCCGGAGCCTTCGACGGAGACAACGACTGGCGCGACCGGCGCGACCGTCGCTGGCGCGGCGATCGGCGTGGCTGGCGGGGCGACAGGCGGGGCGGGCGCTTCGCCGATCCGCGCTTCGCGATCAATCGCTGCGTGCGCGCCGCCGAGAACCAGGCCCGCCGTTTCGGGGGCTGGCGTTTCGCCGACGTGACCGAGATCCGCGATGTCGACCGCAGGCGCTATGGTTTTCGCATTCGCGGCCGGATCGTGGTCGAGGACAATTTCCGCTTCCGCCGCAATTTCGACCGTGGCCGCTTCACCTGCCGGTTCGACGGGCGCGGCCGTCCGCGGATCGATTTCGACGGGGTGAGGGGCCTGCGCTGAGCCGCGCTTCGATATCCCGACCATCTTTGCGCCCCCGGCAGCCGCAAGGCTTTGCCGGGGGCGTTCGTTCCGGCAGGCTTGCGCAGGTCCTCGCGCGCTGCTTAGGTAAGGGCCGCTCATCTGCCATTCAGCCCCGGTCAAGCCGGTGCCCGATAGCATCATGTGCGTGAACTGGAGCGATTGGTGGCCGCTCGACCCTGACGATGACCTTCGCCTTTTTTCGAAGGCCCCTTCGAGGAGGATCTGTCCATGGCGACCCCATCCCGTAACGCCGCCTATCGCCTGGCCGCTATCGCCGGTTTCACCGCTGCCCTTTCGATGACCGCCGCCCCCGTTTCCGCGGCGCAGCTTCCGGACAATCTCGTGCGACCCGCGAATGCAGGCGCCTTCATGACCGATTTCGGATCGAGCACCTATGACGCCGAGGCCGACACCGCCGACTGGCGGCGCTGCTGGCGCCGCTGGGGCTGCCGCGGCTGGCGCGGGCGCGGCTGGAGGGGGCGGCGCGGGGTCAGCGCGGGCGACGTGCTTGCCGGCGCGGTCATCATCGGCGGGATCGCCGCCATTGCCAGCGCGGCCTCCAACAACCGGCGCGAGCGCGAGCGCGACGTGGTCGTCGTAGAGCGCGACCGGGTGCGCTACGATGATCGATACGATGACAGGCGTTATGAAGACAGGCGCTATGACGACAGGCGCGCCACTTCGCGCCGTGCGGGCGGCGCATCGGGCCTCGAAAACGCGGTCGACATGTGCCTTGCCGAAATCGAGCGCGACGTTCGGGTGGACGAAGTCGACAATGTCCAGCGCACCGCAAGCGGCTGGGCGGTGACCGGCAGCCTGTTCGACGGGTCGGCGTTCCTCTGCACGATCGGCAATGCCGGGCGGGTCGACAATATCGATTACGGCGGCTTTGTCGGCCGTGCGGACGGGGCGGCAGATTCGGACGGAACCTTCATTCCGCCGCGCTCCGCGCCCCAGCGCGCAGGCGGCGAACAGTGGAGCGATGTGCGCTATCTCACCGCCCGCGCCAATATCGAGGAACGCTCGGGCTTCGGCCCGCAGCCCGATGAGGAAATGCGCGTCGCTCTCGTCACCAGCCCGCGCGATGTCGAGGCGGCCTTTGCCGGAAGGGCCGTGCCCGAGCGCGATTACGAACGCCCCGCCGAGCCGCTGGTCCCCTTGCGCGCCGAGCGCCAGCCAGCCTATCCCGGCGGACCGATTCCGGGCGAGGACATTCCCGAGGCGCGGTCCATCGACGGCGATCTCGGCCGCTAGGCCGCCTCAAGAGGCGGCCTGATCGCGCTCTTCGAACTGGGCGTTCCCGTCTTCGCTTTCGGCCGGATGCTCGCCTGCTTCGTTCTGCGAAAAGGCGTCCATCTGCACAGCGGTTTCGGCAGCGGCCTTGCGGCGCAGCTTGCCATAGGTCGGCCAGCGCCAGCGGAACTGGATCGCGCCGAGCCGGACGACGAAGCCGCCAATGAAAGCCACGGCCCAGGCGATCGTTTCGTTGAATCGCAGGGTTTCGGCGAGAAAGGATCCCGCCGCCGTCAGGGCCGAGGCGAGCAGGGCGGCAGTGAGATAGATCTGCGGCTGCATGATGACCGACGGACGCCCGGCCACGACATCGCGGATGATGCCGCCCGCGACCCCGGTGAACACCCCCATCAACAATGCCGGGACCGGCGGGATGCCATAGGCGAGCGCCTTGGCCGTGCCGAGAACCGCAAAGGCGGCAAGCCCCGCGCCGTCCGCGTAGAAGAACAGGCGCCCGTCCCAGATCCGGCCCGGGAAATTCCACGCGATCACCGCCATGCTCAGGCAGACCGGCGCCACCCAAGGATCGAACATCCAGAACACCGGCGCGCCGATCAGAAGGTCGCGCACCGTGCCCCCGCCGACTCCGGTGACAAGCGCGAAGAAGCCCATCGTGACGAAGCTCTGGCGTTCGCGCGCGGCGATCAGCGCGCCCGACAGCGCGAAGACGGCGATGCCGAGAATGTCGAGAATGTCGAGGATCGGGGTAAGGATGGTCTCGTTCATGCGGCGCTTTCGATTGGGACGGGGCCGGGCGCAATGCCGGCGGTGCGGACGGGCGCCCGCAGGCACTGGGACAAGGCCTCCAGATACCACGCTCGAAAGCGCGATGCGTTCCGGCGCGCGGGGGCGCGTCAGGCGTGCAGTATCTCGCCCATTTCGCCCGCCGCGGCAATGCAGTCGAGATCGGCGAAGGCAGGCCCCATGACCTGCATCCCGCAGGGAAGCTCTGCGCCCTGATAGGTGCCGGAACCGATCGGCAGGACTGTGGAGGGGAGGCCCGGGAAGGTAGCAAGGCCGGAGAAGATGAGCCCTGCGCCGCCCGAGACGTCTTCGCCGTTCACATCGAGCGCGCCCTTGAACACCGCCTCGTCGCGGTGCGGGATGGCGAGCACGGGGGCGGGCGGGGCGAGGACGAAATCGAAGGTTTCGAACACGCGCTCCCACAGCACCTGGTTGGCGGCCTGCGCGTCGAGCAGGTCGAACCAGTCGGTGGCGGTGGCACGCTTGCCGTTGGGCGCGGGCGCGCCGCGGGCCATGACGGTGTTGAGCATCCTGAGGTAATCGCGATGCTGCTGCGCAAGGTCGGGGACGAGGTCGCTCTCGCGCTCGATGGCGATACCGGCCCTTGCAAGTGTCCCAAGCGCGGCCTCGGTCGGCTCGGCGACGCTTGCATCGAGCGGGCAGCCGGGCATTTCGGTAAGCGCGAGGAGGCGGCATTGCGAAAGCGGCTTGCCCGACTGGCGGAGTGCGAAGCGCGCGCCGATCCCGGTCAGCACGGCAAGATCCTGCGGGTTGCGAGCGAGCGGCCCGGCTATCGACAATTCGCTTTCATGCGCCGCGACGAAGCCTTTGCGCCGGGCCATCATCGGGTGGTCGTGGCCGCGTTTGGAGACGAGGCCGTGGGTCGTCTTGTGTCCCCATATGCCGCAGAAATGCGCGGGGACCCGGACCGAGCCGCCGATATCGGTGCCGTATTCGCACGCCACCATCCCGCTCGCCACCGCAGCCGCGCCGCCGCCCGACGATCCGCCGGGCGAGCGCGCATGGTCGTGCGGGTTGTTGGTGCGGCCATAGACCGGGTTGAAGCTCTGCCAGTCGGTGAGATCGGTCGGCACGTTGGTCTTGCCCACGATCACCGCACCGGCCGCTTTCAGCCGGCGGACCAGTTCGGCATCGCGCGCGGGCACGTAATCGGTCAGCCGCTCGTGGCCCCAGCAGCTTTGCAGCCCTGCGACATCGAAGCTTTCCTTGACCGTCATCGGCACGCCGAACAGCGGCTGGTCTTTGCGTGGCCCCTCGCGGTCCATCGCCTTCGCCGTCTCGCAGGCGCGCTCGAAATCGGGCACGGCGAGCGCGTTCACCTCGGCATCGAGATGTTCGATCCGCACGATCGCGGCATCGACCGCCTCCACGACCGAAAGCTTGCCCGCGCGGATCGCCGCCGCGGTTTCGAGCGCGCCCGGCTTCGTCGTCAGTTGCGGATAGGCCATGTCTTCCCCTCGACCCTGCGCCGCGTCACATGTGGATCGGCTTGCCCTGCACCGCCATCGCCGCTTCCTTGAACGCTTCGGCATGGGTCGGGTGGGCGTGGCAGGTATAGGCGATGTCTTCGGACGTGGCCCCGAATTCCATCGCCTGCGCGGCCTGCGCGATCATCGTGCCCGCCAGCGTGTTGATCATCCAAACGCCCAGCACCCGGTCGGTTTCGGCATCGGCGATCACTTTCACGAAGCCGTCGGTGTCGCGGTTCGCCTTGGCGCGGGAGTTCGCCATCATCGGGAACTTGCCGACCTTTATCGCCTTCTTGTCGCCGCCCGCGGCCTCGATCGCCTGTTCCTGCGTAAGGCCGACCCCTGCGATCTCGGGCGTGGTGTAGACGACGTTCGGGATCACATCGTGGTTCACGATTCCCGTCTGCCCGGCGATGAATTCGGCCACGGCAATGCCCTCGTCCTCGGCCTTGTGCGCGAGCATCGGGCCTGGCGCGACGTCGCCGATCGCCCAGATGTTCTCGACCTCGGTGCGGAAATCGTGGCCGATCGCGATCTGGCCGCGATTGTTGGTCTGGAGGCCCGCCTTTTCCAGCATCAGCCCGTCGGTGTTGGGCCGCCGCCCGATCGAGAGAAGGACGTGGCTCGCCTCGATCGTCTGTTCATCCCCGCCGGAGGACTTCTCGACCGACAGCGTGACTTTCTTGCCCTTGACCTCGGCCCCGGTGACCTTGTGGCCGAGCATCATTTCCATGCCCTGCTTCTTGAAGATCTTGCCCGCTTCCTTGCGCACGTCGCTGTCCATGCCGGGAAGGAGCTGGTCGAGATATTCGATCACCGTCACCTTCGCCCCCAGCCTGCGCCAGACGCTGCCGAGTTCGAGACCGATCACGCCGCCGCCGATCACCACGAGATGCTCGGGCACTTCGTCGAGGTCGAGCGCGCCGGTCGAATCCACGATGCGCTTCTTGTCATTGTCCACCTCGACGCCGGGCAGCGGAGTGACGCTGGAACCGGTGGCGATGACGATGTCCTTCGCCGTGTGGGTCGCATCGCCGATCTTGACCGTATGCGCGTCCTCGAAAGCGGCATGGCCTTTCAGCCAGGTGACCTTGTTCTTCTTGAACAGGAATTCGATTCCGCCCGTGAGATCGCCGACCGCGGCGGATTTCTCGGCCATCATCTTTTTCAGGTCGAACGTCGCCTTGGCCTCGATCCCCCAGGTCGCGAAATGGCCGCCTTCGGCTTCCTCGAACAATTCAGAGGCGTGGAGCAGAGCCTTGGACGGGATGCAGCCCACGTTGAGGCAGGTCCCACCGAGCGTTTCGCGGCTTTCGACGCAGGCCACCTTGAGGCCCAGCTGCGCCGCGCGGATCGCGGCGACATAGCCGCCGGGGCCGGCACCGATGATGAGGACGTCGTAATCGTAGGAATGGTCAGCCATTGTTGTTCTCCGCAGGATCTTGCGGGGCCGTGCCCGGCTGCTCCTGCACACAGGTTCTGAGGACTTGTTCGATCCGCCCCTGGTCGATCCGCAATTCGCCGTCTTCGGCGAGATCGGCCGCGAAATCATCCGCGCTGCATTCGCACGCGGCGTTCACGCGTTCGGCCGCGATGCCCGCACTTTCGGCAACACCCTGGCATTGCTCGATATATTGCGCGCGGAGCTCTCCGGCAATGGCGTCGCCGGCGATTTCGCTCGCGACATCGCAGCCCGACAGCAAGGCGAGGGCGGCGAGCGAGGCTAGCGCGGCAGGGGCGGGAACGGCGTTCTTCATCGGTTCAGCCTTACAAATCGATCAGCATCCGCGTCGGATCCTCGATCGCCTCCTTGATGATCTTCAACGCGGTCACCGCCTCGCGCCCGTCGATCAGGCGGTGGTCGTAGCTCAATGCGATATACATCATCGGGCGGATGACGACCTCGCCGTTCAGCGCGACGGGGCGATCCTCGATCCGGTGGAGGCCTAGCACCGCCGATTGCGGCGGGTTGATGATGGGGGTGCTCATCAGTGAGCCGAAGACGCCGCCGTTGGAGATGGTGAAGGTGCCTCCGCTCATGTCCTCCATCGTCAGCGTGCCTTCCTTGGCCCGCGCGCCGAAGTCGGCGATGTCCTTTTCGATCCGCGCAAAGCCCTTCTTGTCGGCGTCGCGGATGACGGGGACGACGAGGCCGTTCGGGGCCGAGACCGCGACCGAGATGTCGACATAGTCGTGGTACACGATCTCGTCGCCCTCGATATAGGCGTTGGCCGCCGGCACGTCCTTCAGCGCGAGGCAGGCGGCCTTGGCGAAGAAGCCCATGAAGCCGAGGCGGATGTCGTGCTTCTTGGCGAACATGTCCTTGTATTTGCTGCGCGCCTCGATCACCGCGGTCATGTCGACATCGTTGAAGGTGGTCAGCAGCGCGGCGTTGTCCTGCGCGCCCTTCAGCCTTTTCGCGATGGTCTGGCGCATCCGGGTCATCTTGACCCGCTCTTCGCGGCGTTCGCCGTCGGTCGCCGCCGGAGCGGGTGAGGGCGCCGGGGCAGGAGCAGCCGAAGGAGCGGGCGATCCGCTCTTCCTGGCCTCCGCGGCGGCGATGACGTCTTCCTTCGTCAGCCGCCCATCCTTGCCCGTGCCCTTGATCGTGGAGGGATCCACGCCGTGTTCGAGCACCGCGCGCCGCACGGCGGGCGAAAGCGTCTGCGCAGCGGCGATCAGTTCCTCCGACGGGCCTTCTTTCGCGCGGTCGTCCTTTTCCTTCGATTCGCTGGGGGCGGGGGCCGGGGCCTGGGCCTCGGACGGGGACGGGGAGGGAGAAGCGCTCGCCCCTTCCTCGATCAGCGCGATCACAGCGCCGACCTCGACCGTGTCGCCGACCGCGACCTTGTGTTCGCTCATCACGCCCGCGACCGGCGAGGGCACGTCGACCGCGACCTTGTCGGTTTCGAGGCTGGCGATCGGC
>JGI12048J13642_10117790_pt1 | contig 16930 bp, 13 predicted proteins | sample ElkSlonscriptome_16_FD_13642 | JGI IMG/M metagenome (IMG submission 13642)
CAACAACCTTAGTGCTGGTGCTGTGGGATATCTAACTTTTAACTGATGATCTACAAATAGCAATTTGAAAGAATGAGATCCTACGACGCCTAAGTTTCCTCGATAAGTAAAACCCATCTAAACAGATAAACAACTCAAGGAATAAGGACATTATGGTAACAGCACCAAACATCCCTACAGAAATCACCAATCCACTCAACGATGATGAGTTGCGAAAGACCCAGGCTTACTGGAATGCTTGTCATTACATAGCATTGGGCATGATCTATCTGATGGAGAATCCTCTGCTGAAGGAACCTCTCAGACCCGAACATACCAAACCGCGTTTATTGGGTCACTGGGGAGCCAGTACCGCTCTGAGCTTCATCTATATCCATCTCAACCGCCTGATCAAAAAATACGATCTCGATGTGATTTTAATGGCAGGCCCCGGTCATGGTGCGCCCGGAATATTAGCCCCCGCCTACCTAGAAGGAACCTATTCTGAGGTCTATCCCGACAAGAGTGAAGACGAAGAAGGGCTGCAAAAATTCTTCAAGCAGTTTTCCTTCCCCGGCCACATTGGAAGCCACTGCACCCCAGAAACACCCGGTTCCATTCACGAAGGCGGAGAGCTAGGCTATAGCCTTTCCCATGCTTACGGCGCTGCTTTTGATAACCCTGACTTAATTGTCACTGCTGTTGTCGGAGATGGAGAAGCCGAAACCGGGCCACTGGCAACCGCTTGGCACTCCAACAAATTCCTCAACCCTGTTCGTGATGGTGCCGTTCTCCCTATCCTCAACCTGAACGGATACAAAATCGCTAACCCGACTATTTTGGCTCGGATTTCCGCTGAAGAACTCGAAAGCCTGTTTGTCGGTTATGGTTACACGCCCTACGTGGTTGAACACGTTGATGGAGATGATGCCAGTATCACCCATCAAAAAATGGCCGCCACCATGGAACATTGCGTTAATCAAATTCGTTCCATCCAAGAAGAAGCTCGTCGTACCGGAGAAGCCAAACGCCCTCGTTGGCCGATGATTATTCTCCGCACTCCCAAAGGTTGGACAGCCCCCAAAGAAATTGATGGTCATAAAGTCGAAGGCTTCTGGCGGGCGCACCAAGTTCCCATGTCCGATGTCGGCAAAAATAAAGAACATCTGCGGGTTCTAGAAGATTGGTTACTCAGCTACAAACCCGATCAACTGTTCGATGAAAACGGCAAATTGAAATCTGAACTCAAAGAACTCGCACCCACTGGACAGCGCCGAATTAGTGCGAACCTTCACGCCAATGGCGGGATGTTGCGGAAAGACCTAAAAATGCCAGATTTCCGGAAATATGGCGTAGAAGTGCGTGATCCCGGACGGTCAGAAGCGGGAAACACCGGAATTTTAGGTGAATTCCTCCGGGATGTCATGCGGAACAACATGACCAATTTCCGAGTCTTTGGCCCCGATGAAACGGCTTCCAACCGTCTACAAGCCATCTACGAAGTCAGTAAAAAAACCTGGTTGGCAGACTTCAAAGAAGAAGATCTCGATGGGAGCCAACTCTCTCCCGATGGTCGCGTCATGGAGATGTTGAGTGAACATACCCTCATCGGTTGGCTAGAAGGCTATATCCTCACCGGACGTCATGGCTTCTTCCATACCTACGAAGCCTTTGCTCATGTGATCGACTCCATGTTCAACCAACACGCCAAATGGTTGGATATTTCCAAAGAAGTGCCTTGGCGAGCGCCGATTTCTTCGTGGAATATTTTGTTATCTTCGACGGTTTGGCGTCAAGACCATAACGGCTTCTCTCACCAAGATCCGGGTTTTGTTGATCTCGTTACCAATAAGAGTGCCAGTGTGACTCGGATTTACTTCCCACCCGATGTCAACTGTTTACTCTCAGTTGCAAATCACTGTCTCCGCAGTAAAGATTATGTCAACGTGATTGTGGCTGACAAACAAAAGCACCTGCAATACCTCAACATGGAGGATGCTGTCAAACACTGCACGAAAGGAATTGGGATTTGGGATTGGGCCAGTAACGATGATCGAGGCGTAGAACCCGATATTCCCGATGTTGTCATGGCCAGTTGTGGAGATATCACCACCCGCGAAGCCTTAGCCGCAACTGCCATTATGCGCGAGGAGTTTCCTGAACTGCGTATCCGCTTTGTTAACGTTGTGGATCTGTTCAAACTTCAGTCGGAGTCAGAACACCCTCACGGCTTATCTGACCGGGATTTTGACACTCTGTTTACTCCCGACAAACCCGTGATCTTTAACTTCCACGGCTATCCCTGGTTAATTCACAAATTGGCTTATCGTCGCACCAACCAAGAACGAATTCATGTTCGCGGTTACAAAGAAAAAGGGAACATCAACACTCCCATGGAACTGGCGATTAAAAACCAAATTGACCGCTTTAACCTGGTAATTGACGTGATTGATCGCGTTCCCAAACTGGGTTCTGCTGCGGCTCACGTGAAAGAACGAATGAAAAACGCCATTATCGAAAACCTCAACTACGCTTTTGAAAACGGTAAAGACAAGGAAGATGTCGATAACTGGAAGTGGCCTTATTAATTTAGGAAACAGGGAATAGGCAAGAGCTCATATGGCAAAAGCGCTTGCCTTGCGGCGGGCGCGGAATAGTCGCTCTGGAAGTTCGCAATCTTAGCAAAGTTTGCAATCTTAGGCAATAGGCAATAGGCAATAGGGAATAGGGAACAGGGAAAATTCATAATTCATAATTCATAATTCATCACTCCCCACCTCCCCACTTCCCCACCTCCCCACCTCACCACCTCCCCACCTCTCCACTTCCCCACCTCCCCACCTCCCCACCTCCCAACTCCTGACTTCTGTTGTTTCCAGCCTCATTATTGGGGTTGGAAACCTTAAAATTGCCTTGATGAACCGGAGTATTGAGAGTTGGCTGCCCTAAAATAAAGCTTCTGACCTGAAAAATTGCACGTTCTCAGTTGACATAGAGGAAACAATACAATTATGGATACCACCATTCAAACCGTTCACGGTCGAGAAATTTTAGACTCTCGCGGAAACCCGACTGTAGAAGTTGATGTTACCCTGGCTGATGGCAGCAAAGGCCGAGCAGGTGTACCGTCTGGGGCTTCGACAGGCATTCGAGAAGCGATTGAATTGCGTGATGGTGACAAACAACGTTATGGCGGTAAAGGGGTTCTCAAGGCGGTTGAGAATGTTAATACCACTATCGCCGACGCCCTCAAAGGCATGGATGGAGCCGATCAAGCTGCTATTGATAATAAAATGCTCGAACTCGATGGTACCGAGAATAAATCCACACTGGGCGCCAATGCGATTTTAGGGGTCTCAATGGCCGTTGCACGGGCGGCAGCGATCGCGAAAGGACAACCCCTTTATCAATATTTGGGCGGCGCAGATGCTCACCTATTACCCGCTCCTTGCTTCAATATTATTAACGGGGGCGCTCATGCTGATAACAGCGTAGACTTTCAAGAATATATGATCGTCCCGGTTGGTGCGCCGACTTTCCGCGAATCTTTACGCATGGGGGCGGAAGTTTATCACGCACTCAAGTCAATTCTCAAGCAAAAAGGCTATAACAGCAACGTTGGAGATGAAGGCGGTTTTGCCCCAAATTTAAAAGCGAATATCGAAGCGATTGAAGTCATTTTAGCAGGGATTGAAAAAGCAGGACTCAAACCTGGCGATGATGTAGCGATCGCTCTCGATCCGGCAACCAGTGAATTGTATCAAGATGATGGTAGTTATTTATTCTACAAATCGGATAATAGCAAGAAAAGTTCCACCGAAATGATCGAAATCTGGGAAAGTTGGATGAATCAATTTCCGATTGTTTCCATTGAAGATGGTTTGGGTGAACAAGACTGGGAAGGTTGGCAACAAATGACCCAAAAATTGGGAAGTCGGGTGCAGCTTGTCGGTGATGATGCCTTTGTTACGAACCCCGCGATTATTAAAAAAGCGATCGCCGATGGTGTGGGAAATAGTACCCTGGTGAAAGTGAATCAAATTGGTTCTGTTACCGAAACTTTACAGGCGATTAATGATTCTAGTGCGGCGGGTTATACCTTTATGGTCAGTCATCGTTCGGGAGAAACGCCGGATGATTTTATTGCCGATTTATCGGTTGCTACGGCTTCAGGACAAATCAAAACGGGCGCTCCCTGTCGCGGCGAACGCTTGGCAAAATATAACCAGCTACTTCGCATCGAAGAAGAGTTGGGAAGCAAAGCAAAATATGCACAGAGAACCGCTTTTTCTCGTCCGGTAACTGCCTAATTTTTCAGGATTTTTCTAAGGCTTAAAGTTGTAGGATGGGCAATGCTCATCCTCTATTTTTAAGGAGAATTCCTCTGAGGTTGAGAAACCTAGTTTCTCTGAAAATCTCTGCCAACCAACCAAACCTATTTCAGAAACCCAGTTTCTTAGCTTTTTGAAAGTGATGAGTTCCGGGGTGGGATGTTCGCAGTTCGTCAGCAAGAGGTTGTGGTAACATAAAAAAATGATTTCAAGGTCGTTTTATGTCAAATCCCGAATTATTGGCGCAACTGCGACAGTTATCTCGTTCTGAAAAGTTCCAAATCATACAGTTTTTAACGGCTGAATTGGCGAAAGAAGAAGGAATTAGCATCGGTAATGAAGCCGCAGAAATTATTGGTGCAGTGCATACATCTCATGGTGCAGCCGAACAACTCATGCAGTTACTAGAAACCGAACAGAAGCATCCTCAAAATGTTGAACGCTAGGCGATATCCTTTTCAGACTAAACGAGATGAGTCTGGTATTTTAGCCAATGTTCCGTATCTGCCTTTCACCCTCAGTTATCAAAATCGTTCCCTTTTGGGAAGATCAGCAATTTTCTGTAAATTTAGCGGGTAATTTAGCAAGCGCTGAAGCAAAAGGATTATTGGTTTTAGCCACAGTAGGAGAGTTTAATCCAGTGCAGTTAGCTTTTGCTTGGACGAGGCTCAATAATATTCCAATTCTTTTAGGACGAACTAACTTTTTTTCTGAGTTTGATGTTTGTTTCTATGGGTCACAATTAGCGTTTGAAGTCTGTCCTAAGTCAAGGGAGAGTGGAGATGATTAAGTTAAGAGTCAGAAACTGAGTTTATTCATTGAATCTTGGGTCAGACGCAAAGGTTATCACACTAAACCCAGTTGCTTAAATCTCCTCTAACCAAGTTATGATCGCCGATAACAGGTTGGGTTGGTTGGGCGGAAAGCCTTTTAACGGGGTTTTTAGGGGTTCGTCGGTGAGGAAGGCGATCGCGATGGTGTTGGTCAGTTTGTGGCAAAATGCGGTTAATTTTGGGGTGGGGTGTTGGCAGTTGGTCAGGAGAAGGGCTTGGGGTTGATTGAGTTTGAGTTGAAGTTGGTTGAGGTGGCGGCGGAGTTGGGCGGCGTTGGAAACTTCGGGATACTGTTGGTTGGGAAGGGCTTGTTTCCATATTAATTCGCAGAGGGTTTGAGCGATTTCGCCCGTGTCGGTTTCGGTTTCTAATATCTCGGCATCGAGGCAATAAATCGGCCGATTTTGCAGGTGAATACAAAGGTCTGTAACTTGAGTTTCTAGGCTTTTAACCGTTGCATTTTCGCCCGCCGGGGTATTATCTTCTACTTCTGGATGAGTCATTTGAACAGGATGATGCCAGGCTTGATAAAATTGGGGATAGGGTAGGTTTTCGGCACAGGGCCAGATGACTTTGTAGGTTTCATCGAATAGGTCAAAGTTGTTTTGGTAAACTTCATCGCTGAGGCAGTCTTTTAAGGCGGAGACGACACTTGCACATTGTTCGAGTGTGGTTAATATTCTTTGCAAACTCCAAGCCGCCACCCACCGGGTAGATTCATCCTCGGGGGTTTCGATAAGTTTGACCAAAGTGGCGATCGCTTGTCGATTTCCCGGGTTGATTTTCCCCAAACACTCAGCCGCCTGCCAACGGGTAGATTCATCCTCAGTGGTTTCGATAAGTTGGATCAAAGCGGCGATCGCTTCAGGATTTCCCTGTGGGATTTTCGTCAAACTAAAAGCCGCCTTTATAGGAGTAAATTCATCCTGGGTGGTTGCGATAAGTTGGATCAAAGTGGCAATCGCAGTAGGATTTCCTGGGTCGATTTTCCCTAAACTCTCAGCCACCTCCCGGCGAGTAAATTCATTCTGGGTCGTTTTGATAATTTCGACCAGAGTGGCGATTGCAGTAGGATTTCCCGGGTCGATTTCCCCCAAATACTCAGCCGCCCACCGACGGGTAAATTCATCCTGGGTCGTTTTGATAATTTCGACCAAAGTGGCGATCGCTTCAGGATTTCCTGGGTCGATTTTCCCCAAACTCTCTATCGCCCGCCTCCGGGTCCATTCATCCTCTGTAGTGTCGATAACATTGACCAACCCCGCGATCGCTTCAGGATTTCCTGGATCGATTTCCCCTAAACTCTCTATCGCCTGCCTCCGGGTAAAGTCAGACTCAGTAGTGGCGATAACATTGACCAACCCCGCGATCGCCTTGAGGTTGCCTTGTCCGATTTTCTCTAAACTCTCTACCGCCTCATTCCGGGTCCATTCATCCTCAGTATTGGCGATCACTTTGACCAACGCTGCGATCGCCTCTGGGTTGCCGGGGTCGATTTTCCATAAACACTCTGCCATCTCCCTCCGGGTATTTTCATCTGGACAATGTTCCAGAATGTTAATTAGTTCGGAAATAGCCATTTGTCGAATGGTTTCCGGTATTGTCTCCCTCGCCCCTTCTTCGATTGGGTTTAAAAAGGTTTGCCATTCCTGCTTTTCAATATTGAAATAACCAAATCCCCACTTTACCACCTGCCGAACAATCTCAGACGCCAGGGAACAAGCTTTAAATTCATTAATCGCAGCAGCAGCTAGAAAATAGGCTTGATATTCATAAAATCCTCTATCTACTTTCTCAAAATTCCACTCTCCACAGCCATCCTCAAACTCAACTAACTTCTGAATAAACTCCTCTTTTCGATCATCCCCAACATCCTCACGCCCCAACCACAACAAAATTACCTGCTTCCACTGCGACTCAAAAATGCGATATTTCTTTCCCTCAACTGGAAAATTAACATGATCCTTCGGTAAAAAATAATCCCAATCCTCCACCGCCAACGCCGCAAAATACTCCTCAAACGTCGGATGATAAAACGCATAAACGGGTTCATCGGGGTTTTCTGCGGCGACGCCCACCCGGTTCAACCATCCCAACTCCAACGCCAAATGGTGTAATTCTGTATCCGGTTCTCCCAACACCTGACAAACAAAACCATGAGTCAGACGAAAGCGAGATTTTTCCCCCTCTATCGCCCTTAACGCCAACTCTCCCAACCCTTGATTGAGTCGTTTTCGCTGTTGGGAAGTTGTCGGAAATTCATCCCGTTTCCAGATGTATAAATCTTCCACAAATCGCCCATACAATTCGGCTTGAGTTTCCGGTAAATTTCCCCGACGTCGTTGCCAAGTTCGACACAATAACGCTAACCGCAGGGGATTTTTAATTAAATCTCGAATTCGGCTTTGATTCGGTTCTTCCAGTTGTCGCTTCAATTCAACAGCCAAACTCTCCCCATTCTCCCCATTCTCTCCATTCTCCCCCCTTTTAAAGGGGGGCTGGGGGGGATCAAACCAATTCTCAATAAATAAATGAACTTGTTCGGGATAACTAAATTCGAGAGTTCGATAGGTATCAAAGGCGTCTAAGGCGTTTTTCTCCCCATCCCAAACATTCAGCCGACAGGTGAGAATTACCTTCGCAGAAGCCAGCCAGCCGTTAATTTGAGAGGCGATATCCTTAAGAACGTTTTGCGATCGCCCCGACATTTCATCCGCCCCATCCAACAGCAACCAGACTTTTTTCTCCTCAAATAACTGTTTGAGTGCTTCCATATCTTCCGGGGTAACTTGTATTAACTCCAAAACCTCTTTTAGCCAATTGTTCAGCAAATAGTCCTCTAAAGTTTTCTCGCCCAAACTCGCCAAAGACACCCAAACCGGAATCAAATCAGTCCGATCTAACACCCACTGTTCAAGTTCTTGCAACAGCGTAGTTTTTCCCGCCCCCGGTTCTCCAATTACCGCCAACCGTTTCCCTTGACAGTTGCTTTTCCCCTGTTGAATCACCTCCTCAAAAAACCGTTTTTGGGCGTAAGTTTGGGTCACTTCATAGGTTTCTGGGGCGTACATTTGCGAACCTTTTTCTGGGAAAAGTTCATCGGTTCGCCGTTCCCGTTTCTTGCGTTCCACCAAACCCAAAGGAACATAAAGCTGTTCTCTGCTGTGGTTAATGCCATCTTTAAACGTTAGGGAATTGGTTGTAATTTTTTGGCGCTGTGTTGCTTGTTTTTGACAAATTTCGTGCCAGTTAATTGGTTTATTTTTTGAATTTTTATGACGCTTGACTTCACCCGTTACAATCTGCCATTCTTCTAGAGCGACAATATCTTCAGGTTTTAGTCCTAATACTTCAATTATTTTTATGACGCTCTCGGGTTGGACTGGTTTTTTTTTGGTAATAAAGTTGTTAACTGAAGCTTCACTAATACCCGCATTACCATATTTTTTATATGTCTCATCCGAAATTGTTTGATTTGTCAAGCCTTTTTCTTTCCGAGCATCCTTAAGTTTCTGGATACCTTCAGGAGTTGCTGCAATACTTCGAGGTTTGCGGGATGGGGTCATTTTCAGTCACTCTTACTCACCCTTATCCCCATGATATCCCTTTCTTAGCCAATTCTGCGCCCCCCTAGCCCCCCAATTTTGGGGGAAACTGGAGTTCAAAGTCCTCCATTACTCAAAGCCCCCAATGTTGGGGGTTTGGGGGCAGGGGATTTAGGGGGCTGTGCCTTTTCATCGGAGAGGGTAAGAAAGGGTAACTTTACAATCTTACCCAAACATCCTCCTGACAAATCCCTGAAACCTCTGCGATGCTTGGGTTGTCGAATTAAAAACCCAATCATGGAACAGATTAAAGATATCCTCGCCAACCTAACCTTCAACTCTCCCAGTAATGGAACGTTGCATCCGATGGTACAAAATGCGATCGCCAAGTCAAAAATACCCGTTAATACTTTGGGCTGTTCGGTTGTTTTTCATGTTCCGGCTTCTAAGTTTTCAGACGCCAAACCCCACATTCATCAACTGATTGAACCCTTTGGCGGTTTTAACGCTTCTTTATCTGATGGAAATTGGTTTGATGACCGAAATAATTGCTGGTGTCCCGAACCGATTATTTTAGTGAAATCTTACGCAACGTTGGATGTTTTACAGCAACATTTAACCGCCACTTTGCAGCAGTCTTATTTGATGGGAAAAGCTTTGGGCGAAAGTGCGATCGCAGTGGAAATTATCACCAATAACGTGATGTTGATGATTCCAACTGATTAATTAACTTCGCTGCCACTCTTCCAAACGTTTACGGGCGAATTTTTGTCCGATAAAGATACTCAAAAAATTAGTGAATTCTATACCCCAAAAGAGGTTATTATGATGGTATGCCCTTACAAAGAAATGAAAAATTTACAATCTCTACCCTGCGCCCGGGAAGAACGGGGAGATTGGATATATTGTAACTTTTGCGGTCAAAAAACTCGAAAAGAAATACTTCTCGATCCGATTGATCGGTTGATTAGTTTTTTGGTATTTATGTTGATTGTTGTATTGATGGCAAATTCTCTCGGATCAGGTACAAATTCCACCGAACCGATCAACACCAATTGGGATCGCGTGGATACCCTGTAAAATTCAGACATTCACCCTAGAAACTCGGTTTGCGATCGCAGTGTGGACGTCCGCCTCAGAAATCGGGTTTCTAAAACTCAACCCGGAGATACTAGACCAAAACCCCACATCTGCCTAGAATTCGGAGACAGTTTGATAAACTAACCGTGTTATAGAAAATAGGAGTATTTTAACCATGACCATTTTGCTAGCTGGAGACATTGGCGGCACCAAAACCATTCTCCGCCTTGTTAAAGCCGAACCCAGCGAGTCTCTAAAACCCTTGCCTTTACTCACAACCCTATACGAAGACAGTTACTCCTCTCAAGCCTATAGTGACCTCATTCCCATCGTTATCGAGTTTTTGGACAGTGCTGAAAAAAGCTTGGGCCAAAAATACAGTCCCGAAAAAGGCTGTTTTGGAATTGCCGGGCCAGTTGTTAATAATACCTGCAATCTTACCAATCTAAGCTGGTTTCTCGATGCCAATACCCTCGAACAAGAATTAAATCTCTCTAGAGTTAAACTAATTAATGATTTTGCTGCCATTGGTTATGGGGTTGTGGGTTTAACTGAAGACGACTTACACACCCTACAAGCAGGCGAACCTGATGCCACTGCACCGATTGGGGTGATTGGGGCGGGTACTGGACTCGGAGAGGGCTTTGTGATTCCCACCGTTAACGGTTATTCTGTGTTTTCAACCGAAGGCGGACACGTTGATTTTGCTCCCCGTTCTGAACTTGAATTTCAACTGTTAAGCTATGTGCGAGAACTCCAAAATATCACCCGAGTTTCAGCCGAACGGATTATTTCCGGGATGGGAATTGCTGCGATTTATCAGTTTCTGCGCGATCACAATTCTTCTTTAGAAACACCACAGATGACTGAAGTTTTTAAGAAATGGAAACAAGAAATCGGTCACACGGAAAAAACGATTGATCTGGGGGCTGAGGTGTCTAAAGCCGCTGCAATGGGAGAAGATTATCTCTGCGAACAAACGATGCAAATGTTTGTTGATGCCTATGGAACTGAAGCCGGAAATTTAGCGTTAAAACTATTGCCCTATGGCGGGCTTTATATTGCTGGAGGAATTGCCGCAAAAAATTTAGCACTGATGGAAAAAGGCATTTTTATGAAAGCTTTTACTTCCAAAGGTCGGATTAGTCCCCTCATGGAAAAAGTCCCCGTTTATATTGTTCTCAACCCTAAAGTGGGGTTAATTGGTGCGGCTTTATGTGCGGCTCAATTAACCTGATTTTTGACCTCTACAGCTTTTGAATAAGGCGGCTAATGGCTGCCTTTAACTTCAATTTTTTAAATGAAAAACAGCCAGATGTATCTGACCTAAATCTATGACTCCCCAACCCGAAAATCTTGTTCCGTCAAATCCTAACACAACCTTTGTAATTTTAATTGCAGGGGTTGCTGCTTTAGGGGGTTTTTTATTTGGCTTTGATACGGCGGTGATTAATGGTGCTGTTATTGCGCTATAAAACTTCTTTAATGCCACATCCTTAGAAATTGGGTTAAAGGATTATAACTTGAACAAATGTAAAATATTTCCAAAGAGTTGAGGGGGCAACTGGATCGGAGATAGACTGTTAATTGACTAGAGGTTTAGACTTCAATTACACAATTGTACGGAGTAAGCATCTATCGAGAGAAATAAATTTGAAACAGAACCTCTATAATTCTCGGATTTAAAGCGACAATAATTTCAGAGAGAGGAGCAATTGATACTGTAATGATGATCTATTTATGCTAACAAACAAGGTTAAACGTCTCAAATCTCAGAATCTAACGTTTTCTTAACCACATCTGTCAAGGGTTGATAGTATCATCAGATTGTGCTTTGAAAAATAGACTTCACAGGAGCGAAATATGGCGAAAACGTTGCTAGAGCAGTTACGTGAAGTGACCGTTGTTGTTGCAGATACAGGAGACATCAAAGCGATAGAACTCTTTAAGCCGCGAGATGCGACCACAAACCCATCTCTGATAACGGCTGCGGCTCAGATGAGTGAATATCAGGAAATTGTCGATGATACACTCAAAAAGGCACGTCAAGAGCTAGGTACAGAAGCTGCCCCGTCAGATGTAGCAACTCTGGCGTTTAAGCGACTGGCGGTAGCCTTCGGACTGAAGATTTTAGAAATTATTCCCGGACGAGTCTCAACCGAAGTCGATGCACGGTTATCCTACGATACAGATGCGACCATTGCTCAAGGCCGTGAACTGATTGCCCAATACGAAGCCGCCGGAATTTCCCGCGATCGCATTTTAATTAAAATCGCTTCAACTTGGGAAGGAATTAGAGCCGCAGAAGTTCTCGAAAAAGAGGGAATTCACTGCAATTTAACCCTCTTGTTTGGTCTTCATCAAGCGATCGCCTGTGCCGAAGGGGGAATAACGCTGATTTCTCCTTTTGTCGGTCGGATTTTAGACTGGTACAAAAAAGAAACCGGACGAGAATCCTATCCCGCAGCAGAAGACCCCGGTGTAGTGTCCGTGACGACGATTTATAACTACTACAAGAAGTTTGGTTATGAAACCGAAGTCATGGGTGCAAGTTTCCGGAGTCTGGGCGAAATTACAGAGTTAGCCGGATGTGATTTGCTGACCATTTCTCCCAAACTTTTAGAGGAGTTGAGTGCAACAAGTGCCGACCTTCCTCGCAAACTCGATCCGGAAAAAGTCGAGGACATGGAGATAGAAAAAATCTCGATAGACAAGGAAACCTTTGACCGGATGCACAGCGAAGATCGGATGGCAGCCGAAAAGTTAGAAGAAGGGATTAAAGGCTTTTCTAAAGCGTTAGAAGCCTTAGAACAACTGTTAGCCGAGCGACTGACTCGGATTGAAAATGAAAGCCCCGTTTCTCAGGCGGCGGCTGAACTTTTCCGCATCTACGATCTCGATGGCGATGGCTTTATTACCCGGGAAGAATGGGCGGGAACAGATGCCGTTTTTGATGCCCTCGATGAAAACAAAGACGGTCAAATCACACCCGCAGAAATGGCAGCAGGTTTGGGAGCAGCTTTTAGGTTAGCTTCTTAAAACCTTACTTAATTAGAGTAGCAATCCTGATGATTTCTTGAGGTCAGGAAATTCTGTTTTGATGATCAAACGCGATCGGTAATTTGTACACAGGAAGAATCTAAAGAGTTAGCAGTCTTTAAAATACCATTCCTGAAAGCAACCGATCGCTTTGTTTGTGTGTAGATATCCATTCAGGCTTTTAGACTAATTCTCTTAACCGCTAAAAACTGCCAAAACAAACCATGAACCAAAATCTACCCAACGGAAACCAAATTCAAATTGAAGATGATCGCACCGGAGTTGATGTTGAAACCCTCAAACGAGCATTTTCCGACAACCTCTTTTATATTCTGGGAAAATTTTCTGAAATTGCCACCAAAAATGATTTTTACATGGCGTTAGCTTATACAATTCGCGATCGCTTATTACGACGGTGGTTAAGCTCCCAACAAACCTATCTCAAACAAGATGTTAAAATCGTCTGTTATTTCTCCGCAGAATATCTCGTTGGCCCCCATTTAGGCAAAAATTTAATTAATTTAGACATTGTTGATCAAGTTCGTCAAGCTGTAGAAGAATGTGGATTAAATTTAGATGATTTAATCGAACAAGAAGAAGAACCAGGTTTAGGAAATGGCGGTTTAGGACGACTCGCCGCCTGTTATATGGATTCATTAGCCACTCTTGATATTCCTGCCATTGGTTATGGAATTCGCTATGAATTTGGCATTTTTGATCAGGAAATTTGCGAAGGTTGGCAAGTTGAAATCACCGATAAATGGTTGCGTTATGGTAATCCTTGGGAAATTCCTCGGACTGAAGCTACAGTAGAAATTGGATTAGGGGGTTATACAGAATATTATTATGATGAAAACAATCGTTATCGGGTGCGTTGGATTCCGGATCGCATTATCAAAGGGGTTCCCTACGATACTCCAATTTTAGGTTACAAAACCAATACCGCCAATACGCTGCGTCTCTGGAAAGCAGAAGCCCCAGAATCTTTTAATTTCCAAGCTTTTAATGTTGGAGATTACTACGGTGCTGTTAACCAAAAAACCTACTCCGAAAATATTACTAAAGTTCTCTATCCCAACGATGAACCGATGCAAGGAAAGCAACTGCGTTTAGAACAGCAGTTCTTTTTTGTCTCCTGTTCCTTACAAGATATGATTCGCATTCATCTACTCCAAGAAAATAGTTTAGACAACTTTGGAGAAAAATTTGCCGCTCAACTCAATGATACTCATCCTTCTGTTGGTGTCGCGGAATTAATGCGATTGTTGATCGATGTGCATGATTATGAATGGGAACCCGCTTGGGAAATTACTCAAAAAACCTTTGCTTATACTAACCATACTTTATTACCAGAAGCTCTAGAAAAATGGTCTTTGAGTTTATTTGGTTCTCTACTTCCTCGTCATTTAGAAATTATCTACGAAATTAATCGTCGATTCTTGGATGAGATTCGCACTCGCTATCCTAATGATCCCGGTAAATTATCTGACTTTTCTTTAATTGATGATCGGGGTGAAAAATACGTTCGCATGGCGCATTTAGCCTGTGTGGGTTCTCATGCGATTAATGGGGTTGCTCAATTACATACAGAGTTACTGCAAAAAAATATATTGCGAGGGTTTTATGAACTTTGGCCGCAGAAATTTAGTGCCAAAACCAATGGTATTACTCCCCGTCGCTGGATGATTTTATCGAATCCTGAATTAACCGAGTTAATTACTTCAAAAATTGGAGATCGTTGGATGACTCATTTGGATGAACTGCGAAAGTTAGAACCTTTTGCTGATCATCCTAGCTTCCGAGAAGCTTGGCGAAAGATGAAGCAACAGGTTAAAAGTCGGTTAGCTGATCGTATTGAAAAACGCTGTGGGATAACGGTTGATCCCAACAATTCAATGTTTGATATTCAGGTGAAGCGGATTCATGAATACAAACGTCAACATTTGAATGTTCTCCACATTATCACGCTTTATAACCGCATTAAGAACAATCCCAATCTCGATGTTGTTCCCCGCACATTTATTTTTGGGGGAAAAGCGGCACCGAGTTATTTCATGGCAAAGTTGATTATTAAACTGATTAATTCGGTTGGGGAAGTGGTTAATAATGATTCGGATGTCCGGGGACGTTTGAAAGTGGTGTTTATCCCCGACTATAATGTGACAAACTCTCAACCTGTTTATCCAGCGGCGGATTTATCCGAACAAATTTCAACTGCCGGGAAAGAAGCTTCGGGTACGGGAAATATGAAGTTTTCTCTTAACGGATCTTTAACCATTGGAACCCTTGATGGGGCGAATGTAGAAATTCGTCAAGAAGTTGGGGAAGATAACTTTTTCCTATTTGGTTTGAAAACGGATGAAGTCTCCCAAATGAAGTCTGAAGGCTATAATCCTTGGGAGTTTTACAGTTCTAATCCGGCGTTGCGAGAAGTTATTGATCAAATTTCATCTGGTTATTTTTCTCCCGAAGATTCCAACCTGTTCAAACCTCTGGTAGACTCACTGTTATATCACGATGAATATATGTTGCTGGCCGATTATCAGTCTTATATTGACTGTCAAGATCGGGTCAGTGAAGCTTATCGCGATTGGGACAATTGGACAAGGATGTCGATTCTCAATACTGCTCGTATGGGTAAGTTTTCCAGCGATCGCGCTATTCGAGAATATTGTCAAGATATTTGGAATGTCCAAGCGGTTCCCGTGAAACTAGAGGACTATATTCAAGCTAAAGCGAGTTTCAAAGTTGATCCCAATCAATTGTTGACAACTGGCTCTTAAGTGGGGTTTCAGCTTACAGTTGAAGGCAGATTCAAAGTTATTTTATGAGCGGCTTGACTGCCTTCTTCTGACAAGATTTAATCACAAAAATTACAAATTATTTAGGACTTTAAAATGATGCTAGAACCCTTACAAACGGTGATGATTTTCAAAAAGAACTGTGAACCTAATACAGTTTCAGCCGGAGAGGTGATCTTTAAACAAGGTGAACCCGGTCATTTAATGTACGGTATTATTGAAGGGGAAGTGCAGTTTATTATTGATGGAAAACAAGCCGAAACCCTTAAAGCGGGAGATGTGTTTGGAGAGGGGGCAATTGTTAATCCGGATCATACTCGACGTTCAACGGCTACGGCGAAAACGGATTGTGTCCTAGCAATTTTAGATAAAGAACGTTTTATGTTTGCAGTGCAACAAACTCCGATGTTTGCTTTAGAAGTGATGAGAAGTTATTCAGATCGGGTGAATGCTTTGAGACATTTGATTTAATTTTTTAATTGAAAACTGGAGTTTAGACGAATAAGAATTGAAAACTCAGTCGATTTCAAGGAACAACCCGTTTGAGGTCAGTGAATCTAAACTCCAGTCCTATCAGATTCAGAAAAATTTTTTTTGAATTAATCAACGGTTTTAGCGTCTCGAAATTTGCCGATTATCCGACAATAATTTAACGCCGATTCTAGCCCTATTGCACGGTAATTTTCCAAAGGGCGCGATTGTAGTAATTGGCATCCGCTCCTACGACTGTAGGACTTTCAAAACCGGATGATGCTTTCCAGCCTCCCTCGGCTCCTCGATCTCCTTTAATCGGTTCTCCATCTGAGAACAGATACCGCTTGGTTTCTTGATTTTCGATGATAAAATTATCACCACTTTTGTAGATAATCCACAGGGCACGATTGTAGTAATTGGCATCGGCTCCTACGACTGTAGGACTTTCAAAACCGGATGATGCTTTCCAGCCTCCCTCGGCTCCTCGATCTCCTTTAATGGGTTCTCCATCTGAGAACAAATACCGCTTGGTTTCTTGATTTTCGATGATAAAATTATCACCTTGTTGATGGATAATCCACAGGGCGCGATTGTAGTAATTGGCATCGGCTCCTACGATTTTAGGACTTTCAAAACCGGATGATGCTTTCCAGCCTCCCTCGGCTCCTCGATCTCCTTTAATGGGTTCTCCATCTGAGAACAGATACCGCTTGGTTTCTTGATTTTCTATCAGCACAGATGTGTTGAGTAACTTAAAAGAGTTTGGGCTAACTTTTTCCATAAACTTCTCCTGGTCAAGTTGTTCGTGAGTCCTGCAAATAACACCTGTTTAATTTACCATCGATTCG
>JGI12048J13642_10100328_pt1 | contig 16880 bp, 14 predicted proteins | sample ElkSlonscriptome_16_FD_13642 | JGI IMG/M metagenome (IMG submission 13642)
TGCCCGCCGGGAGACCGGCGAAAAGGTAGCTGCCGTCGCTGCCCGTGCTGGCTACACGCACCTGGGTGCCACCACAGGTCAGCAGTCGCAACAACACATCAGCAAACGGGCCGTCCTCCGCATCCTGAATGCCGTCTTTGTTCTGATCACGCCAGGCCTCACCACCAATGGCCACGTTGCCACTGCCGGAAGGCGGCGGATCGGTGGGCTCGGGCGGCGGCGGATCCGTGGGCTCGGGCGGTAGCGGTGGATCCGTGGGCTGGGGCGGTAGCGGTGGATCCGTGGGTTGGGGCGGCGGCGGCGGCGGCGCCGGCTGCGAATCCTGCGGCCGTACCAGAATGGCCGCGTCGAACGGCGGCAGACTCACTGACGAAATCCGCGCACCGTTGTTGATGCTGTCCTGACCGGTGCCGCGAATGCGCAGAAACTCGCCGCCGAGATCGACGCTGGTGCTGGCAGGAGTCGCGTTGACCACCACAATGCCGTTCTCGAAGTCTCGTCGGAACACGTTGGGATCGCCTTCGAACACATACACTTCGTCAAACCAGATGGGCGTTTGCTCGCGGCCCAGGCTGATAATTGGCCGGAACGTGCCCGAGCGCTCGGCGGTCATGGTGTAGACCAGACGCGTCCAGCGATTCGGCACCAGGTAGATACCCTGAAAACGCCCCCAGTCCAGCTGCACCGAAACTTCACGCATGGTCTCGGCGCGCGCCGCGAACGCCAGCGTATACCGGCGCCCGGCAACCATCTGGATACTCGGCCCCCGCAGCGACGCGCCGCCTATATTGGCCGCATAGCTGACGTGGCCGGACACCCGCAGTGAGCGGGTACCCGCCAGTTTGCGATTGGTGTCGGTGCCGGCATTGATATTGAACAGGCCCCAGCCGGCGGTGCCGGACTCGAAACCGCCGTTGCTGATCAGATTGCGATCTGCCCTGAACGTGTTGGCGTTGTAAATACGGCGCCGCGGCCCGAGTGGTCGCCCCAACCAGCCCTTGTTCGCGCGAACAGCGCTTTCGTCCTGCGGATTGCTGCGCACCGCGCGCCCGTAGTCGGACGAACCCGGCGTAACGTCGACGGCATATTCGTCGTACCACGGGTCCGGGTGAAGGTTGGAGTTCTGACGGCCGTAGTAGCCATCGCCGAGCAGCGCAGCGCCGAAGCCCAGCCGGAAGTTCCGATTGTTCGGCGGTACCACAGGGTTCGGCCCTGACTTTACCGTGCCCGGGTATGTGCGCGTCGGGACCTTGCTCAGCACCTCGGTGTACCCGGTGCTCGTCTGGTGGTAGTTCAGGTGGATCATGTAGTTGTGCAGCTGTGAGTAAATGCCGAACCGGCCAAGGTATTCGGGGGTGACCGCGAAGTCATCGCCCGACAACAGCCAGTTCTCCATCTGCGTACCGTTCAGCGCACCGAAACCGCGCGTCTGCCGCCAGCCGCCGACAATATCCTTGCCGGGAATGCGATTGCGCAGCAGCTGGTAAAAGTTGTCGAGGCCTTCGCCCCAGACGTTGCGCCCGTTCGCCAGAATCGCATTATCGATGACCAGATCGTTATTCGCATCGACCTCCTGAGCGAACAGAATGTACTCGTCTTCGTCAAAATAAACGCCGGTGACGTTTACGGGCATTACCTGGCCACGCACATTGCGATTGAAGTTAGCCGGGATCCAGTCCGCGAATACCTGCGCGATAGTGCGATTGTTGCTGTCGCGGGGGCCGACCGAGGTGATGTTCCATGCCCAGTTCTGCGGTGAGCCCGCCTGACCGCGCTCATGCATGGCAATGATCGAGTTGCTGCCGTGCGGGCGCGGCGTTGACTTGTAGCCACGACCTGCCAGCGTAACGCGATGAGGCGTGACGCTGGTGTTCACACCCGTAATGCGCACGTGCTCCGCGTTGCGAAAACCGCCGGCCGGCGCATCGTAGATAACCGCATACTCGCCCACGCGTAGACGGCTGGCGTTGCTCACCCGCAGCGTCGTGCCCTGCGAATCAACGCCCTGTGTCAGGCGCGTGCCCGCACGGTACAGCCAGTGCCCGGCGTAAATACCGCAGTTGCCCGAAGCCGCGGTCGTACGGTTAAACGGGATGCCAAACGCAATGTTGCACGGATCTGACGACTGGTAGCCAAGATAGGAACGCGGGTGAAAACTGAAATTGAATTTGACGTCCGGGTTTATGCCCTGTGCGGCCGTCACTTTATAGATCATGCCGGCTTTGACGCCCACCGCATCGTACTTGGAGACCTGCTGCGCTGACGCTCCGTCGGACTGCGTCTCGGATAACTGCACCTTCGGGAAGTTACCCGAAACCACTGGCCGGTCCGGCTGCTGATTCGCGTCATCCAGATAAGAATAATTCTGTGCTGCTGCGGAATGGCACAGCCACGCCGCAGCGACGGCTACCAGCCATCGATAATTGCCCAACATATTTAGCGCACCCAAAAAATAAAACCCGGCCGGTCGCAACGCCCGCGAGCCGACATGAGCGAGGGAAACCAGACTAACGAGGCCACCGTTACGAGAATGTGACCACCATCACATTGCCGACCGCACGGGAACACAACCAGGCTGCCTTAAACCTCGACCGTCCTCCGCGAACGGCGTCGCCAGTCTATGAGCGCAAGGGTCTTTTTCAACCAGACATAATGCAGTCGCATTTATACGACGGATGACAGTCCCGACAAGCCGCCGCCGAAAAGGCGAAAAAGGCTATGCTTTCATCAGCCTAGACCGAGTCTCGCCGGGCTGAGCCGCGCTGCACCGCGGCGCCGCGGTGCGGGGAAGAGGGGGGTTTACAACACCTTGCCGGCCAACAGTTGCGCAATTCTGCCCGCGCCGGCCGGATTGCTCCGGTGCGCGGTACGTCGATTTATGGCGCGGCGCTGCTTGGACCGACGCCCGGCGGCACCGGATCGGCGGTGCTCAGCGGCTGTGCCGGCGACACCTCGCTGCGTACGTCTGGCTGCATGCCTGAACTGGTCGGGTAGGTGCGAAACCACAGCTGCACGACCCATTTTTCAGTAGCACAACCCCGCACCGGCAGTGCCGCATGCAACGTGCTCTGCAGTGGCAAGCGCTGCTGATCGGCGTTAACCCAGAACAGGGCACGGCCGCACACAGGCTGCACATCGACATTGAGTTTTTCGAAGCGCGTAGCACCGCCCTGCTCGGGGAGCAGATCGTTGAGGTACAGCAGCACCGTGTACAGCCGGTCTGCGCGCAGTGAGCCGTCGTGGTCGAGGTGCGCCTTGTATTGCTGGTCGTCGAGGTAGCGCGTCAGGCTGAGCGCTTCCGAATGAGCGGGCGGCAGCCCCAGCAATGCCGCCGCGCGCGTTACGATTTGTCGGACCAGCGGGTTCGCGTCCGCCAGCTTGATCAGCGTATCGCTCGAGGTCCGGTATGCATGCTGTACCGAGTGACCTTCGGGGCCGATGACGGTACTGGGCGAGACCTGGCGGCGGCCCAGTTCAATCAGCTCGGCTGCCTCGGAGGGCGTACAGAACCGTTCGGCCATGCGAATCCCGGTGGCGCCGATGTCGGTGACGGCAAAACCCGCGGGCAACTGCCACAGAGGCGGCGGCGCCAGCGCCGGCGGGGTGCATGCGGCGCGGCGATAATTGCGCACCAACAGGCGGCGCTCACGAAAGCGGCGCCAGCGATGCATCACCCTGGTTAGCAACGTAGACATGTCAGGCAGTTTACAAGAGCTCGATCGCAAGTTTGCACCAGAGAAACCGCCGTTAGCCCCGCCTGGACACTTGCACAATTATGAATCACGCGGTTCTGTGAACCCGGTCTGCTCCCGGCAAGCCCCCGCATGCGAAACTGCAGCGCATCGCTCATGGGCGCACAACCTCTCGGGAGGGCGGGGTTTGGACCAAATCGTCGAAACAGGCACAGACCAGGAACTGGCGGACATTATTGCCAGCATCGAGGCCGACAATCTCGAGCTGCCGGCTTTTCCGGATGTCGTCAACCGCCTGCAGGCGTTGCTCACCAATGCGAACATCTCGATGAAAGACGTCGCCGCGCTGATTCAATCCGACCCGGTGCTCACCGCCAAGCTACTGCGTACCGCAAACTCGGCCGCGTTCAATACGCGCGGCGTCGAAATTGATAATCTCAACGTTGCACTTAATCGGCTGGGCTACACGCTGATTCGCAGCATCGCGATGGCCTTTGCCATGCGACAGGCCGAGCAGGCTCCGTATCTGGCGCCGATCAAGACGGAAATGCGTGAGCTCCTGCGTCGCAGCAACTACGTGGCGGCTATCGCCTGCGTCGTCGCGCGCTCAGTGCCGCAAGTGAGTGCCGATCAGGCCATTCTTGCGGGTTTGGTGCATCAAATTGGCACGCTGTACCTGCTGTTAACCGTACAGCGTGATCATCCCGAGCTTGCCGAAAATCTTGACTACTTTGAAGCGGTTGCGCGGCTGGGCGCAACCGCGGCAGCGCCTGTGCTGGCTGCGTGGGAGTTCCCGGCAGAGATTAGAGCCGCGGTTGCCGAACAGGACGGTCTGCTGTTTCCGCCGGACGACCCGCTTTCTGCCACGGGCCTGCTGCTGGCCGCGGCAAAACTTCGGGACCAGATGGAGCACGATTCCATGCTGCGCGACGAACACCCCGACGCCTACGATCGCCTCGCCGCCGTGCAGTTTGCAGGACGCAGCTTCCTCGACATTGTGGCGGCCTCCCAGAGCGAAATCCGCGATATTCAGGAGTCGCTGAGTTTTAACATCGCGGCAGGGTCATAAACGCACCCCCACTTTCTCAGCAGCTTTCGCGATGCCCCAAACCACGATCACCCGTAGGTGATCTTGAAGGCCCTCATCTCGTCGTCTGCGGCGCGCGAGCGGCGGTCGTTCTCGGCGCGACGGTCTTTCTGGTTGGCTTGCTGGATGCCGTGCATGCCGGCGTACAGGGCGCGACGGTCGTCAGGATCACGGCGGTCCGCGTGGCGCTTGAGTGTGCAGCGGCAGTGCTCGGCGTCACAGCTCGACAGCGGCAGCCGGGGCAGTTGCTCGGGCAGGCCGCGCTTGCCCTCCAGCACGCGGGCGGCATGGCAGGCGCCGGTGCCGCAGCGAATCGATACAGCCCGATAGTCGCGGCGCGCCACAGCAGGGCGGGTATCGGTGGCGACCGGCCCGGGACGGCTGCGCTGCTGCGCATAACTTTGGGCTGTAATGAAGCCTGTGCCGGTTCTGCGGCTCTTGATAACAAGGACGCACCCGACAACACAGCCGAGCAGCAGGATTATGATCCAGAGAAACACAGCGCTACCTCGTTCTTGTTGTTATTGCGGTATGGAGCTGTAAAGCCAGTATCGCCCGGCGGCACACAGCGGACTGATAACGGTGTCTCAGTTTTGTGGCGTCGTCGAAGCGACATAACGCCGGCGGTGAGAGGGTTCCCCGCCCAAACGCAGGCGGCTACTCGACGGTAACCGTCTTGGCAAGGTTGCGCGGCTTGTCCGCGTCCGTGCCTTTGAGCACGGCGACATGATACGCCAGCAGTTGCAGGGGCACGGCGTACAGCACGGGCGCCTGAAACTCCCGGATCTGCACGGGCATCTGCATCACGTGCCAGCCTTCACCGCCGGTGAAATGCGCGCGCGAGTCCGTAAACACATATAGCTGCCCGCCGCGCGCCCGCACTTCCTGCAGGTTCGACTTCAGTTTTTCCAGCAGTTCGTCATTCGCGGCAATCACCACCACCGGCATCCCCTCGTCCACCAGCGCCAGCGGCCCGTGCTTGAGCTCGCCTGCGGCGTAGGCCTCGGCGTGGATGTAGGAAATTTCTTTCAGCTTGAGGGCGCCTTCCATGGCGGTGGCGTTGAGGGCGCCACGGCCCAGAAACAGGGCATTGTGTTTTTCGATGAACCGGGCGGCCAGCTTTTCGACGGCCGGGTCGAGGGCCAGCATTTGCTCGAGCAATGCGGGCAGTTCCTGCAGCTGGGTGGTGAGGTCGCGTTCGCGATCCTCCGGCAGCCCGCGATGCCGCGCGAGCGCCATGGTGACCAGGCCGAATGCGGCAAGCTGGGTGGTAAATGCTTTGGTTGACGCCACGCTGATCTCGGGGCCGGCGCGAGTCATCATAACCAGCTCGGACTCGCGCACCAGAGCACTCTCGGGCACGTTGCAAATAGCCAACGTGGCCACATAGCCGATGTCTTTAGCCTTGGACAGCGCGGCCAGCGTGTCAGCGGTTTCACCGCTTTGTGACACGGTGATAAACAGTGTGTTGTCGGGTACCACCACCCGCCGATAGCGGTACTCACTGGCGATCTCCACGGTACAGTGCAGCGCGCAATACTCCTCAATCCAGTAACGCGCGACCAGCCCGGCATGGTAGCTGGTGCCGCACGCGACGATGTGCACGTGCTCTACCTGATCAAGTATCGCGGCGGCCTGGGGGCCGAGCACAGCGTCGACGACGCGGCCGTCGACGATCCTGCCTTCAAGGGTTTCGGCGACCGCGCGCGGCTGCTCATGGATTTCTTTCTCCATGAAGTGCCGAAACGGCCCTTTTTCGGCCGCCTCGGCGTTCATTGCGCTCTCGGTAACCGAGCGCACCGCCGGGTTGCCGTCCGCATCGGCGATCACCACGGCGGTGCGTGTCACCACGGCGAGGTCGCCTTCTTCCAGGAACATGAAGCGCCGCGTCACCGGCAGCAATGCCGCGATATCCGACGCGACAAAGTTTTCGGCGACGCCGAGGCCTACCACCACCGGGCAGCCCTGCCGGGCCAGCACCAGCTTGCCGGGGTCGTTTTTGTTCATCACCACCAGCGCGTAAGCACCGTGCAGCTCGGCCACGGTCAACCGGACAGCGGTTTCGAGGTTGCCGGAGGTCTGCAGATGCATGTGCACCCGGTGAGCGATGACTTCGGTGTCTGTCTCGCTGACAAACTCGTAGCCGCGACTTTCGAGGTCATCCCGCAGCTGCTCGTGGTTTTCGATGATGCCGTTGTGGACGATGGCAATATCCGGACCGGACACATGCGGGTGCGCATTCGCTTCGCTCGGCGCACCGTGGCTGGCCCAGCGAGTATGCGCAATGCCGGTGGCGCCTTGCAGGGGCTGTTGTTCCAGCAATTGCTCGAGCGCTTCCACTTTACCCAGGGCCCGGTGGCGCTTGATGTCGGCCTCTGCCTGCACGGCTATACCGGCCGAATCGTAACCACGGTATTCCAGCCGCCGCAGGCCCTCCATCAAAACGGGCACCACATTGCGCTCGGCTGCTGCTCCGACAATGCCGCACATACGCTTAGCAGCGATCCTTCTGCGGACGTTGCCAGCCGGATACGGTGCGCTGACGGGCGCGCTCCAGCGTCAGCTCGCCGGCCGGGGCGTCTTTGCCAAGGGTGGAACCAGCGCCGATGGTCGCGCCGGCGCCCACTTCAACAGGGGCGACCAGTTCGACTCCGGAGCCAATAAAAGCGCCGTCACCGATCACCGTGCGGTGCTTATTGGCGCCGTCGTAATTGCAGGTAATGGTGCCGCAGCCCACATTGACCTCGCTGCCGATGGTCGCGTCACCCAGGTAGGTCAGGTGATTGGCTTTGCTGCCGGCACCGAGTACCGCGTTTTTCAGCTCGACAAAGTTGCCGACGCGGGCGCCGTCGTGAAGTTCGGCCTGCGGGCGGAGGCGGGCAAACGGGCCAACTTCGCAGAGCGCACCGACCGTGGCGCCTTCGAGCACGCTGTTGGCCTTTATAGTACTGCCCGGGCCGATCGTTGAGTTACTGATCGTGCAGTTGGGGCCGATGGTGACCTGGTCGCCCAGCGTAACTTCGCCACTGAAAACGACGTTGATATCAATGGTTACGTCGCTGCCGGCAGTCAGCGTGCCGCGCAAATCGAAGCGCGCCGGGTCAGCCAGGGTAACGCCGTGGTGCATCAACACACTGGCCGCCCGTTGCTGCATGGCCCGCTCGGCCGCGGCGAGCTGAGCTTTGTCGTTGATGCCCATCACTTCAACGGGCGCGGCCGCGGCTACGGCGGTGACCGGCACGCCGCTGGCAACCGCGCTGGCGACGATATCGGTCAGGTAATACTCCTGTTGTGCATTGTCGGCCTGCAGCGCTTTCAGCCACGGCCCCAGCTGCCGCACCGGCACGGCCATCAGACCGGTATTCACTTCGCGCAGCGCGCGCTGCTCGGGCGTAGCGTCTTGCTCCTCGACGATGGCAGCAACCGCCCCGTCGGCGTCGCGGACGATGCGCCCGTAGCCAGCGGGGTCGTTCTCGACGACGGTCAGAATAGCGGGCCCGCCGGCCGCCGCCTGAGTCAGGCGTTCAACAGTGGTCTGCTGAACCAGCGGTACGTCGCCGTACAAAATCAAGGCCACCGCGTCGCTGTCGAGTTGCGGCAGCGCCTGCTGCACCGCATGGCCCGTGCCCAGCTGCGGCTCCTGCTGAACCCAGTCGATGGGGCGGTCGGCAAAGGCCGCGCGCACCTGCTGGCCGCCGTGCCCGTGGACCACGCAGAGTTTGTGCGGCTCAAGCGCGGCGGCGGTAGCCAGCACATGTGCCAGCATCGGCCGACCGGCCAGCGGCTGGAGCACTTTCGGCAGCGCCGAGCGCATGCGTGTGCCCTGTCCGGCGGCCAGTATGACGACGTTGATCTTCACGACAGGGTCAGGCTCCCTGGAAGGTGGTTATGGGCCAAATACTAGCAGCGATTGCGGTTGGTGGGCGCTGACGCCGGGCAGCGTCGAATGCAGTGCCGCAGAAACAGCGGCTGCGGGAATGCCTCGGCTGGCTAGCCTTTGCGGCCCTTCAGTTTCTGCACGGCACGGTAGCGCGCCGCGGCCTCGACCAGCTGCAGGCGAGCGTGCTCGAGGTCCTTTTTCTCGGTCGCGCCGGAAAGGGCCTGTTCGGCCGCTTCCTGCGCGGCCAGCGCGGTGGCTTCGTCCAGCTGGTCGCCGTGCAGTGCCGAGTCGGCCAGCACCGTCACCATGTGCGGCTGCACCTCGATGACCCCGCCGGTCACGTAAAAAAACCGCTCGTCGCCGTCGACGGTTTCCACGCGCAGATCACCGGGACGCAGCGTGGTGAGCAACGGCGCGTGGCGCGGCGCGATACCAATATCGCCCTGACTGGCAGGCGCGAACACCCGGGTGGCCTCGCCGGAAAAAATTTCGCCTTCGGCGCTGACAATGTCGACTGCAATGCTGCTCATAAGTTATTCGCCTGACTGGCCCGGATTAAGCAACCGCCGACCACCTACATGCTCTTCGCGTTTTCGACGGCTTCCTCGATGGTGCCGCACATGTAAAAGGCCTGCTCGGGCAGATCGTCGTATTCACCGTTTACGATACCCTTGAACGCACGAATCGTGTCTTTCAGCGAGACGTACTTGCCGGGCTGGCCGGTAAAGGTCTCGGCCACAGTAAACGGCTGCGACAGGAAGCGCTGCACTTTCCGCGCGCGCTGCACGACCTGCTTGTCCTCTTCGGACAGCTCGTCCATACCCAGAATCGCGATGATGTCCTGCAGCTCCTTGTAACGCTGCAACACCGACTGCACGCCGCGCGCGCAATCGTAATGCTCGGCACCGATAACGTTGGGGTCAAGCAGACGCGAGGTTGAGTCGAGCGGATCCACGGCGGGGTAAATACCCAGCTCGGCGATCTGGCGCGACAGCACCAGCGTGGCGTCGAGGTGAGCGAAGGTCGTGGCCGGCGACGGGTCGGTCAGGTCATCCGCAGGCACGTAAACAGCCTGGAACGACGTGATGGAACCGGTCTTGGTCGAGGTGATGCGCTCTTGCAGCACACCCATCTCCTCAGCCAGCGTCGGCTGATAACCCACGGCCGAGGGCATACGGCCCAGCAGCGCCGACACCTCGGTGCCGGCCAGCGTGTAGCGGTAAATGTTGTCGATAAACATCAGCACGTCGCGGCCTTCATCGCGAAAATGCTCGGCCATGGTCAGGCCCGTCAACGCCACGCGCAGGCGGTTACCGGGCGGCTCGTTCATCTGCCCGTACACCAGCGCCACCTTATCGATAACACCCGAATCGGTCATCTCGTGGTAAAAGTCGTTGCCTTCACGGGTACGCTCACCGACCCCGGCAAACACCGAGAAGCCGCCGTGCTCTTTGGCGATGTTATTGATCAGTTCCATCAGCGTCACGGTCTTGCCAACGCCAGCGCCGCCGAACAGCCCGATCTTGCCGCCCTTGGCGATGGGCATGATCAAATCGATGACTTTAATGCCCGTCTCGAGCAACTCCGTAGCCGATGCCTGGTCTTCGTAGGCCGGCGGATCACGGTGAATAGGCAGTTCGACATCGGCGCCGATCTCGCCCGCGTTATCGATGGGGTCGCCCAGCACGTTCATGATCCGCCCCAGCGTTTTCTGGCCCACCGGCACCTGAATCGGCGCGCCGGTGCCCACCACGTCCAGGCCGCGTGTCAGCCCTTCCGACGGGCCCATGGCGATTGCGCGCACAATGCCGTCACCCAGCTGCTGCTGTACTTCCAGCGTGAGGTCGCGGTCTTCAATGCGCAGCGCGTCGTAAATTCCCGGCAGGCTTTCCTGCGGGAACTGCACGTCCACCACGGCGCCAATGACCTGTACGATATTTCCAGCACTCATGTTCAGTGTCCTCTGGTGGCGGCCAATCTAACGGCCGCCGATTGCTTACTAAAATTTGTCACTCGGAAACCGCTGCGGCACCGCCAACAATCTCCGAAATTTCCTGCGTAATCGCTGCCTGACGAGCCTTGTTGTAATCGAGCTGCAGCTCGTCGATCAGCTTGCCGGCGTTGTCGGTGGCGCTCTTCATCGCCACCATCTTGGCGGCCATCTCGCAGGCCACATTTTCGACCGCGCCACGATAGACCTGCGACTCAATGTAGCGCTGCAGCACGGTCGTCAGCAGCTCGGTCGCGTCGGGCTCGTACAGGTAATCCCAGGTTGCCGGGAGCGCGTCGGCATCCGGCGCCTCGACCGGAATCAGCGTTTTCACCACCGGCTTCTGGCTCATCGTGCTCTCAAACACGTTGTGCACCAGGTACAGCCGGTCGACGCCGCCTTCTGCGCCGCCGGTTTCGTAGGCCTGCAGCATGATCTTGATGGCGCCCAGCAGGTCGGCAACGCCCGGATTCTCACCGATGTCGGAAGCCGCGGCCACTACGTTTACCTTAAACGAGCGGAAAAACTGCACACCTTTCGAGCCCAGCAGGGCCAGATCCACCTCGACACCTTTGGCTTCCCACTCCTGCATCTCGCGCAGCAGCAGTCTGAACTCGTTCACGTTAAGCCCGCCGCACAGACCGCGATCGGATGTGATCACAATAAAGCCAACCCGCCTGATCTCAGTGCGCTCGACCAGGTAGGGGTGCTTGTACTCGGGGTTCGCCTGGTAAAGGTGCCCAATGGCGGTGCGAATCTTGTCCGCGTAGGGCCGGGTTTCTTCCATGCGTTGCTGTGTGCGGCGCATCTTGCTGGCCGCGACCATTTCCATTGCCTTGGTGATCTTCTGCGTGTTTTTCACGCTGCCGATCTTGGTACGAATTTCCTTTAAATTGGCCATTCAGTGCTGTCCTTTCCTCGCCAAGGGCCGACTCAGTATGCGCCGTTGCGCTTGAAGTCTTCGATGGCTGCGGTCATGGCCGCCTGAATGTCGTCGTTGAAGTCGCCGCTACGGTTGATCTGGTCGAGCAGGTCAGCGTTGTTTTCGCGCAGGTGCGCATGCATCGCGGCCTCGAAATCAACGACCTTGTTCGCGTCGATATCGTCCAGAAAACCCTCGTTGGCGGCGAGCAGCGAAAAGGCCATTTCGCCGACCGACAGCGGCGAGTACTGGTTCTGCTTCATCAGCTCGGTCACGCGTTGGCCGCGGGCCAGCTGCTTGCGGGTGGCCTCGTCCAGGTCGGAGGCAAACTGCGCAAACGCGGCCAGCTCGCGGAACTGAGCCAGGGCAAGGCGCACACCGCCGCCCAGCTTCTTGATGATTTTGGTCTGCGCGGCACCGCCTACACGTGACACCGACAGGCCCGCGTTGATGGCCGGGCGAATGCCCGCATTGAACAGATCGGTTTCCAGGAAGATCTGTCCGTCGGTAATCGAGATAACGTTGGTGGGCACAAACGCCGACACGTCACCGGCCTGCGTTTCGATAATCGGCAGCGCCGTCAATGAGCCGGTCTTGCCTTTCACTTCGCCGTTGGTCAGGCGCTCGACTTCTGCCTCGTTAATGCGCGACGCGCGCTCCAGCAGACGCGAATGCAGGTAGAACACGTCGCCCGGATAGGCCTCGCGCCCCGGGGGACGACGAAGCAGCAGCGATACCTGCCGGTAGGCCCAGGCCTGCTTGGTCAGATCGTCGAAAATAATAAGCGCGTCTTCGCCACGATCGCGAAAGTATTCGCCCATCGTGCAGCCCGAATAAGGCGCGATGTACTGCATGGCCGCCGAGTCGGAGGCCGATGCTGCCACCACAATGGTGTGCTCCATGGCGCCGAACTCTTCCAGCTTGCGCACCACATTGGCAATGGTCGAGGCTTTCTGGCCCACCGCCACGTAGATGCATTTAATGCCGGTGCCTTTCTGGTTGATGATGGCGTCAACGGCAACGGCGGTCTTACCGGTCTGGCGGTCGCCGATAATCAGCTCACGCTGGCCCCGGCCGATCGGCACCATGGCGTCGATGGCCTTCAAGCCCGTTTGCAGCGGCTGGTCGACCGACTGGCGCTCGATTACGCCCGGCGCAACTTTTTCGATCGGCGATGTAGCGGCCGCCTCTATGGGACCCTTGCCGTCGATCGGTTCGCCCAGCGAATTGACGACCCGGCCCAGCAAGCCTTCTCCGATCGGCACCTCCAGAATGCGGCCGGTGGTCTTCACCGTGTCGCCTTCCGAGATGTCCTTATAGTCACCGAGGACCACGGCGCCCACCGAATCCTGCTCGAGGTTCAACGCCAGGCCGAAAACATCGCCCGGAAACTCGAGCATCTCGCCGTACTGCACGGCGCTCAGGCCGTGGATGCGGGTGATACCGTCGGTCACCGCAATCACGCTGCCAACATCGCGGGCTTCAGCCGCGCTCTCGAAGTTACTGATGCGATCCTTGATCAGAGCGCTGATTTCAGAAGCTTTGATAGCCATCTCGTGTGTCCTCTAATTCGCCTTGCGGGCGAAACGTTTTAATTCGTCAGTGTGGTAGCGAGTTTGTCCAGACCGGTCTTCACGGAGCCGTCGATGATCAGATCTTCCGCCTGCACGCGCGCGCCGCCAATCAGCGAGGGGTCGACCTCGACACTCAGGCTGACGTCGCGGCCAAAGCGCGCTTTAAGCGCCTCGACAATGCGGGCCTGCTGGCTGTCATCGACTGCGCTGGCGGCAGTCAGCGTCACCTCGACACGATTTTCGGTCTCGGCCTTCAGCGCATCAAACGCTTCAGAGATCGCGGGCAACGCGGCCAGCCGGTCATTTTCCTCGAGCAACAGCAGCAGATTGGTCACCTTCTCGAGCGGGGCAGCGGCGACCGTATGCCGTACCACGTCAGTAAACAGCTCGACCAGGCGGGCCGGATCGGTGCCGGGGGTGGCAATCAGCGCCGCGACCCGCGCGTCGGCCGCGACGATCGCGGCCGCCTGCAGCGCCTCGGACCAGGGCTCCAGCTGCCCGGCCTCCTGCGCCAGTTCGAACGCTGCCTGAGCGTAGGGACGGGCAATTGCTGCAACTTCAGCCATGGCGGTCTAGATCTCCGCGGCCAGCTTGTCGAGCAGATCGCTGTGCACACTGGCGTCTATCTCGCGCTGAATGATCTTCTCGGCGCCTGCCACGGCCAGCTCGCCGACCTGACCGCGCAGCTCTTCGCGTGCCCGGTGGACGTCCTGCTCCACCTCGGCATGCGCCGCCGCCACGATCCGCTCTTTTTCAACGGTGGCTTCTGCGCGGGCGTCGTCGACAATCGCGTTGGCGCGATTGTTGGCCTGGTCGATAATGTCGCGAGCCTGGCCGCGAGCGTCGTCGAGCATCGCGGCTTTCTCGGCCTCAGCCTCTTCCAGCGCACGGCTGCCCTTGTCGGCAGCGGCCAGACCATCGGCGATTTTAGTTTGCCGCTCCTCGATAATTCCGAGCAACGGCGGCCAGACGTACTTCATGCAGAACCAGACGAAGACCGCGAAAGCGATCATCTGGCCCAACAGAGTCGAATTGATATCCACTTATCGAACTCCTCGATCAGCGAGCGGGAAGGCGCCGTTCACGACACCGGCCGACTCGCCGATATCCGGGGTTTTAGCCCGCGATCGCTGTCTGCAGCTGGCCGATGAACGGGTTGGCGAATGCAAAGAACAGCGCAATACCCACACCGATCATGGCGACAGCGTCGAGCAGGGCAACCACCAGAAACATTTTAGTCTGCAGCATCGGAGCCAGTTCGGGCTGGCGGGCGCAGCCTTCGAGGAAGCGACCACCCAGCAAACCCATGCCGATGCCGACACCGAGCGCGCCCAGGCCAATAAGAAGCGCGACAGCGATCGCGGTGAATCCAATTACAGTTTCCATCAGTTGCTCCTACTAAAGCAGTTTGAGTGTTTCAAAAAATCTAGTGCGCCTCGCGCGCCTGGCTCAGGTACACGATAGTCAGCATCATGAAAATGTACGCCTGAAGAGAAATCACCAGGATGTGGAACACGGCCCAGACGAACTGCAGCACGCCACCCACCACGCCTAACAGGCCGCCCACCACACCGGTCAGAATCGATCCGAACATCAGCGCGATCAGGATGAACATTAATTCACCGGCATACATGTTGCCGAACAGTCGCAGCGACAGGGACAGTGGTTTGGCCAGCAGAGACACTGTTTCCAGCACGAAATTAAAAATCATGACCAGCGGCCACAGCACTTTCGGCACGCCCAGGTCTTTGGGATTCAGCGGGTTCATCATCAGCTCGCCGACCACGAAACCGCCTACGCCCTTCTCGCGGAAGCTGTAGTACAGAATGAGACACAGCACGGTCAGCGACATGGCGAAGGTAATGTTCGGGTCGGTGGAGGGCACTACCTTGAGGTATTCAACGCCCATCGCGTGGGCCACGAAGGGCAGTACGTCCACCGGGATGAGGTCCATCAGGTTCATAAAGAACACCCAGACCACGATGGTGAGCGCCAGCGGCGCAACCAGTCTGCTGGTGCCGTGCATGGTGTCTTTTACGCTGCCGTTAACCAGGTCGAAAATGACTTCGACGAACGCCTGCATTTTGCCGGGCACGCCGCTGCTGGCGCCCGCAACAACGGTGCGGAACAGCAGGGCAAAAGCCACACCGAGCACCACGGAGAAAAACATCGAGTCGACGTTGAGCGCCCAGAAGTTGCCGGCACATTCGTTCCAGATCCATTCGCCGTCAACGCGACACACCTGCAGGTTCTGCAAGTGATGCTCAATGTATTCGCTGCCGGTCTTGTTGCCTTCGCTTGCCATATCGACTGTCGTCTAACTCTCGCTATGCATCGGGCCAGTTGCGCTCGCGCAAGTCGCGCGGGGCCACTTCGGGCTCGAACCACGGATAGCGCGTGCCCAGCGCTACCCAGTACACAAAATACGTTGCCGCAAAGCCGACGATGGTGGGCACCATCTGCACCTGCAGCAACCGTATCGCCACTAAAAACAAAGCGCCCGTCAACACGATCTTGACGATCTCGCTCACCCACAAGCTCTGCATGAAGGCCTCCGGCTGCGCGCCGGCATCCACCTGCAGCAGCCGTATCGCCTGATACAGGCCGGCGACCATGCCAATGGCGCCGCCGATACCCACCGACATCGCGGCAGCAGCCGAACCCATCAGCGCCGTCACGCCTGTCAGAGCGACGGTCAGCAGCAGTTGCCACCCGGTGAGAGTGAAAACCGCCCGTCGAGCTTTGTGAAATGTGTGTGCGTTGCCCATCAATAGAGCGGGCTAATCACGGATACAAAAAAAGCCACGTCAGCAGCACGAAACAGCGCTTGCAGTGGCGGCTGAACCACAGCCCGTGCAGTTCAGCCCGCGAATTGTAGGGGCTTCACAGGTCAGCTTCAAGCCCCGGGAGGCGCTCACTTGATGTGTGCAAGGATGCCTTCGAGTTCGTCGAGGTTGGTATAGCTGATAACCAGCTTGCCGGTACCGGAGGCGTTATGTTGCAACGCGACTTTAGCGCCCAGCCGCTCGCTGAGATCGAGCTGCAGGCGGCGGATATCCGGGTCGACCCGGCCGGTGCCGCCGGATGACCCCGCGGCGGACTTGCCTGACTGCAGCCGTTTGACCAGCGCCTCAGTCTGCCGCACCGACAGCCCGCCCGCCACCACCTTCCGGGCTGCGGTGGTCTGGCTGCGTGCACCAGAGAGGCCGAGCAGCGCCCGCGCGTGGCCCATGCTGAGCTGGCCGTCGGCCAAGAGCTGCAGCGCTTCCGCTGCCAGCTCCAGAAGGCGCAGCAAATTGGTGACGGCCGCCCGCGACTTGCCCACGGCGGTGGCGGCTTCCTGATGAGTCAGGTCGAAATCGTCGATCAGGCGCTGCAGGCCGCGCGCCTCTTCGAGCGGGTTCAGGTCCTCACGCTGCAGGTTTTCGATCAGCGCGATGCCGGCCGCCTGCTCGTCATCGACGTCCCGCACAATGACCGGAATCTGCTTGAGGCCGGCCAGCTGCGCGGCGCGCCAGCGGCGCTCGCCGGCAATAATCTCGTAGCGGGGCCCGCCTTCGGCGGCTGGCCGGGGCCGCACGGAAACCGGCTGCAGCACCCCTTCCTGCCTGATCGAGTCGGCCAGCTCCTGCAGCGTCTCGCGGTGCATATCGCGGCGCGGCTGGTATTGGCCCGGGGTCAGCTGATCGAGCTCAAGCTCGCGCAGGCCCGGGGCCGGCGCCGCAGCGGCGGGGG
>JGI12048J13642_10114898_pt1 | contig 16871 bp, 12 predicted proteins | sample ElkSlonscriptome_16_FD_13642 | JGI IMG/M metagenome (IMG submission 13642)
TGCCTGAATCGGCGATCACGATGGGAGTCAATACCATCCTTTCGGCTCGCAGAATTCGCCTGTTGGCCTTCGGAGAACGCAAAGCATCCATCATTGAGCACGCGGTGTACGGCGACGTTTCCGATTGCGTGCCGGCTACTTTCTTACAAGGTCATCGCGATGTCCAATTTTTGCTCGATGAAGCAGCGGGCGCAAAACTGGAATCGGCTCAAGATGATCGTTGTCCGTCTTGATAGCGAGCTCGATGTTCACGGATCTCTGACGAGATCCACTACGATCTGATTTGCGGAGATACTCTTCCTTCACCTTTCCTCTTTGGAGAACCAAGTTGAAACCTGAAACGACCACCAACCGTCGCACCATGCTGCGTAACACTTCTGTATTATCCGCGACGGTTGTCGCCGCCACGACAAGTTCCCGTTTTGTTCACGCAACCGAGTCGTCCAGTAGCGATCCCGACCGTGTCATCAAGTTGGGGATCATCGGTGCAGGTGGCCGAGGCGCTGGGGCTCTCAACGATTCGTTGTCGATCAATGAAAACGTTCAGTTGATTGCAATGGCAGATATCGAAAGAAACAATTGTGTGCGGACCCGTGACCTTCTCAAAAGGCGACACGGCGACAAAGTCATGGTCAAAGAGAATCAAATCCACGTGGGGATCGATGCTTACAAAAAGATCCTCGAAAACTCGGAAGTGGAGCTAGTTCTGATTGCTTCGCCACCTGGGTTCCACCCCTCGCAAATTGCCGAAGCGGTCAAAGCTGGTAAACATGTTTTTGCTGAAAAGCCATCTTGCGTCGACGTCGCAGGTTACAAAATTTGTCTAGCCGCTCATGACGAAGCGGAAAAAAATGGAACCGCAATCGTGACCGGTACTCAGTACCGTCGACAAGTGAATTACGTCGAAGCGGTCAAGCGAATCCACGACGGTGAGATCGGTGACATCGTGAGCGCTCAATCTCGATACTGCTCCAACGGCATTTGGTATAAGAACCGCAAAGAGGGCATGAGTGACACTCAGTACCAAATCGATAACTGGATGCACTTTATCTGGCTATCGGGTGACCAGATTTGCGAGCAGGCGGTTCACAACATTGATGCGATGAATTGGGTCATGGGGGGAGCTCCCGAAACCGCTTATGGCAGCGGCGGCCGGTTCACTCGCCCCGAAAACAGTGAGTTGTGGGATAGCATGGCGGTTGATTATGTTTACCCAGGCAACCGAGTTTTGTCATTCATGTGTCGACAGATTCCAAGCACCCAGGGCGACAATGGAAATATCATTTATGGTACTCAGGGAATCGCCTACATCGATGCGATGAGTGGTGGGTCGCGGTTTGTTGATTGGAGTGGAAAGGAAACCTGGTCACAAAAGGGAAGTATCTCAGACGCCTATCAGCAAGAGCACAAGGACTTGGTCGATTCCATTCGTGCAGGAAAACCCATTGTCGAACTGCGTCAGACGGCCGATAGCTCATTGACGGCGGTGATGGGGCGGTTGGCCTGTTATACGGGCCAGCTGGTGGATTGGGATTTCATGACCACAAAATCGAAACTTGATCTATTCCCTGAACCATTAGACTTCAACGGTGAACGACCGCCGTCGGATTACGCGGTTCCCGGCAAGGTCAAGCTAACCTAATCGACCCGATAAAGTTTCAAACGATCGCGCAGGGTTCCACGGTGGATGCCAAGACGCTTCGCCGCCTGGGCTCGGTTGCCACCGGTGTGATCGAGAACGATTTGAAAAAGCACCGGTTCGATGACACTCAGTAATTCGGTGTGCAAGGATTCCGATGCCGTTTCCTCTGCACCAAGCTGTTGTTCCGCCCACTCCCGAACCGCTTGTTCGATCGTTGCCGACGAGTGACCGCTTGTTCGGCCTGGGTTCAGAGCGGGTGCCTGTTTAGGAAAATCGCCGATGGATAACGGGCGTCCTCTCGCGACGACCGCTGCGTGAGCGACAGCGTTCTTAAGCTCACGTATGTTACCATGCCAGTCGCGTTTTTGCAGTTCAACGAGCAAAGCGTCATCGATCGCATCCTCACCGGCCGCATAGTTCATGGCCTCAAGGAAATGTCGGCATAGCGGGCCAACATCTTCCATTCTTTGCCGTAGCGGTGGGAGATGTATTTGCACGCCCGCCAGCCGATGAAATAAGTCCTCGCGGAAACGCCCGGCTCGACACTCGTATTGCAGATCACGATGCGTCGCTGCGAGGATGCGGACCTTCGCACGCCGTGGCGTAAACTCGCCGACTCGGAAGTACTCGCCCCGTTCTAGCACCCGCAATAATTTGACTTGCAACGAAAGCGGCAGATCTCCGATTTCATCCAACGCCACCGTGCCACCATCGGCTTGCTCGAACAATCCAGCACGATTCTCTGTCGCACCTGTAAACGCTCCTTTGACATGGCCAAAGAGTTCGCTTTCGATCAGGTCGGGGTTCAACGCAACGGGTGCCAGCGCGATGTACGGTTTGTCCGCTCGGCGGCTGTGTCGATGAATGGCTGCTGTGACCAACTCTTTGCCCGTCCCCGTTTCACCCGTAATCAAGACCGACAAGTCGCTATCGGCAACCAGGGCAATTTGGCGAAAAACAAGCTGCATCGCTTGCGACTTACCCACCAGAAGCGATTTTTCATCCTTCATCGCCTGAGTCGCAACAGGAACCGTCGACCGCAACGCCGTTCGCAAACACGTACGACAAATTCGCAGTGCATCTTCGAGCTTGAACGGCTTCGTCAAATAGTCGGCGGCGCCACTTTTCACAGCAGCCACGGCGGTTTCCAAATCGCCAAAAGCGGTCACGATCACGACGGGAACATTATCGGTAGCGGCCAAGAATTTTGGCAACGCGGTAATGCCGTCCTCGTTCGGCAAACGGACGTCGAGGATCACGAGATCGATCGAGTGTTTTTTTGCCAGCCGCAGGCCTTCTTCAGCGGACGCGGCGGTTAGCACATCGTGCCCCTCACCACGAAGCATTCGCTCGAAAGCCCAGCAAATCGCAGGCTCATCATCAACCACAAGGACGGTAGCATTCATTGTTCTTCATTCCCTGCTTCGGACGCGATCGGAACATCCAATTCAAAGCTCGTTTGCTCGTTTTCACGGCGATAGCGTATTTGCCCGCCGAATCGTTCGGCGGTGCGCTGGACGACCGACAATCCCAGTCCCATCCCTTCGGGCTTCGAGGTCACAAAGGGCTCAAACAATTCTGCTGCGACCGATTCGTCAATCCCAGGCCCATGATCGTTGACGATTACGCGGAGCATCGCAGCCGCGTCGCTCGTGTTGCCGTCTTCGATTCTTTCTAACCGAACCAAGATGTTTCGACTTGCATGCATTGCGTTGTCAATCAGATTCGTGACCGCTGCGGTCCACGAGGGACCGTCCCGGATGACGGCTTCGCCTAAAACGTCGCCGACTTGCCAATCGATCTCGACTTGAAGATGCCGGGCGATTGGCGAAAGACTCATTCGGATATCTTCAAAGCAAACGATCGCCTTGGCGGGCCGATCTTCATCCCGCTTTCCCGATTGTGCTAGCAGCAATCGGCGGACATAGTCTTCTGCCAATTCGATTTGTCGAATGGCGACGCGGATGCCTTCGTCGTCGGAAAAAACACAATCCGCAGCATGGAGTTCCACTGCCAATCTCGCCCCCGTTAAACTGTTGCGAAGCTGGTGCGCCATCCCACCAGCGATCTTGTGTAGCAACTCTTCGCTGTGTTGGCGATGGATGCGTTTCCAAAGAGAATCGAGTTGACGGGCCATCGAATCGACGGCTTGCCCGAGTTGGCCGACTTCATCGCCCATGTGGTCCGATACCGTCGATGTAAAGTCCCCATCGGCAACCCTCTCGACTCGCCGCTGTAGTTTGCTGATTCGGCCCACCAACCGTGACGTCAACAACAACGTAATGGAACTGAGTGCAAAAATCGTCGACAAACCAGTCGCAAGGGCTAGGGCAGAAGCGCGACGGCGAGTCGCTTCGATGTTGGCTTCGTCAAAGAGTACGGTGACTTCGGAGATTCCATCGGGCCGCGTTGCACCGCCAACGGTGGGAAAGCTCAATGGGCGGTACTGCCCATGCTCGCTGCCAATTTTAACCGTTGAGTAGCGAATGTTCCCTTGTTCATCGCGTACGATCAGCTGCGTACGGGTCAATTCGGCCAACAAGTCGAGCACGCGAGCGTTGAGCGGGAAGTTGGAATCGGCGATCGTCGTTTGAATGCCTGTAAATCGGTCGCGCAATTGGTTGTTGGCCCAGCGACTGCCGAGGAAGTAGGATGCCGCTGCGACGAGTAGAGCCGCTAACATCGCGGCTGCCAGAATCGGAACGAGCAGCCGCAGGCGAAGCGATCGATAAGAGAAATGCGTGTTCACGCCCAGATTCTAACGGATTATTGACGGTGGAAAATCCGCCATCGATGACGAAAATGGCATCGCGAATTGAAGTTCGAAACCATGATGACTACGGTTACCTATGTCAGCATTAGATTGCATCGTTGGGAGTCCAGCCTTTAGGCGATTTGGTAAGCCGCGTGAATCGACTAAAGCCTAGACTCCAACCACTTTCAAACAATAATGGAATTTAAGCATTTCAATGTCAAGCAAACGATTCGCATTCACTCTCGTCGAACTTCTTGTTGTGATCGCCATTATTGGCGTACTCGTCGGGTTACTTCTGCCAGCAGTGCAAGCAGCCCGCGAAGCGGCTCGGCGGATGCAGTGTAGTAATCATCTTAAACAAATCGCCTTGGCGTGCCACAACTATCAAAGTGCCTTCAAGAGTTTCCCACCTTCTGCGATTGTCGATCTTCGTAAGACCACCAGCGAGAACAACGGATCTTGGGGCGTACACGGTCGGATCTTGCCATTTCTCGAACAGGGAAACATTTTCGACAACGTCGATCTATCGATTGCTTGGGACCACCAAATGGCGATCGATGGGGTAAAAATTCCGACCTATGCGTGCCCGAGTGATCCCGGTAGCGACCAAGTGCGAACCTTTACGGACAATCGGCCTGCACTTTTTCCGACCAACTATGGGTTCAACTTCGGACGTTGGTTTGTCTTTGACCCGTCGACGGAGAAAGGGGGCGACGGTATGTTTTTCCCCAATCGGTTCCTCGATTTTCGTGATTGTCTCGACGGAACCAGCCACACGTTGTTGACGGCCGAAGTCAAAGCCTGGACGCCCTATCAACGCAACGGTGGACCTGCCTCGACGACCATGCCAACAACCCAAGCTGAAGCCGAAGTGATTGTCGCTAGTGGTGACCAGTTTAAGAACACCGGGCACACCGAATGGCCTGACGGACGCGTTCATCACACCGGGTTTACCGCTGCGATGCCGCCCAACAGCAACGTCTTTTTTACCGATGGCGGTCAAACCTACGAGCAAACCGATTTCAATTCTTGGCAGGAAGGCAAAAAGCCCAGCGACAGGGACGTAAGCGAAGCCGACCCAACTTACGCCATCATCACATCCCGAAGTCATCACGTTGGCTTAGTGAATGTCGCAAAGGTAGACGGCAGCGTCTCGTCGGTTACCGATTCGATTGATTTGCCGATTTGGCATGCGATGGCAACACGCAATGGTCGCGAAGTGATTCAAGATCCGTAATGAATTCGTGCATCGTTTGGTAACGATTCGAAGCTTGTTTGCTGGTCGCCTTGAAAAAGACCGCATCGCCTTGGGGGGGAATGTTGCGATCGGGCGAACGCTCGCTCGGCGGTGTCGGTTGGCGAGAACAGATGTTGTCAAACGTGTCTTCCTCGTCTTGCCCTCGAAAGGGTTCAGCGATCGCCATCGCTTCGTAGAGACACACTCCCGCGGAGAAAATATCGCTGCGATCGTCAATGTCACGATTGCCGATTTGCTCGGGCGACATATAGGTTGGTGTTCCAATCAGTTGCTGAGCGGGTGTTAATGGCGGCAAATCATAGTTCGTCACTTGGTGCTTCACGGATTCGGTCGACATCGAATCTTCGATCACACGGCGACGGCGACTGGATTGCAGATTCGGATCACTTGGAAAAGAGGCTTCCCCCCAAACCTTTGCTGCCCCCCAATCGATCAGCAGAACCTCTCCGAAATTACCGACCCAGATATTGCCCGGCTTGACGTCGCGATGAATCACACCGCGAGCATGTGCGGATGCTAGGGTTTGGCAAACATCGTGGATGATCTCGATCCGTCGCCGAAGCGGGTAGGCCGCTTCGGCCCCTGGTTCCCGGCGGGCGATGCTTCGCAAAACATCGAAGAAACTTTCGCCCGAAATTCGCTGCATGATGTAGTAGATTCCCAGTTTCTCATCTTCACCGATGTCATAAACGGCAACGGTTCCCGGATGTTGTAGTAGCGCCGTCACGCGGGCTTCTCGCAACAATCGTCTTCTGAATGATCGGTCGAGCCGATAGGAAGGCAACAGCGCCTTGATAACGACCGCTCGGCCAATGAGTTGATCAAACGCAGAATACAAGACTCCGTTACCGCCGCGAGCGATCTCTTTATAGTCGCTATAGCGGTCTAAACCGGTTGGCAGCGGCGAAGGAAGCTGTGCGTCAGTGCTAGATACGGAAAGCATGAGTGTCTCGGGTTGGAGTCAAGACTTGAGCCGACTGCCGTGCATGTTAAGCTTTGACGTCCCTAGCGGTGACAAGATCACCTTCGTGAACGGAGCTTCGTTTTGCCATCGTTTTTGCTTGACGATTGAGCAAGTGTGCCGCATGCTTGTTGTAGCAAAGCAACGACCCGTGTCAAACGTCGGGAGCGAAAAACCGAACGCGAAAGTCTTTAGCGACCCGAAAGGGACAACCGCAAAGGACCGCCGCCGCCGGTAACCGCCGAGGGCCGAGACCAGTCAACCGATTTGCTTGCCCGCGTGATGGTGCGCACATCACGCGGTTTTCTTTTCTTCTGCCTGTGAGACTGAGCTTTTCTTCTGCCTGTGAGACTGAATCGGTGAACAGCCAGCTGACTTTCGGAAAAAAGTTCCAGAACCTGTAGGGTTCTGTATTGGTCCATGTTGGATGATCTGTTATTCTCCGAATTCGTCGTTGGTTGCGACGCATTTTATTCGAGCAATCATTGCCACGATGGCAGTCATTTGCAGTTAAAATGATTCATTTCGGTGGAAAGGAGTCCAGCGTGGATACCAAACAAGCATCTGTCAGCGTTCACATTCGTTGGATGATTCGTCGTGATATGCCAGCGGTATTGGCGATCGAGAATCGTAGTTTCGAATACGCATGGACGGAAGAAGATTTCATTCGTTGTCTTCGCCAACGCAATTGCATTGGCATGGTTGCTGAACTTGACGACAAAGTGGTCGGGTTCATGATTTACGAATTGCACAAGAATCGGCTACACATCTTGAACTTTGCCGTTCATCCCGACGCCCGCCGCCGAGGGGTTGCCGATTCAATGGTCAACAAACTGTTGGGCAAATTGTCTCAGGAACGTCGAAACCGGATCATGCTGGAAGTCCGCGAAACGAACCTCGAAGCACAATTGTTTTTCAAAAAGATTGGCTTTCGTGCCATCTCGGTACTCCGCGACTTTTACGAAGATACCGTCGAAGACGCCTATCTAATGCAGTACCGCTATACGCCCACCGCTGACGAATTGGCCCAGCCCCATAATCGCATCTCGCGAATGGCCGGCTAGCCCGTGGCCGGCTAGTCCGTGGCCGGCTAGTCAAAAAACACGTTATTCTTCTAAACTGGAACGCGATCGCGTCCGGTTTTCGTCCAGGGTAGAGATCCCTAGCGGACGCCCCGAAAACGTTCGTGTTCCGCGACCCTAACGATACTCTTGACGCTTTTCCGCTACCCGGAAACGAGTGTTCCAACAATACTTCATTAATATGGCCAGCGAACCCCACTGGGTTTCCCTTCAGCCTATAATGCTCGTAAATGTTCGATTCACTGGAAAGAAAGAGTTTCAACGATGCTATCGCGTAACGGTTGGATCCTCGTTGTTTTGATCTTGCTGCTTTGTGGTTTTTCGGCACAAACTTTCGATTCTTGGCCGACAGTTTTGGTGCTGATCCCGTTGGCTCTGTTGGTGGTTGCGGCAAAAAAAGTTAGCGGGCAACCGGCTCCGACGCTTCTCCGCCGGCTATTGGCAGTTCTGTTTGGTATGATCTTGGTCGCAATCGTTTCGATGACACGGATTGCTCCCTACTTAAACAAGGATTCCTTCAACTTTTTATCGGTGGGGGCGGATTTGATTTGCCATGCCGCACTTTCGATCATCTTGTTCGTCTGGTCGATTCGAAACGCAGCGGGGCACCCAATCATGCTCAGTTTTGGCTTACTCGTCGTGATGACGTGCTCGATCGCGGGCGGAGGAAGCCAAACGATTAATGGTCAACTTACCGTTGCATTTTGTGCATGCGTAGGCTACGTGTTGGCGTCTCAAGCCATTTTAGGAACTCGCTTTGAAAACCAAGAAAGCCCGACCGATCCGACGCAGGCAGCGCGTTCGTCAAAACTTCGCTGGAACCGCGCGTCCTTCCTGCTTTCAACCTTGACCGTTTCGGCCATTCTGATTTGCACCGGTTTGCTAGGGCAAGCGACGGGAAGATCGATTGGAGATATCCAAAACGCAGTACACGCATCGTTAAAAGATTCCTTGGATCAGGCGATCGATCAATTCGCCATTTCGGGGACACGGTACGTTTACGGTGCGACGATCGGTTCGGTGAGAAACCGGATGAACGAGAATCCTACCGAGGTGGCACTACGTGTATGGGCCGATTCACCACCCGGTTATCTGCGTGGCAGCGTTTTCGACTATTACGAGCGGCGGATTTGGCGGACCACTTCGGGACGCCGTTATACCGGAGAATGGAACTCACCATCGATGCGTGACAAGTTGCTTGACCCGGATGGAATAGGCACCTCCGTATTGAAAAGCAGCTCGCCGATCGACCTAACTCGCTTCTACTTTCACGCCGAGCGAGAGCGAACCACAACGACATCGATCGAGGTTCGCAATGTTCCTTTGAAAGGAACAACCATCTTTACACCGTTGTCGACCGAGTGGATCGAGGCAAGCAGCAGCGGTATTACTTTGACCCATCAACAAACCGTGCTGCATGGCGTTAACGTGACCGCTCCCTACGTGCTAGGAGTATCACGCAGTCCAGCCCTCGAAATACTCAAACGTCAGCGGAAACAAGCACTGCTCTACGTTTCTCCAACCGACAAGGAGGTCCTGGAGCCGATTGCCAAATACATTTGTGATGGATCGGAAACAGCGATCCAAAAAGCAACCCAAATCGAGCAGTTCTTTCAGCGCAACTTTAGTTATTCCATCGACGTACCAAGCCCGCCTTCGTCCCAAGATCCGATCATTCATTTTGTCGAAAGTCAACATCCAGCACATTGTGAGTATTTCGCATCGGCGACCTGCCTACTTCTCCGCTGTGTCGGCGTGCCGACTCGATATGTAACCGGCTACGTCGTTGACGAACGCGATCCCGATGACCGCTTTTGGATCGCTCGAAACAAAGCCGCGCATGCCTGGGTTGAAGCCTACGACTCGGATTCGCGTACATGGTTTTCGGTTGAATCGACACCTGGCCGAAGCTATCAATCCATCGGATCGGCTGTATCGACTGACCCCCTGGTTTCCGGTCAATGGGAGGACAATCTTGATTCCAACGCGAATGGTTCTAACCGGATTTTAGCGTTCATTGCGATCATTCGCACGAGTGATCCCATTGGGTTTGTTTTCAAACTTGCGCAAGCGCCGCTGTTCTTGATTATCTGTATTCTCTTTTGGCGCCGATATCGCCATTATCAAGGTTCAGCGGGAAACGAGATCGATCGGTACAGCCATAAACTGCTGAAGAGAATGGATCGTAAGATGAAACGTGTTTCTTTAGTTCGCGATAACTCCGAAACGATGCATCAGTTCGCGGACCGAATGGAACGAAACTATGCAAACGAACCCAACGATTCGCAGGCCTGGGTACAGTCAGCCGCAGATTGGTATCGAAAGTTCGCCGAAGCACGTTATCAAGGCATCCGTCCCTCTTGAACGGAGATGTGCGGGCCGTCTGTTTCGTTTCTGCCTGCTGCCGGGTCCGTGTCGCTTTTGGCTCCTTGACCCAGCCTACCTTTTTACCTTCGATTCATGCCGACTAGGCCGCCCGGCGACCTTGATGCACTCGGCGACTGGCCGATTCGATACGTTGGCGTGCAACCGCATGGGCTCCCTGTTCGGATCGGTCGCTGTCTTGATACCAATTGCGATTAGCAATCGATTCGAGAATTTGGTCGGCAACGATCACGGCGCGAGCCCCCGCGTCACCGCTGACCGTGGGTTCCGCTCCGGTTTGAATGCTGATTACGAAATCATGCAATTCGTCGAGTATCGCATTTCGTGGCTGTAGCTCCAACGTCTCACAGTTGAGTGGACCTGCGAAAATCTGGTCGGCACACCCCAGTGGATTTTCGATGTCCGATTCGATATCAAATTGACGATCGACAACCCGATCATTTGCGCAAACTTTCGATAACGATGGAGTCCCGAAATCGATGTCAGCAAACCCGTTTGGTCCAAATACCTGCATCGCTCGCGCCGGTGTAGGACTCAATCGCGAAGCCTTCAAGTTGGCAACCAAACCACATTCGAATTCAATTCGGGTTTCCGCCATGTCTTCGTGTCCACTAATCACCGATACGCCACTCGATTGAACCGATCGCACAGCGGCATCGGTAAGCGAAAGCACCAAGTCGAGATCGTGGATCATTAAATCCATGACCACACCGACATCCAAGCAGCGACCAGGGAACCGTGATGCACGGACCGCTTCCACATACTTGACATCGACGGCTAAATCTTCGAGAGCCGTGAATGCTGGATTGAATCGCTCGACATGACCGACTTGAAGTGTCAAGCGTTTCGAGCGAGCGAGCAGGGCCAAACGTTGAGCATCGACCCCGTTTGCCGCCAGCGGCTTTTCGGCCAAGACATGCTTGCCCGCCTTCAATAGCTCGGTTGCGATCTCAGCATGAAGATCGGTGGGAGCCGCGACGATGGCGGCGTCAATGAGAGGGATGCAGTCACGGTAATCCGCGTAGGTCGGAATGTTAAACTGCTGTTGGATCGTTTCGCGAGCTTGTTCAAAGGGATCGCTAACCGCAACCACTTCGACTCCATCAATTTGCCCGAGAAGTTTCGTATGGATGCGCCCGAGATGACCGGCACCGATAACTGCGATTTGTAGAGGCTTCACGCTGCTTTTCTCCTTCGGTCACGTCCACGACCTTTCTGGCCGCCGACCGAGTTTTCGAGGAAATCGAATAGTGTACGTAGAACAGGTCGAATCGGACCTGTGGTCAACATCTGTTCTTTCGCTTTTTCAAGTCCGACATACGAGCGGTAGAGCAATCGAAACGTCTTGGTCAAAGCCGCAACATCTTCGCTTGAAAAGCCATGACGCTTGAGACCGATCGAGTTGACCGCTCGCGGCTTCGTCGGTTGGCCTTCGACGATCATAAAAGGAGGTACGTCGTGCAATACCTTGCTCATTGCGCTCACGAAACTAAGCGACCCGATCGATGCAAAGTGCGAAACGCCGACGCCACCTGCCAAAGTAATATCGTTGCCGATGTGAGCATGTCCGCCGATCATGACGTTGTTGGCAAATACATTGCGGTCACCGACATTGCAATCGTGAGCGACGTGCGCATGGGTCATCAAGTAATTGTTGTTACCGATTCGCGTGTAGCCGTCTTCCTTTTCGGTTGCCCGGTTGACCGTCACGTATTCGCGAAACGTATTGCCATCACCGATCACCACAGCGGTGGGTGCACCTTTGTAGCTGGTGTCTTGCGGGTCGGCACCGATTACCACACCTGGAAAAATATGGTTTTCGGCACCCAGAGTGGTATGTCCAGTAATCACAGCATGAGCTTCGATGTTGCAATCGTCGCCAATGATGACATCGGGACCGATCACACAAAAATGGCCAATGCGTACATTCGATCCCAACTTTGCTCGTGGATCGACCACCGCAGTTTGAGCAATCTTCGTACCCATAAGTTGGCTCCAACTTCTCAAATAATTTTACCACGCGGACGCGATTTCAATTCGCTACGCTGCTTTGCGAAACGTGTCTGCTGAAACGGTTAGGGGAATCTGAACCGCCGCTAGGTCAGCAATCTGCTGAGCCATGCGGCCATTTAAGCTATGTCCGCCACGGTAGGACACGATGTTCCCAACCACTTCGACGTTGGTCAATGCCAAGTCGCCGATCAAGTCGAGTAGTTTGTGGCGGGCGCATTCTTCGGGATAACGGTACGAATTATCGATCGGACCGTCCTTCCCTATAATCAATAAGTCTTGGTTGGTGACATGGGACGCAATGCCCTGACTTCGCAGCGTCCTCGCTTGCTCTTCGGTCACAAACGTTCTCGCGGTTGCGACTTCACGTATGAACCGATGAGGGCTCATCCGCATGCGGAAACTTTGCGGACGAATTGGAGTTTGATCGTCATAGCTGAGACGATACTCGTACGACACCGCACCGTCGGTTGAAGGAGTGATCTCGATCCAAGAGGTATCCGATGAGACGTAGAGACGTTCGCGAACAACGAGTCGACGCTTCGTCGGAGACTGGATAATGAGTCCCGCATGACGCAGCGATTCGACGAACGCAGCACTACTGCCGTCGAGTCCGGGAAGTTCTTCGGCATCGATCTCGATATAGCAATTGTCGATTTCCAAACCGACGAGGGCAGCCATCAAGTGCTCGACCATTTCGAACCGTGCTTCACCATAATGCAAGTTCGTTCTCAGATTTGCATCATGGCGGTTGGCAATGGTCGCTTGGCAGCTTGGTGCCGATTCGAGGTCGGTTCGAATCAAGTTGATTCCGGTTCCAGCCGGAGCTGGATTGATCACAACGCAGACGTCTCGTCCGCTCCAGTAGCCTCGGCCACGGACTTCGCACGATACCGCGATGGTGTGTTCGTTGCGTGAAGGGGTCACGCTCGGTCTCCCTTCCGATAAAACCGCCACATCCATGTGACGACTGTGTTTGGAACGTTCGTTAAGTAGATCCGTCTCTCCGAGGCGGATAGCGTAGCGGAAGCCGTCAAAGCTTTCGTTTTCCAGCGTGAACGAATCGCTTGACGATTTTCCGCTACCGGAGTCATTCAATCGAGTCTCGGATAGACTCGGCTACTCTAGCGGTTTTGGCTGGCGGTTGGACGTCCGGCGGTTTGTTCCTTGGCCATCGATTGGTCGAGGTACTGCATCACGCCCTTGGTCATGTCGAGTGCATCGTCATGATAAACGATGTTCTTCATTACGCCACGAATGACCGATTCGCCCTTCTCCAAGTCCATCTCTTCGCTGTTGTAGCGGAGGACCATGTTGATCTTGTAGTGCTGAGCCAAAAACTTCACACCCGCTGCGATGCGTTGATAGTTTTCGTAATAGATCCGAGCTTCGGCATCGGCTAGCTCTTTACGTTTGCGAGCCATGTCAAGGCGAAGCTTCGATTCCATCGAGGCAACCTTTTCTTCTTGCGAAGTGTATTCGGGGGAACCGACTTTAAAAGTCTTGAGCATTTCAGCAGCTTGCTTCAGCTCTTCGCGTTTGCCTTGGAGTTGACCGTCGTAAGTCTTCAAGTCGCCTTCGACCGATTGAACTTGAGCTTTGATACCGGGGTGATTCTTGAAGATGTAAGCTACATCGACAACCGCCACGCGATGACCGGTGGAAGGTGAAGCCTCCTGAGCCGAAGCTTTTCCGGGGACCACGCTCGTCATGCTCATGATGGCCACTAGCATGGCCGTTTTGCAGATAAATCGCACGTCCGCTCTCCTTGCGTTGTTGGTGCGCTAATGTTCTCTTGACGCTCGGGTAAAGGAGTGCCAAGTGTTCCACGAATTCAACCCTGAATCCTCTTTTGGAACCGTTCGTGTCGAATTGTGTCACCAGTTCGATTAGCCGTAAAGACTAATTTGACCATTCTTGCGAACAGTCGACCAATTTTTCCAATTTTATTTTGCTTCCAATCGAACCGTCGTCTCAATCGATTCGGTTTGCCGAGTCACTCGGACCTTGACATCGTCGCCAGGATTCTGTCGACGCAGCGCATCGATCAAATCGGTCTGTGTCTTGATCTCTTGTTTGCCCAGTCGATCGAAGCGATCACCGGTTTGCAAACCAGCCCTCTCAGCTGGCCCACCAGCCGAAACGGCTGCAATGACCAGCTGATCGTCCTGTTTGATAAGCTGTACGCCCATAAATACCGTCAATTGGCGGCGAATCGTGACGCGATTCTCCGTTTCCGTATAAACCGGCCCCTCCGCACGCATCGCTAATTGACAAGCGACATCACAAACCATATCGGTTATCCGGGTTAGACCGCCGTAATCGATTTTGGAAAAATCGTCACTGGGACGATGATAATCTTGGTGAAGCCCTGTAAAGAAGAACAAGACTGGGATTCCCGCTTCGTAAAAAGATTGATGATCGCTCGGCCCAAATCCCGTCTCGACCTTATGCAGCTGAAAATGATGACGATCGTTTGTTTGGTCGACCAGCGACTCCAAATCGGACCCGCTGCCCGTTCCGTAGACGGTCAATTCGTTGTCGCGAAGCCGCCCGACCATGTCCAAATTGATCATCGCGACCGTCGATTCCAGTGAAAATCTCGGGTAGCGAACGTAATGCTTGCTACCTAAAAGCCCCCGCTCCTCGGCTGTAAATGCAATAAAAACCACCCGGCGATGCGACTCGACTTCGCGGAGCTGCTCCATCACTAACTTTGCCGCCGCCATCATTGCCACCGTGCCACTGGCGTTGTCGTCCGCACCGTTGTGAACCGCGACCGTCCCCGGTGCCAGCGACGCGTAACCGCCCATGCCAACATGGTCGTAGTGTGCCCCCAGAACAATCGTTTCATTGGCTAGCATTCCACTGCCTGGCAATTCAGCGATCACGTTCGACGTTCGAGTATTGGCCGCTCTTAATTCGACGCGAATGTCGACCTGGACCTTATCGAGCAGAGCACTTTGAGGTTGATACGCCTCGCCGCTCTTGGCATCAATCTTTTTCTCCATCTCCTTTAGCGACATGCCCGTCGTTTGAGTCAGGAGTCGATCGACGGTGTCGCGAGCGATCGAGATAACAGGGATCGACTTGGTTTGTTTGATCTTCTCGTTACTTTCGATCGATACCGTTACCGTGCTGCCTCCTGCTTCACCGACGGACAAAACGCCGCGTTCACTTCTCTGGCGATCCTTGAGCAGTCCATCGCGAATCGGTTTGGCTTGTTCGATCCTTTTCTGCATATGTTCCAGTAGGTTCGTGGCAGCTTTTGGGAGATCGGCGAGCTGCTGATTCAATTGCTCGAGTCGAGCCGACTCCCGTTTGAGTTGCTCATCAGCGGCCAGCACGTTTTTGGCGATACTATCGGAATCGTTGACCAACAAAACTGCTGCCGCTCCATGACGAATCGCATTCTTGATCTTGGTTTGAAAAAAGGCATGATGGGTCGAGTTGACTCCATCAAAACGGCTATCTGGATCGTTCGCTCCCGGTTCTTTTCGCAGCATGATGACGACTTTCCCAGCGATATCTAGATCCGCGTAATCGTCGTAATTTAATTCTGGAGCGGTGATCCCATAGCCGACGAAAGCCAATGCACCGCTCGCTTTGCCTTCGCTTGAACCGATCGCCAATGGACTCATGCCTGAATCGAGAGTTTCGGTTACTTCCAAGCTCGGTTTGTCATCAGACTCGATTCGTAGACGTACGTAGTTGTTTTCTACCGCGCCAACTCTGGCACCTACCGGAACTTCAAGTGTTTGAAAAGGCTGGCCGTCAAATAAGTCCGTATTGAGTCCCAATTCAACGAATCGGTTCGCAATGAACTCCGCCGCCAAGTCGATCGATTCGTCTTGGACACCACGCCCGCGAAGCTCTTCACTAGCCAAATACTCCAAGTCCATACGTTGACGCAGTTGCCAAGACTCTTCAGGCTGAATCGACAACGGACGCTCCGCCGACACAAACGACATCGGCAGACACAAGAGCAAGCAAACAATAGAACGCATGAATAAAATCCTCGGGCAAACCATGGTGTCCATTGCAGTATACCCTAGGGGATACCCTAGAGCGACTTCCCGGCAAGACGCAGTTTTGAGTTAAAGCCAGCCTTTTGTAGCTTGCAAATCTAGGCAGCCAAAAAGAACAGCCACATAGTCAATGATTTCCCAATCCGTCAGTTAGTTCTCGGAGGGTGCTAAAGGTCGAGGTCTGACATGCGCCGGTCCACTGTAAACTATTCGTGGGGAATTCCATTGCGACAAACGCTTCCAGCGATCATTTTTTGCCTCCCATTTTTTGCCTATCCAATTCCTGAAGTTTTCTGCAATGGGTATTGTTTGGTGCCACTCATCAATTGGTCCTGTTTCGGTTGCCTAAATGACGTCGATACAGTCCGGTGCAACACTCCGCAATAGCAACTGAACACTGAAGATCAAGCTTGTTCCTCGCGAAGGAGAAGAGAATGGGAAGGGGATAATAAGAGAAAACGACCTATTTCCCCTTTTGTTCATCACTGGCATTACCCATCAAGTATTGACGCTGGTCGCGTTGATGCTGACCCGGATCATCCGTTGTTCGGTTTTGTGCGAATCCGCTACGAGGACCAGCGTACGCAGATGACCCCGCATCCACCGCCACCGCGTGCCCCGCCAACTCGCGATCCTCCGAGGGTGGGGAAACTCGCCGTATGATCCAACAACCTGCAACCGACCGAAAGCGAATCTCGCCTCAGCCATCGGCCCCGCTCAATCTGCGCTACAACATCAGCAATTCAAAGC